>Ga0134127_10003235_pt1 | contig 11712 bp, 12 predicted proteins | sample KB31753_FD_96459 | JGI IMG/M metagenome (GOLD analysis project Ga0134127, IMG submission 96459) | Terrestrial soil microbial communities with excess Nitrogen fertilizer from Kellogg Biological Station, Michigan, USA - KB3-175-3 | ecosystem: Environmental > Terrestrial > Soil > Unclassified ...
AGCACCGCCTCGAACTGGTCCTTCGCCTTGTCGCCGAGGCCGTACTTGCGGAACACGCGGCCCTCGGCGAGGTGCTCGGAGATGAACTCCTGGTCGTCGGGCGACAGCGGCCCGCTGAGCTCGATCGTCGCGGCGCGCGGCGCAGGCGCCGCCGCGGGCGGGCCGCCGGCGACCGGCATGGCCTTCGGCGCGGGCTGCGAGAGGTCGACGTCGAAGCCGCCGCTCGGGGGGCTGCCGCGCTGCTCCTTCAGCCAGCGCAGCTTCGTGCGGTGCTGCTCGTTGTGCGGCTCGAGCTGCACCAGCATCTCGAGGATCGAGGCCGCCTGGTCGTGGCCGCCGGCCGCCATGTATGCCTCGACCATCTGGCCGTAGGTCTGCGCGACCAGCATGTCGTTCTTCATCGCGCGGTAGAGCTCGGCCAGCTTGGCGAGCGTCTTCGTGTGCTGCGGGTTGCGCTGCACGATCTGCTGCAGCAGCGAGGCGCCGCGCTCGACCTGACGCTTGTCCACCAGCTTGTCGACGACGGGCTGCAGGCTGGCGAAGGCGTCGTCGAAGCGGCCGTCGGCGAGGTAGACCTGCCCGAGCTGCAGCCGCGCGTCCTCGTCGCCCGCGTCGCGCTGCAGCAGCGCCTCGAGCACCTTGCGCGCATCGGCGGCGCGCCGCGAGCCGAGGTAGGACTCGGCGAGCTTCAGCGAGACCTCGCGGTCGGTCGGGGTGGCGCGGCGCGCCTCCTCGAGCAGCTCGATCGCGCGCGGGAAGTCCTTCTGCACGATGTGGACGTTGGCGGCCACCGTAAGCAGCCTCGGGAAGCGCGGCCCCGAGCGCAGCGACTTGTCGATGAGCTGCAGCGCCTCGGCCGGCTTGCCCTTCTTCAGCAGCTCGTCGGCGATCGCGATGTACTCGCCGGCCGCCTTCTCCTGGTCGCCCTGGCGCGTGTAGAGGTCGGCGAGCAGGCCCTTGACCTTGAAGTCTCCCGGGTCCAGCTCGGAGAGGCGCCGCAGCACCTCCTCCGCCTCGCGCATGCGGCCCTTCTTGACGTACTCGTCGTAGACCTGCCCGAGCGTCTGGCGCGCCTCCGCCACCAGGCCCTGGCGCGCGTAGAGGTCGCCGAGCTCGCGGCTGCCCTCGAGCATCGACGGGTCGTTGCGCAGCACCTTCTTCCAGACGGCGATCGCCTTCAGGTAGAAGCCGTCGTCCGCGAAGTAGCGCGCGACCTTGACGTACTGGTCGTTCGCCTCCTTGAGCTTGTTGAGCTTCGCGTAGAGGTCGCCGATGCGGTTGACCGTGTTCCAGTCGCGCTGGTTGTCCTGGACGATCTGCTTCAAGGCCTCGATCGCCTTGGCGAAGTCCCCCTTCTTCTCCGCCGCGTCGGCGTCCTGCTTCAGCTTGACCGGGCTGTCCTTCTTCGGTGCCACTAGCCGCGCGTCCTCACGAGAAGAGCCAGCGCTGGGAGACGTCGCCGAACGTGCGGCGGTGGATCGGCGAGGGCCCGAGCTTGCGCAGCGCCATGCGGTGCTCCTCGCTCGCGTAGCCCATGTTGCGCGCGAGGTCGTAGCCCGGGTGCGCCAGGTCGAGCGCGCTCATCAGCGCGTCGCGCAGCACCTTGGCCACGATCGAGGCGGCCGCGATCGACGCGGACTGCGCGTCGCCCTTGACGATCGGCTGCTGCTCGACCTTGATCCCCGGCACGGTGAGCGCGTCGACCAGCAGCAGGTCGGGCTCCACGGGCAGCGCCAGCACGGCCCGCTTCATGGCGACGAGCGTCGCGCGCAGGATGTTCACGCGGTCGATCTCTTCGTGGTCGGCGATCCCGATGCCGAAGCCGAGCGCCTGGGTGCGGATGCGCGCGTCGAGCTGCACGCGCTGGCGGGCGGTGAGGCGCTTGGAGTCGTCGATGCCGTCCGTGACGAACCCCTGGCCGAGCACCACGGCGGCGGCGACGACGGGCCCGCAGAGCGCTCCGCGGCCCACCTCGTCGACACCGGCCACGACCGCGTGGCCGGCGGCGAGCGCCTGCTCCTCGAACTGCAGGGAGCAGACGAGCTCGACCCCGCGGTGCACCGCCTTTCGCTTGCCCCGCTTCGACGCCGCTTCCATCCCCCTCTCGCTCCTCGCCGCCCAACGGGGGCTCGCGGGTGCCGCACCCGGGCGGTGGCCCTAGGCTTCCTGTGCCTGCGCCTCCACCCGTTTCTCCTTCATGCGGCCCGCCTTGCCCTTGCGCTCGCGGAGGAAGTAGAGCTTGGCGCGGCGCACGCGCGCGTGCTTGACCACCTCGATCCGCTCGATGGTCCTCGCGTGCAGCGGGAAGATCCTCTCCACCCCGGTGCCGAACGACACCTTGCGCACGGTCATCGTCGAGCGGGCGCCGGCGCCGCGCAAGCCGATCACGGTGCCTTCGAAGACCTGGACGCGCTCGCGCTCGGTCTCCTTCGCCTTGCCCTTCTCCTCCTTGACGGAGGTCTCTTTCACGCGCACGTGCACGCGCACGGTGTCGCCGGGGGTGAGCTGCGGCAGCTTCTTGAGGTCGGCCGCCTCGACTGTCTCGATCGCCTTCATGGTCGTTTTTCCGTCCCTATTTGTGAATGACGGCGGGTGTTTTGTCCAGCGACCCGGGCCCGCCTGCCCGGTCCGCGTCCTCGATGTCCTTGACGAGCGCCTGATCCTCGGCGCCGAGACGCGCACGCGCCAGCAGCTCGGGGCGCCGCTCGCGCGTCGCGCGCAGCGCCTCGCGCCGGCGCCAGCGCTTGATGCTCTTGTGGTCGCCCGAGAGCAGCAGCTCGGGGACCGCGACACCGCGCCACTCGGCCGGCCGCGTGTAGTGCGGCCAGTCGAGCAGCCCGTCCGTGAACGAGTCGTCGGCCGCCGAGCCCGAGTCGCCGAGCGCGCCGGGGAGGAGCCGCACCGTCGCCTCGACCACCGCGAGCGCCGCGGTCTCGCCGCCCGTCAGCACGAAGTCGCCCAGGCTGAGCTCCTCGGTGGCGAGCGTCTCGGCCACGCGCTCGTCGATGCCCTCGTAGCGGCCGCAAAGCAGCACCAGCCGCTCGAGCGCGGCGAAGCGCCGCGCCGTCTCCTGCTCGAAGCGCCGGCCGCGCGGCGAGAGCAGCACGACCGCCTCGCGCGCCGGCCCCGCCTCGGTCCGGATCGTCTCGAGCGCCCGTGCGAACGGCTCGGCCTTCATCACCATGCCGGGGCCGCCGCCGAAGGGCGCGTCGTCCACCGTGCGGTGCCGGTCCTCCGTGTGATCCCGCAGGTCGTGCACGTGCAGCTCCACGAGCCCGGCGTCCCTCGCGCGCGCGACGATCCCTTCCGCGAGCGGAGCCTCGAGCATGCGCGGGAAGATCGTGACGACGTCAATCCGCATCGACGTACTCCGGGCGCACCACGGCCAGCACTCCGTGCACCAGATCGACCGAGCGGACGAACTCCTCGGCGAACGGCAGCAGCGTCTCGCCCCGGGGTCCCTGCACCACGAGCACGCGGGTCTCGGCGCCCGTCTCCATCACGCTCGCGACCGTTCCCAGCAGGGCGCCGCGCTCGTCCACGACCTCGAGGCCCGAGAGCTGGTGGTAGTAGTAGGAGCCCGGCGGCAGCGTCTCGAGCTCGCTCTCGGGGATCCCGAGCTCGGCGTCCCGCAGCGCCTCGGCCTGCGTGATCGAGTCGACGCCGCGCAGCTTGAGCACGAAGTGGTCCTTGTGCGGCCAGCAGCCCTCGATCTCGACCTCGCGCGAGCCGCCGCCCGGCGCCGGCACGAAGGCGCGCGCCAGCCGCGGGAAGCGGTTCTCACGGTCCGTGTAGGGCTCCACCTTGACCTCGCCCTTGCGCCCCTGCGGCTTGACGACCCGGCCGACGAGCACCAGGTCCGCGAAGGCCTGCATCAGTCGAGGATCTCCAGCGTGGCGCGCTCGCCGCGCCTGTGCGCCAGGGCCTCGACCAGCGTGCGCAGCGCGTGCGCCGTGCGGCCCTCGCGGCCGACCACCCGCCCGACGTCGCTCGGCGCGACCTCGAGCTCGAGCACGGTCGTGCCGTCCTCGACGACCTCGTGCACGCGCACCTTCCCGGGCTCGCGCACGAGTCCGCGCGCGACGTGCAGGACGAGCTGCCTCACGGTCGGGGCTCCACCTTTGGCTCTCGCTTCACCGCGCCGCGGCTAGGCGGCCGCGGCGCTCCGCTTGAGCAGGCTGCGCACGGTGTCGCTGGCCTTGGCGCCCTTGCCGAGCCAGTGCTTCGCCCGGTCGGAGTCGATCTTGACGACGGCCGGGTTCTTGCGCGGGTCGTAGTGGCCGAGCACCTCGATGAAGCGCCCGTCGCGCCAGTCGCGCGAGTCGGCGACCACGACGCGATAGTAAGGCCGCTTGGTGGAGCCGGTACGTCTCAGTCTGATGGACAGCATCCTGCCTCTTCTTTCTCGTTAACGGAACTGGGGCATGCGCGCGGCGAGCCGCTTCATCGCCGAAGCGCCCCCCTTCATGAGCTTGCGCGCCTGTGCGAACTGCTTGAGCAGCCGGTTCACGTCCTCGACGCCCGTGCCGCTGCCGCGGGCGATCCGCTTCCTGCGGCTGCCGTTCATCACCGACGGGTCCGCGCGCTCGCGCGGCGTCATCGAGTCGATGATCGCGACGGTCCGGCGCAGCTCCTGCTCGCCGCGCTCGACGTCGACGCTCTTCATCGCGCCGCTCACGCCCGGGATCATCGACAGCACCTGGTCGAGCGGGCCCATCTTGCGCAGCTGCTTGATCTGGTCGCGGTAGTCCTCGAGCGTGAACTCCGCGCGCCGCAGCTTGCGCGCGAAAGCCTCGGCCTGCTCGCGGTCGACCGTCTCCTCGGCGCGCTCGATCAGCCCCAGCACGTCGCCCATCCCGAGCAGGCGGCCGACCATGCGCGCCGGATCGAACGGCTCGAAGGCGTCGACCTTTTCGCCCGTGCCCGCGAACTTCACCGGCTGGCCGGTGACCGAGGCGGCGGAGAGCGCGGCGCCGCCGCGCGAGTCGCCGTCGAGCTTCGTGAGGACGATTCCGGTGATGCCGACCTTCGCGTGGAACTCGGCCGCGCTCTTCACCGCGTCCTGGCCGGTGAGGGCGTCGGCGACGTACAGCACCTCGGCCGGCTCGGCGATCCTGCGCTGCTCGGCCAGCTCGGCCATGAGCGCGTCGTCGATGTGCAGCCGGCCGGCGCTGTCGACGATCAGCGTGTCGTGGCCGACGGCGCGCGCCTCGGCGAGGGCCTGGCGCAGCAGCTCGCCCGGCGCGGCGAGCTCGGGATGGAACACCGCGACGCCGGCCTGCGCCCCGATCGCCTTGAGCTGCTCGCGCGCGGCGGGGCGCTGCACGTCGGTCGAGACCAGCAGCGGGTGGCGCCCGCGGCCCTTCAGCCAGCGTCCGAGCTTGGCCGTGGTCGTGGTCTTGCCCGAGCCCTGCAGGCCCGTCATCAGGATGACACTCGGCAGCTGCGACGCGAACGCGAGCGCGCGCGGCTCGGCGCCGCCCAGCACCTCGACCATCTCGTCCCGCACGACGCGCAGCACGGCCTGATCGGGCGTCAGGCTCTTCAGGATCTCCTGGCCCATGGCGCGCGCGCGCACGCGCTCCACGAGCTCCTTCGTGACGCGGAAGTGAACGTCGGCCTCGAGCAGCGCGAGGCGGATCTCGCGCAGCGCCGCGTCGACCTGGGCCTCGCCGAGGACACCCTGGCCGCGGAGGGTCTTGAAGACCCCCTGGAGCCTTTCGCTGAGCGCCTCGAACACGGCAGGACCACCCCCGGCCGGGCCATGCCCAAGCCAAAGCAAAACTTGATCTTATAGGCCGGGCCGAGCGGCGTCAAACCTGGAGGTGAATCGAAAGCTTCCGGCTCTTCGAGGGCCTGCTCTCTGGCTCCTCAAGAACTTCCCCGCGCGGGGGGAAAAACGGCCGGCTTTCCTTGAAAAAGGGGGGACTTCGTCCCCCCTTAAACCCCCCTCTGTTGCTCCTAGCCCATCGTGTAGAAGAACTCCTCGCGGACGATCTTGTCGCCCCGGACGGTGTACATCCCCACCTCTTCCATGCGCATCCGCTTGCCCGCCATCGGGCCGTTCTTCGGGGTGACGTCGAAGTTGTAGATGACGGCGAAGCGGTCGCCGTTCGGGAAGGGCCCCTTCGCGCTGCCCTCGTGGACTTCGTTGTTGGCGAACCACCACTGGTTCTTCTTCTTGATCTCGTCCACGCCCTGCATGCGCGCGGGCATCTCGGGCGTGCTCATCGCCTCGACGCTCTCCGCGTCCTTGCTGTAGAGCGTGTCGATCGCCTCGAGGTTCTTGCCTTGCTGGCACAGCTGCACCAGCTTCTGACCGATCTCGTTCGTGGCCATTCAGGCCTCCCTGCCCCCGGGTCGAAATCCGTAGCGCTGCCGCCCGCCTTCGGCGCTCGCGGAACGCGTCCAAATCGCTGGCCGGAATCGCTACGAGGACTAGCGTGACACGCCCGTGTGACGATCGCGAGAGGATTTTCCCTAGAATGTCGCTCGACTCATCGAGTCCCGGCACGAGGAACATTTCAGGATGAAGACAAGACTGGCCGTTCTCGCCGCAGCCTGCCTCGGCTTGACCGCGGCAGCGCCCGCCACCCGCGACCCGCTCCTGAGCGAGGCCCTCGCGCGCGTGAGCGGCCGCGCGGTCCGCGCGCACGTCGAGTTCCTGGCGGACGACCTGCTCGAAGGCCGCGCCACGGCCACCCGCGGATACGACATCGCCGCGCACTACGTGGCGGCGCAGCTCGCACTCGAGGGGCTGAAGCCGGCCGGCGACGGCGGGAGCTTCCTGCAGCAGGTGCCGCTCCTCGAGAGCCGGCTCGCGTCCGGCTCGGTCGCGATCGAGAGCCCGTCGGGACGCAAGGCGTTCGAGCTGCGCCGCGACTTCCTGATGGCGGCGGACGCCTCGCGGGCCGAAGCGAGCGTCGAAGCGCCGGTCGTCTTCGCCGGCTTCGGTGTGACGGCGCCCCGGCAGGGGCAGGACGACTACGCCGGGCTCGACGTGAAGGGAAAGATCGTCGCCGTGCTGGCGAATGCGCCGGAGCGGCTGCCGAGCGAGGAGCGCGCCTACCACGCGTCGCGTACGCGCAAGGCCGAGCTCGCGGCGGCGCACGGGGCCGCGGGTCTCGTCACGCTGCGCACGCCCGCCGAGGAGGCGCGCACGCCGTGGGAGCGGGCGGTGGGATTCGCGGAGGGGCCGACCACGCGCTGGGTGCACCGCGACGGCACGCCCGAGGGCGCGCTCCCGGGGCTGCGCGCAAACGCGCTGCTGAGCCTCGAGGCGTCGCGCCTGCTCTTCCAGGCCGCTCCCGTGGCCTTCGAGGCAGCCGTGGCCGCAGCCGAGCAGCCGAAGTTCCGGGGCTTCGAGCTGGGCGTGCGCGCGAGCCTCGCCTCGCGCAGCGAGCACAGCCGCGTCAGCAGCCCGAACGTCGTGGGCCTGCTCGAGGGCAGCGACCCGGCGCTGCGCTCGACCTACCTCGTGTACTCGGCGCACCTCGACCACGTGGGGCTCGGGCCCGAGTCGAGCGGCGACCGCATCCACAACGGCGCCTACGACAACGCGCTCGGCAGCGCCGTGGTGCTCGAGGTCTCGCGCGTGCTCGCCGGTCTCGCGACGCGGCCGCGTCGCTCCGTGCTGTTCCTCTTCGTCACGGCCGAGGAGCGCGGGCTGCTCGGCTCGGAGTACTTCGCCGCGAATCCCACCGTGCCTCGCCAGGCGCTCGTGGCCAACGTCAACGTGGACATGCCGCTCGTGCTCTTCCCGATGGCGGAGGTGGTGGCGTTCGGCGCCGAGAACTCCACGCTCGACGCCCCGGCCCGCGCGGCGGCCTCGGACCTCGGCCTCGCGCTCGCGCCCGACCCGATGCCCGAGCAGACGATCTTCGTGCGCAGCGACCAGTTCTCGTTCGTGCGGCACGGGATCCCGGCGGTCTACTTCTCTCCCGGCATGCGCTCGTCCGACCCCGCCCAGGACGGCCCGCGCCTCTTCCGCGAGTTCCTCGAGAAGCACTACCACCGCCCCTCCGACGACCTGTCGCTCCCGATGGACGAGAAGGCGGTCGCGCTCTACACGCGCGCGAACGTCGCGCTCGGCCTTCGCATCGCGCAGGACCGCGAGGCGCCGCGCTGGAAGCCGGGGAATTTCTTCGGGGAGACGTTCGCGAAAGGGGCAACGACCGCCCCGTAGGCGAGTGGGACTGCCTCGCCCCAGAGACCCCCCTTGCTGCAGTGGCCTCAGCCGCTATACGCGGCGCAGCAGGTGTCCCAGTTTTTCCTTTTTGGTCCTTAGATAGCGGCGGCTGGCGTCGGAGGGGGCGATCTCGATCGGGACGCGTTCGGCGATCGTGAGGCCGTAGCCCTCGAGCGCCACGAACTTGCGCGGGTTGTTGGTCAGGAGCTTCAGCTTCTGGACGCCGAGCTCGACCAGGATCTGCGCCCCGGTACCGTAGTCGCGCTGGTCGGCCTTGAAGCCGAGCGCTTCGTTCGCCTCGACCGTGTCCTTGCCCTGGTCCTGCAGCTCGTAGGCCATGATCTTGTGGACCAGGCCGATCCCTCGGCCCTCCTGCCGGAGGTAGAGCAGCACGCCGCGGCCTTCCGCCGCGATCATCTCGAGCGCCGTGTGCAGCTGGCCGCCGCAGTCGCAGCGGCTCGACGAGAAGATGTCGCCGGTCAGGCACTGCGAGTGCACCCGCACCAGCACCGGCTCGTCCGTGCGCACGTCGCCCATCACCATCGCCACGTGGTGCTGGCGGTCGATCAGCGTCTCGAAGGCGTTGACGCGGAAGGGGCCGTACGACGTCGGCAGGTTGGCCTCGGCGATCTTGCGCACCAGCCGCTCGTTCTGCATCCGGTGGTGGATCAGGTCGCGGATCGTGATCATCCGGATGCCGTGCTCGCCGCAGAAGCGCTCGAGCTGCGGCACCCGCGCCATCGTGCCGTCCTCGTTCATCACCTCGCAGATCACGCCCGCCGGGTACAGGCCGGCGAGCCGCGCGAGGTCGACGGCTGCCTCGGTCTGGCCGGCGCGCACCAGCACGCCGCCCGGCTGCGCGCGCAGCGGGAACATGTGGCCCGGCCGCGCCAGGTCCTCGGGCCGCGTCTTCGGGTCGATCGCCGCGAGCACCGTGCGCGCTCGGTCCCCCGCGGAGATGCCCGTGGTGACGCCCGTGCGCGCCTCGATCGGCACGCAGAACGCCGTGCCGAAGCGCGCGTTGTTCTGCTCGTCGCGCACCATCAGCGGGACGCGCAGCTCGTCCAGCCGCTCGCCCGTCATCGGCAGGCAGATCAGGCCGCGGCCGTAGCGGGCCATGAAGTTGATCGCCTCCGGAGTCACCTTCTCCGCGGCGATCGTGAGATCGCCCTCGTTCTCCCGGTCCTCGTCGTCGACGACGACGACCATCTTCCCGGCGCGGAAGTCCTCGATCGCTTGCGAGATGGTCGACGGCATGGCCTCGGCTCTTTCTACGACGTCCCGCGGCTCGCGAGCAGGCGCTCGACGTACTTGGCGATCACGTCCGCCTCCAGGTTGACGAGGCGTCCGGGCTCGGCGTTCCGCAGGTTCGTAACGTCCAGTGTAAAGGGAATGAGCGCCACCGAGAATGCGCCGCCGCCGATCCCCCATACCGTCAACGAGATACCGTCGACGGCCACCGAGCCTTTCTCGACCAGGTAGCGCTCGAAGCCGGATGGAGGCTCGACCTCGAGCTCGGCCGACTCTCCGAGCCGTCGCAGCGCGCGCACGCGACCGACGCCGTCCACGTGTCCCTGGACGACGTGGCCGTCGAAGCGCCCGTCGGCCCGCATCGGCCGCTCGAGGTTCACGAGCGCGCCCGGCACGAGCCGCTCCTCGAACCGCGTGCGGCGCAGCGTCTCCTCGGTCAGCTCGACGTCGAAGCCACGCGCGTCCGAGCGCACGGCGGTCAGGCAGCAGCCGTTCACCGCGATCGACCCGCCGAGCGGCAGCCCCGCGAAGAGCCCGCCCACGTCGATGCGCACGGCCATCACGTCGCCGCGGCGCGCCGCCGCCTGGACGGTGCCCGTGCCTTCGACGATGCCGGTGAACAATGGCCGCTCCAGCCCACGATACTAGCGCGGCGGGCGCGCTAGCATGTGATGCAGGGGGTTCACACGTCCCGCAAGCCCATCGACGCCGAGATCGAGGCGGTGTTCCGCCGCGAGTCGGGCCGGCTGATCTCGGTGCTCACGCGTCTCTTCGGCCCGCACAACCTCGAGCTCGCCGAAGACGTCGTCCAGGCCTCGTTCGTCGCGGCGCTCACGAGCTGGGGCGAGGCCGGGATCCCGGACAACCCCGCGGCCTGGCTGCTCACCACCGCCCGCCACCGCGCGATCGACGCCATACGTCGCGAGCGCACCCGGCGCACGTTCGCCGCCGACCTCACGCGCTACCTCGACGGCGAGTGGACGCTGACGACCACGGTCCGGGAAGCGTTCGGCGAGGACGTGATCCGGGACGACCAGCTGCGGATGATCTTCATGTGCTGCCATCCGGAGCTCAGCCCCGAGAGCCAGCTCACGCTGATCCTCAGGACGTTGTGCGGGCTCGGCGTGCCCGCGACGGCCCGCGCCCTCCTCACGACCGAGGCGACGGTGCAGAAGCGCATGGTCCGCATCCGCCAGCGGCTGAAGGGCGTCGAGTTCGCGCTTCCCCGCCCCGCGGAGCGAAGCGCCGCGCTCGACACCGCTCACGCCGCGCTCTACCTGCTCTTCAACGAGGGCCACCTCTCCACGGACGAGGAGCCGATCCACCGCGAGCTGTGCCACGCCGCGATGCAGCTCGTCCAGCTCGTCGCGGACGAGCCGTCGCTCTGCAGCTCCGACACGCTCGGCCTGCTCGCGCTCATGTGCTTCAACGCGGCGCGCATGCCCTCGCGCCTCGACGCAGACGGGAAGGTCGTCCCCCTGGACCGACAGGACCGCGGACTGTGGGACCGTGCGCTGATCGGCCGCGGCTATCGCTGCCTCGTCCGCGCCAGCCAGATGGAGGCGGTGGTGGCGAGCCGCTATCACCTCGAGGCCGCCATTGCGGCCCGCCACTGCGCGGCTCGCGACTTCGCCGAGACGGACTGGGCGTCGATCTGCAATCTCTACGACCGGCTGCTCGAGCTGGCGCCGTCACCCGTCGCGGAGCTGAACCGCGCCGTGGCGATCTCCTATCGCGACGGGCCCGAGGCCGCGATTCCGCTGGTCGAGGAGATCCGGCGCTCCGGGCGCCTGGCCGGCGGACCGGCCGTATCGGCGGTGCTGGCGAACCTGCACGGCCGCGCTGGCGCGGGAGAGGCATCCCGCCGGTACCTCGAGGAGGCGCTCGCGTCGGCCCGGACCCGACACGAGCGCCAGCTGATCGCGCTGCAGGTGGAGCGGGCGCTCGAGTCCTACGCGGGAGGCTCGAAGACGGGCTGAACGCGGATGCGCCCGTTCGGGTTGTTGCGCAGGAACGGCGAGCCCTGCGCGATCTGCGCCGCCTTCTCGACCGAGTCCGCGCGAATCACCGTGAAGCCGCCGATCAGCTCCTTCACCTCGGCCATCGTGGTGTCGGTCACGAAGCCCTTGCCGTTGCGCGTGATCACCGCGCCGCCCGGAGCCAGCGCCGAGCCCGGGTTGCGCAGCACGCCCTTGGACTCCAGCTCCTTGAACCACGCCCCCCACTCCACCATCGCGGCCTGGATCTCCTCCGGGGAGCGCTTCGTCCAGGTC
>Ga0134127_10003236_pt1 | contig 11711 bp, 10 predicted proteins | sample KB31753_FD_96459 | JGI IMG/M metagenome (GOLD analysis project Ga0134127, IMG submission 96459) | Terrestrial soil microbial communities with excess Nitrogen fertilizer from Kellogg Biological Station, Michigan, USA - KB3-175-3 | ecosystem: Environmental > Terrestrial > Soil > Unclassified ...
GACACGAGCGCATCGGCGGTTTCGAGTCGCAGGAGATAATTGCGCGCATACTTGGCACTGAGCTCGCGCGTCAGTTTCAGCACGTCGGCGAAACGCTTCTCGCGTCGGTAAAGAAGCACGAGCACGGTCTTCGCATCGTCCTGCGCCCAGCGACCTTCCTTCGCAACTTGCTCGAGCATCGCCAATCCCTTCTTCTTCGAACCACGATAACCCGTGGCGCCGGCAAGGATCTTGATGGGCAGCGGCAGCGATCCGACGACGTATTCGTAAAGCCCAATTGTTATCTGCGCGTCAATGTACTTCGGATCGAGTTTCAGTACTTCACGATGATGATTGACTGCGTCGTTGCCGTCGCGCAGCGCTGCGAAGTGCCGGCGCTCGACAGCTTCTTCGAAAGACGCTTTGAGCCCTTCTGTGTTCGCGAGGAAATCGAGCGCCTCGACGTTCTTTGGTTCCTGCTTGAGTTTGGCTTCGGCAAGACGCCTCGCTTCGCGTGTGAGATTGCGAAACTCAGTCACGATCTTCGGGTCGACTTTGTCGTCGCCGCTCGAATAAAACGATTCAGAACTGTAAAGCGAGCCTTGCAACCGGCGCGACTCGTAAAGCGTTTTGATCCACACGCGCGCGGCGAGCAATTGATAACCGCCGGGATGGTTCGGGATTAGTTTGACGATCTCTTTGAAGTCACGTTCTGCTTTGTCGTAGTCGATGTTGTAAAGCGCGTCGAGACCGCTGCGTCGCAGCTCCTCGAAGCGCGCGCGTTCTGCGTCAGTTATCCATGGGGATGAAGGTTGCTGTGCCGCCGCAGTGAACGCGACCGCCAACAACAAGAACAAGACACCAAATACTTTCACTTCGTTTTCTCCACTGTCCACAGATTACACAGATTCAAAAGACTCCATGTACTTCACACCCGATCCGGTGTTGAATAAAACCACTCGATCGCCGGCGTTCACCACACCATCCGCCATCAACTTTCGCAACGCAGGCAAACACGCCGCGCCTTCAGGCGCACAAAAGACACCTTCCGCGGCGCCGATCTCGTGAGTCGCAGCGATCAATTCGTCGTCAGTAACACTGATCGCCGTCCCGCCCGACTCTCGCAGCGCGTCGAGAATCAAAAAGTCTCCAATCGCCTTCGGCACGCGCAAACCTGAGGCAGTGGTCGCCGCATTCGGAAACTCATCCGCGAACCGCTTCCCTTCCTCAAACGCACGCACGATTGGCGCACAACCTGCTGCCTGCACCGTCACCATCCTCGGTCGCTTGCTTCCGATCCAACCCATCTCTTCCATCTCTGCAAATGCTTTCCACATTCCAATCAACCCAGTGCCGCCGCCAGTCGGATAAATAATCACATCCGGCAATTCCCAATTCAGTTGTTCTGCGACTTCGTAACCGAGCGTCTTCTTTCCTTCAACGCGGTACGGCTCTTTCAACGTGGAGACGTCAAACCAACCTTCAGCCTCTTTGCGCCTGCCCACCTCTGCGCCGCAGTCCGTAATCAACCCATCCATCAACGTCACGTGCGCGCCGGTTTGTTCACACTCGACGACGTTCGCGCGCGGCGTATCTCGCGGCATGAAGATGAACGACTCGAGCCCGGCCTTCGCTGCATAAGCAGCCAGGGCGCCCGCCGCGTTTCCAGCGGATGGAACAGCGAGTTTTCGTGCGCCCAACTCCTTCGCCATCGAGACGGCCACCGCCATTCCACGAGCTTTGAAACTCTGCGTCGGGTTCTGCGATTCGTCTTTGATGTAAAGCTCACGAATCGAGACGACTTCGCCCAGTCGTTTCGCGTGCAGGAGCGGCGTCCAGCCTTCGCCGAGAGCGACGATGTTGTCGTCGTTCTCGACCGGCAACACCTCGCGATAGCGCCAGAGATTGGCGCGTCGCGCGGCGAGAGATTCTTTTGTCAAAGTCGTTTTGCTGCGATTCAGATCGTAGCGGACGAGCAAAGGCTTACCGCATTCGCGGCAAAGGTTGAGCAACCGACGTGCCTCGTGCCTCAGGCCGCAAAGGCCGCATTCAAGATGGGTAACATTCATGGATAGATTCTACAGGTCAAGGCGGGGTGCAGTAATTTGGCCACAGATGAACGCTGATGAAGACGGATTACATCCGTTTTCAAGCAGTGTCATCTGTGGCCCCAGGAATTTGCGGTTAAACAGCGGGTGTCAGTGGCCGCCGTGGCCGCTGTTACCGTCGATCTGGCTGCGAATTTCGCCGCCTGGCCACCTGGTGCTGTGAACATTCACGTAGGTAGCGCCCGCACGGATGGCTGCGATCAGTTCATCGAGTTCGCCGGCGCTAATGCCACGCTCATTCGCCAGGTTCGTAACATCCGCTGCGACGATGAAGCCCGATATTGTCGCCGGAGGCGCCGGACAGGGTTGAGTGCCCACAGGACCATTGCCGAGGTTGGTGCAAAGAAACACGCTGATCGGACCAGTTATGGATCTCTGTCCGAAGTGGATATGAGCCTGTTGAACGGCGCCTTCCAGGTCTGAATAACTCAGTTCCCAGTCAATTCGCGATTCATCATTGCTGATCCGCGCTTTGAATGTTCCGTTACCAGTCGTCGAGACTGCGCCGCCCGTGGTTCCGGTTTCCTCATAACCGGTGAGCACCTCGCTGATATTTTTGAAGCCCTGGGCACCCACAAAAGTTGCGGCCGACACGAGGGCGATCACTGCAAGAGACATTCCTAGTCTTCGCATCCCTTTTCCTCCCTAAGATTCTATTTTGCTAAGTGGGGGGCGCATAATATCACGAGGCGCAAAAAGGTGGAAGGCGATTTGGCCACCGATTATACGGAAATCCTCCGATTGATCTGTGTAATCTGTGGATGCTACCTTGTTGCTTCTTTATGGGGATTAGTCTTCTGGCTCTCGATCTCGACGGGACTTTACTCGACTCCCGCGGGCGCATCTCTGAACGCAATCGTCACGCGCTCGACAGCGCACGTGAACAAGGCGTGCACGTCGCGCTTGTTACTGGCCGTCGCTTCCGTGATTCGCGACCAGTTGCGCTCGAGCTGGGCCTCGACGTCCCGCTGATTTCGCACAACGGGGCGCTCACAAAACACGCGGCCACGCTGCAGACGGTTTCTGTACTGCCGTTGCCGCTCGCTGCCGCTCGCGAAGCGTTGCGCATCGGGCGTGAAGCAGGCGCGGACGCGCTGTTGAGCGACGATCATGAAGGTTTGGGCGTGCTCGTCTACGATCATCTTCACGCCGGGAACTCGGCGGCCCATCGTTACGTCGCCTGGGCCAGTCGCATTCACGGAGACGAAGAAAGTGAAAAGGCGGTGCAGCAGGTAAGTTCACTCGAAGACTACCTGGACCACGAACCAATCCATCTCGCGTTCTCGGGACGTTGCAAGGCGATGGACGAACTCGAGGAAATACTTCACGCGAAGTTGGGCTCGACAGTGAAGATCCTCCTGACGAAATATCTCGAACAGGATTTCACGTTGCTCGACATCGTGAATCCAGCAGCGTCAAAGGGCGCTGGTGTTGCCGCGGCGGCAGCGGAGCTGGGCCTCGAGCGTGAAGAGATCATGGCGATCGGCGATAACTACAACGATCTCGAAATGCTGCTCTTCGCAGGCACGGGCGTGGTGATGGCAAACGCTCCGCTGAGTTTACGAGAAATAGGAGGCTTGCACCCGACGGCTTCAAACAGCGATGACGGTGTCGCGTTGGCGATCGAGCAATTCATATTGAACCGTCCGCAATTAATCAATCAATGAGGAGACAACATGGCAAATCGAACGGCAGTGATTCAGACGAACAAAGGGACGATTCGAGTCGAGCTTTTGGAATCGGACGCGCCCAAGACGACGGAGAACTTCATTACGCTGGCCGAGCGCGGGTATTACGACGGCATCATCTTTCACCGCTGCATCAAGGGCTTCATGATCCAGGGTGGTGATCCGACGGGCACCGGTCGTGGCGGTGAGTCTGCATGGGGCGGACGGTTCAACGACGAGATCGATCGGGCTTCGCCTGTGTATCAGAGAGGGTACAAGGCCGGGACGATGGCGATGGCGAATGCTGGTCCAAACACGAATGGATCACAGTTTTTCATCATGCACGTCGATTATCCGCTGCCGCCGAGTTATACGATCTTTGGACAAGTGACTGAGGGACAGGACGTAGTGAATGCGATCGCGACGAGTCAGACTGATCGGAATGATAAGCCGATTTCCGAGGTTAAGATGGAAAGCGTAACGATCGAGTAGGTGACGAAATAATTGACAGGATTTCAGGATTTCTCAGGATTAACAGAATTTCTTATCTTGTTAATCCTGAAAAATCCTGAAATCCTGTCAACATAGATCTTAAATTCCAGAGCTCATAATGGTCTTGCGCCGTGCCCAATTCGCGGAGCGGAACGGATTGCGTTGTTGACGTATTCTTTCGCCGCTCCCACAGCAGCTTCGAGTGTTAATCCTCGCGCAAGACATGCGGCGATCGCGGATGACAGCGTGCAACCGGAGCCGTGAACTTCACCAACGTTGAGATATTCACTGCGAAACTCAGCGAAGATTCCGTTCTCACTGAACAAAACATCAACTGCCTCACCAGCCCTGATCTGCCTGTGTCCGCCCTTCACAAGCACAGCACGCGCGCCCATGGATTGAATCACTTCCGCCGCGCGTCGCATGTCGTCTTCAGTTTCAATCGTAATGCCTGCCAGCTTCTCGGCTTCAGGAATGTTCGGCGTGACGATGCGTGCGAGTGGAAACAAGCGGGTCTTCAGAATCTCAAACGCCTCTTCGTCGATCAGAACGTCTCCCGAGGTTGCGACGACCACCGGATCAATCACCGGCGCAGGCAAATTCTCTTCTGCGAACAATCGCGCCACTTCAGCGACGATTTCCGCCGTCGGCAACATACCAGTCTTCGCCGCTGCGACGCTCAGATCCTCAATGATGGGCTTCACCTGCGCTCGCAGGATTTCGGCAGTTTGATTCGCGACGCCAAACACACCGGTCGTGTTTTGAAAAGTCAGCGACGTCACGGCCGCAGCCGGAAAACAGCCGAGCGCTGCGATAGTTTTGATATCCGCCACAATGCCCGCGCCGCCAGACGGATCCAACCCGGCGATCGTGAGCACTACTGGTTTTGCTTCACTTGTAGACACTTCTGATTGACTCAACAATCGACGACATCCGCTCCGCATCGTTCAACAAACGAATCGCAGCAACACCACGCGCGCCCGCGTCGAAACACGCGCGGACGTTGTCGAGTGTAATACCACCAATCGCTACAACAGGAAAATCGCGCAGCTCGCTCGTCACGTGTTCGAGTTTATTCAAGCGTTGCGGCTCGCCAAATTCGCGCTTCGATTCTGTCTCGAACACTGGACCAAACACGACAAAGTCTGCGCCGCCGGCCTGGGCTGCACGTGCCTCGTCGAGCGAGTGAGTTGAAACTCCAATCAAAAAATCCGGGCCGTAAGTCGCTCTCAAAATAGCCGCCGGCAACGATTGCGCCGTGAGATGGACGCCGTCTGCGCCCGCAGCGCGCGCAATATCGGATCGATCGTTGACGAGCAATCGTGTGTCGCTGCCACGCGTTATCTCGACGGCGCGCGCCGTGAGCTCATAGAGAGCGCGGCCGGATAAAGTTTTTTCGCGAATCTGAAAGAGAGGGACTCTCGCAGCGACGCCGGCTTCAACGAGCTGAAGGATCTGCTGGACCGTCGCCGTGCCGCTCGTTATCGGATAGATGATCGGGAGTAGAAGGTTGAGCGGCATGTTTTGGAGATTCAGTCTGCGCTTGCAAAGCTCGGACTGTGTTTTTGAAATGAAAGATTTCCCAGAAAGCGATCCCGAGATTCAGAATACCGACGCCACTCACGGCGCCGCGCACCCAGCCGGACGCAACAACGGTTTGCAATCCCTGAATGCCAGTCTTTTGCGCAGCATATAACAGAAAATAGTTGTTGCCCCAGTCGCTGATCCCCCACATCCCTTGCGGCCACCAGGGCAGCACGGTCAGGAAGATGCCGATTTCAAGGCATAGAATAATGTAAAAAATGACGCTTAACTTCGCTGACATGACTGTTTGTACTTGGTGCTTTGTACTTTGGCCTTTGTTTGGTGCTTACAAAGTACAAATACAAAGCACCAAGCTCTACTCCTGCTTCTGCCGCAACTGGCTTAACTTCTCCGCAACTTCGCGATACGAAACATCAACACCATAAACTTCCGTGTAGAACTCGCGCGCCTGCTTCAAGTCGCCGAGTTGCTCGTACGCTGACGCCAACTCGTAACGCAATGCCTGGTACTCGTCTTCGCTGTGGCCCGGCGCCGAAAGTCCTTTCTTGAACCATAACACCGCCGCCTCCGGCATGCCCTTGTGAATGAAACAATGGCCCAGCATGTTGCAACACTGGAGGAATCGCGACGTACCGTCAGCCGCCTTCACCAGGTTCGCACACTGCTGAAACTCCTGGATGGCTTCGTCCATGAGGTCCATCTCTTTGTACGCCGTGCCCATGTTGTAATGCGTCTCGTAGTCTTCGTGAACCGTGTCGCCTTCTTCGGCCGCGCGAAACTCTTCGAAGAGCTCGGCAAGTCCCGCATCGATTCCCGTTGCTACCGGCGCGCCAGCGTTATTGCCACCATCACCTGCGAGCGACGCATACGCCGTGTCAGCTTCGAACGGCACTGCTTCGGAAACAGGCGTCGCCGACAACTCTTCTGCCCCCCCAAACTCAAACGCCGCCGCCGCAGGCTGTTGCTCTCTTGAAGCAGCGAGTTTCTCGCGGCGCGCCTGAATCTCAGGCTGTGGACCAAACTGCCGTTCGAGCATTTCGAGCGTATCGATCGCAATGTCCGCGTAGCCTTGAGCGATGTAGAAGTCGACGCTCTCGAGCTCCTGCCGCATCATGCTTTCGCGTCGCTCTTCTTCCTCGGGCCCTGCCGGCGCAGCGGCGACCGGCGCGTCATCCGGCGCTACGATGCTGAAGTCGACTTCCTGAAAATCTGTCGAGACTGCGGATAAAGATTCGTCTTCATTGAGATCTGCAAACGACGCCGTCGGATCTGAGAACGTTGAACCGAGTGCAGCATTCGTTTCGAATTCATCAGCCGCAACCGGAGCAAGGTGGTCCTGCTCGTCGCTTACCGCGAACGTTTCAAACTGCGGAACGTCAGTCTCTGCCTGTTCCGGCTCCGGGGCGGCCGCAGAAAAGTCTTCCGTGTCCTCCTGCAAGCCACCGAGCAGGTTCAAACGGTCGAGATAACGCTGTTCGTCGGGAGCGAGCCGGACCAACTGCGTCAACGCGTAACGTTCTTCATCAACCAACTCCGATGATTCGGCTGATTCCGCCAAACGCTCGAGCGACGAACGCAGCGCGTCCATGTCGCGTTGCCACCAGTGAATGCGAACGAGCATTCGCAGCGCTGAGACGTGATCGGGATTGCGATCCAGAACCTGGTTGACGAGTTGCAGCAGCTCTCTTTCTTCACGTCCCGCGAGCATGCGCTCGATGATCGTCGAGAGAATGCGTATCACTTCGTCAACTTCGCCGGCCTTGAGATAAAGTCGAGTGACCGGAAGGAACTGCGTATAGTTCGACGCATCCTGCGTCATCAGCATCGACGTGGCGCGCTCGGCTCCTTTTGCATCTTCAGCTTCGAGATATGCGCGCGCGAGCATTGAAACGAGCTCTTTGTCGTCTTCACGGCCTTCCGCAACGCGCTCCAGCACTTCTGCTGCTTCGTCAGCAGTGCCGCGCGCGATGTGAGTTTCCAACATGCCGCGCAACGCTTCGCGGTCGTCGCGCACCAGTTGCAGCGCTTTCGAGTAAGCGTCGAGAGCTTTATCCTGGACGCCGATTTGATGGAATCGATTTGCAGCCTGCACAAACGCTGCGGCCGCTTCGCGACGCAGGTTCTCTTTGAGATACCCGTCGGCGACTTTCAGCCGGATGTCAGTGTTGTTTGGATCGAGATCGGCGATGCGATGAAGTGTGTCGAGGGCGCGTTTATTATCGCCGGAACGCGTGTAGGAATCTGCGACGACGAGATACTGTGCCCGAGCATCGTGGACCAATCCCTGAGCAGCGTAGAGATCGGCGAGTTTGAGTGCGATGACTGGATCGTTCGGCTTGAGCCGCTCGATCTTCTTGTACATCGCGATCGCTTTGAGATTGAATTCCTGCGCGCTGTAGTGTTCGGCAATGCGCTCGAAGCACTTGATTGCTTCCTGTTTTTTGCTCGAGCGCACGTACAGATCACCCAGCATGTTCAAGGTAGTGAGATCGTCGGCGTCGTTATCGACGATTTGCCGATATTCCTTGATTGCTGCGTTGATCTTTCCTTGTGAAAGGAACTTCTCCGCGGCTTTTAGAACCTTCGCTTTATCGAAAGCCATCAGGGATCTTAGGTATCATTAGAACGGTTTGGCGACTTAATCGTAGCACAGGCGGGACAATGCCATTTCGAGATAAGCGCTTGGCAAAACTCCACTTGCAAGTCCGGCAAATAGCCGCAAGATACGCTAACATGCGTAAATAAAGGGTGTCAACGCAAGCATTTCCAACCGCAAACTCTGAATCTCCGCTGGTAAAGCTGGGACAGCAAATTGTTCTCGCTGGACTCGGTATATACGTCATTTCCGCGCCACATTCAGTCGCTGCAAGTGTGATCGGAGTGGCCCTCGCTGGCATTGGGTGGTTGATCAAGATCATCCGGACGGCAAGTTTCGGGCTGAGACGGTCCCGGTTTGACCTGGTAATTCTGTTGTCGCTGCTCTGGAGTGTTGTTTCGGCGCTACTCTCCGAAGCGCCGCGCATTAGCATCGCTAAGTTGACTGCGTTGTGGCCCGTGTTTCTTTTCTATTTGACGCGGGCAGTGCTGAACCGGCGTTCGACGCTCGTGTTGATTGCGTTGCTGATTCTTTCCGGCTGCTTCGGAGCGATTTACAGCGTTCTTGATCTCGTGCGTGGGCGTGGAGTTGTCGTTGAGACGATTGGATTTAACAGTCCTTTTCATCGGGTTGGAATTCAACCTGGCGACACGATCTGGCGAGTCAACGGGCGGCGTGTGTACTCGGTTGCTGATGTCGACGAGGTTTTGAAAACTATTCCGGAAAACACGCCGGTCGCCGCCGGCATTATTTCGCGTGGCGAGCAGGTCGAGCGGCCGGGGCTCGTGGTTACCGGAGCGCAGACTTCCGGAATCACCGGCCGCGAGCGCAATCATCGCTTTCGCGCTTCGGGCTTTACACGGCATTACGAGACATTCGCAGAGGTCGTGCAGATGATGGCTTTGCTTGCACTGGGCCTTGCGCTCGCTCACCTCAGGAATCATGGTCCAAATCGATATTTCGCGGTCGCAATTGCGGCGGCGGCGTTGCTGATGTTAGGAATCGTGCTGACGGCGATGAGGACCGTCATCGTTGCGTTTGTGATCGGGGCGAGTCTGATCGCGTGGAGATCGTTGCGTGGTGTTTACAAGCTGGTCTTCACGTTTGCGTTGTTCTTTGTGCTCGCTTTCGGCGTGGTCGTCGTGTGGACCACGCGCGATCAGAATTCGCTCGTGCTCGGCGACCCGAGTTCGTCTTTACGCCTGCAAGTCGCACGTGTTGGGCTTTCGCGCATACTGGTCCATCCGATCTTCGGCCACGGAATGGACGCGATGAAGTTGCACTGGAACGAGTGGGGCTTCCCCGGCAAAGACATGCTTCACCTGCACTCGACGCCGTTGCAACTGGCGTTCGATCGCGGACTGCCGATGTTGCTGCTGTGGCTCTGGCTGATGATCCTGTTCTGGCTCACGACCGCGCGCGCTGAGAGAAGAGCAGCGGAACTTAGTGACACGAACTCTTACGGCATTCTGCTTGGAACGCTGGGTGCACTTACGGCTTTCCTCATGAGTTCGTTGGTGAACTACAACTACGGGGATGCTGAAGTGGTGATGCTGTTCTGGTTTTTGATGGGAACAGCATCAGCCACAAGTAACACAATTACCGCGCTTCGGAACCCTCGACCCGCAGATTATTCCTGACCGAGAACACACCCGGGACGCGGTTGGCCGCATGGTACGCGAGCGTGCGATCGCCCTCGCCGGAAACAACACCTTCAAGCGTCACGTGCCCGCGGTCGACCACGATGTGTATCGACGGGTTCGTTCCACGCAAGTAGCGATGAAGCCCACCCATGTTTGCGATAGAGCGAAAAGTCGCCGCCCGGATCTGATCGTCAAATCGCGACAACGGCAACACCTTGATGTTGTTCACCACGCTCTTCACACCCGCGATTCTCTTCACGCGGCGTTCGGCGTCGGAACGTGTCGTCGGACGGACAACCTCACCGTAAAGCGTGACGCTACCGCCGTTGATGCTGTACGCGAGATTGTCGAACACGCCGTAGTATGGAAGCGTCACCAACTCATGTCTCACGCGCCTTCCGAGCTGCGGATCGACTGCGCCCTGCGCCAGCGCAACCGCCGGTAAAATCGTTAGTAACAATGTTGCAAAAACCGCAATTCCAAATTTGTAAATCTTCGTCTGTTTCATAGCGATTAGATAGACACTGTTACTGCCCGGTTGGTTACGAAAACGTCGCATTTCTGCTAGGATTTCACGCCAAATGACACGACCAAAAACTACCGAAGCGGCCGATTACTACTTCGCGTACATCGATCTCATAACCAGCGATGAAATCGTTCCGACGTTCAAGTCGCAAATGGACGAAACCCTCGCGTTTTTGCAGGGCATCTCGGAGGAGCAAAGTCTGCAGACTTACGCGCCCGGAAAGTGGACGATTCGCGAGCTTTTGAATCACGTGAATGACGGTGAACGATTGTTTCTCTCGCGCGCGTTCTGGTTTGCGCGCGGGTTCAACGATCCGATGCCGGGCTACGACCAGGACGTCGCCGCGCAGGCGGCCCAGGCAAATCAGACTTCATGGGCTGACCTGGTTGATGAGTTCAGGATTGTCCGGCTAAGCACGATATCGTTCTTCAAGACCCTGCCTGCTGAGGCGTGGTCGCGCACCGGAATCGCCAACGACAACCCCGTCACGGTCCGCGCCCTGGCCTACATAATCGCGGGCCATGTCGCACATCACAGGCAAGTGCTGCGAGAGAAATATGGGATTACAGGCTGAATCTTGTAATCCTGCTAAATCCGGCAAATCCCAAACTGAAAAATCTTGTTTTACGTCCCCGTCTGGGTGTACTCTGGAGGCCTGCGGCGCGCACTCACTCCGTCTTCCACAGCACGCAGGCCCCATCAACCACCGGAAAATCAGGAGAGTCGCATGAAAAGGTGCCCCCAGTGTGAGTTTATTTACGAGGACGACCAGAGTCTTTGCGATATGGATGGCGTCCTGCTCGTACTGGACACACGCACCCTTCCGAACCTCCATGCGCTCACAACTGTTCCCGTCCACGCGAAACCGCAACGTAAAAATCGCGCGGTTCCAGCGTTCGCGACAGTGGTCCTCGCACTTGTTCTCGGGATGGTCTATTACGTCTCGACTCGACGGCCTGCGAACGTTCCAACAATCGAGCCGATCACGTTAAGTGCAGCGCCTGCCCCAGCTCCCGTAGCGATCCCAACACCCGAAGCAGCACCGTCTCTGGACCTCGCGCCGGTCAAAGAAGAAGTCAAATCACAACCGGCGCCGGCCATCAAAAAAGCCTCAACGAAAGCTACGTCCATTTCTCAACCGAAACCTTCGCCCGA
>Ga0134127_10003238_pt1 | contig 11710 bp, 8 predicted proteins | sample KB31753_FD_96459 | JGI IMG/M metagenome (GOLD analysis project Ga0134127, IMG submission 96459) | Terrestrial soil microbial communities with excess Nitrogen fertilizer from Kellogg Biological Station, Michigan, USA - KB3-175-3 | ecosystem: Environmental > Terrestrial > Soil > Unclassified ...
AGCAGGAACCGCGCACCTTTTCCCTTGGCAAGGCCGAGCGCCTTATGACTGCCGAGGGAGCCGACCTTGAGCGTTTGGATGGGCAGCTCGAGATAGTCGATGGGGCTCGCGGGAGAAGCAAAGTGGAGCACGCCATCGAGGGTCCCCTCGACATAGAGATAGTTGGTGACATCGTGCTGGATGAACCGAAACCGGTCGTGCCCCATCAGGTGAGCTACGTTCTCCGGGCTGCCCGTGATGAAGTTGTCCGTGCCGATGACGTGATGGCCGTCCGCGATGAAACGATCGGCGAGGTGCGACCCCAGAAAACCTGCCGCTCCGGTAATCAGGACTCTCACGGCCGGGTCCCGATCCCGTGATACTCGAAACCGAGGGCCGCCATCCGGGTCGGGTCGTAGAGATTCCGCCCATCGATGACGAGCGGCCGGCGTAATACTTTCTTCATGCGGTCGAAGTCCGGATTGCGATAGACCAGCCACTCGGTGACGATCACCAGCGCGCTGGCGTCATCGATGGCTTCGTAGGGGTCTTTCACGTATTGCACGGTTTCGGAGAAGACCGCGCGGGCGGTATCGTGCGCCTCCGGATCGTGGGCAAGCACCTTCGCGCCGCGGCCCACGAGAGACCGAACCAGCGGAATCGACGGACTCTCCCGCATGTCGTCGGTCCCCGCTTTGAAGGCGAGTCCCCAGATGCCGATCCGAGTCCCGGAGAGCCCCTCGCCGAGCGACTTCACCACCTTGCGGAACAAGAGCAGCTTCTGGCGTTCATTGATCGCCTCCACCGACTCGAGCAGGTCGAACCGCACGCCCACGTCGGTGCCGGAGCGGATGAGCGCCTTGACGTCCTTCGGGAAACACGATCCACCGTATCCCGGGCCCGGAAAAAGGAAGGCCGGCCCGATTCGGCGATCGCTGCCGATGCCTTGTCGCACCCGCCGCACGTCGGCGCCCACCCGTTCGCAGAACTCGGCTACCTGGTTCATGAACGAAATCCGGGTGGCGAGCATCGCGTTGGCGGCGTACTTGGTCACCTCCGCCGAGGCGATATCCATAAAGATGATGGGATTTCCGGTCCGGACAAACGGCGCGTAGAGCTCCTGCATGGCCTCGCGGGCCTGCTCGGAGTCCACCCCGACGACGACGCGGTCGGGCTTCATGAAGTCGTCGATCGCGGCGCCCTCTTTGAGAAACTCGGGGTTGGAGCAAACCGAGACGGGGATTTTGGTTTCCGCCTCGATCGCCGCCCGGACCTTGCTCGCCGTGCCCACCGGAACCGTCGATTTGGTGACGACCACCTTGGGCTCGTTCATGTGCTTTCCGATGGCGGTCGCGACGGCCAGTACGTGTTTCAGATCGGCCGATCCGTCTTCGCCCGGCGGAGTCCCGACCGCGATGAAAATCACCCGCGCACGGCGGACTGCGTCGGCGACGTCGGTAGTGAACGTGAGGCGGCCGCCTTCCTGGTTCCGCCGCACCATCGGCTCGAGACCCGGCTCGTAGATCGGAATCTCGCTGCGCTTGAGCCGCTCGATCTTCGACGCGTCAACATCCACGCAGATGACGTTGTTGCCGGTCTCGGCGAGACACGCGCCGGCCACCAGGCCCACGTATCCGCTGCCCACTACGGTGACATGCAAGCGTCAGTCTCCTCGTGGCAGGACGTGTCGTGTGTCCACGGCGATGCGTGCGTGCCGCTTGACGAGGTGAAAGTCGATCGCGGAGTGGTCCGTCACCACGAGCACACAGTCGGCGCTTTCGAGCACGCCCGGCGTCAGCGCGACCGAGCGGTATTCGTGCCCGTCTTCGGAGAACGCAACGACGTGGGGGTCGTGATAACTCACCCGCGCGCCCTGCTGCTCCAACAGCCGAATGATGTCGAGCGCGGGGCTTTCCCGGATGTCGTCGATGTTGCGCTTGTAGGCGACGCCCAGCACCAGAATGTTCGCGCCGCGGACCGCCCGGCCGCGATCGTTGAGCGCCTCCGCGACCTTGCGGACCCAAAAGAGCGGCATCTCGGTGTTGAGCTCGCCCGCCAGGTCAATGAATCGGGTCTTGTAGTTGAGCCCCCGCATCTTCCACGCGAGGTAGTGCGGGTCGATGGGAATGCAATGGCCCCCCAAGCCAGGCCCGGGCAGGAATTTCATGAAGCCGAACGGTTTCGTCGCTGCAGCCTCGATGACTTCCCAGACGTCCACACCGAGCTTGTCGCAGACGATGGCCATCTCGTTCACCAGCCCGATATTCACGCTGCGGAACGTATTCTCCAGCAGCTTGACCAGCTCGGCCGCTTCCGTGGTGGAAACGGCAACGAGTGTGTCGATGGCCGGCTGATAGAGCGCGACTGCAACCCGACGACAGTCGGGCGTAATGCCGCCGACCACCTTGGGCGTGTTGCGAGTGCCGAAGTTCGGGTTGCCCGGGTCCACCCGTTCGGGACTGAATGCCAGGAAGAAATCCGAGCCGACCTTGAGTCCCGTGCTCTCCAGGGCCGGCAGCAGGATCTCCCGGGTGGTGCCGGGATACGTGGTGCTCTCCAGGATGATGGCCTGTCCTCGTCGCAACGAGCGCTTCACCGACTCGGTCGCCGCCACGATGAAGCTGACGTCCGGATCCTTGAACTTTGAGAGCGGTGTGGGGACGCAGATAGAAATCGCGTCGGCCTCACCGAGGCGGTCTGCGTTGGTCGTGGCGGTGAACCGGGCCGCAATGTCCCGGAGCTGCGTGTCGGTTACGTCCTTCACGTGCGAGCGGCCCGCGTTGAGTCCGTCCACCACCCGCTGGTTTACGTCGTATCCGAGCACGCGGTAGCCGGCCCGCGCGAGCTCCACCGCCAGCGGAAGCCCTACGTAGCCCAGCCCCACGATACCAAAGACGATATCGCGCCGTTCGATCCGTTCGAGGAGCGAGTCGGCGATCTTGCTGCTCATGCCCTGCCCTCCAGCTTTATCGGCGTTCCGCCCGCAGCCAACGAGCGGCCGGCCGCGTCCAACACGCGGATCACCCGAACTCCGTCGGCCGCGTCGGCCCGCGCCGTGGTCTCGCCCCGCACCACCTGCGCGAAGTGGCGCAGCTGCACAGCCAGCGGCTCGGCGTTGGAGATCCGTGGTATGAAAATGTCGCCCTCCCGAACTGCGAGGCTCTCGCCCCACGAGCGGTACTCGGGTGGGCGGTCGACTCCCTTGTCGTAGATCCGCAGCTTCTCGCGTGGCTGCATGTCGTCGAACACAGCCATTTGCTTCGAGCCTACCAGCGTGAAGCGCCGCTCCTTATGAGGATCGAGCCACGACATCTGCGCGTGCGCCACGACACCCGAGGCGAATGTTAGAGTGAGGAACACCACGTCCTCGATGCCCGGCTGTAGATATGAGTGGCCCTGTGCCGCCACGGTGCAGGGCAGGTCGCCGAGCAAGAACAGCGCCACCGAGACATCGTGCGGGCCGAAGCTCCAGAGTGCATTCTCGTCGGGACGTACCTGGCCGAGGTTCACGCGCTGCGAATACAGGTAGTACAGGTCTCCCAGGGCACGCGCGGTCACCAGTTGGCGAAGCCGCTCGACCACCGGGTGGTATTCCAGCAGATGCCCGGCCAGCACGGGGACTCCCCGTCGGTCTGCCAACTCCGCCAGACCTTCGGCATCTGCCACGGTCAGGGCAAACGGCTTCTCGACGAGCGCAGGCACCCCCGCTTCCACGGCTCTCCGTCCTAGCTCCGCGTGGGTACGCGCCGCCGATGCGATCACCACGGCCTCGACCTGCTCGAGAAGGGCCGGCACCGAGTCCGTGACCAGCGTCCCCGGGTACTGTCTCGTGAGTCGCTCGCGAATGCCCGGGTCCAAGTCGCACACGGCCGCGAGCGTAGTCTCGGGCAGCGACGCCAGGGTGCGCACATGGTTCTTGCCCCACGCCCCTGCCCCGATCACGCCGACCTTTAGCCGGCTCATCGATAAAAGTCCCGCACCGCCTCGATCACCACGTTTTGCTGCGCAACCGTGAGTTCCGGATAGATCGGCAGCGACAGCACTGTTGCCATTGCCTCCTCGGTCTTCGGCATGCTGCCGTGACGATAGCCGAGGTGCGCGAAGCAGGGTTGCAGGTGGAGCCCCACCGGGTAGTAGACCGCGTGACCGATTCCCCTGGCTTTGAGATGGGCCGCCAGCTCGTCGCGCCGAGTCACGCGGAGTGTGTACTGATGGAAGATGTGCTCGTTGGCCGGATCTACGGCGGGCGGGCAGATGTCGGCGTGCCCGGCGAACGCCTGGGAGTAGCGGGCTGCTCGCTCGCGTCGAGCCGCGCTCCAGTCCGAAAGGTACCGCAGCTTCACGAGAAGCACGGCAGCCTGCAGCGTATCGAGCCGGCTGTTGGTCCCCACTTCTTCATGGTGATACTGCTTGGCGCCGCCGTGGAGCCGGAGCTTCCGGAGCCGCTCCGCCAGGGCGTCGTCCTGGGTCAGCATCATGCCGCCATCACCCCAGGCACCCAGGTTCTTGCTGGGGAAAAACGAGAGCGCGCCCGCCCAACCCAACTCACCAGCGACCCGCCACTCCCCATCGAGCCGGCGCCTGGCGCCGATGGCCTGAGCCGCGTCTTCGATCAACCCCAGATTGTACCGCCGGACCAGCGGGAGCAGTCGGTCCATCGCCGCCATCTGGCCGTACAGATGAACCGCCACGATGGCCCGCGTGCGTGGCGTGATAGCCGCCTCGACGGCTGCCGGATCCAGATTGAAAGTCGACGGGTCAATGTCCACGAAGACCGGGGTGCCGCCAGAGTTGTGGATCGTCCCGGCGGTCGCAAAGAAGGTGAACGCCGGGGCGATCACCTCGTCGCCGGGCTCGAGCCTCAACGCCTTGAGGGGGAGCAGCAACGCGTCCGTGCCACTGGCGCAGGCGATCCCGTGCTTCGCATGGGACACCCGAGCCACCTCGGCTTCTAGCTGTCCGATCTCGGGTCCCATGATGAACTGCTGACGCTCGATGACCGACTGGAGGGCCGGCATCACGGCGTCTTTGATCGACTGGTATTGGGCAACGAGGTCCAGCAGCGGGACGGTCAAATGCTCACCTGTGCCGAATGGTGAAACTTAAGAAAGCCAAAGAACTTAGCCCCCCTTCACCGGTGGGTCAATCAGGGTCAGGACTTGCCCTTCTTCTCCATAGCCGGCACCGCATTTCGCGCACTTGGCGCTCCCTTTCGCCACCTCGAGCCGGACCCCGCACTGGCACATCCAACCCACCCGCCGGGCTGGTACGCCCAGCATGAGCCCGAAGGCCGGCACGTCGGCAGTGACTACGGCTCCCGCACCGATAAAGCAGTACTCTCCCAGGGTAACGCCGCAGACGACTGTAGCGTTCGCACCGATGGTCGCCCCGCGGCGCACCAGGGTAGGCTCGTACTCGTCCTTGCGGGACACATGGCTTCGGGGGTTGAGCACATTGGTGAAGACGCAGCTCGGTCCGCAGAACACGTCGTCCTCCAGCGTAACGCCTTCATAGATGGAGACGTTGTTTTGGATCTTGACGTTGTTCCCGATGCGGGTCCCAGGCATGACCACGACGTTCTGGCCGAGGTTGCAGCCCGCACCGATAACCGCCCCCGGCATGACGTGGCTGAAATGCCAGATCTTAGTTCCCTCGCCAATGACGGCGCCGGAATCGACGTAGGACGACTCGTGTGCGAAGTAGCTCATGGCGTGAACTGCGTGAACAGTGAACGGTGAACGGTGAGCAGGTGGCTCCGGTGAAGATCAAGCCTCCTGTTCACTGTTTACTGTTCACTGTTCACGCGGTTAAGGTATTCCCCAGTCCTACCGATCAGTTTGACTTCCGTCTCGAGCTGTACCCCGAACTTTTCTTCCACTACCCGCTGCACCAGCGCGATCAGCCCGCCGACGTCAGCCGCTGTCGCGCCGCCGGTGTTCACGAAGTAGTTGGCGTGCATCGGGGAAACCTCCGCAGCGCCGATCCGGAACCCCTTCAATCCCGCGGCCTCGATCAGCTGCCCGGCAGTGCGTGGCCCTGACTGCCGCTTCCAGCTGGGTCCGCCCGGATTCTGAAACACGCTCCCGCAGCATGGCTGATTGAAGGGCGTACCCTGCTGCCGCCAACGAAACAGCTCGGCCAGCTCGGCACTCAACCTTGCCGGGTCCTCCGGCCGCAGCGCGACCGTCGTCCCCACCACGATCCGCCCGTCGAGTCCGCTCCGGCGATAAGCAAAGGGGATCTCACGCCTCTCGAGCACTCGGAGATCCCCATCCGAGTCGATCACCGTCACCTGCTGGACGACCTCTGACCAGTCACCGCCGTGGCAGCCGGCGTTCATGTACACTCCACCACCAACGGTACCCGGAACGCCCACGAACTTGTGTAGGCCCGCCTGGCCCGCCTCTGCGGTTCGGCGCGCGGCCAGCGGCGCCGGCAGGCCCGCCCCGATGCGCCACCGGTTGCCATCCCGCACCAGCTCGTCGAGCCCCTTGCCCAGGCGAATGACGAGCGCGTCGAGACCCTCGTCCGGCAAGAGCAGGTTGGACCCCAGCCCGAGCGCGAACCACGCGACGCCCTCGGAGGCAGCTACCTGTACCGCAGCGCCAACGTCGTCCGCATTGGCGGGATGCAGTACGGTCGCCGGGCCGCCGATGCGATAGGTCGAGTATCGCCCCAGCGCTTCACCCTCCCGCACTTCGCCGCGCACCCGGGCCCGAACGGCGGCGGCAAACGCCGGCCCACGAGCCGTTACCCGGTCCATTCCGCCGACATATCGCGGGCCAGGGTGTGCCATTCCTGGAGCGACCGAACCTCGCCGGTCCGGCTCCTGAGCGCGATGATGGCGTCGCAGGCCGCCGACGCGGCCGAGAGGGTTGTCGTGTAGGGTAGCCGGTGCTGCAAGGCGGCCCGGCGGATCGCGTAGTCATCCTGCTGGGTGAGCTTTCCGAGCGGCGTGTTGATGAGCAACTGCACCGCGCCCGACACGATGAGATCGATGGCGTTGGGGCGTCCCTCATACACCTTGAGCACTCGCTCGGCCGGAATGCCGCGGGCCCGGAGGTGCCAGGCCGTTCCTTCGGTTGCCAGAATCCGGAACCCGAGCGCGTGGAAGCGGCGCACGATCGGCACGACATTGTTCTTGTCGTGATCGTTCACGGTAACGAACACCGCTCCGGAAAGCGGCAGTGCGCCATCGGCCGCGTGCTGTGCCTTCGCGAAGGCCATCCCGAACGAATCGGCGATCCCCATCACTTCGCCCGTTGACCGCATCTCGGGACCGAGCACCGAATCCACCCCGGGAAGCTTGGTGAAGGGGAACACGGCTTCCTTCACCGATACGTAGGGATGGGGGACGTCGTCGTGGAGGCCTAGTTCGTCCAACGTCTTCCCGACCATGACCGCGGCGGCGAGACTCGCGAGCGGCACGCCCGTGGTCTTGGACACGAAGGGGATGGTGCGCGAGCCGCGCGGGTTTACCTCGAGCACATGCACCACCCCGTTCTTGATCGCATACTGAGCGTTGATCAGCCCGACCACTCCCAGTCGCTCAGCGAAGGCCCGGGTATGCCGTCGCATCTCCTCGATCTGAGCGTCCGTGATTAAGTAGGGTGGCAGAACGCAGGCGGAATCGCCTGAGTGAATGCCGGCGTCCTCGATGTGTTGCATGACCCCGCCGATCACGCAACGAAGCCCATCGGCAATGGCATCCACGTCCGCCTCGAACGCATCCTCCAGGAATCGATCGATGAGCACGGGATGCTCCGGTGCCACGCGGGCCGCCTTGGCGAAGTAGCTCCGTAGCGACGGTTCATCGTACACGATCTCCATCGCCCGGCCGCCGAGCACGTATGACGGGCGCACCAGCGCGGGGTAGCCCACTCTCCCGGCCACCAGCACCGCCTCTTCCACCGATGTCGCCGTGCCGCTGGGAGGTTGTTCCACACCCAACTCACGGGCCAGCGCCTCGAACCGCTTGCGGTCCTCCGCCGCATCAATGGCGTCGGACGAGGTGCCCAGGATGCGCACGCCCTCTTTGGCCAGCGCCCGCGCCAGGCGAAGAGGCGTCTGGCCGCCGAGCTGGACCACCACGCCGAGCGGGCGCTCGAGCTGAACGATCTCGAGCACGTCCTCCAGTGTCAGTGGCTCGAAGTACAGGGCGTCGGAGATGTCGAAGTCGGTCGAGACCGTCTCGGGATTCGAGTTCACCATCACGGTCCGGTATCCCATCTCCCGGAACGACATGGCGGCCCGGACGCACATGTAGTCGAACTCGACGCCCTGCCCGATCCGATTTGGGCCGCTCCCGAGGATTACGACCGTCCGATCGCCGACCGGACCCGACTCGTTTTCCTCGTCGTAGCTCGAGTAGAGATACGGCGTGGACGAGGGAAACTCGCCCGCGCACGTGTCCACGGTCTTGTAGGCCGGCCGGATACCCAATGCCTGACGCCGGGCGCGCATCTCGGCCTCGGAAATGCCGATCAGGTCGGCCAGCTGGCGATCGGAGAAGCCCAGCCGCTTCAGCTTGAGCAGGAGGGCCCGCTGATCGCCGTTGGCTTCCGCCTGCACCCGTTGGCTCCCGCCCGCTCCCGCCCATTCGCGCTCCGCCTCCAGCAACTCGACCAGCTGCCAGAGAAACCAGGGGTCGATGCCGCTCCCCTCAGCCAGCGTCTTGACGTCGATCCCGGCGAGCAGCGCGTGCTTGAGTTGAAAGATTCGCTCGGGTGTAGGAGTGCGAAGCGCCGCCAGCAGTGTTTCCCGCTCGGTGTCGTCCAGACGATCGTCCGCGAGCGTCTGTCCCACGACCCACCCCGCCCGATCCGCCTCGAGCCCTCGAAGGCCCTTCTGAAGGGCTTCCTTGAACGTTCGGCCGATCGCCATCACCTCGCCGACTGATTTCATCTGGGTGGTGAGACGCGGATCCGCACTGGGAAACTTCTCGAAGGCAAAACGCGGGATCTTGACCACGACGTAGTCCAGCACCGGCTCGAAAGACGCCGGTGTGGTGCGGGTGATGTCGTTGGGCAGCTCGTCGAGCCGGTAGCCCACTGCCACCTTGGTGCCGATCCGAGCGATAGGAAAGCCGGTGGCCTTCGACGCGAGCGCGGAAGATCGGGACACCCGCGGGTTCATCTCAATGATCAGCTGCTCGCCATTGGCCGGGTTCACGGCGAACTGGATATTGCAGCCGCCCGCCGCGACGCCCACCTCGCGAATGACGGCGATCGAGGCGTCGCGCATCCGCTGATATTCGCGGTCGGTCAGCGTCATGGCCGGCGCAACGGTGATGGAGTCGCCGGTGTGGACGCCCATCGGATCGAGGTTCTCGATCGAGCAGACGATGACGACATTGTCCGCGCTGTCCCGCATCACCTCGAGCTCGAACTCCTTCCAGCCGATGATGCTGCGCTCCACGAGGACCGAGCCGACCGGCGACAGCTCGAGCCCCCGGCGAATCAGGTCGTCGAACTCCTCCCGGTTGTACGCGATGCCGCCACCGGTCCCACCCAGCGTAAAGGAAGGACGGCAGATGGCGGGATAGCCGGTCACCTCGACGGCGTCCCGGCCCCGCTCCAGGCTCCGGACAACCGAGCCCTCCGGCGTCGCGAGGCCGATACGCTTCATCGCCTGAGCGAATTCTTCCCGATCTTCCGCGATCCGGATGGCTCGTTCCGTCGCTCCGATCAGCTCGACCCCGTGGCGGGAGAGCGTGCCGTCGCGATAGAGAGCCATCGCCACGTTGAGCGCGGTCTGGCCCCCCATCGTCGGGAGCAGCGCATCGGGTTTCTCCCGCTCGATCACCTTGGTCACCCACTCGGGCGTGACCGGCTCGACATAGGTCCGGTCGGCCAGCTCGGGGTCGGTCATGATCGTAGCGGGATTCGAGTTGACCAGGATGACCCGATACCCTTCCTCCTTGAGCGCCCGGACTGCCTGAGTGCCCGAGTAGTCGAACTCGGCCCCCTGCCCGATCACGATCGGGCCGGAGCCGATGAGAAGAATGGTCTCGAGGTCAGTCCGCTTCGGCATCGACAATTCCCCGCAACGTCTCGTCCAAGGTGATGGTTGGGCGCCACCCGGTTGCCCGCTCCAGTTTGGCCGGATCCCCAACTAGGTGCGGAATATCAGCGTTCCGCACCAAAGCAGGATCCGGTGAAGGCACTGCCTCTACCTCCAGCAGCCGGGCCAGCCGATCAAACAGCTCACGCACCGAGATCCCGCTGCCACGCGCCACGTTGTAGACCTGACCCGCCGCACCGCGCTCCAGCAACGCGAGGTAAGCGGCGGCGACGTCGGATACGTCGAGGAAGTCCCGCACCGGTTCCAGATTGCCGGTCGGCACCGTGCGGCGTCCTTCGCGCCTCGCTTGCTTGAGGCGCTCGACAAAGTCGGGCACCACGAACCGGGGGGACTGACCCGGCCCGATGTGAGGAAACGAGCGCGCGATGATCACTTCCAGTCCGGTTCGCCGCCAGGATTCGAGCGCGGCCAGTTCAGCCGCGGCTTTAGTCGCCCCGTACGGGGCCACCGGCTCGACAGGGTCAGTCTCGCGGCGGGGGCTGCTCGGGCCGGGGCCGTACACTTCACCGCTCGAAACCAGGAGCACCCGCGGGTTTTCGCCCCCCGAGCGGCGCCGTACGGCAATCGCCTCCAGCAGTCGCACCGTGCCGACGACGTTTATCTCCCAGGCCGTCAGCGGATCGTTCCGCGCATCGGACCCGGAGCTGACCGCCGCCAGGTGGACCAGCGCGTCCAGCGGCCCGGCTCCGAGATCGAGCGGCGCCCGATCCGCCAACTCGAGGGGGAGACAGCGAACGAGCTTCGCATCGGCGCCCAGCCAGTCCTGTGGGGCCGGACCCCCGGGACGGCAGCCGGCGGTCACGTCGTGTCGCTCCGCCAGCAGCGCACGGACCAACCGGCGCCCGACGAATCCATCGGCGCCGGTAACGAAGACCCTCACCTTCGGCCGGACAGTCGGCCGAGATCGGCGTCCACCATCATGCGCACCAACCGATCGAACGGCACGGTGGGCGCCCACCCCAGCTCGGTCCGGGCCTTGGTCGGGTCGGCCAGGAGGACGTCGACTTCCGCCGGCCGAAGAAACCGAGGATCCACCGTGACGTGCTTGCGCCAGTCGAGCCCGACATGGTCGAAGGCGATTTCGACCAGCTCCCGCACACTGTGGGCTACCCCCGTGCCGACCACGAAGTCCTGCGGTGTGGACTCTTGGAGCATGCGCCACATGGCATCGACATAATCGCCGGCAAAGCCCCAGTCCCGCTTGGCGTCGAGGTTGCCAAGCCGCAGCTCGGTGGCGAGCCCCAACTTGATCCGGGCTGCTCCGTCGCTGACCTTGCGAGTGACGAACTCGATGCCGCGCCGAGGCGACTCGTGATTGAACAGAATCCCGCTGACGGCGTAGAGCTGGTAGGACTCGCGGTAGTTGACCGTGATCCAGTGGGCATACACCTTGGCGACGCCGTAGGGTGAGCGCGGGTAGAATGGGGTTGTCTCGCCCTGCGGCGATTCCCGCACTTTTCCGAACATCTCTGACGAGCTCGCCTGATAGAACTTCGCGGCCGGGTGGGCCAGCCGAATCGCCTCGAGAATGCGGGTCACGCCCAGCGCGGTGAACTCACCGGTCAGTACGGGCTGAGTCCACGAGGTCGGGACATAGCTCTGGGCGGCGAGATTGTACACCTCGTCCGGCCGGGTCTCCTGAAGTACC
>Ga0134127_10003239_pt1 | contig 11710 bp, 6 predicted proteins | sample KB31753_FD_96459 | JGI IMG/M metagenome (GOLD analysis project Ga0134127, IMG submission 96459) | Terrestrial soil microbial communities with excess Nitrogen fertilizer from Kellogg Biological Station, Michigan, USA - KB3-175-3 | ecosystem: Environmental > Terrestrial > Soil > Unclassified ...
GCGGTGCCGGATGATCGCGTGGGCAATCATGCCGATCATTACGAGGGAAACATACGGGCCGAACTTGCCCAAACTCGATTCTCCAAACAGCACTGGGATCAGGAGATTGGTCGCGGTTCCAATCGCGATTGGCACGAGGAGTGCGGCCAGGAGTTGTCCCGCGAGGAGTTTCGCTTGACCCTTTGATTCGGAATACGAACGAACAAGGAGTCTCGCCGCGATTCCAAATCCAACTACTGCGTACAAGACGTATAGCGGATGAAGCGTGCCGTAGATAAGCCGGAGAGCGCCCGTCTCACGGGAGGCGGTCACAACGACTAGTGGACTGAACGAAAGAAGGAAGAATGCGCCGGCGGGAATCGTCAGTGTATTCGATATCGAGGGAGGGGGAGGGATGACAGGTGGATGACTGGATCGCTCAACGAAGGAGAGTGTAACCAGCGGAATCAGACTTCCAGAAGCTAGCATAGCAGCGGCACACCACTCGGGATCCAGATCGCTGTGATGGCTCAAGGTCACGCAAAATGCCCAGACCGCGGCGACCAAAGCCATGAGTCCAAATGCGCGATTGGCTTTGGCGGAGGGGTTCCGGCGCAGTACGTACCAGCCAATCAAGAGGTTCAAGAGCGCCACCGCGACTAAGCCGACAGCATTGGGGAAAGATGACATCGTGAGCTGCTCCCCTGTGAATCGACCCGACAGGAACGCTTTAGAAGTGAGCTAGTAGGGAGAGCTTAGTGCGTTAGCACACTCTGTTCGGGGTACGAAGGATCATGAACAGTAGACGGGAACTCGACAATTATCGCGGTTCCATGTCGATCGCTCCGGGCCTCTGCGCGAATCGTTCCTCGATGGGCATCGACTATTCCACGACAGATGGCAAGACCAAGCCCTGAACCGCGAGGTTTGGTCGTAAAGAAGGGATTGAAGATGTTAGCGCGAATTGCTTCAGGTATTCCAGCTCCTGTGTCACAAATATCCGCAACTATCCAGGTGTTCTCTTGTCCCGTTCTCCGTGTGATCCGGACTGTCAACTCTCCATCGCGTCCCATAGCCTCGATGGCATTGATGAACAGATTGAGAAACAACTGCTTCAGTTGCGGGACGTCTGCGACGATATAGGGATGCTCGTCTTGGAAGTCGCGTACTACTGCTATGCGCGCCTGTTCTAGTTGTGCGCGAAGAAGAGCGAGGGTGTCGGAGATCGGTTCCCGAATGTCCACGGCGCCCCCTCCAGGTTGGGGAGAGGGAATCGCGAGGCCCCGAAGTCGCGCGACCAGGTCGTCAATCCTGTCGATCTCGGTGATGACGACCTTCGCAAAATCTTCTCTGAAGTCTGTTTCCTGGAATCTCTCCGGAAGCAGTTCAGCAAATGTCTTGATAGCGACAAGAGGATTCTTGATCTCGTGTGCAATGCCTGACACGAGGGTGCCGAATGCCGCGAGTCGCTCTGCCCTGCGCTTTTCACTTTCAAGGGCTTTGAGCCTTGACAAGTCGCTAAACACAACCAGTGCACCATTGATCGCTCCACGTTCGTCCCGAAGGGCCGATGTGGAGCAGACGATCGGAAGTGGCTGCCCAGAAGCGCTCGGGAGCGATGCTTCAATTTGAAGTTGAGGTTGTCCATCGGCCAGGGTTCGGCGTAGTTGAGAGGCAAGAGGAGTCGGTAATGTGTCCACAGTCAGTGATTTGAGCGTTGTTCGTGAAAGCCCTAAGAGCGATTCAGCCGTGGCATTGGCAATCGCCACTTGTCCATTGGCATCGACAGTCACGACAGCGCTGTCCATGGTTCGAAGAATGTTCTCTATGTATTCGTTGACGAGCAGTACGCGACCGTAAAGTTGGGCATTGTTGAGAGCGGTGGCGGCTTGGTTGGAGAGCGTAGTGAGCAACTCAATATCGTCAGTGAAGTAGGCGTCCCCCGAGAGTTTTGTGCCAACGACCAGTAGACCAATCAAATGCGCTTCGGAGATCATTGGGATTGCTACGTCACCGCCAAGGAGTGTCAGTTCGGCGAAGGCTCCGGCAGCGTCAGAGTCAGTGAGTGTTCGTCCTAGGTCGTCTCGTAGGAGCGGCCGGCGTGAGCGCATAAGAAATGAGGGCAATGGTGAAGTAGGTAAAAGGCGCAAAGCGTTACTTGTGAAATCACTCTCGGTCACGGCAAACGAAGCGGCCAGTGCGAGGGAATTGTCGCGTGAATCCTTGGTGAAAAGCATTACGCGATCAGGCCTAAGGGTACGATTGGTAAGTTCGCAGAGGTACTGCAGTAGTGAGTTCAGATCGAGTGTCCCATTAATGGTACGGCTGGCGTCGCGAAGTATGGACTGGTAGTTGTAAGATTCGCGATAGAGATAGCGGTCCAAGGTTCCCTGGAGGGAATTCTTGATAGGCTGAAAAGCGAGTGCGATAGCAAGCGCCACGAGAACTAGTCCGGGAAGAGATACATCCCTGGGTTGCTCCCCCATCAAACGACTTCCCACTACGATGATGACAGTAAAGATAGCTCCCGCGATAGTGGCTGCAATTAGATACACCGCGCCCTGGCGAAGGACGAGGCGAAGGTTCATTAGGCGATGACGGATGATAGAGTGCGCGATCATCGCGATCATGACCAGTCCGAACAACGGACCATACCGGCTGAATTGAGAAGTGCCTACGATGAGTGGAATCAGCAAGTTGGTAGCAGTTGCACCAATCGCAGCGGTGAGCACTCCCAAGAAGAGATATCGCACCTGGAGTCGCTGAAATCCTGAAAGGGCTCGCCGCTTCCTTAGCAGCAGGTAGAGACTGAACCCCAGACAAGAGACAAAGTAGAGGGCGAAGGGGCGATGAAGAGGGCCGTAAAGAATTCGCAGCGTACTGCCCTCAATTGTAACGCCGCGGACAATTAGAGGCGAAAACGACCCCGCAAAGAAGATACAAGCAGCGAGCCCGAAGCCGGCGAGGATGCGTGGGGGTGGCGGGGAGACTGAGGTGGGGAACACCGTGGCGAAAGCAAGAAAGGCAATGGGGATGATGGACGCCGATGCAAAGGCAAAACGTGGCCAGACATAGTCCGGGACACTCTGAAATTGCGACACAGCGAACGCGTTACTGAGAGTCCACGCAGTAACGGCAAACGAAAAGATTGCAAAGTAGCGGTTGATTTTGGCTCTTGGTTGCCGCGAGAGCACTGCGGCACCCAATCCGAGACTCGCGACTCCGGCTGCGGCAATGAGTGCGAGGTGGCCATTCATGAACTATCTGGCACTCCCAGAATCAAGGCGGAGTACGTGCCGCCAATCGCGTGAGCGTTTATCAGTGCCCGACGAACACGACATACACGGGCGATATTGGGTACGTAGTCCAGATCACAGGCAGGATCTGGTACTTCGTAGTTGATCGTAGGGGGAATGATTGAGTGCGCCAAGGTCAGACACGTAGCGGCCACCTGTAGGCTCCCCGCTGCTCCCATTGCGTGTCCGACCATTGACTTGATCGAACTGACAGGAATGCTATAGGCGGATTTACCAAAGGAACCCCGAAGTGCTTCAGTGTCTATCCGGTCGTAGTCTGGCATCGCGTTGCCATGAGCATTTATATAGTCGATCTGCTCTGGCATTAATGCCGCTTGAGCAAGGGCGGAATCTATGGACTGTTGAAGCGCGATCTGACTTGCTTCTCGGCGATTCTGAAGTCCAGCCTCGTTTCCTGTTCCAAATCCGAGAACCTCGGCATAAATGAACGCGCCACGATCAAGAGCGTGCTCTAGCTCTTCGACAACCATGACAGCTGAACCCTCTCCGAGAACAAGACCCTGTCGACGAAGATCGAATGGACGGGACGCTTTGAGCGGTGGGTCGTTAAACGTAGATATCGAGCCGAACGCACAGAGGGTAGCGAAGCAGAATTCCGATAGAGGCGCCTCAGTGCTGCCAGCAAAGACGATTGAGGCTGTCCCATCAAGGATCTTTTCGGCAGCCCACTGGATGACGTCGAGTCCGGTTGAACATGCAGAGGCAAGTGTCAATGCCTGTCCCCGGATTCCCAACTCGGTGGATACGTGGGTCGCCGCGGCGTGTGCGGCGAACTCAACCCCGCTCAGAGTAGGGATGCCGACGAGTCCATCTTTTTCCCATCCCGTTCGTGCGACATCGAATACATCTCCGGAGCCGTTCATCGCGTTTCCTATACAGGCCAGGACGCGTTGAGGCGGTTCCTTGGATAGGTCAAGTCCCGCGTCGTCGCGGGCCATCTTCGAAGCAGCTACGGCGAATTGAGAGAATCGCCCCCGTTCACGAGCTCGCCGCCAGTTCATGAAATCGGCCGGGTCGAAGTCTTTGACCTTGGCGGCCACTTTGCAGGGGTAGGGGTCGGTATTGAACTCGGTGATCCAATCCACACCGGACCGGCCCGCGACAAGGCTCTCCCAGTAGGCCTGCTTACCAATGCCGTTGGGGGCGACGACCCCGATGCCCGTGATGACCACGCGCCGTCCATTTCGCATGAGACGGTCTGCCCCCTAAACCACTGAAAGTTAAAGCGAGGTAAACGGAACCATAGCAAGAAACGGAGGGGAAACCAAGTTTCGTCCATTTTGTGCGTCGAGTACAATGAAGACCTCCATGGCTCCGACCATAACGCGCCGTCTTTTCCTGGTCTTACCTGTGGCGTCGCTCCTCCTCCCTCGACTCGGCGCGGCTGACGGGCCGATCAGGAAAACGTTTTCCTACCAGGCCGACATCGGGGTGCTCTTCGACCTCCTGACCTTCCATGTGACCGGCGTCATGACCGAGGAGATCAATTTCGCCGCCGGCCGCTATCGCGTCGTGGTGACAGGCGAGGGCCTGGGAATAACGCAGCGAACGGAAGCCAGCGGGATCATCCGGGCCGGGCGGTTTGTGCCTCTGGAGAATCTGCACGTCGGTACGGTCCGGGGCCGGGAGAGCCGTTTCCTGGTGAAGTATGACTACGCGCGCAGTACCGCCGAGTACCATTCCGTGGCCTACACCTTGATTCTTGGCCGGCGGCGTCAGGTGGACGACGTGGTCAAGCTCCCGGTGGGTCAGATGGTGGACGACCTCCCCTCCGCCATGCTGAATTTCGCCGCCAATCGTCTCGAGCAGGATGCCGACGGGTACTACCGCACGTTGATCGTGCGCCGGGCAAAGGCGGAGAATGAGGGCCCGGACGACGTCTCCCCCAGCGGCTATCACGCCGAGCTCGTGCCCCTTCGGTTCCGGGCGACGTCGGATCCTGCCACCGGACTGCTGAACGCGCACATCGACATCACGCGCTTCTCCTCGTGGGCGCGCTCGAATCAGCCCGCCCACGTCACCTTCGATCAGGCGCGCCACGTCCAGTCGGTGCGCTCCGCCTTGATGTTTGGCAGCTCCTTCACCGCCCGGGTCACCTCCAGCGCCTGACCACCTGCCATGAGCTTCGACCTCGTCTCGCTGGGAGAGGTCATGCTGCGGCTGGCGGCGCCGCCCCCGCAGCGACTCGAGCAGGCCGTCTCGCTGGACGTGCAGATCGGCGGCTCCGAGGCCAATGTCGCCGCCGCCTGCGCGCGGCTCGGCCTGCGCACCGCTTTCATCTCGGCGTTTCCGGCCGCGCACGCCTGGGCGGACCGCGCGGTGCGCGAGCTCACGGGCCACGGCGTGGACTGTGCGGGGGTCCTCCGGCCCGCGGGGGCCCGGATGGGCCTCTACTTCCTCGAGTACGGCATGGCGCCGCGCCCGGTCCGCATCCTGTACGATCGGCGCGACTCGGCGATGAGCCGGCTGCAGCCGGACGACGTGGACTGGACGCGCCTGCGGGGCGCCCGGCTCCTGCATCTGTCGGGGATCACGCCCGCTCTCGGCGAGAATCTCCGCGCGGTGATCCGGCGCGCGGTGCGCGAGGCGGCGGCGGCCGGGGTGGGGCTGTCGATGGACGTCAACTACCGGTCTCGTCTCTGGACGCCGAAGGAGGCGCGGGACTTTCTCGTCGAGGTGCTGCCCGCCGCGCGGCATCTCTTCGTGGGGGCCGACGACGCGGAGACGGTGTTCGACCTCCGGGGGGCGCCCGAGATCGTGCTGGCGGGGCTGCGGACGCTCGCCCCGCAGGCCACCATCGCGCTCACGCTCGGCGAGGAAGGCGCGGCGGTGCTCGATGCCGGCACCGTCTGGCGCCCCCGCAAGCGCTACACGGTGTCGGTGGTGGACCGCGTGGGCGCGGGGGATGCGTTCGCGGCCGGTTTCCTCTGGGCCCTCCTCACCGGGCGGGGCCCGCAGGCGGCCGTCGATGCGGCGACCGCGCTGGCCGCGCTCAAGTGCACCATCTGGGGCGACATCGCGCTGGTCGGCCGCGCCGAGCTGGAGGAGCTGATGGCCTCGGACAGCACGGAGATCCGCCGCTAGCCGCTCCTGCCGCCGTCCCTCGTGCGCGCGAGTGTTATGATTCGCACGAAGCCGATGGAGCGGGAACCGCGCGGCATCGATCGGATCCTCGAAGGCCTCAACGAGGCCCAGCGCGAGGCTGTCACCCATGAGAGCGGGCCGCTCCTCATCATCGCCGGCGCCGGGACCGGGAAGACCACGGTCATCACACGGCGCATCGCCTACCTGATCGCCTCCCGACGCGCGCGCCCCTCCGAGATCCTGGCGCTGACCTTCACCGATAAGGCGGCCGCCGAGATGGAGGAGCGGGTGGACACCCTCGTCCCCTACGGCTATGCCGACGTCCAGATCGCCACCTTCCACGCCTTCGGCGACCGCCTCATCAAGGAGAACGCGCTCGAGCTGGGGCTCACGCCCGACTTCCGGGTGCTCACCCGCGCGGAGCAGGTGATCTTCCTGCGCGACCACCTCTTCGAGTTCCCCCTCAAGCACTATCGTCCGCTGGGCGACCCGACGCGGCATCTCCAGGCCATCCTCGGCCTCTTCAGCCGGCTCAAGGACGAGGACGTGGGCCCGGACGTCTATCTCGCCCACGCCGAGGGCCTCCTCGCCGGCGCCGCGGACGACGAGAGCCGGCTGGAGGCGGAGGAGCACCTCGAGCTGGCCCGCACCTACGCCCAGTACCAGACCCTGATGGCCCAGCTCGGTCAGATCGACTTCGGCGATCAGATCGTGGAGACGCTGCGGCTGTTCCGGACTCGCCCGCATGTCCTGCGCCGCTACCAGGAGCGGTTCAAGTACATCCTGGTGGACGAGTTCCAGGACACCAATTACGCGCAGAACGAGATTGTGGAGCGGCTGGCGGAGCGGCATCGAAATCTGGCCGTGGTCGCGGACGACGATCAGTCGATCTACAAGTGGCGCGGCGCCGCGATCTCGAACGTGCTCCAGTTCAAGGAGCGCTATCCGGATGCGCGGGACATCGTCCTCACCAAGAACTACCGGTGCCCGCAGGAGGTGCTGGACAGCGCCTACCGCCTCATCCAGCTCAACAACCCCGACCGTCTCGAGGTGAAATACGGAATCAGCAAGAAGCTGACGAGCATGACCGGTGGCGACGCCGCGCCCCGGCCCCCGCGCTACCTGGCCTTCGACACCCTCACCTCCGAGGCCGACCACGTGGCCGACCTCATCGCCGAGGAGCATGCGCAGGGGCGGCCCCTCAAGGACTTCGCCATTCTGGTCCGGGCCAACCACGACGCCGACGCTTTTCTCCGGGCGCTGAACACGCGTGATCTGCCCTGGACCTTCTCGGGCAATGCCGGTCTCTACAGCCGGCCGGAGATTCGCCTGCTCATCGCGTTCCTCCGGACGGTGGCGCATCCCGACGAGTCGGTGAGCCTCCACTACCTGGCCTCCTCGGACATCTACCAGGTGCCGATCGTGGATCTCACCAAGTGCGCGACCTACGCCGACCGGCGCCACCGCTGGCTCTTCGACGTGCTCCGGGAGCCGCCGCCGGAGGTGGCGCTGAGCGAGGAAGGCGCGGCGGCAGTGCGCCGCCTGGTGGCCGACCTCCAGCGCTACATGGAGCTGGCGCGCGAGACGCCGACCGGCGAGCTGCTGTACCAGTTCCTGACCGATTCCGGGCTCATGACCCGTTACGCGAAGGCCCCCGCGGAGCTGGAGCAAGAGGTGCAGAACGTCAGCAAGTTCTTCAGCCGGGTGCGGGATGCGGGGAGGGTGCTGAAGTACGACACCGTGCGCGAGTTCGTGAATCATCTCGACGCGCTCATCGACGCCGGCGACGATCCCGCCATGGCCGAGCCCGACTCGGACATCCCCGCCGTGCACGTGCTCACCGTGCACAAGGCGAAGGGGCTCGAGTGGCCGGTGGTCTTCCTCGTCAACTGCGTGCAGAACCGGTTCCCGTCCGTCCGCCGCTCGGAGCCCATCGAGATGCCGGCCGCGCTCATCAAGGACACCCTGCCGGGCGGTGACTTCCACCTGCAGGAAGAGCGACGCCTCTTCTACGTGGCGATGACGCGCGCCAAGGACCGCCTCCATCTCACCGGCGCCGAGGACCTCGGCGGCAAGCGCAAGTGGAAGGTGAGCCAGTTCGTGGTGGAGGCGCTGGAGCTCTCGGTGGACGCGGTGCGGCCGTTCCGGGTCCAGCCCCTCGAGGCGCTCAAGCGCAACGCTCCGCTGCCGGAGCGTCTGGGCTCGGGGATGGTGCCGCTGGCGCCCGACGCCGAGCTGGTGGTGAGCCACCGCCAGGTTGACGACTACCGCACCTGCCCGCTGAAGTACCAGTACGTGCACCTGCTGCGCATCCCGCTGCGCCAGCACCATGCCATCGTCTACGGCAGCGCGCTGCACAAGGCGGTGGAGTTCTACCTGCGCCGGCGGGTGGCCGGCAACTACACCTCGCTCGAGGATTTCCTCCGCGCCTTCGACGATGCCTGGCGCAACGAGGGTTTTCTCACCCGCGAGCACGAGGAGCAGCGCAAGCAGGCGGGGGTGGACGCGCTCACGCGCTTCTATCACGAGGAAGAGGCCTCTGGACAGAAGCCGCAGGGCGTGGAAGGCGAGTTCCTCTTCGCGCTCGGCCCCACCCGGGTGCGGGGGCGGTTCGATCGCGTCGACGATACCCCGGAGGGCGTGGTGATCGTGGACTACAAGTCCAGCGACGTCACCGAGCCGAAGACCGCCGACAAGCGGGCGCGCGAGAGCCTGCAGCTCAAGATGTATGCCCTCGCGCACCAGCAGGCGACCGGCGAGCTGCCCGCGCGCGTGGAGCTGCGCTTTCTCGAGTCCGGCCTCGCCGGGCGGCACGTGCCCACCGCCTGGGATCTCGACGACGCGCGCGCCGCCATCGAGGAGGCGGCCGCCGGCATTCGCGCCCGGCAGTTCGAGGCCACTCCCGACTACCAGACCTGTCGCTACTGCGCCTACAACCAGATCTGTCCCAGCACCGCCACCAAGGAATGAGGGGGAACCCGCCATGAAGCTTTCCGCCAACGGCATCGAGCTCAACTACGCCATCGAGGGGGAGGGGCCGGTGGTGACGTTCAGCCACTCGCTCGCCTGCAATCTGTCCATGTGGGACGCGCAGGCGGCCGCGCTCCGCGGACGCTACCGGGTGCTGCGCTTCGACACGCGCGGCCACGGCCAGTCGGGCGCGCCCGCGGGCGCCTATACGCTGGAGCAGCTGGCGGAGGACTTTCACGGGCTGCTCCAGGGGCTCGGCATCGAGCGGACGCACTTCGTGGGGCTGTCGATGGGCGGGATGATCGGCCAGGTGTTCGCGCTCAAGTATCCCGAGATGGTGCAGAGCCTCGTTCTTTGCGACACCACGAGCCGCTATCCCGCCGCCGCCGCGCCGGTGTGGCAGGATCGCATCAAGACCGTGGAGGCGAAGGGGATGGAGCCCCTCGTCGAGCCCACCCTCGGCCGGTGGTTCACCGCGCCCTTCCGCGCCCGGCGCCCGGATCTCATGGCGCAGGTGGGCAAGATGATCCGCGACACGCCCGCCCAGGGCTATGTCGGCTGCTGCCATGCCATCCCCAAGATCAATGTCACCGACCGGCTGGGCGCCGTCGCCTGTCCGTCTCTGGTCATCGTGGGCGAGGAGGACCCGGGCACGCCGGTGGAGATGGCGCGGGACATCCACGCCGCGCTGCCCTCGGCGGAGCTCGCCATCCTGCGCTCGGCCTCCCACCTGTCCAATCTCGAGCAGCCCGAGGAATTCAATCGCGTGCTGCTCCGCTTCCTCGACAAGGCGTCGGGGCGGAGCGCGCTCTAGGAACCGCTCCGTCCGATGCGGTTCTTCCCCACCGGCGCGCCCCTGGTCAGAACGGTCAGGCTCTGGGGCGGCCTGACGCTCTTCACCTACGTCCTCTTCCACCTCGTCAATCACGCTCTGGGCCTGATCTCCCTCGGCGCGATGGAGCGGGGACTCACCTGGGCTCTGCTCCTCTGGCGCAGTCCGCCGGGCATGGTCCTCCTCATCGGCGCGCTCATCAGCCATCTGGGGCTCGGGCTCTGGGCCCTCTACCGGCGGCGCACGCTGCGGATGCCCGCCCGGGAGGCCGTCCAGCTCGTGCTCGGCCTCGCCATCCCCGCGATCCTCCTTTCCCATATCGCGGGCACTCGCATCACCGACGCGATGCTCGGCACCTCGCCGTCCTATACGCGGGTGCTCCTGTTCCTGTGGGTGTTCGACCCCCTTGCCGGCGGGCGACAGGTCTTGCTCCTCCTCATCGCCTGGATCCACGGCTGCCTGGGACTCCACTTCTGGCTCCGGTTCCGGCGCTGGTATCCGCGCGTGGCGCTGGGGTGCTTCGCGGCCGCGCTCCTCATTCCGGTGCTGGCCCTGCTGGGCTTTGCCGCCGGCGCGCGCGAGGCGGCCGCGCTCCTGGCCAAGAACCCGGCGCTCACGCGCGACCTGATGCGGACGCCCCGACCCGTGACCCCCGCCGAGCGCGCCCGCCCGGCCGAGCTCCACCGCGCGATGCTGGCCACCTACGGCATGGCCCTCGTCGGCGTGCTCGCCGCGCGGGTCGCGCGTGATCGCCTGCGCCGTCGGCGGGGCATTATTCGCGTGAGCTATCCGGAGCGCCGGGACGTCCAGGTGCCGCTGGGCTGGACCGTGCTCGAGGCGAGCCGCTTCGGACGTGTCCCGCACGCATCCGCCTGCGGGGGCCGCGGCCGCTGCTCGACGTGCCGCATCCGCGTGCTGGGCGACCTCGGGGCGGTGCCCGAGGCGAGCGCCGACGAGCGGCGCGTGCTGGAGCGCGTGAGCGCCCCCCCGAACGTGCGGCTCGCCTGCCAGCTTCGCCCCACCCGGGACATCGCAGTGGTGCCGCTCTTGCCCGCTTCACTGACGGCCCCGGCCGCCGCCTTGCAAGTGGGCGCGCGCCACGGACAGGAGCGGGAGATCGCGGTGCTCTTCGCCGACCTCCGTGGCTTCACGCGGCTGGCCGAGCACCGGCTGCCCTATGACGTCGTCTTCTTCCTCAATCGTTACTTCGAGGCCGTGGGCGGCGCGGTCACCGAGGCGGGCGGGATCGTCAACCAGTTCACGGGCGACGGCGTGATGGCGCTGTTCGGCGTGGACAAGGGCGCCGCCGCGGGTTGCCGCCAGGCGCTCGTGGCGGCCGCGGCCATGGTCGAGCGCGTGCGCGAGCTGAGCCAGACGCTGGGCGACGAGCTCGAGTCGCCCCTGCGGATCGGGATCGGCATTCACTCCGGGCCCACCGTGGTGGGCGGCATGGGTTACGGCCAGGCCTTCTATCTCACCGCGGTGGGCGACACCGTGCATGTGGCCGCGCGGTTGGAGGCGCTCACCA
>Ga0134127_10003241_pt1 | contig 11707 bp, 11 predicted proteins | sample KB31753_FD_96459 | JGI IMG/M metagenome (GOLD analysis project Ga0134127, IMG submission 96459) | Terrestrial soil microbial communities with excess Nitrogen fertilizer from Kellogg Biological Station, Michigan, USA - KB3-175-3 | ecosystem: Environmental > Terrestrial > Soil > Unclassified ...
AGCTTCACGAGTGTTCCTTGCGAAAGCTAGATCCCGCCGGAGGCATCAATGGTGGCGCCGGTGATATACGAGGCATCAGGGGAGAGCAAAAACGCACCGACAGCGGCGATTTCGTCGGGTTCGGCGAGCCGCCCGATTGCGCTCATCGATTTGATCACCCTCTCGACCGGGACGCCGCGCAGCGCTGGCGGGATATAACGCGCACTGACGTCGGCCGCCATGTCGGTGGCGGTCCCCCCAGGTGCTATGGCATTGATAGCGATACCACGTTCGGCCAACTCGGGCGCCAGGTTCAGCGCCATCGCCGAGACCGCCGCCTTGCTGGCCGCATACAGCGTGTGGCTGTGGACGGCGATGCGCGCGCTGATCGAAGACGTCAAAAGGATGCGCCCGCCGCTCTTCATCGCCGCCACCGCTGCCTGGGTGGCGAACAGCTGACCCGCCACATTGATACGAAAAACGCGATCGAAGTCGGCTGCGGTGATCGACTCCAAGGCGCCGAAATGCTCGACGCCAGCGTTGCTGGCCAAGATGTCCAGCCCGCCAAACTCATCGACTACCCGCGCCACCATATCCGCGGTCTGGGCGCGGTCGGCGACATCAGCGCGAAATGCCGCGGCCTGGTAGCCCTTGTTGGTCAGCTCGCGCACCAGCGCGTCGGCAGAAGACTTGTTAGCGACGTAGTTCACCGCGACTGCCGCACCCTCTGCGGCCAGGCGACTGGCGATCGCGGCACCGATGCCTCGGCTGCCACCGGTGACCAGTGCCCGCTTGCCCGCCAGCCGTCCAGATTCGAACATGATGTCTCCTCTTCGAATTTATTCGGACGAATTATTCCGCTTAAGTTTACGTCAGCCACCGCACGAGATTCAAGATGTTCCGGATGAAATATTCCGCTTAGTGGTAGGGTTGGCGGCACCAACGTTCGCTTCAGTGTGCCGCGATGGAGGTGATAGGAGGCTGATGCCAACTCGACCCAAGACGGCCGGCCGGCGCGCAGTGCGACGTGACGCGCTGCTGAACCGGGAAAGGATTTTGACCGTGGCCGCCGAACTGATGGCCCGGCGCGGGCGCAACGTCCCACTGGCCGACGTCGCCGACGCGGCTGGTGTCGGCGTCGGCACGTTCTATCGCGGATATCCCGACCGCACAGCGCTCCTCCACGCCCTGGAGCTTCGGGCCTATCACATGCTCATCGCTGTGCTTGACCGCATCGAGGAGTTGGGACAGACGGGCGCCGACGCGGTGGAAACCTTTCTGAACGAAGGCCTGAATTTGGGCAATCAGCTAGTGCTGCCGCTGCGTGGAGCACCTCCACTCGCCGATGACGCGGCCACTACCGCCCGCCAGCGGATCAACTTAACCCTGGAGCGGTTCCTCTCCGCGGGTCGAGCCAATGGCACAGTGCGTGCCGGCGTCAACGCCACCGACATCATCGTTTGCGGCGCCATGGTCACCCAACCGCTGCCCCTCGGCCCGGCCTGGTCAACCATCGCACGCCGGCACATCTGCATTTTCGTCGACGGGATCCGTGCGCCCGACAGCCAACCGCTGCCCGGCCCGGCCGTGACCGACAATGACGTTGAAGCGATGTTTCGTGGCGACCCCACAGCGTGACACTCGTGCATTTCGAGCACCACAGCCAGGCTTGTCCGGAGCCGATGCATACCCGGTGGCCCCGCTTTGCGACGGTTCTCTTCAACATCGGGTTAATCATGGAAGTGCCCCCTCGTCGGCACCCGTGAAGTGATTTCGGCGCGCTAACGGTCGCTCAGCGTCCGTTAGCGCGCCGAAATCACCACGTCTGCTATTGGCCCCCGCTCCGCCGTCGCATCTGGCCTTTCGGTCGTTTCACCCGCGTCACCGGGTCTCGAGGCGTGCCGCGCGCGATTTCGTCACGAAGTTGTTCGATGTTCGACAGTTCGGCGTACAAACCTCGGATGGAGTAGTCGAGGACAGCGAGCGAGATGCGCTGATCGGGATCCTTCGTGATACCGACGTCATGTGCCCGCTGACGGCTCCACAGTGCCTCGTCCAGCCGCGCCCGCGTCGTCTCGAGGTGACGGTCGAGCGCGTCGGCAACGCGCTCGGGATCCTCACCGCGGGCAAGCCATGTCCTGAGTATGACCGGATGTTTGATGACGACCGGGTCGTGGCTGGGGAAGTGTTGCACCCACCTGCGGAGAGCCTCGAGGCCGGCCGCCGTCACCTCGTAGAGGGTGATGGCGCGCTTTCCGGCCTGGGCGCCTGTCTCGTTGACCATCTGCCGGGCCAGGAGGCGGTCGAGCTCACGCCGGACATGGCTCACCGACGGCGACCAGTAGAAGTATCCGACCGAGAACTCGGCGCGGAGTTTGATTTCCCCCGCGGTGAGCTGTTCGTCGTTGGCGGCCAACACACCCAAGACGAGGTAGGCGGTGGTTGGCAAGTCGCCTGTACGGGGCACCATCAGTCCTTGGTGAAGTACGGCAGCGTCAAATCCGGGTTCACTGAACAGAACTGGACTCGTACCCCGAGTCCGACCCTCAGCTCGTCGGCGGTGACTCCGATGATGTTGGTGAGCATCTGGTAGCCCTCGCGCAACGTCACGATCGCCGGCGCATACGGAGGGGCGAATTCCGGCGTGACCGGCCGGTGGACCAGCGTCCAGCTGTAGATCTCACCGAGGCCGGCGCTCGTCGTCCAGTCCAGTCGAAACGACAGGCAGGTTCGGCAGTGTTCGGACGGCGGGAAAGCGGCCTGGCCGCAGTCTGCGCAGCGTTGGTAGCGCAACTCGTGCTTCGTGCAGCCTTCCCAGAAAGACGCGCTGATGGGACTCTCCGCGTGCGGCAGGCGACCGGATTGCGGCTGCAGGATGTGTTCTGATGTCATCGCGGCTGGTCTCCAAGTAGAAGCACGGTGGTGAACAACGCTCCCGCTCCTCCGTTGCTGCACAGGGCGATATGTGCGTCGGGAACCTGTAGCGGGCCTGCATCACCTCGAAGTTGCTGGACCGCACGAATAGCACGCTGCATCATCTGCGGGTTCGTGCCCGCGTGGCTGAACGACATGGTTCCGCCGTCTGTCGTGACGGGGTGGCTGCCGTCGATCGCAATGTGTCCGTCGGCGACGAACGGACCGCCCTCGCCGTCCGGGCAGAAACGGAATGCCTCCAATTGCCTGACGATCTCGAACGAGAACGGGTCATAGAGTTCGAGCACGTCCACGTCGCCACGATCAAGGCGCGCGTGGGCGAATGCGAGGTCTGACGCGTGCCGTCCGACGACACCGTTCGGATCGGTCCCCGAACGCCCCGTCAGATCCCAGGCAGGCGGATGCTGGTATGAGGGTCCGTAGAAGTCAAACCCGCTGCCCAGCACGTAGATCGGCGGCCTGGCGACGTCGAACTTCTCCACGTTGGCCACCACCAGCGCGCATCCGCCTTCCGACGTGGTGGCGCAGTCGAGCAGGTGGAAGGGGTCGGCGACGGGCCGCGATGCGGTGATGTCGTCCGGGCCGAATGGACCGCGTTGGTAGTAAACGGCTTCGGGATTTCGCGCGCCGTTGTTTCGGATGGTTGCCGCGACGATGGACAGCTGTTCGCGGGTCGTGCCATACACGTGCATGTGCCTGCGCGCGATCAGCGCGAACTCCGCGGCGGTGAACATGCCCCACGACGCGACGAACTCGTTCTCCGGCCGTGTCCACGGAGCCGTCGCCTCGTGATCGCGGTATTCACCGGCCTGGGCGGCGACAAGGACGACAGCCTCGGCGAGCCCATTCTCGATGGCCGCAGCCGCTTCGGTGATCATGCCCAGCCCGAAACCGAAGCCCTGCCAGGCGGGTCCGAGACGCAGGTCGTAGATCAACGTGGTGGACAGCGCACCCGATGTGATGCCGTCGACGCAAGCCAACTCGATTCCCGCATCGGCCAGCGCGCCGCGTACCGCTTCCAGTGCCAGGCTTCTCGACGTCTCGCCGTCCATCCGCCGGCCTTGGCGTGTGTTGTAGACACCGACGATGGCGGCCCTACGCTTCCTCGCGCTCAATCGTTCTCCGATCCTGCAGGACTTCAGTTCTCATCGGCGACGACGCCGAGGTAGGTGCCCACTACGTCGTAGTCCCGGCCGCCCCTGACGATCGTGCCGATCTGTTGGGTGCGAGGATCGGGGCGAGGCGTCCCCACCGCGACGACGTCGATTCGGACGTCGACAGGTCTCGCGGTTTCTGGATCTGTGATGTCGACCGTCATGGCGACGGCGCACTCGCCGCTGTCCCACTCGACACCGGTGATCCGGTGCCGTGCAGTCAGTTCCATCACGACGGAATCGGCCCGCAGCAGGAAGCGCACCGGCGCACACAACTCGCCGGCGCGCGGCGGAATACAGAGCGTAACGGCCATCTCAAAGGCCTGCCGGTCGGTCGCTGATCACGCCTGCCGTCCGCAGATCGGCGAGATCGTCGTCGGTCAGCCCCAGCACATCCGTCAGCACCTCTCTGGTGTGCTGGCCGTAGACAGGCGGTGGCGTCCGAACCCAGCCGCGAGGTCCATCGACGAACCTGAAAGGCATTCCGGTGCAACGATAAGAACCCACCACGGGATGCTGGACGGTCTCCCAGAATCCACGGGCAAGCAGATGTTCATCGTCGAGCAGGGTGGGCGGAGCCACCACAGCCGCTGCCGCCACCCCGTGCTCGCGCAGTGCCCGCACCGCGTCGGAGACACTGCGCTGGCTGGTCCAGTCGCTGAGCAGCTTGTCGATCTGGTCGGCTTGGGAACGCCTGCCTGCCTCAGTCGTCAGCACGGTGTCATGACCGAGTTCCTGCCGACCGATAAGAGCCGCCAAGCCCTTCCATACCGCGTCATCGAGGACAGCGAGGGCAACCCAATCGTCGTCGCCCCGACACCGGTACACGCCCTGCGGACTGGCACCTGGCCCGCGGTTTCCGGCACGGTGCAACGCAATACCGTTCTGGGAGTATTCCAAGACGATCTCGGCCGCGACATTCAATGCCGACTCGACCATCGCGCACTCGACCTGCAAACCCCTTCCGGTCCGATCGCGCACCACAAGCGCCACAATCGCCGCGAACGCCGCGTGCAGCCCGGCGAGCGGATCGCAGGCACCACGCGGAATGATCGGCGGACCGTCGAGATGGCCCGTCATCCAAGCCATTCCGGCGGCTTGCTCCATGGTCTGCGCGAATCCCACCCGGTCGCGCCACGGGCCGTCCAATCCGAACGCAGGCATTCGGACCATGATCGCTTGCGGATTGGCGGCGCTCACCGCGTCCCATTCGAGATCGAAGTTGGCCATCACCCGCGGTGAGAAATTCTCGACGACGAGGTCAGTTCGGGCGATCAGGTCGAGGGCGAGTTCTCGGCCTTGCGGGAGGCTTAGTTCGATGTTCACTCCGCGCTTATTCGTATTGCTGCACAGGAAGACCGGGCCCCACTCCCACCACTGGTCCCAGGTTGGCGGCCTGCCACCGGCGAATCGCATGCCGTCGGGCCTTCGGACACCTTCGACCTTGACGACGTCGGCGCCCAGCGATGCCAACACTTGGGTGGCCACGGGTCCGGCCCAAAAGGCGGTGAAATCGGCCACCCTGATTCCGGATAGCGGAAGGGCGTCGGTCGGGTGGGCCGTGGGTTTGTTGTCCCGCGGCAGCCAGTGCACGCGTCCGCGGTCGCCGCCTAGGTCCGGAGGCGAGCCCGGCACACGGCGGGCGATCGCGGAACTTCGGTAGGGTACCCGGGGCGCAACGACTCCCCGCGTGGATTCGACGAAGACGCCACGCTCGACGAAGTGGTCGACCTTCATCACCGATGCAGGAGTACCGATGGGCGCGACCGGGATGCGTAACGCAACGGCCTGCTCGAGGATCTCGTCAGTGGTGCGGGATTGCGTCCACCGCGAAACCATGGCCAGGAATTCGTCGCGTCGTCGCACCCTGCCTGGCATCGACGCAAGCTCTTCGTCGTCGAGAAGGTCCGGCCGATCGATCAACACCAGGAAGTCCTGAAACTGTTGAGCGGTGATCGTGCAGAACCCGATCATCCCGTCGGCCGTCGGCACGATCGATGGGAGCTCGAGACTGCGCTGCGTCAGCAGCGAATCGCCGCCGAGCACACTCGCCGACATCGCGGACAGGCTGCCCATCGCGACGACCATCGACTCGTAGATCGATACGTCGATCACCGCGCCACCACCGGCGCTGCGCGCGTGACGGACCGCGGCTGCGGCCACCACGGCAGCGAAGGTCCCTGCCAACCACTCACCGATGCGGCCTCCGGCCTGCAGGGGTTCCGAGCCGGGCCAGCCGCGACTCGCGATCGAGCCGCACAGCGCCTGAAGAATGAACTCGTTGGCTACGACCTGCTGGTCGACGTATGGCCCCGAGGTTCCGAACGGCGTTATCGCGACTATCACCGTCGACAGCCCGGCGCGAGCCCCGACGTCGTCAAGTGACCAGTCGCCGGTCAAGTCGGTGACCACGAGGTCGGCACCGGCGATCACCTCCGGTGTCGCCGTGTCACCCAGTAGCACCGATCTCTTGTCAGCGGCCAGGTATCCGAACAACGCGCCGGGTGCGCCGCCTGCGGACCACTGTCGCATCGGATCGCCCTGCGGTGGCTCGATTTTGACGACGTCAGCGCCTGCATCGGTGAACATCTTGCCGCAGTACGACGCGGCGATGCCGCTCGACAATTCCACGATTCGCCAACCGGCGAACGGCGCCATTGGCTCCTCGCCGTCAGTCACGCGTTCGACCCTGCTCAGTTGCCCAGCGTCGTGGCACGGCCTGCGATCCCGGTGGCAACGACGGTGAGTGCCGCGGCCTGCCGCTCCCGCGCGAACGTCGTCATGCGTGTCCACGCGTCTCGATCGCGCTGACTGGCCTTGTGCCCAACATGTGTGACGACGTCGACATCAGTTGCCTGCGAGCGCAGATATCCAGCGCGCGCGTGGTCCTTCGGGATGTACTTGAAGGGGTCGAATGAATAAGCGGCCATTGCGTTTTCGTGGGTGATCTTGTCGATGATCGTGTCGTCGAGATGTCTCATCGTCTGCATGATGTCCTCTGGCGCGAACGGCCAATTGCTGTCGGAATGCGGGAAATCCGACTCCCAGCACAACATGTCTTCGTTGAACCAATCCATGTTCTTCACACCGACTTTGTCGCTGATGAAGCAGGTGTAGAAATGCCGCTTGAAAACGTCGATGGGACCGCTGTAGCCGTCGGGGAATTGCGCGTTCGTCCAGCCGGAGTGGCGGTTGTACACGTGTTCCGCGCGCCAGAGGAAGTACGGCATCCAGCCGACGTCCCCCTCGGTGAGAGAGAACTTGATCTCGGGAAAATTCGTGTAGAACTCGGCCCACAGCAGCTCAACGAACGTGAACATGCTCATCATCGATGACGCGGTCATCGCGACACTCGGGGGCGCGTCCAGCGACGTCATCGGAGACCTCGAAGACGAGCCGACGTGGGTGCACAACACCGTCTTGTGCTCGCACGCCGCGTCGAACAGCGGGTACCAGTGCTTGGTGTGGATGCTCGGCATATCGAGCGCCTCGGGGTTCTCGGAGAAGGTCACCGCGTGGCAGCCCTTGTCGGCGAGTCGCTTGATCTCCTTCGCCGCTTCGGCGACATCGAACAGCGGCAGGATCCCGCACGGGATGAATCGCCCCGGGTAGGCGCCGCACCATTGGTCAATGTGCCAGTCGTTGTACGCCTTGATCATGACCAGATTGGTCTCACGGTCCGGGCCCTGGTTGAGAACCTGCCCCGAAAAGCCGGTGAAATTGGGAAAGTTCAGACCGGCGAGCTGGCCGCCGGCGTTCATGTCGCGGACCCGCTCGTCGACGTTGAAACAACCTGGCCGCATCTCGTCGTAGCGTGAGGCGTCAACGTTGTACATCTCGCGTGGCTTGCCTGCCACGGCGTTGAGGCCCATGTTCCGACCGCGGATCTCGCCGTAGTACCACTGCTGAACACCGTCCGGTTCGACGACCACACGCGGCGCGTACTCCTTGTACTTCGCGGGCACGTGGGCGTCGAACATGTCCGCGGGCTCAGCGATGTGATCGTCGACGCTGATCAGGATCAAGTCATCCTTGTTCACCGATTCGCTCCTCGAATCTGCGAGATCAAACAGGGACTAGTAGACAATGATCTGCGCCACCAAGTCAATGCGTTCGATGGAACGTGAATTCTCGCGAACCGCGGTGTTCCAATGCCGAATAGCCCCACGATTGCGGCAACCCGGCGGCTCAGAGCCAGGCCCCAATTACAGTGACTATTAGTCACTGTCCTTCCGTTCGGACGCAGCCGGCTGCCGACACATTTTTCTGGTGCCACCGACGAACCACTGCAGGAGTGTTCGGCAAGTATGGGGTTGATGACCGGTTGACCCGAATTCCCAACGGCCCCAACCGTGCTGCCATCGAGCGTCACGCCGAGCAGGCCGGCCGTGGCGCTCTGCTCCAGGTGCGGCAGGAGCAGCTGAACCAGCAGTGCCTCGGGCGTGCACCAGGCCGTCGATCCCGGATGCTGCCGCCGTCAGCACCACACCACTCACATTGACCTCACTTGTTGCTTCACGAGTTAGTTCCATAGCCCAAAAGGGAATCCGGGTGTATGCCGTTGCCCATTCCGGACAGCGCGGTCGAGGAACGCGCGGGTATCCGCGCAGGCGACCACGTCGGTCCCACGAGCGGCCTGGCTCCCGGGTTCGCGCAGGCCAATCTGGCCATGCTGCCGGGCGACCTCGCGCTTGACTTCCTGCGCTTTTGCGTCCGAAACCCAAAACCGTGCCCCCTTCTCGAGGTCACGGACACCGGCTCAGCCCGTCCTGCGACCATGGCGCGAGACGCGGACCTGCGAACCGATCTTCCCCGCTACCGGGTCTTCTGCGACGGGACGCTCGTCAACGAGCCGACAGACATAACGCAGTACTGGCGCGACGATCTGGTGGCCTTTCTGCTCGGTTGCTCGTTCACCTTCGATTGGGCGCTGGGCGCCGCTGGGCTACAGCCTGCGCATCAGACGCAGGGAGTCAACGTTCCGATGTACGTCACGAATCGCGACTGCGTCAGCGCAGGACGATTCGCTGGACCGCTAGTCGTGTCGATGCGGCCGTTCGCGCGGGGCGACATCCACCGTGCCTCCGAAATCTCGTCACGCTTTCCAGCGATGCATGGCGGCCCGGTGCATGCCGGAAATCCAGCCGAACTCGGCATCGTTGACCTGAATGCACCCGACTTCGGCGATCCGGTCCGGCTGGCCCCAGACGAGATCCCCGTCTTCTGGGCGTGCGGCGTCACGGCACAGACAGTCGCGCTCGAGGCGCGGCCGTCGCTGGCGATCTTCCACGCGCCTGGCCACATGTTCATCACGGATCGACCCCACGTCGACTTCCACCGCCAAGAGGAGGGCCATGACAATCCATGACACGCCCGGCCGGCGTCGTGTTACCGAACCTTCGGTGGTCCGGAGCGCGGTTCGCGGCGCATCGATCGGAAACACCGTCGAGTGGTTTGACTTCGCCATCTACGGCTTCCTGGCGACCTACATCGCGGAGAAGTTCTTTCCGTCCGGGGACGAGACCGCAGCGCTGCTCAACACCTTCGCCATCTTCGCCGCGGCGTTCTTCATGCGCCCGCTCGGCGGATTCTTCTTCGGTCCGCTCGGAGACCGGATCGGGCGGCAGCGGGTGCTCGCACTGGTCATCCTTCTGATGTCCGGCTCGACCTTCGCGATCGGCCTGGTGCCAAGCTATAACGCCATCGGCGTGGCAGCACCGGTGCTTCTGTTGTTACTGCGTTGCCTGCAAGGATTTTCGGCAGGCGGCGAGTACGGAAGCGGAGCCTGCTTCCTGGCGGAGTATGCGGGCGACAGGCACCGCGGGTTCGTGGTGTCGTTCCTGGTTTGGTCGGTGGTGGTCGGGTTCCTGTTGGGATCGCTCACCGTTACCGGCCTCGAGGCGGTGCTCTCGGAGAGCGCGATGGATGCCTACGGTTGGCGCATACCGTTCCTTATCGCAGGCATACTCGGCGCAGTAGGCCTCTACATCAGGCTACGGCTAGGTGACACACCGGAGTTCGAGGAACTGCGCGAGAAGGGGGACGTGTCCGACTCGCCCCTCAAGGAGGCAATCACCACGTCATGGCGGCCGATCCTTCAGATCGCTGGACTAGTGGTGATCCACAACGTCGGCTTCTACATCGTATTCACCTTCCTGCCAAGCTATTTCACCAAATCGCTCGGCTTCACGAAGATTGACGCGTTCCTATCACAGTGGCCAGCGTCGTCGCGCTCGTTCTCATCCCACCGCTTGGTGCATTGTCGGACCGGATCGGCCGAAAGCCGCTGCTCATCACGGGAGCCGTAGGCTTCGCCGTGTTCGCCTACCCGCTGTTCTTGCTGCTGAACTCAGGCGCATTGGCCGCGGCGATTGCCGCACATGCAGGCCTGGCGGCGATCGAGTCGGTGTTTGTGTCCGCGTCGCTTGCGGCGGGGGCCGAGTTGTTCGCCACGCGCGTGCGCTCCAGCGGCTATTCGATCGGCTACAACGTGTCGGTTGCGGTATTCGGCGGGACGGCGCCATATGTGGCGACCTGGCTGGTGGCGCGCACCGGTAACGCGATCGCGCCCGCCTACTACGTGATCGCCGCGGCGATCGTCTCGCTGATTACCGTGCTCACCATGCGGGAGACCGCAGGTCGTCCGTTGCGCCAATTGGTCCCCGCCAGCGCAACGGCGTAAGGACTCGCCGTTCGCCGCATTAGCCCCGCCGCCGCTGCGACGTGCAAAGATGCTGGGACATGCGGGTCGACGGGCGCGAAGTCACCGTTTCGGGCAGCTTGCTGCAACCGCTGACCCGGCGGACCAATGACATCCTGCGGGTCGTTCTCGCGGCCGTTTTCCTGGCTGCCGTGATCACGAGCTCGCTGATCACCCGAAGCGAATGGGACGCGCTGGAGAGGTCGATCTCCGAGATCGTCGGAGTCCTGACGCCGACCCAGTCGAATCTGGTGTACCTGGTCTACGGCCTCGCGATTCTGGCGCTGCCGTTCATGATCCTGATCGGCTTGCTCGTGGCGCGGCAGTGGAAGCTGCTCGGCGCGTACGCGGCCGCGGCGTTCCTCGCGTTCATTTCGCTTTCCATCACCGGCAACGGCATCGCCGCCCCGCAGTGGCATTTCGACCTGTCCGATCGGCTGGACACGCTTCTCTCGCAGTTCCTCGACGATCCGCGGTGGATCGCGATGCTCGCGGCCGTGCTCACGGTGTCCGGTCCGTGGCTGCCCTCGCGATGGCGGCGGTGGTGGTGGACGCTGCTGCTCGCTTTCGTGCCGATCCACCTCGTCGTCAGCGCGGTGGTACCCGCCCGCTCCCTTCTCGGCCTTGCGGTCGGGTGGTTCGTAGGCGCGTTGGTCGTGCTCGTCGTCGGCACACCTGCCCTCGAAGTGCCGCTCGACGGCGCCGTTCGCGGCCTGGCCCGGCGTGGCTTCCTGGTGTCGACGCTCACTGTCGTGCACCCCGCCGGGAGGGGGCCGCTGGTGCTATCGGCCAAATCGGCAGACCCGGAGACTGTCGCCGTCGTCGAGATGTACGGCCCGAATCAGCGCAGTGGCGGGTTCCTGCGGCAGTTCTGGCGTTGGCTGCGGTTGCGAAACCGCGAAACCGCCCCATTGCAGCCTTCTATGCGACGCGCCGTCGA
>Ga0134127_10003242_pt1 | contig 11707 bp, 10 predicted proteins | sample KB31753_FD_96459 | JGI IMG/M metagenome (GOLD analysis project Ga0134127, IMG submission 96459) | Terrestrial soil microbial communities with excess Nitrogen fertilizer from Kellogg Biological Station, Michigan, USA - KB3-175-3 | ecosystem: Environmental > Terrestrial > Soil > Unclassified ...
ACTCCCCCTGGCTGAAAGTCAGTTTACTATGATTCACAACCACCCGCTTTTCATTCTCGGTGGCGCGCCGCAGGCGCATGTTGAACTACGCGGTTATCACCGCAGACTATACAGTCTGCGGATATACCCACCTCTTTTACCGAGGTGGGTATGCCGTAATCCACCTACGCCGGACGGCTCAGATAGGTCCGAAGCGCCGGGGCTATGCTCCGCCGAACCAACGCGTTCTTGGCCTTCCACTCTGAAGCTGAATCCATCACAACCAAAAAGCGAACCGTGCCTGATTCAAGCGTAGCGATCGGAACTCCATCACGGTACAGAATTCTATTCCCAGCGAAAGCCGGCACTCGCTCCCCCGGCGTGATGATCCCTACAAGGTTCAATGGATCAGCCGCGCTGATGCTCACTAGCGCGCCCTCGCCCGGCGTTCGGCGCATAGCGCGCAGCATCCCAACCGCTTCGGGCAGCGCAAATTGCTCTCCGGAAAAGCCCGATACAAACCGGCCCCCGCGAATCTCGCCCCGCGCCTCAAGCCGATGATAGGTCTTCAGCAGCTCCCGCCAGGGCAACATCACATCTTCCCGATCCAGGACCCGCTTGAAAACGACTCCATATCTCCGAAGCAGGATTCGAGCGATCTTCTCGACCGCCTCGCGATCGTAGGACGATCGGCCGTTAGAACCCTTTCCGTCGCGTGAGAGAAGTGACCACCGGCCAGCGTTCGCCATTTCGTACACAGCTCGCTTCCGTTTCATCGCCGAGTTGGTCCGTTTGTTAGATGGAGTCAGCAGCGCGCGCAACCCGGTGAAGCTATCGGCGGTCACCAGCCCGCACGCGACCAGTTCCCCCAAGGCATCTTCGATCTGTGCCCCCAGCAGTGAGACGCCATCAACAAGATCTGTAAAGAACGAAGCGCCGTGTTTGAGAAGATGCTCGTAAACCGAAGCCGCCGCAGAAGTGAGATTGATCTGGTCCACAGCCAGCTGCGGAAACAGCGGCGTCCACAAAGAAAGGCTCTTCCGGTTCAACAACGCTATCGGCGTAGTCCGCACAGGACCCGATGCCTTCAAGCGCTCGGGACCGGGTTTGGGAGTCGTCAGCCGCGCCCACATCACCCGACCAGACGAACACAGCGAGTCGAGAGCCGCCGGATCGTAATCAGTCACCCGCGAGGGAAAGATCTCGCCTTCCCACGCTCCGGCCGGCGCCTCGAAGCCTTCAAGCTGATCGATCAAAGCTCCGACTGCGTCAGGGCCTTCCACCCGATGATCGGGTGCAAGCTTTTGCCACGCCAGCAGGAATCGAATGAAGTCGGCACTCGATACCGGTTCGATCTCCTGACGCAATCGGTTCAGCGTGTAGCTATGAATCCGCGCCAGCAAGCGTCGAGCGCACCATTCGGTCTCCTGAAGACCCGGTGTAAAGCGTCCTCGAAACACAAATCCTTCAACTTCCAGGCTCACCAGCGCCTGCTCGATCATCGCACTGAGGCCGAGTGAATCGGCAAGCGTCTGTACGGCCACTGGACCGAGCCCTTCGAGCCTTCCTCGAACAATCTCGACAAGCGCCGACTCGGAGCTCCAACTTGTTTCCGATAATGCTGCCGGCGCAACGATGTGGGGCTCGGTCCGCGCGTCAGCGAAGATCGCATTAAGCTGGGGAAGACGTTCCGCCGCTACCCAAAGATCGGGCCCGCCTGTGCGCGTATGATAAACCGCCGCGCGCCGGTCAGCCGCAAGCTCGTCGAGGAAATGCACCCAGTCTCGGCCTTCGCCGGGCGTTATGAATCCAAGCTCAACCAGTGCGTCGTGAAGCTCATCCGCTCGATCAACCTGCGGCCAGACTTCTTCACGGACTCTGTCGATAGCTGCAAGGTCAAGCGCGCCGAGATCAGAGGCAGTCTCCGGATCAAGCCATCGCCTTCCGGACACCGCGCGGGTCCTACGTTCTTCGAGCGGCGCGTCGTCGAGAAAGGCGTACGGCCTTGCGTTTAGAATCTCCTGCGCCAGCGGCGACGCTTCGACCACATCGCGAGCGATCAACGTTTTTTCCCCGCGCTCGATCGAGGCGAGGAGTGCTTCGAGGCCCTCGATGTCCATCGCCTCTTCGAGACAGTCGCGAACTGTCTGATTGACAAGCGGGTGATCCGGAATCTCGATGTTCCCGCCGTTGAGGTTTTCAGCACACGCAACCTGATCGGGGAAAACGGCCGAAAGCAAATCGTCGGCGTCCATGCGCTGAAGCTGCGCGGGGATCTTCTTGCCGCCCCTCCGCCTTGCCACCGCAAGCGCACGAGTTGTGTTCCAGCGCCAGCGTATCTCCCACATCGGCGCCGCCAGCAAGGCCTGGGTCAACAACTCGCGAACCGACGACGAGCGCAAATATCGGAACACTTCATCAAGAGCGAAGCTGTGGGTCGCTCCGAGCGACAATACGATCGCGTCTTCGGTGGCCGCCGCCTGCAACTCAAAGTTGAACTTTCGGCAGAAGCGCTTGCGCAGTGCCAGTCCCCACGCGCGGTTCAACCTGCTTCCGAACGGCGAGTGGATGACCATCTGCTGTGAGCCGCTCTCGTCAAAAAACCGTTCGATCACCAGGGTATCCTGCGAAGGCATTACCCCAAGGGCGATCTTCGCAGTGAGCAGGTACTCTACAATCTGTTCGGCGGCCGCCGATGAGAGCCCGATTTCATCAGTCAGCCACGCCAGCGCCGAATCTGCCGCCTCGGGATGATCTTCGCCGGCGAATCGCTGAGTCAGCTCGCTGCGCAGCCTCGACACCGAGGCAGACAGCTCCGGCGTTCGTCCGGGAGCTTCGCCGAGCCAGAACGGAATCGAAGGCGGTTTGCCGTGAGCGTCGGCAACGCGAACGCGGCCGTTTTCGATTCGTATGATTTCCCACGATGCGTTGCCAAGCTGAAAGATATCACCCTGCAAGCTCTCGATCGCCCAATCTTCGTTTACGGTTCCGATAACCGCATCGGTTGGTTCGAGAACTACGGTGTAGTCCGCGGTGTCGGGGATCGCGCCACCAGATGTAATCGCGGTCAGCCGCGCTCCCTTTCGGCCACGCAGCCGATGGTTGATCATGTCGTGATGGAGATAAGCTCCGCGTCGGCCGCGGCGCGTAGCGAACCCGTCACGCAGCATGCCGACGACGATATCGAACTCGCTTCGCTCGAGGCGGCGATACGGGTAGGCGCGCCGGATCGTCGCGAACAAATCGTCTTCGGTCCATTCGTCGCTCGCCACTGAAGCTACGATCTGTTGCGCAAGAATATCGAGCGGTTTTTCAGGAATCGAAAGTTGATCAAGCTCGCCACGCCGAATCGAGTCCAGCAGCGCGGCACATTCGATCAGCTCATCGCGAGTGGTCGGGAAAATTCTACCTTTTGGAAAGCCGGTCACGCTGTGGCCCGACCTTCCAACCCGTTGCAGCAGTGTGGAAATCGCACGAGTCGAACCGAGCTGACAGACCAGGTCGATGTCGCCAATGTCGATTCCCAGCTCAAGCGAAGCCGTTGCTACCAGTGCCTTTAATTCGCCCGCCTTCAATCGCTGTTCGGCTGCCAGCCTCTGTTCTCGAGCGAGGCTTCCGTGATGCGAGGTCACGTTCTCGTCGCCGATCCGCTCGCCGAGATAGCGGGCTACTCGCTCGGCCATCCTTCGGGTGTTTACGAACACCAGCGTCGTTCGATGAGTGGTAATCAACTGAGCGAGCCGATCGTACACTTCGTCAAAGACCTCGCCGGACATTACTGCCTGCAGCGGCGAGCCCGGTACTTCCACCGCCAGATCGAGTTCGCGCTTGTGACCCGAGTCGATGATGGTGCAATTCGGCGTCCCGTCTTTGTTGATGTTTTGCGTTCCAACCAGAAAACGCGCTACTTCTTCGATCGGCTTCTGGGTTGCGGAAAGCCCGATCCGAACCAGATCGTCGCCCGCCAGCGCTTGCAGCCGCTCGACCGAGAGGGCAAGATGCGAGCCTCGCTTGTCGCCTACCATCGCGTGGATTTCATCGACGATAAGCGTGCGCGCGGTTTGAAGCATTCGCCTGCCGCCTTCGCTGGTCAGCAGGATATACAGCGATTCAGGCGTGGTAACGATAATGTGCGGCGGGCGCTTAGTCATTGCGGTCCGCTCGTGAGCGGGGGTGTCGCCGGTGCGGACCATCGTGCGGATGTTTATCTCGCCTAAGCCAAGCGCTTGCAGTTCTTTTTGGATACCCGCGAGCGGCTCTTGCAGATTCTTTTGAATGTCGTTGGAGAGCGCCTTGAGCGGCGAGACATAGACCACGTGCGTGGTGTCTTCAAGATTGTCGGCCAGGGCGAGCCTTACGAGATCATCTATAGCAGAGAGAAAAGCCGATAGTGTTTTGCCGGATCCAGTAGGCGCGGCGATCAGCGTGTTGCGGCGCTCTTTGATCGAGGGCCATGCTTGCTGCTGCGGCGCTGTCGGCGCGTCGAATTGTTTAGCAAACCAGTTGGCGACGGAAGGGTGAAATAGGCTGAGGCTCATATGTCGATTCCTCTAACGTTTTTTATCGTACCATCGAACAGTCCATCATCGCTTTCTCCTGACAATTGAAAACTACTCGAAAAAAATAGATAATCTGCGAAAGCATGTCAACCTCGTGGGCAAGGTTTGAGTTGGCGGTCTTCCGCTCCGGTCCCACGCGCGACTCAGCATGCTCTTGTTCGGCGGAGGCGTAGTATGGAGCACCAGCCAAAATCGAATTCATCGCGAGGGCGTGGCACGCCTGAGAATCCACCGAATCGTTTTGAACGGCTCGCCTACCTCCCGATAATTGAATCGCCCGATGATCAACCGCACGACATCAAGACTCAGTATTTGAAGGATGCATCGCGATCGCTGATCACTTTCAATGACAGCCCGGATGTCGGCTTTGACGCGAGCATCAATCCCTACCGGGGCTGCGAGCACGGCTGCATCTACTGTTACGCGCGGCCCTATCACGAGTTCCTCGGATTTTCGGCCGGGCTCGATTTCGAAACAAAGATCCTCGTCAAGGAACACGCACCAGAGCTGCTCCGTGAGGAGTTGGGTTCGCCAAAGTGGCGGCCCAAAGTCCTGGCAATCAGCGGCGTAACCGACGCCTATCAGCCTGTCGAAAGGAGGCTGGGGCTTACTCGACGGTGTCTGGAAGTGCTGGCCGAGTTTCGCAACCCGGTGGTGATTGTGACCAAGAACCACCTGGTGACCCGGGATGTCGATCTGTTGAAGGAAATGGCAGGCTTCAATGCTGCCGCGGTGTGCGTGTCGGTTACGACGCTCGATTCGGAGCTTGCACGGGTTATGGAGCCACGAACCTCAACACCGGTGAACCGGCTCGAAGCGATCAGAGTTTTGTCGGAGGCCGGCATACCGGTTCGCCTGCTAGCGGCTCCAATCATACCGGGTTTGACGGATCACGAAATCCCCTCGATCATTCAGGCTGGCGCCGACGCCGGCGCCAGATATGCTGGTTATGTAGTCGTGCGCTTGCCACATGGAGTTGGGGGGTTGTTCGAGGGGTGGCTGCAAGAACATTTCCCCGATCGAAAGAAGAAAGTGCTCAATCGAATTCGTGACATCCGGGGCGGCAAGCTGAATGATCCGAACTTTGGCACTCGGATGCGAGGCGAGGGCGCGTACGCCGAGCAAATCAAGTCGATGTTTACGATCGCCTGCCGCAGATCGGGGTTAGGGTTCAGCGCGCCCGAGCTATCGACGAACGCCTTCCGCCGGCCGAGCGATACCCAGCTAGACCTGTTCGAGGCGTAACCAGACCGCAGAGATATGGGAGAAGACAGATTCCCGGTCACGCGATTGTCCGCAATCGTGGCCGCTTCAAGCTCCAATCAAGAGGAGCGCTCACGCGCATTCGAAGTGCTGGTCTCCGCCTATTGGATGCCGGTTTATAAGTACGTGCGCATAAAGTGGAACAAGCCCAGCGAGGACGCTCGGGACCTTACGCAAGGTTTTTTTGCTCAGGCAATCGAGAAGAACTTCTTTGCGCGCTTCGATCCATCGAAGGCGAAGTTCAGGACCTTCCTTCGCACCTGTCTTGATGGTTTTGTGGCCAACGAAAACAAAGCCGCAGCGCGAAAGAAAAGGGGAGGCGATGCGACAATCCTGTCGCTCGATTTCGACGGCGCCGAAGAACAATTGAGAATCGCCGCCCCACCCGCGCCTGACTCGATCGATGAGTACTTTGATCGGGAATGGGCGCGGAGCGTGTTTAGTCTGGCGCTCGAAGGCTTTCGCGGCGAGATGATCAGCGCCGGCAAGGAGACTCACCTCAGGCTTTTTGAGCGACACGTTCTGGATGCCGAAGACGGTGCGCCTAAGCCAAGCTATAAGGCGCTCGCGACTGACTTCAAGCTCTCGACAACCGACGTGACGAACTATCTTGCGACGGCGCGGCGCGAGTTTCGGCGGATTGTGCTTGAAAAACTTCGCGAGCTGACTGCCACTGACGATGAGTTTCGCCGCGAAGCTCGCGCGCTGCTTGGGGTGGACCCGCAATGAGATGGCTTTCGGATAACGCCGTCGATCGGCTTCGCCAGGAGGCCGACTTGCCGGACCTGGGGGGATCGAAGTACCTGGTGCTTCACAAGCTTGGATCAGGCGGCATGGGCACGGTGTACCTCGCGCAGGACGTTGATCTGGGCCGCAAGGTTGCAGTGAAGGTTATGAATATCGCCGACCAAAGCGGAGCGCTCGCGTCTCGCATGATGCGCGAGGCTCGTATTGTCGCTCTGCTCGAGCACCCGAGCATCGTTCCCATACACGACGTCGGCACGCTCGAAGACGGGCGAGTATTCTACGCAATGAAGCTCGTCCAGGGGGGCAGGCTCGATCAAAGGCTGGGGGATGGGTCATCTCTGTACGATATGCTCCGGATCTTTCAAAAGGTGTGCGAAGCCGTTGCATTCGCGCATGCCCGCGGTGTGATTCACCGCGATCTTAAGCCCGAAAACGTTATGGTCGGTCCGTTTGGCGAAGTGCTGGTGATGGACTGGGGCGTCGCAAAGGTTTTGAGCGCCGGCGACGCAAAAGAAGAATCAATCTCTGATGGTGAGCGCTCAGAACTTAAAGCACTTGAAGATGCCGACCTCATCGCGACGCTTCCGCTTGTCCAGGCGCAGCCGGGAGATACCAGTGGCGGAACGGTCATTGGGACTCCTGCGTACATGCCACCCGAACAGGCGAGCGGACAAACCGAACTGCTGGATGAGCGTTCAGACGTTTTTTCGCTCGGGGCAATCCTCTATTTTCTGCTGACGAGTGATCCGCCGTATGGATCGCGAGGTGCAGCTGAAGCCGGCAAGTCAGCGGAGCACCCCGTTCATCCTAGACAAATTGACCGCAAGATCCCGAAAGCGGTCGAAGCGATCTGTCTGAAAGCGATGTCCGAACGACGCCAAGACCGCTACGCAAACGCCGCGGAGATCGCCGGCGATGTGGTGAGATTCCTCGACGGGAATCCGGTTAGTGCTTACCGTGAAAACGTCTTCGAGAAAGCAGGCCGCTGGCTGAACAAGAATCGCTTTATCGTACTGCTAATCCTGGCTTACCTGATTATGCGGCTAATAGTATTCTTCTCGGTCGGGCGTTAATGAACGCTTCCGGATTGTTTAATAGAATGACGAGGCAAGAAACAATGCCTCTTTTACAGTGGATGACATGAGTGAAGAGAGTTCGCGGCCGGCCTTCAGGAGTTTGATTCTATTTACGAACTAATCACCTGAAGGCCGATCTGCGAGCTCTGAGAGGAGAACATAGAGATGTCGAAACCGGTGCTTGGTCTTGTACTTGGAGGAGTGTTAGGGATATTTGACGGTCTGACGGCGTGGTTCACCCCGGCCGTGAGGGATCAGCTGGCGGGAATCGTAGTCGGATCGACGATCAAGGGTTTAATAGCCGGAATTCTGATCGGTTTCTTTGCGAAGAAGTTTAACTCCCTGCCGCTTGGAATAGTGTTCGGGCTTGCAATCGGTCTGCTCCTCGCTTTTGCGGTGGCCGCGATGCCGGGCGCCAACGGAGAGCACTACTACTTCGAGATAATGTTGCCCGGCAGCATCCTGGGCCTCGTGGTCGGCTTCGCCACTCAGAAGTACGGCAGGCCTTCGGGACAGACCGCCAACGCAAGCCGATAGAAGCGTAAACATACTTAGCGCGGCGAAACCCGTCGCTGTGAACTTCAATACAATGAGCTTGTCTTGACCAAACAAGAAATCAGGGAGTCTGTCTGGAGCCTCCTGCAATCCGAGCACGTCGCTCGGTTTCCCGGCGCGCGAGGCCGCATCCCGAACTTCACCGGCGCCGAACAATGCGCCGCACAAGTCGCCGAGCTCGAAGTCTGGCAAGCTGCAAAATTCATCAAGTCGAATCCCGACTCACCTCAGCGCGCGATTCGTCACCTGGCTCTGAAGCAGGGCAAGACCATCTACATGGCGGTGCCCCGCCTGCGCGAGGAGAAATGCTTTATCGAGCTTAACCCCACAAGGCTCGGCAAGAAGCTCTTTGCCGCGTCGAGCATCAAAGGTGCCTTCGAGCTCGGCCGCCAGGTCTCGGTCGCCGAGATGAAACCCATCGATCTAATCCTGTGCGGATCAGTAGCCGTCCGACGTGATGGAGCGCGCATCGGAAAGGGAGGCGGCTACTCGGACCTCGAGTACGCGATTGCGGTCGAGCTTGGGATTATCACCCGCGCAACGCCGATCATTACCACCGTGCATCCGCTTCAGATTGTGACCGGGCGAATCGCGCTCGCTCCTCATGATATTCCTGTCGACTTTATTGTGACCCCGGAGAAGTCGATCGCCACAAAGACGAAACTCAGCCGTCCGCAAGACATTTACTGGGACTATCTTGATGAAGAGAAGATCGCCGCAATTCCGCTGTTGAAAAAGATGCGGGCTAGAATGTAGCGTAGACGGTCTAGTCTGCGCTGTGAATGTATCGTAGACTGTCCAGTCTGCGTTAGCAGTTTGGACCTCAAACCATCCGTCAATTATTCGATTACGAAAACCGCAGACTGGACAGTCTACGGTACATTGCGGGGAGAAATACGATGCTTTCAGTTGGAGACAAGGCTCCACAGTTCACGCTGAACGACGGCGACGGCAAAAAGGTCAAGCTTTCGGACTTTAAAGGCAAAAAAGTAGTTCTGTACTTTTACCCGAAAGACCTTACGCCGGGCTGCACGATCGAGGCTTGTGCATTTCGAGACGACATCAGCGCGATTAAGAAACTCGGCGCCGTCGTGCTCGGAGTCTCGGCCGACAGTGAGAAGACCCATCAGAAGTTCACCGCAAAGCACGATTTGAATTTCCCGCTGCTTGCCGATGTGGACCACGAGGTGTGTGAGAAGTACGGCGCGTGGCAAGAAAAGAGCATGTATGGAAGGAAGTATTGGGGAATCGCGCGAATAACCTACATCATCGACGGGAACGGCAAAATCGCCAGGGTTTATGAAAAGGTGAAGCCCGCCACCCATAGCGCGGAAGTCATCGAGGCGATCAAGTCGCTGGGCTAGCAGGGTCGGGCGTCACTTTTTGTATTTTCTGATGAGGCCCTTGACCACGCCCTGAATGGTGACGCGATCCGGCGGATTCACGATGATTGGCTTATATCGTGGGTTCGCCGGTTCGAGCCTGATCTGATCGCGCTCCTTGAAGAACGTTTTCACCGTTGCGTCGCTGCCATCAACCAACGCGACTACCATATCCCCGTTATTAGCAGTCTGGCGTGATTCGACGATTATGCAATCGCCGTCTCGAATCTGCTCGCCGATCATCGAGTCTCCCCGAACCCTGAGCGCGAACAACCTCTCACGGCCCAGGAAATCCCGAGGCACGCTGATCGTTTCATGACTCAGAATAGCCTCGATGGGCTGGCCGGCGGCAACTACTCCCAGCAGCGGTATCTCGCTTTCGTCGGTGGCGTCGTCTTCTCGGATGACCTCAATTCCCCGGCTCACGTTCGGAATCCTGCGGATCAACCCCTCGCGTTCCAAACCCGAGAGAATATGATGCACGCTAGCCGGCGAGCTGAGCTTGAACTGTTTGCCGATCTCCGCCATCGTGGGCGGAAGGCCGTGTGCGTCAACGTAACGGCAAAGATAATCGAAGATCTGTCGCTGTCTCGGTGTAACCATCGCACCTCCGCGGTTCCAGCCCCACGTCGCCTGTGGTATCTGCGGCCGGGTCCGCCATTTCAATCCAAATCGAAAGTACATCGAATATTCTCGAAGATCTTGCGCTGGATGGTCAATAATGTCAAGAAAATCTTTTTCTATCCCTTCGAAAATAGTTGTTGACAAGCTTCATCTATTTTCGTATATTTTCGGGCACCCTCTGAAGCAGGACGATGATCTCACACAGGTGATGTTGCCATGACGATACAGCAAGCGATATGGGCGAGATTGAGAATCGAGCCGGGGCGCAAGGTCAGAACGTTTGGAGGCTGGTGCCGGCGAGACAGGGTTTTGTTGGACGGGTTCGAGATCGGAAAGATTCAGACGAGGCGCGCGCCGAGCCGCACCGAGATCCTGACGATCGCCGCCGGTGGCTTTGTTCCCGGGCACAACGTCGACTGGCTGATACTTCAAGCCAGCGAGCTTCCACGGAGCTCTGCGGCGAGCAGAATAGACAGATCGCGTTCGATGCTTGATCGACGAATAATGGTTTTGCGGCGGACAGCAGGGTGAGGGCGAATCGCAGGATGAGCTCTCTGCAGAAGATAGCCCCGTGTTGCGAACAATCAATCAAGATACGCAAGCACGAATCGCGAGGCTCGAAGCGGTTGCGGCCGCAGTCGAGCGCTGGCTTGCGGACCCCCGGTATGTCACGGAACAGCTAATGATGAAGGCGCTTCGAGAGTTGCGTGAGTTGGATCGGCGGCCAAGAGTCTCGCCACCAGGCTCACAGTTCTGAGGATCTGTATCGCGTGCCGCCGTGCAGTTGCAGGACAAGCTCCCATCTCCAGGGGATGACGTAGCCCCCGCGTTATCCCCTGGACCCTCCTTTGGCCTTGGGATTACTTGATCCAAGCTTGCTCACCAGCTTGAACTCCTTTTCGGTGACCGGTTGAATCGAAAGCCGGCTTCCCCTCTGCAATAGCACCATCTTCCCCAGTTCTTTTTGCTCCCTCAATTCCGAAAGCGAAACCTGGCGAGCGAATTTCTGCTTAAACTTCACTCGCACGCAAAACCAGATCGGACTGCCAGGCGTCGCTTTTGGATCGTAGTGGCTATCACTGGAGTCAAACTGGGTGGGATCAGGTTCGGCGGGACCGCTGACTTCAGCGATGCCAACAGCACCGGGCGGCTCGGCGCTCGAGTGATAGAACAGTGCTTCGTCGCCGATCTTCATCTCTTTCACCATGAAGTTTCGGGCCTGGTAGTTTCTGACCCCTTCCCACAATGTGGATTTTTCCCGCTTCAAATCGTCAATCGAATATGACGTTGGCTCGGATTTGATCAGCCAGTATTTTCGCGCCATAAGCCTCCGTTAGAAGAACCGTCGTGTTGAGTAGAAAAACCGTCGTGTTGAGCTCACGGCGTCGAACTTTACCCACGACGTTCCCAACCCCGTCAGGGGTTGCATGTTTATAGACACGCTACGGCCAGAAAGCACGTCCGGCCGCATTTATGAGACTGCACTTTCGCCGGGTTTAACCAACTCGGCCGGACGTGAGCT
>Ga0134127_10003243_pt1 | contig 11706 bp, 11 predicted proteins | sample KB31753_FD_96459 | JGI IMG/M metagenome (GOLD analysis project Ga0134127, IMG submission 96459) | Terrestrial soil microbial communities with excess Nitrogen fertilizer from Kellogg Biological Station, Michigan, USA - KB3-175-3 | ecosystem: Environmental > Terrestrial > Soil > Unclassified ...
CACGCGCGCGCACCAGATGGCGGCCGAGCTCATCGACGCCGGCGTCGACGTGCACGAGATCTACAAGCGCCTGTACGAGGGCATCCCTTACGGCAAGCTCGAGCTGCTGGCTCGCGGCCTCGCCAACATCGAGCGCTACGACGACGGGCGGCTGACGCTCTCGCACCTCTCGGCCGAGGACTTCCACCAGACCGGCGCCGAGGAGAACTACTCCGAGGGCGTCATCGACCACCTGCGCTCGGTGGACGGCACCGCGGTGGCCGCGCTCGTGCGCGACCGCCTCGGGTCCACGAACCAGGGCATGCGCAAGGTGTCGCTGCGCGCCTCCGACGACCGCGTCGACGTGTCGCGCATCGCGCGCGCCCAGGGCGGCGGCGGCCACCGTCAGGCCGCAGGCTTCTCGACCGAGCTGGGCTGGCCCGAGCTGGTCGCGTTCCTCCGCACCCAGGTCGCGGAGCAGCTGCAAGACCGGCAACCGACCTAGCCATCAGGGGTCAAGTCTTTCCTTGCCACACCGGAAAAAGATGTGGCACGGAAAGACTTGACCCCTGGTTTGGACGGCGTGATCCTCGTTGACAAGCCGGCGGGGAAGACGTCTCACGACGTCGTCGCGGCGGTGCGTCGCAGCCTCGGCGTGCGCCGGGTGGGCCACGCCGGGACGCTCGACCCGTTCGCCACCGGCCTGCTGCTGGTGCTGGTCGGGCGGGCCACGCGCGCGCAGCGCTTCCTCATGGACCTGCCCAAGACGTACGTCGCACGCGCGCGCCTGGGCGCGGTTTCGACCACCGGCGACCCCGAGGGCGAGATCACCGAGACCGGCCGGGTCCCCGACCCCGACGCGCCGCTGCCCACCGGCCGCATCCGCCAGCGCCCGCCGGCCTACAGCGCGGTCAAGGTCGGCGGCGAGCGGGCCTACCGCCGGGCGCGCCGCGGCGAGGCGGTGGAGGTGCCCGAGCGCGAGGTCGTCGTGCACCGCTTCGAGCGCCTGGCTCCCGACCGTTTCGAGATCGCGTGCTCGAGCGGCACCTACGTGCGCTCGCTCATCGCCGACCTCGGCGACGCCTACTGCCTGGAGCTGCGACGCACGCGCATCGGGCCGTTCCGGGTGCAGGACGCCGACCCCGACCACGTCGTGCCGCTGGACGAGGCGCTGACGTTCCTGCCCGAGGTGCGGCTGGACGCCGACGCGGGGCGGCGGGCCGGGCACGGGCAAACCCTCAACCACCCTCAAGGGGGTCGGGCCCCCAACGTGGTCCGCCTCGTCGACCCCGACGGCCTCGTTGCCCTCGCCGAGCCCCGTGAGGGCGGCGTCCTCAAGCCGATCGTAGGCTTCCGCGGGTGAAGGTCACCCGGCTCGACGACGTGGAGGCGCGGCCCCGGCGCGTCGCCGTGGGCGAGTTCGACGGCGTCCACCTCGGGCACCGCGAGGTCATCCGCGACGCGGACACCGTGCTCACCTTCGAGCCGCACCCGCTCGCGGTCATCCGGCCCGAGGCCGCGCCCAAGCTGCTCACGACGCTTCACCGCAAGGCCGAGCTGCTCGACGGCCTCGGGGTCGGCGAGCTCGTGGTCATCGAGTTCGACCGCGCCTTCGCCCAGCGCAGCGCGCAGGAGTTCATCGACCACGTGCTCGTCGGCGCGCTCGGGGCCACGCACGTCTCGGTGGGGGAGAACTTCCGCTTCGGCCACAAGGCCCAGGGCGACCCGGAGCTGCTCGCCCGCCAGCAGGCCTTCGACACCCGCGTGACGCCGCTGGTCGAGGTCGACCAGGAGATCGTCTCCTCGACGCTGATCCGCCACCTCATCCAGCTCGGCGACGTGGAGCGGGCCGGGCGCCTGCTCGGCGACCCGTTTCAGCTGCGCGGCACCGTGGTCACCGGCGACCGGCGCGGGCGCACGCTGGGCTTCCCGACGGCCAACCTCGTGCCCGACGAGGCCCTCGTGTACCCGGGCCACGGCGTGTACGCCGCCTACGCCAACGACGTCGCCGCCGCGGTCAGCGTCGGCGTGCGGCCGACCTTCGGCACCGGGCGGGCCGTGCTCGTGGAGGCCTTCTTGATCGACTTCGACGGTGACCTGTACGGCACGGAGCTGCGGCTCGACTTCGTCGCCCGCCTGCGCGGCGAGCGCGCCTTCGCGACCGTCGAGGCGCTCGTCGAGCAGATGAACGAGGACGTGGCCGCGGCTGCTACCGTGACGCGCCGTTCATGACCGTCACCGCTGAGCGCAAGCAGGAGCTCGTCTCCAAGTTCGGAAAAGCCCCCGGCGACACCGGCTCGGCCGAGGTCCAGATCGCGCTGCTCACGGAGCGCATCAACGAGCTCACGCAACACCTGCGCACCCACAGCAAGGACCACCACTCGCGCCGCGGCCTGCTGATGATGGTCGGCCAGCGTCGGCGCCTTCTCAACTACCTCCAGCGCAAGGACCTCGAGGGGTACCGGGCGCTGATCCGCGAGCTCGGCCTGCGCCGGTGACGCCGGCGCCGGACTTCTCCCTCGCCACCGAGGAGGGAGGCCGGTTCGAGCGCGCGGACCTGCTGGGCCACACGACGGTGCTGGTCTTCTACCCGTTCGCGTTCTCGCCCGTGTGCACCGACCAGCTCAACCTCTACGAGGAGGTCCAGGACGAGTTCGCCCAGCGCGGCGCCCGGCTGTTCGGGGTCTCGTGCGACTCGACCTGGACCCAGAAGGCGTTCAAGAGCCAGCTCGGCATCACCATCCCGCAGCTCTCGGACTGGGAGCCCAAAGGCGAGGCGTGCCGAGCCTTCGACGTCTACCACGACGGCGGCTTCCCCCAGCGCGCGCTCGTGCTCACCGACCCCGACGCGAACATCGCCTGGCGCTTCGTGGCCCCGAGCCCCGGCGACCTCCCGGGGGCGAACCTGATCTTCGACGCCCTTGCGGGAGCTCGGTAGCGCCCCGCTCCCGCCGCTCCGCCCCGACGACCACGTGCGGGGCCCCGACGACGCCCCGCTGGTCGTCGTCTACGCCGACTTCGAGTGCCCGTACTGCGCTGTCGTGCACGAGCAGCTGCACGAACGGCCGCTGAGGGTCGTCTTCCGCCACTTCCCGGTCAGCTCCAAGCACCCGCGCGCGTGGCCCGCTTCGTGCGCGGCCGAGGCGGCCGGGCGCCAGGACGCGTTCTGGGCCATGCACGACGCCTTGTTCGCCGACCAGGGCCGGCTCGAGGACCCGCATCTGTGGGCCCACGCCGAGCGGCTCGGGCTCGACATCGACCGCTTCGAGGCCGACCGGCGCTCAGCCGTGGTGGCCGAGCGCATCCAGCGCGACTTCGACGAGGGCCTACGCGCCGGGGTGGCCACGACCCCGGCGGGCTTCGTGGACGGGCGCCCGGTGGACCTGCGGCAAGCCTCTACCATGCAGTCGATCTCATTCAGAGAGTGAAGAAGCAAAGGCCCGCTCATCCGGAGCGGGCAGGAAAGGAACACATGCCTGAAGTGACCCAGGTCTCGGTGGAGATCGCCGGAACGGAGATCTCGTTCGAGACCGGTCGACTGGCCAAGCAGGCCAGCGGCGCGGTCGTGGTCTCCGCAGGGGACACCGTGGTGCTCTGCACCGCCACCGCCGGAAACGTCCGCGACGTCGACTTCCTCCCCCTCACCGTCGACGTGGAGGAGCGGATGTACGCGGCCGGGAAGATCCCCGGCTCGTTCTTCAAGCGCGAAGGTCGCGCCGGCGAGAAGGCCACGCTGACCGCGCGGCTCATCGACCGCCCCATCCGCCCGCTCTTCCCCAAGGGCTGGAACCGCGAGACGCAGCTGGTCGCCATGCCGCTGTCCGTCGACCACATCACCCCGTACGACGTGCTCGCGATGAACGGCGCCTCCGCGGCGCTGATGATCTCCGACATCCCGGTCCCCACGCCCGTGGGCGCGGTGCGCATCGGCAAGATCGACGGCAACTTCGTCATCAACCCGTCCGAAGCCGACCTGGCTGAGGGGCTGTCCGACCTCGACCTGATCGTGGCCGGCACCGACGAGGCCATCCTCATGGTCGAGGCGGGCGCCAGCGAGATCCCCGAGGCCGAGATCCTCGACGCCCTCGACATCGCCCACGGCGAGATCAAGAAGCTCTGCGCGCTGCAGGCGCAACTGCGCGAGACCGTCGGCAAGGAGAAGGCCTCCGTCGAGGCGCCCGAGGTCGACATCGAGCTCTACAACCAGATCAAGGCCGAGATGGGGGCCGACATCGACCGCGCCACCAGCGTGGAGGACAAGCTCGAGCGCCAGGACGCGACCAAGGCGGTCGAGGAGCAGATCCTCGAGCGCTACGCCGCCGAGGACGAGCGGCTCGACGCGGCAGCCAACACCGAGCGCCGCGCCGCCGTCCAGCGCATCTTCGACAAGCTGGAGAAGGAGATCATCCGCGAGCGCATCGCGGTCCGGAAGGTCCGGCCCGACGGCCGCGCGGCGGGCGAGATCCGTCCCATCGACATCGAGGTCGGCCCGCTGCCGCGGGCGCACGGCTCCGCGCTGTTCACGCGCGGGCAGACGCAGGCCCTGAGCGTCGTGGCCCTCGGGACCACGCGTGAGGAGATGCGGCTCGACACCCTCGGGCTCGAGACCTCGAAGTACTACTTCCACCACTACAACTTCCCGCCCTTCTCGGTCGGGGAGGCCGGCTTCATGCGCGGGCCGAAGCGCCGCGACATCGGCCACGGCGCGCTCGCCGAGCGGGCGATCGTGCCGATGATCCCGTCGATCGAGGACTTCCCGTACACGATCCGCGTGGTGTCGGACATCCTCGAGTCCAACGGCTCGTCCTCGATGGCGAGCGTGTGCGGATCGTCGCTGTCGCTGATGGACGCGGGCGTGCCGATCAAGGCGCCGGTGGCGGGTATCGCCATGGGCCTGATCAAGGAGGGCGACGACTACATCGTCCTCACCGACATCGCCGGCGTCGAGGACCACCTGGGCGACATGGACTTCAAGGTCGCCGGGACGTCCACCGGTATCACGGCGCTGCAGATGGACATCAAGATCGCCGGGGTCACGTTCGAGATCCTGCGCGACGCCCTGACGCAGGCCCACGAGGCCCGCACGTTCATCCTCGGCAAGATGCGGGACGCGATCGCGGGGCCGCGCGAGCAGATGTCCCCGTACGCACCGCGCATCACCTCGGTCCAGATCGACCCGGAGAAGATCGGCCTGGTCATCGGCAAGGGCGGCGAGACCATTCGCGGCCTGCAGGACGAGTTCGAGGCGCAGATCGACGTCAACGACGAGGGCCAGGTGCTGGTCTACGCCGCCAGCGGCGAGCAGGCCGACGCCCTGGCGGACCGGATCCGGACGATGACCAAGGAGGTCGAGGTCGGCGACGCGTTCTCGGGCAAGGTGGTCAAGACCACCACGTTCGGCGCCTTCGTCGAGCTCGCCAAGGGCACCGACGGGCTCCTGCACATCTCGAACATCGCGCCGGGCAAGCGCATCGACACGGTCGAGGACGTCCTCAACAAGGGCGACGAGGTCGAGGTCAAGGTGGTCGAGGTCGACCGCGAGCGCGGCCGCATCGGCCTGCGCCTGGCCGACGATCCCGACGTGGTCGGGAAGTCGGTCGAGGAGCTGGCGACGGTCGGCAGCGGCGACCGCGGCCCGCGTGGCGGCGGCGGCCGGGACGGCCGCGGCGGGCGCGGCCGCAGCGGCGACCGGGACCGCGATCGTGGCCCGCGCGGCTCCGGGCGCCCGCGTCACCGCGATCCCGACCGCGCCTAGGCGTTGGCCGCCGAGCACCGGCTGACCAAGCTGGACACCGGGGTACGGGTCGTTACGGAGGCGATGCCCTCCGTGCGATCCGTGGCCCTCGGGTTCTGGGTCGGCACGGGCTCGCGCGTCGAGGACGACGGGCAGGCCGGGCTCTCGCACCTGCTCGAGCACCTGCTGTTCCGCGGGTCCTCCCGCTACGGCTCGTTCGAGATCGACCAGATCTTCGACGCCATGGGCGCCGAGATCAACGCCGGCACGGGCAAGGAGACGACGTCGTTGTACTCGCGGGTGCTCGACGTCCACCTCGAGCGGGCGATGGACGTCATGGCCGACATGATCTGGCGCCCGGCCCTCAAGGAGGTCGACCCCGAGCGCGCGGTCGTGCTCGAGGAGATCGCCATGTACGAGGACGACCCGCAGGACAAGATCTTCGACATCCTCGGCGAGGCCGTCTTCGGCGACGACCCGCTCGGGCGGGCGATCATCGGCCGCCCCGAGGTCATCCGCGACACGCCGGTGGACGCCATCCGCGCGTTCCACCGCGCGCGCTACCGGCCCGACAACATCGTGGTGGCCGGCGCGGGCTCGATCGAGCACGACCGGCTGGTCGAGCTCGTGCGCGGGTCGCAGCCCGGCGACGAGCGGCCGGGCAACGGCGCGCCCAGCGGCGCGCCGGCCTCGCGCCCGCACGTGCGCTTCGAGCGCAAGGACACCGAGCAGTACCACGTGTGCCTGGGCGCGCCGGGGATCGCCCGCGACGACGACCGCCGCTTCGCCCTGCGCGTGCTGGACAACATCCTCGGCGGCACGTCGTCCTCGCGCCTGTTCCAGGAGGTGCGGGAGCGCCGCGGCCTGGCCTACTCGGTCTACACGTTCCTCAACCACTACGCCGGCACGGGGCAGATCGGCCTCTATCTGGGCACGCGCACCGACAACCTGGCCGAGGGGCTGCGGGTGATCGGCGCAGAGCTCGAGCGCGTGCGCGAGGCGCCGGCCACCGGCGAGGAGCTCCAGCGGTCCAAGGAGAACGTCAAGGGCCGCGTGGTGCTGTCGCTGGAGTCGACGAGCACGCGCATGAACCGGCTCGGCTCCTCCGTGCTCACCGACGTGCCCGTGCTCGACCTCGACGAGGTGATCGAGCGCATCGACGCGGTCACGCTCGACGACCTGCGCGAGCTCGCGGACGAGCTGTGGCCGCTCGAGCGCATGTCCGCGGCCGGGATCGGGCCCGACCAGGACGTGTTCGGCGAGGCCATGGCGCCGCTCGGCCTGCGCGGGGCGGTGGAGGTCGCCGCGTGATCCGGGTCGCCGTCTCGGGCGCCGCCGGGCGCATGGGGCAGACCACATGCGAGGCGGTCGAGGGCGCCGACGACATGGAGCTGGTGGGGCGGGCCGACCCCGCGCTGGCCGACGACCTCGCCGCGGTGCTGCCCGAGGCCGACGTCGTCGTCGACTTCTCCACCCCCGACGCCGCGCTGGACAACGTGCGCCAGTGCGTGGCGGCCGGCGTGCACGTGGTGGTGGGGACCACGGGCTGGGACATCGCCGCGGTCGAAGGGATGACCGGCGCCAACGTGTTCGTGGCCCCGAACTTCGCCATCGGCGCGGTGTTGATGATGCGCTACGCCGCCGACGCCTCGAAGCACATGGCGCGAGCCGAGATCATCGAGCTCCACCACGACCGCAAGGTCGACGCCCCGTCGGGCACGGCGGCGCGGACGGCGGACCTGATGGACGGCGACGTGCCCATCCACTCGGTGCGGCTGCCGGGGCTCGTCGCCCACCAGGAGGTCATCCTCGGCGACGTGGGGCAGACGCTGAGCATCCGGCACGACTCGACGGACCGCACGTCGTTCATGCCGGGTGTGTTGCTGGCCGTGCGCAAGGTAGGGTCGCTCGAACGATCGCCCGTCGTGGGACTCGAGCACCTCCTGTGATTCACTGAGGCAGACCAGCGAGAGGAGAGAAGGGGAATGGGCTTCCTAGACAAGGCCAAGCAGCTGGCCGACCAGGCGCAGCAGAAGCTGGACGAGGTCCAGAAGGACTTCAACAAGACGCAGACCTCGCAGGACCTGAAGCAGAGCGGCCCGGCGACGCAGTACGACAAGCACGGCCGCCCGATGCCGGCGCCCGATCAGGCCGCGGCCCCCGCCGCCCCGCCGGCGCAGCCCGGGGCGCCGCCACCGGCTCCGGCCGAGCCCGTCGCCGCGGCTCCGCCGCCCGCCGCGCCTCCGGCCCCGGCCCCGCCGGCCGAGCCTGCCGCCGCGGCGCCGCCCGCCGCCGACGCTCCGTCGGCTCCGGCCCCCGCGGCTCCGCCCGAGGCGGCCGCTCCGGCCGCCGCCGCGCCGCCGCCGCAGGCCGAGGCAGCGGCGCCGCCGCCGGCTCCGACTCCGCCGCCGGCGCCGTCCGACCAGGACGACGACGAGGGCGGCCCGCCGAAGATGACGTCGGGCGACCCGCTCGCGGGTTAGCGAGCAGGACACCCTTCCCGCGATCCGCTCGCAGGCCAGCGCCGCTTCTTGCGGCGCGGTCGGCTGCCATCACGCCCGGCCGGTTGTCAGATCGTGGTCGCGAACCTTGACTTTGGTCAACTTTCCTGAGACGAATAGTCGCGGCGCGGGTGGTGCCCAACGACCTCAAGGAGGGGGAGTCAGGCATGACCCGTGCGTCGGATGGACGCTGCCCACGGCGAACCGCGATGTTCGTCGCGGCCCTGTGGTCACTCGGCATCATCAGCGCGTGCGCCGCGCTCCCGGCGAGCGCCGCGCGTCGCTGTCGGCCTCCGCGCGACCCCGGACCGGTGAGGACCCTTGATCAGGTTGCGGCGGCGACCCTGGCACCGGAGGCGCTCGCGGTAGCCGGCGGCGGTGGCTGCGGCCCCGGAGATGGAGACCCAGGCCCAGGCGGTGGCGGCGGCGGCCCGGCCGAGCCACCCAACGCCCCGCCCACGACGCACATCGCGCTCACCCCGGCGACCCCGGACGGAAACAACAGCTGGTACCGCGGGGCCGTCAAGGTCGACATCAGCGCGACCGATAACGGCACCGTCGACCAGACCCGCTGCGTGTTCGACCCCGGCCCGGGCGCCGCGGACAACTTCGACGTGATGCCCGACCAGGCCTGTGCGCCGTCGACCACGGTGTCCGCCGACGGCGAGCACGCGGTCAGCGCCGCAAGCGTCGACACCCAGGACCTCGAGGAGGACCCGCCGGTCTCGGCGGTGTTCAAGATCGATCAGACGCCGCCGGAGCTCGCGGCGTCGCTGAGCAAGGACAGCGACATCGCGATCGGCGATGACGTCACCGCCACGCCCAATGCGACCGACGCGACCTCCGGCGTCGCCTCGCAGCGCTGCGACAACGTCGACACGACCAGAGCGGGACGCAACAGCGTCACCTGCACGGCGACCGACAACGCCGGCAACGTCGCCAGCGCGTCGCTCACCTATGTCGTCGTCGACGTCACCCCGCCCACGACGACGATCGCGCTCCAGCCGCCGAGTCCCAACGGGGACAACGGCTGGTATCGCAGCCTGTCGATCGCGGTGAACGCCACCGATCCGGACGACCCGGTGGCCGCGACGCAGTGCAAGGTCCTCCCTGCGAACGCCCCCGCGCCCGCGTCGTACGACGACCTGACACCGTCGTGTCCGTCCAGCGTCGCCGACGGTGACGCGATGAAGTACTACGCCGCCAGCGTGGACTCCAACGGCAACAAGGAGAAGCCGGTGGCGACCGACGCCTTCAAGCTCGACTCGACGCCGCCGATGCTCGACCCGAAGCTCAGTACGAGCCCGCTGCTCCTGCACCAGACCGGGGCGAGGGTCGATCCGGGCGCGAGCGACGCCACCTCGGGGATCGCGGTGACGGGGTGCGGGTCGATCGACACCAGCACCGCGGGTGACCACACGGTCACCTGCTCCGCCACGGACAACGCCGGCAACACGGCGACCCGGCTGATCCACTACACGGTCGAGTACCAGATCCTCGGGTTCTTCCCGCCGGTTCCGGGATCGAAGTTCAAGACCGGTCAGACGGTGCCGGTCAAGATCGCGCTCGCGGACGCGAACGGGACGAGGATCTCGGACGCCGACGGCACCGCGCTGGCCTCGGCGTGCCGGGTGCGGGTCTCGGTCACGCCGAACATCCTGGTGCCGCAGTGCATGACGTACGACCCCGTCGGCGACCAGTTCCAGTTCAACTGGAAGGTGTCCGGCGCGGGTCCGGCGATGCTCAACGCGATCGTCGGCTACCCGAGCACCAACGTCACGACGCAGACGACGCTGGCGATCGCGATCGCCGATCGCTAGCCGTGGCCGCCGTGCGTGGGCGTCTCGCCGTCTGCGGTGAGACGCCCACCTCGGCGCGACCGACCCCGACGCCGCCTCGGCGGGTACCCTCAAACCTGATGCCCGGGCTCGGAGCCATCCTCACCGCCGCGGTGACGCCGTTTCACGCCGACGGGCGCGTGGACGAGGAGGCGGCGGTGAACCTGTGGAAGTACCTGTTCGACCACGGCTCCGACGGGCTCGTCATCGCCGGGACCACCGGCGAGGCGACGACGCTGACCGACGAGGAGCATGTCGGCCTCGTCTCGCTCGCGGTGCGGGAGATGGGCGACCACGGCAGCATCGTCGCGGGCGCCGGCTCCAACGACACGCGCCACGCGTGTGAGCTGACCGAGCAGGTCACCGACGCCGGCGCCGACGCGGTCCTCGCCGTCACGCCGTACTACAACAAGCCCAACCGGCGCGGCATCCTCGCCCATTACCGCGAGGTCGCGCGCTGCACCGACAAGCCGATCGTGCTCTACAACATCCCGTCGCGCACCGCGGTCAACATGCCGCCCGACCTGCTGGCCGAGCTCGCCCAGATCGAGAACATCGCCGCGGTCAAGCAGGCCAACGACGACGACCTGCAGCCGATCGACGGCCTCAACGTGTACGCCGGCAACGACACGACCCTGGCGCGCGTGCTCGACTTCGGCGGCTCCGGCGGCGTCCTGGTCGCCAGCCACGTGGTCGGCCGCGAGATGCGGCGCATGGTGGACGAGCCCGAGCGCCGCGCCGAGATCGACGCGTCGCTGCAGGACGTCTATGCGGCCATGTTCGTGACCGCCAGCCCGGCCCCCTGCAAGGCCGCGATGAACCTCCTCGGCGTCGACGTCGGCGGGCTGCGCCTGCCCATGGTCCCGTGCGACGACGCCGAGCTCGAGACCGTGCGCACCGCCCTCGAGGCGCACGGGCTGCTGGAACCCGCGCGCGCGTGAGCACGCTGAGCGTCCTGCCCCTCGGCGGGCTCGGCGAGATCGGCAAGAACATGATGGTCGTCGAGCTCGACGGCCGGATCGTGGTCGTCGACGTCGGCCTGCGCTTCCCGACCGCGGGTGAGCTCGGCATCGACCTCGTCCTGCCCGACTTCTCCTACCTGCGCGAGCGCATCGACGACCTCGAGGCGATCGTGATCACCCACGGCCACGAGGACCACCTCGGCGCGCTGCCCTGGGTGCTGCGCGAGCTGGGCGAGGACAACGTCCCCGTCGTCTACGGCGGCCGGCTGACCATGGCCATGGCCCGCTCCAAGCTCGATGAGCACAAGCTCACGCGGACCCCGCTGGAGCAGCTCGACCCCGGCGATACCGTGCCGCTCGGCCCGTTCGAGCTCGAGCTCGTGCACATGACCCACTCGATCCCGGACTCGGCCGCGGTCGCGTTGCACACCGAGCTCGGGACCGTACTGGTCACCGGCGACTACAAGTTCGACCAGACCCCGGTGGACGGCCGGCCGGCCGACGTCTCGCGCCTGGCCGCCCTGGGCGGCGAGGACGTCGTGCTGCTGTGCGGCGACTCCACCAACGCCGACCGGCCCGGGTTCTCGCCCTCGGAGTCCGGCGTCGGGCCGCACCTCGAGGAGGCCTTCCACCACTGCGAGGGCCGCATCGTCGTCACGTCCTTCGCGTCGAACATCCACCGCGTCCAGCAG
>Ga0134127_10003244_pt1 | contig 11705 bp, 8 predicted proteins | sample KB31753_FD_96459 | JGI IMG/M metagenome (GOLD analysis project Ga0134127, IMG submission 96459) | Terrestrial soil microbial communities with excess Nitrogen fertilizer from Kellogg Biological Station, Michigan, USA - KB3-175-3 | ecosystem: Environmental > Terrestrial > Soil > Unclassified ...
AATGTCCTGGGAGCGCAGGCATCCTGCCTGCCTCCTCGATGGCTAAAGAGATTAGAAGCAGCAGGCAGGATGCCTGCGCTCCCAGGACAGTCCGCGCTACACCTGGTCCTCGAGATACCGGCTCTCGATCTCTGCGTATCGACGAGTTGCCTGATCCCAGTCAGCCGAAGGCCTCGGTTGGTACTCCGTCAACTGGGCGTGCTGCCCCACGTATTGGCGCGCGGCGGCGAGCGAGTCAAACCGCCCTGCCGCTATTGCCTGAACCAGCACGTTGCCGATGACCGTAGCCTCGACCGGACCGGCTTTGATCGGCAACCCGGTCGCGGTCGCGGTAGCCTGGTTTAGATAGTCGTTCCGGCTTCCGCCTCCGACAATGTGCACGCCTTCGATCTTTTCACCGGTCAGGGTCTCAATCGATCGCAACACCGAAGCGTATCGCAACGCGAGCGAGTCAAGGATAGTCTTAGCCACTAGCGCCGGTTTGCTGGAATCGACGGCGTCGCCCCAATCAGTCTCAATTAGTTGCGCGGAGATCGCATCGAGCATGACCGGCGGGTTGAAAAGACGTTGATCGTCGGGAAAGATAACAGCGCCGCTGCCTTCAATCGCCGCGACCTCTTCAAGCAACGATTGGTAGTCAACATCAAGGCCTCGCTCGCGCCACTCCTTCCGGCATGATTCGAGAATCCACAGACCCATTACATTCTTGAGAAACCGAATCGTTCCGAAGACGCCGCCCTCGTTAGTAAAGTTGGAGCGCGCGGCCTCGTCATTGATCAACGGTGTTGCCCGCTCGACTCCTACGAGAGACCAGGTCCCCGAGGATATGTAAGCCCATCCGTTTTCCAGCGGAGTGCCCGCGACCGCGCTGCCGGTGTCGTGGGTAGCCGGCGCGATCACTCGCACGCCTTGCAAACTGAGCTCGTCGCTGAGAGCAGGTTTCAATATGCTCAGATCAGTCCCGGCCGGCACGATATCGCTAAGCAGCATCGAAGGCAGCCCGACGCTTTCGATAAGCTCGCGATCCCACGTCCCGGTTGTCGCATTGAGCATCTGTGTTGTAGTCGCGTTTGTGTATTCGGTGACCGCTTGTCCTGTAAGAAAGCAATTGACCAAATCCGGAATCATCAGCAATCGAGCGGCCTTCTCGGGTATGCGATCACCAGCGTGAGCGCAGAGTTGAAACAGCGTGTTGAAGGAAAGCAACTGAATGCCCGTTCGTCTGAAGATTTCTTCGCGCGGCACTCGCTTGAAGACTTCCAGCAGCACATTTTTCGTGCGCTGATCCCGGTAGCAGATGGGGTTTTCGACGAGCTCGCCGTCCGCATCTATCAGCCCATAGTCAACACCCCAGCTATCGACTCCGATGCTTCCGATTCGCCGAGTCACATCCCGCGCGAACTTGCCGGCTTCAATCAAGCCGGTCTTTATTTCGTCCAAGATCTTCGGGAAAGGCCATCTAAGATGTCGATCTATGTGGCTAGCCGGGTAACTGAAACGTCTGAGCTCTTCAAGCGATAACCCATCGGCACCGGCATCCGCCAAAAACACGCGCCCGCTCCCCGCTCCAAGATCAATCGCGATATACAGGGGATCATCAATCACGAATACTCAATCCTGAAAACACAACCCGGGCAAATGCGCTCTCAACTCAAGCCGGTAAATCTGTGATTGCGAAGAAACACGTTCGCGTCGCCGCGCGAATAGAACACCAGCCGCACCTCGTTCAACAACATGTCCGTCGATAAGAAGGCTTCAATGGCCTCGGATGACACAAGCGCGGCCTCCTCGCGTGGGTATCCGAACGCTCCGGTCGAGATCGAAGGAAACGCGATGGTTCTGAGTTCGTGCTCAACAGCCAGCGCAAGACAATTCCGATAACATGCCGCGAGGAGCTCAGCCTCTTGACCGCCGGCCCTCCCCTTGATCGGACCTACCGTATGAATTACGTATCGAGCCGCAAGCTTGCCGCCGGTTGTGATCACCGCTTCTCCGGTGGGCAGACCTCCGGGAAAGCGAGTGCGTCGAAGCTCCTGGCATTCTTCGAGAATCTGCGGGCCGCCGGCATAATGGATAGCGCCGTCGACTCCGCCCCCACCCATCAATGTTGAATTCGCCGCGTTTACGATGGCGTCCACGTGTTGTTGTGAAATGTCACCAACCAGAATTCTGACTTTACCGTCAAGAAACGTTTGCGTTTCAGATTGACCGCTCATAAAGCGCTGCTCACTGTCCGGTCTCGAAGCTGTATGAACCGGACTTCACGAGAAAAACCGCTGCGCCTTCTTCCATGCGAAGAAGCTTAACACCCGTCGCCGTGCTTGCCGGCTTACCGCTCTCCAGAACATTGCTGGCATCCTTCGCCGGCACGAATACGGTCGCGGTGGTATTAGCTGGAATCCTCACATCGAGCTTCAACTTTCCGGCGGCGACGCTCCAGCTCGATTCGATCTTTCCTCGAATCGAATCATAAGAACCCTTGGCCCATTTCAACCCGCCGCCAGGATAGGGCTTGATAACAAAGTGCTCATAAGCAGGGTGGGCATCGTCGTGGTTGATGCCGACTATGACGCGATACATCCACTCGCCTACCGCGCCGATGGCATAGTGGTTGAACGAGTTCATACCCTTGTTTTGAAAGCCGCGGCCCTTCACATAACCATCCCATCGCTCCCAAATCGTGGTCGCTCCGTTTTCGATCGAATAGCCCCAGGACGGAAACGTGTGATTGTTGATCAGCTTGTAGGCGACTTCGTTGTGGCCCGCTGCGGTGAGTTCGAGCATCATTCGATAGGTCGAATGAAACCCGGTCGACATGTGGCCTTTGTAACGTTCTATGCCCTCGAGCATGTGCTTGACAGCCAGGGGCCGGAGCTTTTCCGGCAGCAAATCGAAATGCAGCGCAATCGCGTAACCGGCTTGAGTGTCGCCCTGAATGCGCCCGTCTTCCGCGACATAAGCCTTGTTGAACGCAGCCTTGATCTCTTCGAACAGCTGTCTGTATTTCTTTGCCTCTTCACTGTTCCCAAGGACCTGCGCCATTCGCGAAACCAGGTCCGCGGCGTATGCAAACATCATCGTCGCGAATATCTCTTTGGGGACCTGGCCGCCTTTGTTGGGAAACCCTTCATAGATGAGCGTGTCCGAATTGAGCCAATCGCCGTAGTCATTGCCGCGTTTGTTTTTCCATAACAGGTTCGGATTGTTGCTGCGAATGAATTCAACCCAGCGTTTTCCGGACTCAAGGTTCTCAGCAAGCATTCGCTTGTCACCGTAGTGCTGCCACAGGCGCCAGGGAACGACGATGCCGGCATCGCCCCAGCCGGGCACGCCTGTAAAAACTTTGTCTTTGCCAAAAGGATGCGGCGAGAAGTCGGCAAAACGCCCGTCTTCGGCCTGAGCGTCGCGCACGTCCCTCATCCACTTCGTATAGAAAGCAGCCATGTTCATGTTGAAGATGCCGGTTCCAACAAAGATCTGGATGTCACCCATCCATCCCAGCCGCTCGTCGCGCTGCGGGCAGTCGGTGGGGATACTCAGCATGTTGCCCCGCTGCGTCCACAAAATGTTCTGCCAGAGTTTATTGAGCGTCGGGTCGGAACTCTCGAAGCGCCCGGTCTCGGTCATGTCGGAATTAAACACACGCCCGGTGATCGCGTCGATTTGTGGCTTGCTCTTGAGACCTGTGACTTCGACGTAACGAAAACCGTGATAAGTGAAGTGCGGCTCGAAGGTCTCAACTCCGCCGCCGCGGAAGTTGTAGACATCTGTCTGCTTTGCCGCCCGAAGGTTGTCGGTGTAAATCATGCCGTCGTCACTGAGCATCTCGGCATGTCTGAGGGTGACTTTGGTTCCCGGTGGTCCCTGGGCTTTGAGCCGGCACCAGCCAACCATGTTTTGACCCAGATCAAAGACGTAAACGCCGGGCTTCGGTTCGTTAAGTGAAATCGGTTTGATCTCGCGCGTCACTCGAATTGGTTCGTTCGGCTGCGAGACGAGCGTTATTCGCGCATTCGACGCTACGTCGGCAGGTTTCCACGCCTTGTCGTCAAAACCAGCCGAGTTCCAGCCGGGCATCTCGCGCCGCGCATCGCAGGCCTCCCCGTCGAGAATGTCCGAACTGCGAATCGGTCCCTCGCGACTCGTTTTCCAGGATTCATCGGTGACGATGCGTTCGATCTGTGCGTCAGCGGCTTCGATTTCTAGCTGCGCGATGAGTCGCGGGTGATCGCCGTAGATGTTTCGCGGCTTCTTCATCACACTGCGAGCGAGCCCTATCCCGCCGGCATACCACCCGTCACCAAGCATAGCTCCGATCAGGTTAGCCCCCGGTCTGAGATACGCGGTCACGTCGTAAGCCTGGTACTGAGTTCGACTGTGATAATCGGTGAACTCAGGGGCGAGCAGGTGATCTCCGATCCGCTTTCCGTTGATATGAAGTTCGTAGACGCCCAACGCCGAGGCATAGACGATTGCTCGCTTCGCTCTCGATGTGAGTTTGAATTCGCGCCGCAGCATCGTAGCCGAGACATTGTCGATCGAAGGCAGCTTGTCGCCGATCCACTTCGCTGACCAGTCCGCGCTGTGCATTAATCCCATCGCCCATTGTGCGGGATTGCTCCAGGTCGAAGCCCTGCCGTTTTGGTCCCAGACTCGAACCTTCCAAAAACAACGTGCTCGAGAGGCGAGCGGCTTACCTTGATATGCGATCTGGATAGTCTGGTTCGACGAAATTTTTCCTGTATCCCAGAGATCGCCCTTGTTTGAGGCGAGTGCCGCCGCGTTTGAAGCGACGATGATCTGATAGGCGGATTGGCTGACGCCGCGGCTATTGCTCTCTATCTGCCAGCTAAGACGAGGCTCGGGCGTATCGACCGCTAGAGGATTGATCAGGTATTCGCAGCGGAGCGACGAGGCGATGAAAACCTCACTTCGTTGAGAGAAGGCGGGCAGCGCCGTCAAAGCCGGCAGCAGGCACGCGGCAATCAGGTAAGCAACGAAGTTCACTCGATCCTCTTTGAACAAAGCTCTGAACATCGTGATCTCCCTACGCAGAACGTTCCGACGGCGTAATCGACATATTTAGTACTTTGGTTAGGGCGCATTCGATTTCTTCAGGTTTTTTGACAACCCCAGATTCAACTCTCGAATTCCCTCAGTTGCCAGCCTGGCCATAATCTCGGCGCCTAACGGTGAAAAATGAGTGTTATCTTGAATGCCGTTTGGATAGTTGGTGTTCTCGCCCGGCTTCAGCTGAAGAAAAAGCTTCTTTGATTCTTCTGGTCCGTATTGCTTCAAGACTCCCTCGCTCTTGCGGTGCATGTCGATCAGCGGCGTTTTGTGCTGCGCCGCCACCGCGCGCACAATGTCCGGATACTCGCCGTGACTATCCTGGAATTTCCCGTCGTTGTCGAAACGCCGGCGCATAACCGGTGTAAGCAAGACAGGGATCGCGTCCTTTTGGCGAACCTCGGTGATAAACCTGACCAGGTTCTTGCGATAGTCTTCGGGCGGCGTGTATCGGTCCGTTCTGTCCTTTGCCGCGTCGTTGTGTCCGAATTCTATAAAGACGTAGTCGCCCTTCTTTAACTCGTCGACGATGGCTTGCCAGAGGTTTTCTTCGATAAAGGTCCGTGTGCTCCTCCCGTTCTTCGCGTGATTTTCGATTCTGACCTTGTCGGAGTCAAAGAATCCCTGGAGCGCCTCGCCCCAACCGGTCTCGGGCCGTTTTTCGGGAAGCTTTTCGGCCATGGTCGAATCGCCCGCAAGATAGACGGTAATAGGGGCTTTGCCGTCTGCCGGCCCGGGAAGAACGACTAGCAGGACCAACACTGTTAGATATGTCATAACGCTTGTCTAAACAATCCCTGCCGCAATGCTAGTTTCTGCAGGACGCTCTTCAGCCTTGCGTTGCCGGTAGGCACTCGCGCGATAGGTTGCAATTGGATCAATTGCGCCGCCGGCTCGCTCGCGAGCCATTGCCAGAATCGGCGCGACATCGGTTGTAAAAGCCTGCTTCAGAATCGTCAACGCCATCAACGGATCGCATTTCTCCTGGGCTTCGGTCAGTGCCTCGCGATCGACCAGGTGCGCTTGCACATATGCCCGTGTCAGCTCATTCGCGCTCATCATCAGCGACTCGATAGGATCCGTAACGTTGTGCGACTGATCAAGCATGTACGCAGGGTTGAAGCCGGGAACGTTACCAACCTCGGCGTCGACCAGTTCGTTGAAGATCAGGAAGAGTTGAAACGGCTTGATCGAACCCGCATCCAGATCGTCGTCGCCATACTTGCTGTCGTTGAAGTGAAACCCCGCAAGCTTGCCGAACTGGATCAACCGCGACACGATCATTTCGATGTTCACGTTGGGCGCGTGATGCCCGAGATCAACCAGGCAAAATGCCTTTGGTCCAAGCTGGCTCGCGCAGTAGTAGCTCGTTCCCCAGTCATTGATCACCGTCGAGTAGAAAGCCGGCTCGTAAAGCTTGTGCTCCAGAAACACACGCCAATCATCCGGCAGCGCGTCATAAATCTCACCCAGACTTTCCAGGTAACGATCGAGCGCGCGTCGAAAGTTCATCTGACCGGGGAAATTCCCGCCGTCTCCGATCCACACCGAGTGCGCTTTGGCGCCAAGCACCTTCCCGATCTCTATGCACTCGAGATTGTGCTCTACAGCCTGGCGTCGCACCTCCTGATCAGGATGGGTGAGGCTGCCGAACTTGTAGGACTTCTTCTGACCGGGCTGATCCTGAAACGTGTTCGAGTTCATTGCGTCGAAGCTCAAGCCGCGCGCTTGCGCGAACTCGCGGAGGTCGGCGGCGTTATCGGGCTTATCCCACGGAATGTGCAGGGACACTGTGGGGGTCGAGCGCGCGAGTTTGAAGATCGTGGCACAGTCCTCGAGTTTTTCGTAGATATCGCGCGGCTCACCCGGACCGGCGAACCTCGCAAAGCGCGTCCCACCGGTTCCTACTCCCCACGATGGCACAGCTACTCGGAAAGATCTGCACCTGTCCACCAGGTCCTCGATTTCGACGTTCCTGCGAGCCAGCACTCGAGCGAGATGTTCGAAGTCCTCTTCGAGCCACCCTCGCGCCTTACCATTCTGTTCGGCAATAAACTCGTCATCAATCTCAAAACGCGTCATCATCGTCCCTCCGTCGAAATGGCAAATAAAAAATGACAAATAGAAAATGGAAAATGATCCTGTCTTTACCTCAAGAACCCATCCTGCAGCCCGCCGTCTACGGGAATCACATGACCAGTCGTCTTCGATAGACGCTCTGAAACAAGCATCAAGATAGCCTCTGCCTGATCCTCAGGCTCGATCGCTACTTGAGTGAGCGATCGTTTGGCGTAAAACTCAACAAGCTTTTCTTGCAGTGTCTCGGTCGATTCCTCTTCGCTGTAATCAATATCGTATTTGGTCAGTGACGCGATGACTCGCTCTCGAGGAAACATGGTGCTGCCCTTGACCACGGTTGCCGGAGCTACGGCGTTCACTCGCACCAACGGAGCCATCTCGACCGCCAGTTCACGGACGAGATGATTCGCAGCGGCCTTGCTGGTGTCATAAGCCACGCTGCCCTTCTTGGCGACGACCGCGTTCGCGCTCGTGGTGATCACGATGCTCGCGGGCAGTCCCTGGCGCTTGAAAACCTTGAAGGCTTCATCGGCAACCGTGTGAACACCGGTCACGTTGATCGCAAATGTCTTCGCCCACTGGCTATCCTCGATCCGGCCCTCGCTATCCGGCGGCACGAAAATGCCTGCCGTCACAATTATCGAATCCAGCCCTCCGTAAGCCAGGATTGCGTTCTCCAGCATCTGAGCAACGTTGTTGCGGTCCGTGATGTCACAAGCCAATGCTACCGCCGGGCCGCACCCGCTGACGCCAGAACCCGCGACGCCAATTCCTTCCCCGTATTTCGCGATGATCTCTCTCGCTGCGTCGTCCGCCGCGGCCGCGTCGACGTCCACGCAGACCAGGTGAGCCCCTTCCTTCACCAGTCGCCCAACAGCCGCCTTACCGATTCCGTTTCCCGCTCCGATTACGGCGATAACCCGCCGGTCGAGCTCTTTTTCGGGAGGCAGTCGCTTGAGCTTCGCTTCTTCAAGCGACCAGTACTCGATATCGAATGCTTCCTGTTCATCCATCGCCTCGTAGCGGTCGATAGCCTCAGCGCCGCGCATGACCTGAATCGCACAGTTGTAGAATTCGGCCGTCACTCGCGACTCGCTCTTGTTCTTGCCCCAGGCGATCATTCCAAGCCCGGGTATTAAGATCACAGTCGGATTCGGGTCGCGCATCGCTGGCGAGCCGGGCCTCTTACAGCGATTGTAATAAGCGGCGTAATCGTTTCGATATGCAACAAGCCCCTCGTCCAGCGATATTTTGAGCGCCTCTACGTCGCCCGTGCCTGGATCCCAGTCGACGAACATCGGTTTGATCTTGGTGCGCAGAAAGTGATCCGGGCAGGATGTTCCAAGCGCCGACAGCCGCGGCCCATCCACACTGTTTACGAATCTCAAAGCTTCATCGTCGTTCTGAACCGTTGCTACCACGCGGTGTCCCACTGACAACCTGCCTCGAAGCCACGGCAGTATCTCGGTCAGCAGACGGGAACGCGCATCGTGAGCAAGGTCCTTCCGCCGAAGCCCACCAAAAGTCTTGTCGCCGCGGTCGCGTGCCTCGATGAACGCGGCCGCACGATCGATAATCTCCAGCGCCGTCTCGTAGCACGTCTTGTCGTCGTTACTCCACGAACTCATGCCGTGATGACCTAGCAAGACGCCTTTGGCTTGCGGGTTATCCTTTATTAGAGACTCGATCATAAGCCCTATCTCAAAACCCGGCCGCTGCCATGGCAGATAGATTACGTCCTCGCCGTAAATCTCTTTGCACAATTTTTCCTGATTGACCGACGCGGCAATAGCTATGACTGCGTTTGGGTGAAGGTGATCGACGTGTTTGAAATGAACAAAGGTGTGAAGAGGCGTGTCGATCGAGCAGGCGCGCGGATTGAGATTGAAGACGCAGTGGCTGTACATCGGATACATGGCGTCTTCGACCGGCGTCTTCGGCCCGCGATGAGGGCTGGTCAAATACGCGCTCTTCATCGCTCGCACCTTATCCAGATACAGCGACGCAAACCCATCGGGCGTTGCGGTCCTCAAATCGCCGCCCGATCCTTTCACCCACAGGACCTCGACGTCCTTGCCGGTGAGGGGATCACGCTCTTTCAGTTTCGAGGAAGTATTGCCGCCCCCGGTATTGGTGAGTGTCAGGTCTTCGCCCAGCTTATTAGAGCGATAGACCAGGCGATCGAGTCCGGATAGAGAATTGGCGACCTCGGCATCCCAAAGATAGCGGACGTGTTTGTATGATTTCTGGCTCATGTCAAAAGTAGACGGCCTTTACTCAGTCCAAATGAAACACCTCGTCGAGCTCGATGGCCACCGGGCTCGCGTCGGGGTTGCACTCCATGAGCTCGCTCATGAAATTCCACCAGCGCCGGCATTCAGGCGTATCGGCGATCTGTTGCCAGAGCTCTTGCGACTCGATCTCGACGTAGCCAAATAGCTTGTCGGTGTCGCGATCCAAAAAAATCGAATAATTATGAACTCCGTGAGTTTTTAAGACGTCTTGCAGCTCCGGCCAAATCGGGTTGTGACGCCGGTGATATTCAGCCCGCCGGCCTTGCTTCAAAGTCATGATGAATGCTTTGCGAATCATTAGGGGATCGACTTACTGGTTCACGCCGCTTGCGAGAAATCCCCCATCGACAACCAGCACTTCTCCGGTGACGAAGCTCGCCGCATCCGAAGAAAGAAAGACCGCCGCGCCGGCCAGTTCTTCGACCCTTCCGAATCGCTTCATCGGCGTGCGCAAAAGAAATTCGCGCCCCCGCTCGGTTTCATCCAGCAGCTTTTCGTTAAGTGGAGTACGGAACACGCCCGGCGCGATAGCGTTGACCGTGACCCCGCGCGCCGCCCATTCGATCGCCAGCGACTTGGTGAGCGATGCTACAGCCGCCTTGCTTGCCGAGTAAGCCGCCACTTCATACAGCGATACAAAGGTAGAGAGCGAGGCAATGTTAACGATCCGTCCGTAGCCTCGCTCGATCATATGCCGTCCGAAGATCTGACACGAACGCAGGGTCCCGGACAGGTTTGTGTCTATTATTGCGTTCCAATCTTCCTCCGGGAAATCCACGGTCGGCGCCCGCTTTGTGCGTCCGGCGCAATTGATCATAATGTCGACCTTGCCAAACACCTTCACGGTTGCGGCGAGGAGCGCCTCCAGTGATTCCCGACTCGAGACGTCCGAAGTCACTCGCAGCGTCCTCCGTCCGATCCGTTCGATCTCCTCGGCGGACGCTTCGACCTGATCGACGCGCCGAGAAGTCGGAACAACATCCGCGCCGGCCTTAGCCAATCCGTGTCCGATCGCGCGGCCAATACCCGAGGTGCCGCCAATAACCACGGCCACCTTTCCGTTGAGCTCAAGTTGATCGTAACCCATAGGCCCCTTCTCTAACCCAAAAAGCTCCTCTCTTACAACCTCGCTCGGAACCTCAGCGCACCAAATACCGACCCTTGTGCTCTAAGGTAATACCAATTTATCTTAAGAGCGGTCAACGTCCGGATTCTATTAATTTGGGCAGCAACAAACCATTTGCACGCATCTTGTGACTATCGTGCGATTATCTTTAGGTTCAATTTCGCGTGCCTTGCCTTGATCCAGCGGTTGTGGTTAAATGGGTCGCGTTTAGCCAGTCAAATGGTTAGACCACTTAGAATACAGCGGTAGAGGTTCTGGATAATCGTACCGTAGACTGTCCAGTCTGCGGCCGTTCGAATGGACCGAAACTCGGATGACCCGCAGCCTGGACAGTCTACGGTACGTTCATTAGCGTGAGGTGTTGAGACTGCCTGAGTCATTGTCTTATGCATTGCGCGGCAACTCACCTTGCAGCGATCAACAGATAGGAGATCGGGGAACTGTTCCGTCTATGTCGACTCCCGAATTAGTGCCCGCGGCCCCGCTCAGTGAGTACGCGATCATTGTCGATCGATCCGACAACCTCGCCGTGGTCAAGAAATCCATCTCCCACTCACTCCGAATAACGCTGCCCGAAGGCCGAATCGTCCATGTCACGGACGCCGTCCCCGCCGGTCACCGTTTCGCCATCCGCGCAATTCCCGCGGGCGAATTCGTCTTACAGTTCGGACAGCCGATCGGAACTTCTCTTGGTATCACTGAGGGTGAGATGGTGTCGCCGCAGAACATGTCCAACGACGTTCCGACCGTAAGGTATTTGTCCGAAAACCTGCTCACTCCGCCTCCCGAGTACATCCCCGACACCCGGCGCGCGACCTTCATGGGCTACCGCCGACGGGATGGTCGAGTGGGAACGCGCAACTATTTGCTGATTGTGCCGACCAGCATGTGCGCGAGCCACGAAGCGTTACAGATCTCGATGATGGCCGAGTTTACTCTGTACAACCGGGGAAGGTATCCGAATGTGGATGGGGTGGTCGCAATCCCTCATAACAAGGGCTGCGGATGCCAGGACGGGTCTACAATCGAAGTGATGTTGCGAACCCTTTCGAACTATGCCGACCATCCGAACGTCGGCGGCGTTATTCTGATGGATCTCGGATGCGAAAAAACCAACCTGTCGCAGGTCGAGAAGT
>Ga0134127_10003245_pt1 | contig 11698 bp, 8 predicted proteins | sample KB31753_FD_96459 | JGI IMG/M metagenome (GOLD analysis project Ga0134127, IMG submission 96459) | Terrestrial soil microbial communities with excess Nitrogen fertilizer from Kellogg Biological Station, Michigan, USA - KB3-175-3 | ecosystem: Environmental > Terrestrial > Soil > Unclassified ...
CGGTTGGGTGACGACCGCGCCGGCTCCAACGACGGAATGGCGACCAACGTCGGCCATGATCACCGCGGCACTGCCGATCCACGCGCCTTCACCGATTCGGACGAGCGTGCGTTGGCCCTCCTGTTCGCGAATGGGAGTCGACGGATCGTCGGTGCCGTGCGTTTTCCGTCCACTGGTGATGTGCACGCCAGACCCGATGAGCACATCGCGCTCGATGTGCACGAGTCCGAGAAAGCAATGCGCACCGAGGTAGACGTGCGCGTCGATGCGCGCTTCCGTCTGCGAGAAGATCGTGCCGAATGAAATCGCTGCGGTCTCATGACAGGACGCGATCACATTCGCGAGAAAGGCGCGGCGCAGGTACTGACCGATGAGGCCCGGGACGAGTGCGAGCGCCTGAGTGGATCCTTCGAGCGCGCGGTCCCGTCCGATGATGCGTGCGCGAACCGCGAAGGAGATAAGCGCCGGCACGGCGGCGACCAACGCCAGCGCACGCGCGATCGCTTTGACGGCTTCAAACATTCGATGCGGGATGTATTACGATACTATGCGCGTTGTGAGCGGGCGCTACCCGGCCTGTCTCGAAATCCAGACCACCTGCGGTGATCCGTATTTCGTTATCTGCGAAGGCGGCGTACGACGGCCCTGCGTATTCGCGACAAGCGGAACCCGTTACTTTCGGCGTGGCGCTGCCGCGCGGCCTCGTCACTGATCACGACCGGTTCGCGCTTGTCGTCAATGGCGCCGCGAAACCGACGCAAACGCGGGTTCTCGACAGGTGGCGCGACGGATCGGCCCGTTGGATCCTCGTCGATACGCAGCTCGACGTCGACGGAACGTCGCCGTCGCCCACGCTTTTCCTCGAATCGGTCACCACCGCTGACACCGTTGATGGCTTGAAGATCAGCACCAAAGGTAACGCGCTCGTCGTCAACACGGGCGCGGCAGTCTTTCATTTCGTACAAGGCGGTGGGTTTCCGTTCTCATCAGTCAGCGTGTCCGCACGCGAAGTGCTGGACACGAGCGCGAGCCGTCTTCGAACTATTGACGCCTCCGGCAGGGAGATACAGACGACCGTGGACACAGCGGCCGTCGAGGCGAGCGGTCCGGTTCGTGCGACGATCGTGCTCACCGGGCGAATTCTGACGGATTCGGGTGCACTGGAGCTGATCAGTCGCATCGACCTGTTCGCGGGTTCGGCCGTTGCTCGAGTTCGCCTCACGATGAGGAACCCCGCCGCCGCCAGGCACAATGGAGGATTTTGGGATCTCGGCGACCCTCGATCCGTCTACCTCAAAGACTTCTCATTGACATTGGCGCTGCCTCACACCTCTGAGGCAACGACGGCCGATTGCTCCCCGGAGCGGTTCGCGCCGTCGCAATCGATCGCGCTGCCATTCGAGCTATACCAGGACTCGAGCGGCGGCGATCAATGGCGAAGCAAGAATCACATCAATCGCTTTCGTCGCGTTCCAACGACCTTCCGTGGTTATCGGACGTCGGCTGGTGGAGCGACCGGTGCAGGACTCAGAGCGACACCAGTACTCAGGGTCAGTCGAGGAAGACAGACTATCGCCGTTACCGTTCCGCATTTTTGGGAGAACTTCCCTAAGGCTGTCGAGGCAGACGGCTCGTCGCTTACCGTGCGATTCCTTCCTAAGCAGTCCGCGGACGATCACGAGATTCAGCCTGGCGAGCAAAAGACGCACGAATGTTTCTTCGCCTTCGCGCCCGACCGTGTCGATCGGCAGGTGCTCGATTGGTGCCGACGACCGACGGTGGTGTGCGTCGATCCCGCATGGACGCTGTCGACTGAGGCGGTGGCGTTTCTGGCGCCTCTTCAGGACGACCACTCCGCGCTCGTGAGCGCCGGCGTCGAGGGGCCACATCGATTCGAGGCGAAGCGCGAGACGATCGACGAGTACGGCTGGCGCCATTTCGGCGACCTGTATGGCGATCACGAAGCGACGCAACATCAAGGCGAGGATCCACTCATCTCGCACTACAACAATCAATACGATCCGGTCGCGGGCTTCGGATATCAGTTTCTCCGGACGTGCGATCCGCGCTGGTGGTCCTTGATGCAAGACCTTGCGGCGCATGTGATTGACATCGACGTCTATCACACGCAACAGGACAAGACGGCCTACAACGGCGGCATGTTTTGGCACACCTACCACTACGGCGACGCGGACACGTCAACGCACCGCACACACCCGCGAACCGGACGGACGCATGGCGGCGGGCCGTCTGCCGGACATAACTACACGACAGGTCTGATGCTGCACTACTTCCTGACCGGGGACCCGCTCGCGAAAGCCACGGTCTGCGATTCGGCACATTACATCGTGGCCAGCGACGATGGCCGCCGCACGATTTTTCGCTGGTTGTCGCGGAGTGAAACGGGACTCGCGTCCGAATCGGCGCCCGGATATCACGGACCCGGCCGTGCCGCCGCGAATTCAGTTGTCACGCTCGTGAACGGCCATCGCATGTCCGGCGACCGCACGTTTCTCGACAAGGCCGAAGCGCTGATCCGTCGTGTGATCCATCCGCACGAACGAATTGCCGATCGGCAGCTCGACAACCCGGAGCAGCGATGGTTCTACACGATGTTCCTGCAGTCACTCGGGTACTACCTTGGGTGGAAACAGGAGCTCGATGAACGAGACTTCATGTTTGAGTACGGCCGCCACAGCCTGCTCCACTACGCGCGTTGGATGGTGTCGAACGAGCGGCCAACCTTGGATACGCCGGAGAAGGTTGTCTTTCCGACGGAGACGTGGCCGGCGCAGGACATCCGGAAGAGTGACTCGTTGTTGCTCGCCGCGATGCACGCGTCGGACAACGCCGAGCGGACGGCGTTCCTCGATCGCGGCACATTTTTTCACGACTATGCCATCAATGCCCTGCGGATGCTCCCCACGCGAGTCTTCACCCGACCGCTTGTGATCCTGTTGACGTCCGGGCTGCTCCGCTCATTTGTCGGCACGCGGCCGTTTCTCGTCGAGAATCCCGATTCGCCCCCGGACTTCGGCCTCCCTGAGCGATTCATCACACAACGGGAGATCGCCATACGCCGCGCGCGATGGATCGCAATCTGCAGCGGTTTGCTCGCCGTGCTTCTGGCAATCCTGTGGTTGCTGCGGTGAGTGGCGACCTCACCGCGGATCGCCGTCCGTTCGAGGCGTTCTGGTGGCTGTGCAAGCGGCTTGGTCTTTTCTGGATTGCCAGGCGCCTCACACGTCGACGCGTAAGAATCCTCTGCTATCACGGATTCGGAACAGAGAACGAAATCGGCTTCAGGCGCGGCCTTTTCATTACACCGGAGACCTTCGCGAGGCGCCTCGATTACGTTAGGTCACATCACTTTTCGGTCGTCAGTCTGCCGGACGCGCTGCGTGCCCTCGACGAAGGCGCGAGCCGCGACGGGCTCACCGTCATCACGGTGGATGATGTGTTCTTCGGGTTCTACCAGCACGCGTGGCCGCTGCTCAAGCGGTATGGTTTCCCGGTGACGGCCTACCTCACCACGTATTACGCGCGGCAGCCTGGTCCCGTGTTTCGCCTCGCCATACGTTTTATTCTGTGGAAGACGTCCGCAGTAAAGATCGACCTTTCCAACGTGGACGAGCGCCTGCACGGAGTCTTCGATCTGACACGCGCGTCGGCGCGGGACGACGCGGGATCGGAGATTATCGCGCTTGGAGAAAGCCGTCCGACCGAGGTCGAGCGAACCGCGCTCATGCACCGAACGGCGGCGGCACTCGGCGTCGATTGCGCGCCGCTGCTACAGGCGCGCACCGTGGACATCGTCACCCTGGACGAAGCGCGGGAACTGGCCCGGAACGGCGTCGACCTCCAGCTACATACGCATCGGCACCGACTACCGGAAGAGGCGCACGCGCTGAAAAAAGAAATCGACGATAACCGCGCCGTTCTTGCGCTGATTACAGACGGTCGCTTCGAACATCTCTGCTACCCCAGCGGGATCTGGAAGGAGAGTCAATGGCCGGCGATCACCGCCGCTGGAATCGCGAGCGCGACAACGTGCGACGCGGGATTGAACTCCGCGGCGACGCCGCGTCTCGCGTTGAAACGCCTCCTGGATTCCGAGGAGGTATCTCAGATCAGCTTTGAGGCCGAGATGTCCGGATTGAAAAGCCTTCTTCGCACGCTCCGAACAAAGGTCTCCGTCGCGTAAGTGACGAAGGTGCCGTGGTGTCCGAACATCAATCCTCCGACCTCGACCTCGCGCTGCTGACAAAGGCCGACGCCTGGGGCCTGCTCAAACAGCCAGGATTTCGGACTGAATGGCTGTCGCTGTACGAGCGATGTCCATGGGCAACGGCGTTCCAGCATTACGACTTTGTTGCAGCATGGTTCGGCGCGTACGGCAGCATGTTTCAGCCGATCATCATCAGCGGCCGCAACCGCGCGAAACAGCTGACGGGGCTGCTCGTGCTGGCAGCGACGCCGGCAGACGATATCGTGGTGGCGGGAAGCCGTCAGGCGGAGTATCAGGTCTGGCTGGCAGAACCTTCGACGAACGATTCATTCATTCGTCAGGCGTTGGCTCGAATCCGTCCACACCTCAAGAATGGCAGTCTGACATTTCAATATCTGCCCGCAGGGACGCCGCTGACCCCGTTCGACGACTGGGTGCAGCGCTGCGCGACGCTCGAGACGCTGCCGCGGCCGTTGATGGACACGACGCCAGAAACACTCGCCGACACGCTCAAAATCAAGAAGAAGAAATTGAATCAGCTGGCAAAGGTTGGGGAGATTAATTTCGTCCGGCTCACCGACCGAGCGGCGTTCGAGCGGCTGATCGACGAAATCATTGTCTTCTACGATCTGCGGCAGGGTGCGATTGGCGGCGATCCTCCCTTCACCAGAGATCCATACAAACGTGGATTTCATCTGGCGCTGATGGAGTCACCGGATCTGCTGCACGTCACGATGCTGACCGTTGGTCCTACCGTCGCCGCCGCGCACATCGGGGTCTCTGGACGAGGGGTTGTGCACCTCGGAATCATTGCGCATACGCCGTTTCTGTCCCAGCATTCGCCAGGACGCATCCATTTGAAGCTGATGGCACAGGAGATGGCGGCAGATGGCTTCAGCTACTGCGACTTGACCCCAGGTGACGATGCGTGGAAGGAGATGTTCGCAAGCCGTCACGATACCGTTCATCGCCTGACGATCTATGGTCGTGAAGCCACTTTGAAGAGGGCGGCACTGGTCGATAAGTTGAAGAATCGTGCAAGCAAAGTGGTTCGGAAAACGGGTCTCGCGCCGTCCGATGTTCAAGCGATCGTGGCGTCGCTCAGAGACGCCGGTGCCGCGGCTGCGACGCGATCGATCATGCGCCGTGTGGGACGATTCGCTCTTGAAACAGTCGAGTTGCGCGCCTACGAGCTACCGCTGCCGTCCGATGCTGGGCGAGCGTCCGACGAATCCGTCCGGCGTGATGCGATCGGTGATCTGCTCGCCTTTGAGCCAGCACAGGGAACGCAGGATGCCAAGGGTTTTTTCACTACCGCCCTCGCCCGTCTCGAGAAGGGACAACACCCGTACACGTCCGTAGAGAATCACAGGCTCATTCATTGGGGCTGGATCGCGGAGCACCAGACAGAAAGCTTTCTCGATGAAGTTGAACAAACGTTCGCGCTGCCTCCGGCGACGGGAGTGTTGTTCGACTTTTACACCCATCCTGATTTCCGCCGACGCGGCCACTACGAGCGGACACTGCGAAGAATGATCAACGATGCGAACAGCACCGATTTGACGCAGCTGTACATTTTCGTCGAAGCAGACAACCGCGCTTCCAGAAGCGTGATTGAAAAAATCGGATTCAGGTATCGATTCAGCTTCTGGAAAAGACGTGTCGGCGGCGCCGTGAAGAAGTGGCGCGATGACTTCACCGAAACGTCGGCGCCTCGACGTGTCGTCGAGGACTAGGTCGCATTTGGTGCAGCTCGAGACAGACGGCATCGACTCGGCTCATCCGCCGAGCAAATGAGAGCTCGCGTTCGACGCGGGCTCTCGCCGCGACGGTGCGTCGAACCGCATCATCTCGATGGGCCAAGACGGCTTCGATGGCGCAGACCCACGCGACCATATCTCCCCTCGGCACCAGCAGGCCCTCAACGTTGTCGGTGATCAGCTGCCCGGTCCCTCCTACGTCAGTCGCGATAATGGGGGTCTCCATCGCCATTGCCTCGAGGACTGCGTTCGGACTTCCTTCTCGATCCGACGATTGGATGAACACATCAAAGGCGTGGTGGAGCGCAACGACATCCAATCGTTGGCCAAGCAAACGACAACTGGATTGGAGCTGGAGATTCTGGGTGAGATCCTCCAACGGCTTACGCCAACTGCCTTCACCGACGATCATCAATATCGTCTCGGGCCGACGAGCGTGCAGCGCGGCGAACGCTTGAATCAGGAGATCGAATCGCTTCTCCTGTTCTAGCCTTCCCACTGCACCGATCACAAACTGGTCCGGTGATATGCCAAGGTGGCCGCGGATGGAGCGTTCGTCGGAGCGAACTCTGCGGAACAGCTGGTCGTCGATGCCATTGGGAATGACGCGGACGCGATCGGGACGCGAGCCGGTTCTGATCAGCTCGTCACGAATGTGGGCGGACACAGCAATGACGCAGGGGAATCTGGCCAACAACCGCTTCTCAACCGCGTAATACAGCCTCTCTCGAGGACTCTCGCCGGCGAAGCCGTGTGCAGTGGACAGCGGGATGATCGGTTCGACCTTCGCCAGCAGCCAGGTCAAAAAGTCTGTCTTGTGGTCGTGTGCGTGAACGATATGGATTCCGCGCTGTCTGACAAGGGAACGGATTTGCGGCCAGACGGCGCGATCGAAGGAGTGTCGTTCGACAACCTCGGCGTAGTCGATCCCCAGCTGCTTCGCGCGCTGATCGATGGAGAAGACGCGGTCCCGCGCATCGCGGATGTAACAGACGGTGGTCTCGACTTCGCCGTTGCCCTTGACGGCGGCACCGGAAAGAATCGTTTTGTCGGGCCCGCCTCCCGTTCCCCAGACGCTGCGAAGCTCGAGGACGCGGACTGGTGTCATTTCGCGGACGCGTCCGCCGGCCTCACATCGCGCGCAGCGTGGCGATGGTGCGCGGCGCGAGTAAGGATCGCTGATGCACGCGCCAACTCGTACGTCGTCGCGACGACGAGCGCGCGTGCCATTGCGCCAACTCCCCAGTCGCCGGCGACTTTCGCGATGCGCGCCGTGCGTCCGAGCGCAATGATGACGACCGCAACCGCCGCAATGACGGCAACCGATAGGGAGCGACCGCCCGTGAACGGCACCGATACGACCGCTGCAAGGAGCACGGGAACAGCGAACGCCACCACAAGGGGGGCGACAATACTCGGCAGATCGCGGATGGTCACCCGCGTCCGTAACGTGACGCGAAGATTGTCGCGGCCGCGCCACCGTTCCGCGCGGAACAGGCCGGCCAGGGTGCTCGGATCGCCGTGATGAACGCTGACCAGGCGTTCGTCAGCCACCAGGCGCCAGCCCGCGGCTCTCAGACGTTGGCAGAAATCCACGTCCTCGCAGGTCTCGAGCGTCTCGTCAAATCCGCCGATTGTTTCGAAGACCACGCGGCGGACGATCAGATTGCCGCTGCCCAACCATCGGGTGTCCCCGCGGCCAACAGTACGCCCACGAAGCGCGCCGTAGGTGCGCTGCACCCAATTGCCGTTCGCGGGCGCCACGTAGAGTGCGCCGGCCGCGCCCACCTCGGCAGGGCGCATCGCGTCGAGAGCTGCCGCGAGCCAAGACGCGGCAATCTCGTGATCCGCGTCGACGAAGGCGAGGAGATCACCGCGGGCAATTGTGGCTGCCTCATTTCTCAGCTCGGCGACCGACCGCCCTGGCGCCGACAGGACCCGTGCACCCGCGGCGCGGCCGACGGCCGGCGATCCGTCAGTTGACCCGTTGTCAACGACAATGACCTCACACACGCCGGGGTTAGCCGCAACAGACGCGAGACAGCGCTGCAACCGCTGCGCATCGTTCTTTACCGGGATGATGAAGGTGACCATGCCTTCGGCGCAGTGGCTCTGAGCGCGGCGGCAAACGGTTGCGCGGTGGTTGCGACAGGCGCAGCAACTGGCTCCGCCGCTTGACTGGGCTGCTCACTGGCGAGGAACGACAAGGTTGTCGCCAGGCCGATGAAGTGCCAGACCATCTCGTTGTACTGACTGGACAAGAAAGTCCCGCCGACCGCAAAGGCAACCAGACTCGTGAGCAGAGCATCCGCGTACACCCGTAAGTCTCTTCGGGCCGGATCGGCCTTGCACTTCGCGCTCACCCGCCAGCACGACCAAACGCTCGAAGTCCATAACAACACAAACAGGATGAGACCCGGATATCCCATGTCGGCGAGCAGCCCGAACCACACGCTGTGCGCCGCGCGCTCGCCCGGAAATTCGCCGGAACTGTTGTATGCCTCGTACGACTGGCTGAACCCGTCGAACCCGACGCCGGTCAGCGGTTTCGCGTCGGCCATGGCGCGCGCGACGTTCCAGAAGTGCAGGCGTCCCTCCGCCGAATCGCCACGATTCTCCTCTGGCGCATTGATCGTGTTCATTCGGTCCCAGAACCGGTCCGGCATGACCGTCAGCACCACGCCAGCGAGAACGGCGGCGGCGATCAGCGCGCGAAATTTGTGCGGCGATCGTGCGATGGCGAATATGCCGAGTACGGCGGCGGCCAGGAATCCGCCTCGCGAGTACGTCGTGATCCCTCGCATGAACACACCGATCAGCAGGAAGCGATGCCCGATCCGCTCCCATCTGCGTGTGGCAGTTTGAGCCAGCGCGCCGATGATCGGAACGAGCATCATCGTCCCAACGGCAATGCCGTTATTGTCCCCAAGAAAGGCGCTGGTGTTGTTGTTCTGCGCCCCGGGGGCGATGTACAGCTGCGCGTATGCCTGCTTGGCGAATTCGAAACCCAACGAGATCGCGATGACGGTCAGCACCGTCCGATAGCGCTGGCGATCCGTGGTGATCAGCACGATGATGTAAGTAATGATGACCACCTTGGAAAACACGATCCACGCGTTCCAGGACCACGCCTGGTGCTCGGAGTAAATCGTGCAAATCAAGGAGTCGAAGAAGAAGAGCAAGAGCAGAATCACACGCGTGCTGACCCGCAGCCTCGGCATCGACGCAATGGTCGCCAGCAGCAGGTACCCGCCGATGATGAATGAGAGATTGAGCGAGGCGATCAACCCACCGTAGGTCCATTCGTCCGGACGGAAGTACGCGTTCCAGAGGTAGAAGAGCAGCGCATAGAACGGACTGAAGACCGAGGCGCCCACCCCGAACACGATGATCAGCGAGACGAAGATCAGGCGCAGCATCAGGCGGCCTCCGTGCGGGATGGCGCTTGCACGCCCGTATAGAGCTCGTAATAACGCCCGATTGTGTCGTCGAGGCGGTAACGGCTGCGCACGCGCTCGGCGCCGGCGCGGCCCATCGCCGCGGCCAGCGGAGCATCGCCGAGGATTCTCAACAGCGCCCTCGCCACGCCCGCGGAGCTGCGGCGCGGGACGAGGAAGCCGTCGGTGCCCTCCCGAACGATCTCGGGATTGCCTCCCACCGCCGTGACGACGACCGGTAACTCTGACGCCATTGCTTCGAGCAACGTAATCGAGGCGGCTTCGCTGACCGATGTGAGCGCGAACACGTCGCTTGCCCGCAGAATGGTCGCGACGTTGTCGCGGACGCCCATGAAGCGCACGCGCTCGGTGATGCCAAGTTCGACGCTTTGACGTTCGAGATCTGGTCGAAGCGGACCGTCGCCAACGAGCAGCAGATCGACATCGGGTCGCACGCGCGCGATCTCCGCAAAGCCGTTCAGCAGGGTGCGATGGTCCTTGACGGGATGAAACCGCGCAATGGTGGCGACGTATCGGCGCGCCGGGTCCAGGCCCAGCGCGGCGCGCGTCGCCGTGCGATCCACCGCAGCATAGCGTGGCAGATCGACGCCATTGGGAATCACTTCGATCGGTCGGCGGACAAACCCGTCCTTGTCGCGCAGCGCTCGGGCGCTGAACTCGCACACCGCGTTCACGTCGTCGGCCAATCGGTCGAACACCATCCGGTTGAGAACCCAGCGCCTCGGTGAGACGACATCCGGAAAGTGGCGGCCGTGCTCGGTGAAGATGACGCGCGGCCGTGCCCGCGACAGCCGTGCGGCGATCGACCCGTAAAAGAATGGCGTGTACTGATGCGCGTGAATGACATCCAGCGCGCGGACGCGAATTTCGGCCGCCAGGCGCCGAGCGACGCGGAAGTCGACGCCGGGCCGGCGGTTGAATGCCACCACGTCGACACCTTCCTCGCGCATGCGATCACCGAGCGCTCCGACCTCGTCGATGCAGAAGATCGCGGGCTCAATCCGCGAGCCGAGACGACGAATCGTCTCCGCGACGAGCACCTCCGCTCCGGCAACATTCATCACGTGCAGAACGAACCCGACCTTCACGGGCCTCATCGTCAGCGGCTCCGCGGCGCGGCGGCATCCGCAAAACTTCCGGCAGCGGTCGCCTGCATGTCCGCCTCGAGAATGCGCCTGAACGCCTCAGGGGAATCGAAGCGAGGTCCGAGTAGGTACTTGACGTAATGACCGTAGGCGCTGGCGCGCGCGCGGAGGCCGCCGAGAAAGTACGCGAAGTTGGCGCGCGAGGGATGAACCACTGCCGACACGATGCCGACGTGCTGCAGGAACGTCAACCGAAGCGCGGCGGCGCCTTTGCCAAAAAGGCCGTAATGCTTCAGGAACACGTAGATCGGGTTGCGAATGGAATCCATGTGCCAGCGCAGCGACACCTCGCTCATGTCCGGTCGAGGACGGGCAAGATGCCGCCCCACCATGCGCGGGTTGTAGACGACGCGCAACTGCGCACCGCGAATCGAAAGACAATGATCGGTCTCGATGCCGTTGCCGCTGCTGTACGCCTGCGCGAGCAGTGTCATGTCGTTCAAGCCGGCGCGGCGCAGCGCTTCGCGTGTGAAGATGTAGCAGAAGCCGTAGACGTGCTCGACGTCGACCGGAGACTCGCAGTCGACGTCGAAGTTTCCGACGATGATGCCGCGCGGATCGATGTAGCCGATTCTCGTGCCCCAGTTTTCGTAGCCGTGCTCGATGACACGACAGCCGACGCAGCCGATCGACGGATCCCCGTCCATCAGCCGATCGCACTCCCGCAACAGATCCGGGTTCGGCCGCGCGTCGTCGTTGAGCGAAACGATTCGATCGCCTCTGCTCTCGACGATCCCTCGGTTGATCGAAAATCCCACGCCACGATTGCGCGGATTCACGAGATACCGGATCGCCAGTCGGGACATGAATGGTTCGGCCACCAATCGGTTGTTCTCGTCCCCTCCGTTATCGACGATGACGATTTCGATTTGCGCCTGCGGGTATTCCAGCGCGGCAATGCTTTCGAGACAACCGGCCAGCATGTCGGGTCGTCGATACGTAGGGATCACGAACGAATAGCGCGGCACGGCCGTCATCCGACCGTCTCCGTGGACAGGGTCATCTGTTCGCGCCACCATTCGATGGTTTTCGAAAGTCCCGCGTCGAGGGTCCAGCGGGGTTGCCAGTGCAGTTCGTTGGACAATCGTCGTACATCGGCCGTGACCA
>Ga0134127_10003247_pt1 | contig 11696 bp, 6 predicted proteins | sample KB31753_FD_96459 | JGI IMG/M metagenome (GOLD analysis project Ga0134127, IMG submission 96459) | Terrestrial soil microbial communities with excess Nitrogen fertilizer from Kellogg Biological Station, Michigan, USA - KB3-175-3 | ecosystem: Environmental > Terrestrial > Soil > Unclassified ...
ACCCGCCCGACGCCTCGCGATATCCGGCGACGTCGGTGATTGGAATCGCCGCCGCGCTGGGCTTTGCCGCAATGGAAGTCCCGTTGACCAGCACGCTCGTGAGCGTCACGCCCCCCGTGACAGGCGCCGACTGCCGGCGCGGTGCGCCTCGCGCGAAGGCGTTCTGCCTCAGATAGACGGCAAGGCGCGACAGCGCATCGGGCGAATTGTTGCGATAGACCACGTGCTCGCGGCCCGAGATGCGATTGGTCGCCGTGTCCAGCGTGGCGTCGATCGAATAGCGCGCGTGATTCACCCAGTAGGCGGGACCCGGTTCGCCGGAGCGGGTACGCGTGCCGCGCGCCACGGCGCGCGTAAAGCCGGGGATCTCGTACACCGGGCCTGGCACCGGTCGCGGACTACGAGCGACGGCGCTGTCCAGGACTGGCGCCGCGCGGGTCTGTGCGGCGGCGCGGGGAGCGATGAGCGCGACAAAGCCGGTCGCGAGGCAAAGGGCGGTACGGCTGAGACGGCGAATGAATGGTCGCATTTTGCGAAGATCGCGCGGCCGGGGGTCCGGCGCCAGCGTTTCGCGGACATCGATCGCCGCAGGAATTCCCTGTCAAAAAATCGGTGGCGGCCAAGCATGACAGTCCAGCAGATTGCACCCCATGTCACACGCCACGTCTCTCGCCCCGCCGACAGCGACGCTCCCGCCGCGATCCGAGCTCGTGCGTGCGTATCTGGCCGGCGACGAGTCGTACGAGGGAATCTTCATCACGGCAGTGCGGACGACGGGGATTTTCTGCCGGCCGGCGTGCCCGGCGCGCAAGCCCAAGCCGCAGAACGTGGAGTTCTATTCCACCGCCCAGGAAGCGCTGTTCGCCGGCTTTCGGCCGTGCAAGCGCTGCCGGCCCATGGAGCCCGCGGGCGCCTCGCCCGAGTGGCTCGCGCCGCTGCTTCGCGGAGTCGAGTCGGATCCGACTCGCCGGTGGCGCAATCAGGATCTGCGCGAGCTGGGGCTCGACCCGGCGCGCGTGGCGCGCTGGTTCATGAAGCATCACAACATGACGTTCCATGCGTACAGCCGATCGCGCCGACTCGCGGCCGCGCTCTCGCACATTCAGCAGGGGGATCAGGTGACGACAGCCGCATTCGACGCGGGCTACGAGTCCGTGAGCGCGTTCAACGACGCGTTCCGCAAGTTTGCCGGCAGCGCCCCACGCGCTTCCCAGAACGCGCCCGTGGCGCACGTCGATCGCATCGCGACGCCGCTCGGCGCGATGGTCGCCGCTTCCATTGGCGAGGAGCTCGTGCTGTTCGAGTTCGCCGACAGACGCATGCTGCCGACGCAGTTCGAGCGGCTGGCGCGCCGATTCGGGTGCGTCTGCGCCCCGGGTGGAAATTCCCGGGTGCTGCAGCAGCTCCGCCGCGAGCTGGACAGGTATTTCGCCGGAAAACTGCGCGACTTTGGCGTACCGCTGCGGGTCAAAGGGACGCCCTTTCAGGAGTCCGTCTGGAACGCGCTGCTCCGCATCCCCTGCGGCGTGACGCGAAGCTACGCGGATATCGCGCGGGAGATTGGCCGGCCGACTGCCGTGCGCGCCGTCGCCCGGGCGAATGGCGACAACCACATCTGCATTCTGATCCCGTGTCACCGCGTCATCGGGTCCGACGGAACGCTGACGGGCTACGGCGGCGGTCTGTGGCGCAAACAGCGGCTGCTCGAGGTCGAGCATGCACCGGCGGCGGCGGCCGGAGCGGCTATCATTCAGACCTCTCTCGCCATCGGGTAACCGCCATGAAGATCGCCGCCACGCTGCTCCTGGTTCTCAGCGCCACAGTGGCGCGTGCACAGACGCCGGCGGCGGTGATCACGGATCCGCCGCGCGACGCGCGGAACCCGGCGCGGATGGAGGTGCTTCACATCCCGAGCGGTGGTGTGCGGATCAACGGCGTCGCGTATCTCGCGTCTGGGGCGGGCGCGCATCCGACGTTCGTGCTGATGCACGGGCTGCCGGGGAACGAGAAGAATCTCGACCTCGCGCAGGCGGTCCGCCGCGAAGGGTGGAACGCGATCACGTTCAACTACCGCGGCTCGTGGGGCAGTCCCGGGCCCTTTCGGTTCGCCCAGAATCTCGAGGATGCGAACGCGGTGCTCGCCTTCCTGCGCGAGCCGGCGAACGCAAAGGCGTACGGCGTCGACACGACGCGCCTCGTGATCGCCGGCCACAGCATGGGCGGCTGGGTCGCCGTGCACACGGCCGCCCACGACCATCGCCTGCGGGGCGCGGTGCTCATCTCGGCGGCGGACATGGGCTCGGAGGGCGCGCAAGCGCCCGCGCAAGTGCTCCAGCTCGCGCGTGAGAATATGGAAACGCTCAATACGACAGCCGAGTCGATGGCGAACGAGCTCATGGCGCATCACGCCGAATGGATCTTCGACCGCGCGTACACGGGGCTCGCGACGGTCCCGCTGCTCGTCATCACGTCGGACGACGGTCTCGCGCCGACCAACGACAAGCTGGTCGCCGCCGTGCGCGCCGAGGGGAACAGGCGCGTGGCGACGGCGCATTTCCCGACCGATCACTCCTATTCCGACCAGCGCATCGCGCTGGAAAGCGCCGTGGTGCGCTGGTTGAATTCGTTGCGCTAGGCGGCTCGGTCGTTCACGCCACTTCGTGCGTCACCCCGAAGTTCGGCACATACGCATCGAAGAAAATCCGCGCCACGAGCGCCTTGCGACCGCGGGCGCCTGTCTTCTCGCAGGCGCGGTCCAGGTGCTCCTTGACCGTGTGCGGCGAGACCTGGAGCTGAGCGGCGATTTCCTTCGTCGTGAGCCCGCGCGCCACCGCGGCGACGACCTCGCGCTCGCGCATGGATAAGCCATAGAGGTCCGTGAGCATGCTCGCGATCTCGCGCGGCAGGAACTGTCTGAGGACGACGACGGCCGCGTCCGCGCCATGCGCTTCGGGTTCGGCGAGGCTTGCCTCGACGCCGTACCAGCGGCCCGACAGGCCCCGCGCGCGCAACGAGACAGCGTTCGGCGCATCGGGCGCGCCGCTGCGCAGCGCGTAGCGCAGGCGCGAGGTCGCCGAAATCAGAGAGAGCGGCACTGCGTCGGGGAAGGTGACTCCCACGTCGCGGAGATCCGCGAGCATTGGCACGGCGCTCTCGGTGCGCAACACGATCCGGCCGGCGGCGTTCAGCACCACCACGCCGGCCGCGCTGCCGGCGCGCACGCCCGACGACCCTCCGCCGCGCAACCCGGACGCCTCCACCAGCGAGCCATGCCGGAGTCCATGCGTGATGTGAGGCGCGAGCCGGCGCAGCAGCGCGTGTGTCCGCGCGAGCTCCGCGGACGACGCGGACCCTTGCAGGATGCACCACTTGCCCCACAAGCGGTCGCGCGCGCCGAACACGGCATGGCTGCCGTGCGCGTAGCCGTTCGCTCTGAGCGCGGCGCGAATTTCCGCGGATTCCTCGCCCGTGTCGTAGACGGTGCGTCCGCGGCGAGCGGAATCCATAGCGTACCGCGCGGACTCGAACGGGTAGAGCCTGTCGATGAACGCGAGGGTCATGGCCTCGGGGACGGACGCGGCGACGAGGTGCGTGAGCAGCCCTGTATCCGGATCGGTCGTCCCGAACGCATACGAATCGAAAGGGATCGCCGGTTTGAGGCGCGCCGCCAGCTCACGCCGCAACGCGACGGAATCGAGGCCGGAATAGCACGCGCGCTTGGCGCTCTGGAAAACCCGCTCGCTCATTGTCGCTCCTCGTCACTCCTCGTTGCGTGGAAGGCGTCCCCTGATTGGGGGACAGCCGCCGCCGCCCAGTGATCGCATCCTCCGTGAGGCCGGAATGTTCGTTCCGGCCAGCCAACATCCCGATTGACGGAGGTCGTTGCATGTCGTTCGTTCGAGGTACGTCCGCGGTTCGGCGCATGCGGGTCGCGTTCGCTGTCACGCTCGCTGGGGCGATCGGTGCCGCTTGTGGATCCGACACAGCGCCAAAGGCGCCGTCGGAGCTGGACGGGGCCGCCGTCCCCGTCGGCGGCGGGACCGCGTCCGCATACGTGGTCCAGGGCCCGAATGGCCCGACCGCCATTGGCGTGAAGCTCACGCCCGGGGCGCTGACGGGACTTCCATCCGCCGACTCGATGTGGGCGCTCCCGATGCCCGCGGGTGTCACCGTCCCGGCGTACGATCACGTGATGCTCAACTGGAATGCGCAGGGGCATCCGCCCGCGCCGTACATGGTCCCGCACTTCGATTTCCATTTCTATATGATCAGCGCGGCCGAACAGGCGGCAATCCAGGGTGGGCCCGACACAGTGACAGTGGCTCCTCAGTTCGTCCCGGCGGACTACATGTCGGGTGTGATGTCGGTTCCTGATATGGGCGTCCACTGGGTGGATTCGCTCTCGGCGGAGTTCACGGGACATCCCTTCGACCGGACTTTTATCTACGGATTCTCAAAAGGCTCGATGGTCTTTGTCGAACCTATGGTGACCCAAGCGTATCTCGCAAGTCAACCCGACGCCGTCGCCAACGTGAAGCAGCCTCAGGCATGGCAGATCCATGGAAATTTCCCCATGCAGTATTCGGTGAAGACGGATCCCGGCACGAAGGACGTGCGTGTCGAGCTGGACTCGCTCGTTGCGCGTTAGCGCGTCGCGCGGTAACAGCGAGCCACGCCTCGAGTAGACTGGCTGGAGTAGACCCGGCGCCTCGCGCTTCGCACCTTTCGAGTGAGCCCATTGAGTCCCTCGACTGGTTCGTCATGACGGCACGAACGTGAGCGCGCCGGCGCTCCAACAACCCGAATTTCCCCTGGCGGCCGCGATCGCGTCGCGCGCCGCCTTCGACAAGGCCGGCGCTCACGGCGGATGCCGCCGGCTCGTTGGTCCGGATGTCAACTTCGGCCGCGAGGTGCTGCTCGCGGCGGCGCGGCGTACGGGCTCGGTCGCCGGGTGCGAGGCGGTCAATCTCCGGCAGATCGCCGACGGGCTGGCGTTCACGCGGCTCGCCGCGCAGGGCGTGCGAGTCGCGGACGACGTACAGCTCGCGGATCTCGTCGAGCGCGCGGTCGCCGCTGTCGCGCGCAAGCGACAGGGGACGGACACGCTCGCGAGCAGCCTCGTCGCGAGCCCAGGATTCCTGCGCGCGTTTCGCGATTCGATCCTCGAGACGCGCATGGCGGGCGTCTCGTCGGGAGAGTTGCGTCGCGCGGCGCGCGCAGGGTCGGCGGCGGCGAATCTCGTGGCGGTCCTTCGCGAATACGAGCAACTGCTCGGTGACGAGCGGCTCGCCGATCCCGCGCAGGTGTTCACGGTCGCGCTCGAGGCCTTCGATGAGGAGGCGCCGTTCGTCCTCGCCGGAGAGACGCTGCTCGTGGAGGGTCTCACGCTACGGGGGCTGCCCGGGCGGCTCGTCACCCATCTCCAGGACCGCGGCGCGCGAGTGCTCGCACGCGCCGCGCCGCTCGGCGCCGACGCGCCCAGGCAATTGCTCGCGGCGACGGCGCGCGATTCCGAGTGGCAAGGGACCGCCGCAGCGCCTTCGATCCTGGCAGCGGCGGCGGGACGAGCCTCGACTTCGCGCGGCTCGATCGACGACACGGTCGTCATGTGCGACGTCTTTGCCGCCGCGACTCCCATGGACGAGCTGCGCGAGGTCTGCCGCCGCGCGCTCGCCGAAGGATTGCGCTGGGACGACGTGGAGATCGTCGCGACAGATCCCGACGAATACGGCGTCGCGCTCGACGCGCTGGCTCAGCAGATCGGCATGGGCGCCACGATGCTTCGCGGCATTCCGCTCGCGCGCACGCGACTTGGCCGTGCGACGGAGCGCTGGTTCTCGTGGCTGGAGAACGAGCTGCCGGCTGACGTTCTGCGCGAAGCAATCGAGGCCGGTGACGTCGCGCTGCCCGAGAGCGAGCTCGCGGGAGCGACGCTTTCGCGCGAGCTGCGCGGCCTGAGCATCGGCTGGGGCAGAACGCGATACGAGGCAGCCGTCGACGGGCTGCGCGACGGCCGTACGATCGACGCCATGCGTCCTGACGAAGAGGAATCCGACGAGGATTTTCAGCGGAGGCGCGAGACCCGGCAAGTGGCGTGCGGTGAGCTGCTGCGACTGCTCGAACGTCTGCTCGAGGTCGCGCCCGCCGTCCCGGCGCGCGGCAGTGATGCGAGCGTGACCGCGAGCGCGAGCGGTCTGGCGCGCGCGACGCTCGGCTTCCTGGAGCTCGTCCCGACGCACGCAGCGGCGGAGGAGCAGACGAAGCAACGCCTGATGGTCCGCCTCGAGCAGCTCGCGCGGCTCGCGACCCCCGATACTGCATTCGCGTCGGCCCTCGGCACGGTGCGCGCACTCGTCGCGGACGTCCGCGCGTGGCCGGTGCAGACAGCCGATCGAAAGCCGTGGAGCTCCAACGGCGGCATGATCCATCTCACGGACCTCGCGCACGCCGGCCTGACCTGCCGCGGCCGGACGTTCGTCGTCGGCATGGATGCCGATCGCACAGTCGGGCCGATCCGCGAGGACCCGCTGCTCGACGACGCCACACGACGCGCACTCGCCGTGGATGGCCTGCCGACCACGACGGAGCGACGCGAGGAGTGGGAGCATCACATGGCCGTCGCGCTCGCTGGGCTGCGCGGGCGAGTCACGCTCTCGTACGCCATGAGCGCGACACTCGATGGGCGAGAGGCTTCGCCGTCGCCGATACTTCTCGCGGTGCAGCGGCTCACGGCGCATAATCCCACATTCTCATATGGCGATCTCAGAACAGCGCTCTTTCCGCCAGCTTCGGCGGTTCCAGGTGGATCCGCCGAGGGCCACATCGACGCGCGCGACGTGTGGCTCGGGGCGCTGGCCGACGGCCCGCTGTTGCTCGACGGCTCCGCCGCGGTCGCGCGGGCGTTTCCGATGCTGGCGGCCGGTCTCCGGGCCGCCGACGAGGCAGCGGCACCACAGCTCGGCCCCTTCCACGGATTCGTGCCCGAGGCGGGGCCCTTGCTCGATCCCACGACGGAGCCGCTGCGGCTGATCTCGGCCAGCGCGCTCGAAGCACAGGCGGCCTGCGCCCTCCGCTGGTTCTACAAGTACGGCCTGGGGATCTCGGCGCCCGACGACCCGCAATACGATCCCGATCGCTGGCTGGATCCGCTCCAGCGCGGCGCCTTGCTGCATGAAGTGTTCGAGGCCTTCACGCGCGTATACAAGGGCAGGCAGAACGCGTTGGATGATCCCGCCGCGCGTGGGCGGATCCTCGAGTTGACGGACGCGTCGATTGCGCGCTGGCGGGTCGCGGCGCCGCCGCCGAGCGAAGCTGTCTTCGCAGCGGAGTCGGACGAGATCCGCCGGGCGGCGCTCGCATTCCTCGCGATGGAGCGCGACAGGTGGGCAACCGGCGATCGCGGTGAATGGTCCGAGTTCGAGCTCGAGTTCGGCTGGGTAAACCCCGCCGGTGTCTACCCGCTCGACGACGGCACGTCGCTCGGCGTACGCGGTCGCGTCGACCGGGTCGACCTGATGCCCGACGGCACGCTGCGCGTCGTCGACTACAAGACGGGCAGCGCACGCGGCTACGGCAACAATCCCAAGGCTGGCCCGTTCAACGGTGGACGCCGGCTCCAGCCGGCCCTGTACGTGCCGGCCATCGCCGCTGCATTGCGACGCGCTGTGTCGCGCTTCGAGTATCGGTTTCCCACGGAGCGCGGGCAGAACGAGATCGTTGCGTACGGCGAGGCATCGCTCGAGCCGGCGAAGGCCATCATCTCCGAGCTCGTGGCCCAGACGCGCGCGGGAGCGTTCGTCCCGACGAACGATGCGGCCGACTGCGCGTACTGCGACTACATGACGATCTGCCGCGTGGCGCGGAGCGGCCGGAACGTCATTTCGCCGCGCGCCGCGTGGGCAAAGGAATTCGGACCGGCGCACGCCGAGTACGCAAGCGTGATAGGCCGCCGCGGCCAATCGGTGAGTCCGGCGGCGGAGGGCGACGAATGACGCGCCGGCAGGGCGACGAACCCGCGCGCCTTCGGATCCGCACTGATCTCGGGACCAACCTGCTTGTGGAGGCGGGCGCCGGATCGGGCAAGACGACGCTGCTCATCGAGCGGATGCTCGAGCACGTTCGCGCCGGCACGCCCGTGGAGCGGCTCGCCGCGGTGACCTTCACCCGCAAAGCGGCGAACGAGCTGCGTGAGCGTTTTCAGATTGCCCTCGAGCAAGCCGCGAGACAAGGTGCCGAGGGCGACGCTCCGCGCTTCGAGCGAGCGCTCCGCGATCTCGACCGCGCCTTTCTCGGAACGATCCATTCCTTTTGCGGGCGGCTGCTCCGCGAGCACCCGCTCGAGATAGGCCTCGACCCGAATTTCGTGGAGCTCACCGAGGAGGAGTTCCCTGAATTGCGCGACGATTTCTGGCGGCGCTGGGTGGATCGCGCCACGCGCGATTCGAATCCGGATGTCGCGGAGCTCACGACGTTGGGCCTCGAGCCAGCCGACCTTGCAACCGGATTCGGGCAGATCGTCGCGTATCCTGACGTGAGCTTCCCGTTGGGTCAGTCGCCCGCGCCAGATGCAGCGCCCTGTCGCCGGCAACTCGAGCACCTGCTGGAACGCGCCGAGGCGCTGATGCCGTCCACAGAGCCCGAGGATGGCTGGGACCCGCTGATGACTCTCGTCCGGCGTCTCCAATTTCAGCGCCGCGTTGGCGACTGGAACGACGTCGCGGATTTCTGCGCCGCGCTCGAGAGCATCGGCACGACGCACCTGAAGCTCACGCAGAAGCGCTGGGCCAGCGACAAGGAGGGGAAGGCGCAGGCGAAGGCCCTCGGTGAGGATTGGCTCGCCCTGATTCAGGTCGAGGCGGCCGAGTTGCTTCGCTGCTGGCGCGAGCGCCGGTATCCGGCGGTCATGCGAGTGCTCCAGGCGGCCGCGAGGGATTTCGAGCGCGAGCGCCACGCCACTGGACAGTTGGGCTTCGAGGATCTGCTGCTACTCGCGGCGCGCCTGCTTCGTGAGCGACCGGAGGTGCGGAGAGAGCTCGGCGCGCGCTACGCGCATCTGCTCGTGGACGAATTCCAGGATACCGATCCCGTGCAGGCCGAAGTCTGCTTTCTCCTCGCGTCAGACCCCGAACAGGGGAGCGACTGGCGCGCTGTCACGCCGCGGCCGGGAAGCCTCTTCGTGGTGGGCGATCCCAAACAGAGCATTTATCGCTTTCGTCGTGCGGACATTCAGGTCTACGAGCTGGCGAAACGGCGAATCGCCGAATCGGGCGCGATCCTCGCGCTCACGAGCAATTTCCGCTCGGTGAGCAGCATCGAAGCCGTCGTCAACGCGTACTTCTCGCGCGTATTTCCCGACACGGCGACAGCGGAGCAGGCCGTGTATCGGCCGATGGAGACCCAGCGCGAGCCGGAGGGCGACGACGGCGTGTATCGGTACTGCCTCCACGTGCAGGGAGTCACATCGGCGGCATCCGTCGCGTTCGACGATGCGCGCGCCATCGCGTCGTGGATCGCCCACCGGATCGCCGGCGGCGCACGTCGCGCGGGAGATTTCCTGATTCTCACGGCCGGTCGAGCGCACATAGCGCAGTACGCGCGTGCGCTCGCGGCGAGGAACATTCCGGCGACGACCACGGGCGCGCCGCTGCCGCAGGAGCACGAGTTGCGCGAGCTGCTGCTCCTGCTTGCCGCCATAGCGGACCCCGAGAACGCGGTGCTCGTGGCGGCGGCCCTCGAGGGATTGTTCTTTGGGCTCTCGCCGGCCGACCTCTGGGCCGGTGCTCGCGCCGGTTTGCGCTTCGGCATCGCGCACGCGCCCGAGAACGACGCCCTGCCGATGGCCACGGCGCTGAAGCAGTTGCACGAATGGTGGTCGTTCAGCCAGCGGCATCCCGCGGACGTCCTGCTGGATCGCATCATAGACGACACGGGTCTGCTCTACCACGCCGCGAGCGCGGAGCTCGGTGAAGCGCGCGCGGGTGCGCTGCTGCATCTGGTCAACGCGGTGCGATCGTCCGCGGCCCAGGGCGCCATGGGCCTCACGGATATGATGGAGCGACTCGAGGCGCTGCTCGAGGCGGATTCGCCCGATGCGCCGCTGCGTCCCGGCCGGAGCGACGCGGTGCGTGTGATGAACCTGCACAAGGCCAAGGGGCTCGAGGCGGACGTCGTGATCCTGGCCGCGCCTGTCAAGCGAACGATCTTCGAGCCGACGATCCACGTGGCACGCGACGCAGCCGGCATGGCAACGGGTGCGCTCCTGGTCCGGTTTGGTGATCGGGTGATCGCGCAGCCGCCGGGATGGTCCGGCCTCCAGGACATCGAACAGCGCTTCGCCGAGGCCGAGCGTGAACGCCTGCTCTACGTCGCGACCACGCGCGCAAGACGCGAGCTCGTCGTCTCGCAGTGCGAAACCAGCTACTCCACGAAAGCGCCCGCCTGCGACACATCCGCCTGGAGGCCGCTGGCCGAGGTGCTCGAGGAACACTCGCTGCCGCTGCAGCCAGAAGCGATGCAGGCGCCGCCGCCGCCGGGACGGCGAGCCGCGAACATCGATGGGCTGGCCATGCGCGCCGCCGCGAACAAAGCGCGCGACCGCGTGCGAGCGGCCGCGAAGCCGAGCTTCGCGGTGGTCACTGTCACGGACAGCGCCAAACGCGGGAGCCCGGAGCCCGAAGCGTCACCGTTCTCGTTCGTGCGCGACGACGCGGGCGACGGCGTCGAGTGGGGCCGGGCGGTGCATCGAGCGATCGAGGCCCTTGGCAGGGGCTGGCGCGGCGATTCGCTCATTGCGCGCGTCGATGCGATAGCGCGCGAATCGCTGTTCGACGCGGACCAGACTGCGCGTCTCGAGCGAGTAGTCGCGAACGTTGCGCAGTCGACCGAATGGCGGCAGCTCGAATCGACAGGCGCGATAGTGGTGGAAATGCCACTCACCCAGCGCACTGTCGTGAACGGAATCGAGCAGATAGTCGAAGGCGTCGTCGATGCGGCGGCGCTCGGCCCGAATGGCTGGTTCGTGGTCGACTGGAAATCGGACGCGGTGAGCGACGAGGTGTGGGAGCAGCGGCGCCCCAAGTACGAGCGTCAGGTCGAGCTCTACGCGCAGATGCTGACGGCGATCACGGGCCACCCGGCGCGCGGCGTGGTCAAACGCCTTGACTCGACCGCTGCGCCGAGCGTAGGCTCGGCGTAGCGCAATGGACTGCTCCGGCGTGCAATGAGGCGGTCCGGGTAATTGCGGAGCTGCATGCTATCCTCGGCGCATGTGGCCAGAAGCCAGGAGCCCGAGGAGGGAACCGGTATGGGTATGGTGGTCGAATCTCACGCGTGGACGCTCGAGGACCTTCACAGTTTGCCGGACGACGGCAACAAGTACGAGCTGGTGCGCGGAGAACTGTTCGTGACCGCGGCGCCTGCTCCCAGCCACGAAGTCCTGCTCGCTCGACTCACTGTGCTGGTGACGCCATTCGTCGGAGAGCACGGCCTGGGCTTGGTGTTCCATCCTGGTGCTGTCGTCCAGTTCGAGGACTCGGAGGTCGAACCTGACCTCATGGTGCGTCAGGTACCCGACAAAGAGGTGGCGTGGCGCGATGTGCCGGTCCCAATTCTCGTCGTCGAAGTCGCCTCACGAACGACGCATCGGCGCGATCGAAATCAGAAGCGACAACTCTACCTCGATGCCGGCGTCGCCGAGT
>Ga0134127_10003251_pt1 | contig 11683 bp, 11 predicted proteins | sample KB31753_FD_96459 | JGI IMG/M metagenome (GOLD analysis project Ga0134127, IMG submission 96459) | Terrestrial soil microbial communities with excess Nitrogen fertilizer from Kellogg Biological Station, Michigan, USA - KB3-175-3 | ecosystem: Environmental > Terrestrial > Soil > Unclassified ...
TGGAGACCGTGGACCGGCAGCTCGGGGCGATCGCCCGGCCGTCCCGCGTGCACTTCGTGACGCTGCTTCCCAAGACCCGCTCGGGCAAGCTGCTGCGCCGCTCCATCCAGGCTCTCGCCGAGGGGCGTGATCCCGGTGATCTCACCACTATCGAAGACCCCAGTGCCCTTGAGCAGATACGCGCGGCGGTGGCGCCAAAATCATGAAAGTCGAGATGCAGTCTCGTGTGAAAGCGGTTCTCGGCGCGGTCCTGCTGGCCTTTGCGTGCGCTACGTGCGGCGCCGCCGACTATCCCAGCCGACCCATACGCGCCATCGTTGGTTTCGTGCCGGGCGGCGCGACCGACATCATGGCGCGCCAACTGGGCCAGAAGCTCTCCGAGAGCCTCGGGCAGCAGGTCATCGTGGACAACCGGCCGGGGGGCAGCGGCATCATCGCCGCCGTCATGGGCCGCGACGCGCCGGCCGACGGCTACACTATTTTCTTCGGCACGATCAGCACGCTCGCAACCAACGTCGCGACGATCAGTAAGCTGCCGTACGATCCGCTGCGGGACTACGCACCGATCACGCTAACAGCGTCCAACCCGTACTTTCTGGTGGTGCATCCGGGAGTGCCGGCCGCCACGGTGAAGGAGTTCATTTCGCTTGCGCGGGCGAAGCCAGGACAGCTCAATTTCGCCTCATCCGGGACCGGCGGGGGCAACCACCTGGCCATGGAACTCTTCCGCAGCATGGCGAAGATCGACATGGTGCATATCCCCTACAAGGGCGCGGCGCAGGCGACCGCCGAGACCGTGGCAGGCCACGTGCAGATGACTTTCAGCCAGCCCTCCGTAATGCTGCCCCATGGCAAGGCCGGGCGCGTCAAGGTGCTGGGCGTCACCAGCCTGAAGCCGCTGGCATCGTGGCCCGAAGCGCGGCCTGTCGCCGAGGCAGGGCTGCCCGGATTCGAGACTTCGTCGTGGCAGGGCGTGGTGGCCCCGGCGAGGACTCCGAAGCCCATCGTGGAGCGGTTGCACCGGGAATTCGTCAAGGCGCTGCACTCGCCCGAGGTCGAGCGCAGGCTTCTGGCTGAGGGCTCCGAGATCGGCGGAATCGCGCCGGAGGCGTTCGCCGCCTACATCCGTACCGAGATCACCAAGTGGACCCGCGTGGTGAAGGAAGCCGGGATCAGGGTGGAATGACCACCCCTTGCATACGCTCGACCTCTCCTAGACTAGGAGGGGAGGCTGCAGACCGGGGTGGTTAGGTGCACTGCAATCCCTGCGCGACGCACATATGGTGTTTCGCCAGCGCAAGCCCCAGCCACAGCCAGGCCAGCAGGAAAAAAGCGATGAATCCGACGTGCGCGTCGTGCACGAAGCGCGGGGTAATGATGCGGGTGAGCTTGATGATGGGTTGGGTGCCCATCTTGAAGAGGTCATAGACAAAATTGCCCTCGCGCGCCCGGGGCCCGAATACCCACAGGATTCCCCGGCCGAGCATGAGCATACCCGCCACCTCCACCAGCGCGCGGGCGACGGAGACGAGCAGGATATCCGCCGGCATTGCCTGGTGCTAAAACGCGAAGCGGCTCATGCCGCCATCCACCGGGGTCACGGTGCCGGTGATGTAGCCTGCGCGCGGCGAGGCCAGGAATATGGCGAGGTTCGCCAGCTCCTCCGGCTCTCCGAAGCGGCCCATCGGGATGTTCTCTTCGGCAAATTTCCTGCGATCCTCTTCCGTGGGGTGGAAGCGGACAATCTGCTCGCTCATGATGCGCCCTGGCTGGATCGAGTTGATGGTGATGCCGTGCTTCGCCATCTCGCGCGATAGGCCCTTGGCCCAGGCATGAACCGCCGCCTTGGCTGAATTGGCCGCGTTGATGCCGCGCGGCTCGGAGGAGCCGGTGATGTTGACGATGCGCCCCCAGTTCCTCGCCTTCATGCCCGGGACCACGGCGTGGGACAGTTCGCGCAGTCGGACGAAATTGACCAGCAAGCCTTCCGCCCATTGCTCCTTGGTGGCCTCGAACGGGTAGGGCCGGCTGCCGCCGGCGGCGTTGATCAGGATATCCACGCGCCCGAGCGCCTTTTCCGCCCCCTGGGCCAGCTTCTCCGCGGAGCCGTCCTGGTATAGGTCGGATTCGATGATCAGCGGCTCGGCGCCCTTCGCGGAAACGATTTCCCGGGCGAGTTCCTCGAGCAGGTTCACCCGGCGCGCGGTGATGGCAATTTTTGCGCCTTCACGCGCGAGCCCCAGCGCGATGGCGCGCCCAATGCCGCGCGAGGCGCCGGTGACGAGGGCGGTTTTGCCTGAAAGCTGTAAGTCCATAGAACGTGGGTCGTGGGTGGTGGGTAGAGGGTTGTGCGTTAACGGCGGATCGCAAAGCCGGAGTAACGACCCACGATCCACGATCCACAAATCACGGGTTTGTTGGCGGAGAGGGCGGGATTCGAACCCGCGGTACGGCTTTCACCGTACACACGCTTTCCAGGCGTGCGACTTAAACCACTCATCCACCTCTCCGGAGGCCGGAATTTTATCAGATTGATACGGTGTTTCGACTGACTGTGATATTCAAACTGCACCAACGAGACGACCGACCCTGATGGTCCCGCTCCTTGAGATTTGCAGGGGACCCGCGCATCATCATAATTACATGGAACCCGCCGACAGCATCCGCCGCCTTGGCTTCGAGCGCTGGTACGAGCGCCGTCTGATAGAGGGGCACGCCTGGTTCATCAGCGGGTTCTTCTGCATGATTGCGATTGCGGCCTGCATGGAGGAGCTGAGCTTTCGAGGCTCGTTTGCACGCCTGCTCCTTTACGTCATCGTCGTGACGACTGCGGCTGCGATCGGCATTTACGGCTTGGTGCGGTACCAGAAGATACTTGTCGAGGCCGAGCGGCTCGGCGAACATGCCACGTGCGGCGCCTGTGGCACCTACGCCCGGTTCAAGCTCATTTCCCCCTCGCAGGTTTGCTGCCGTAAGTGCGGCAACGAATGGCGCCTCATTGACGTTGATTGAGTGTTGCCCCAGGAATCGGGCTGGGTAGTGACGCCACGTTGGATCAGCGGGCCTCTTCCGCGCCACCACCGGAATGGGCAGTCACAGCGGTGGCCTTGATCAGGTGTTGCGCCATTTTTGGGTCAAAACGGTTTAGGTGTGCGGTGACCTCGTCGAGTTTTTCACGGCGATCCAAGGTGTGATAGGCCATGCCCAGCTCGAACCACGCGTAGCTGTTCATCGGCTGGAGCGCTGCCGCCTGGCCCAACGCCTCCGCGGATTCCTCGTGTCGCCCGGTCGACGCCAGAGCGAGTCCCAACCCGTACCAGGCGCGGTCGATACCCGGCCTGAGCCGCACCGCATCTTTGAACGCTTGAATCGCCTGCTCGTAATCCTTTTGCATGTGGCACACGTAACCCAGGTCGAACAGCAGGATCGCGTTATTCGGCTCGAAGCTGAGTGCGTGCCGGAACTGCTCGATCGCGAGGGGGTAGCGGCCGAGGCGGCCATAGAGATAGCCGAGCGTACTGGTGGCAAGCCGGTTCGAGGGGTCGATGCGCAGTGCCTCGCGCAACTCCTCCACCGCGCGATCGTGCTGGTTGAATAGCGCGAGCAAGCGCGCGAGTTGATAGTGCCACCAGGATGTGAGGTTCATGCTGCCAAATTCTAGCAAAGTGACATGTGCCTAAAAGAACAAAGCCCGCCGAGGCGGGCTTTGTTTTAGCTCAGGACAAGCCAGGTCAGGTCGCCTGCGTATTGATATCGCCGCGCAGGTGCGGGTAACGCACGTGCTCGACCAGTTCCTGAACCTGTTTCGATGGTTCAGGCGTGAGCAGGCTCACCACGACGATGGTGATAATGCCAACCGGCAAGCCGAAGACGCCGGCCGAAATGGGGCTCATGTTGAACCACTGGTTGGCCGCCACGCCGCCGAAGAACGGGTAGGTCTGCACCATGTAATACATGCAGGTGGCGAGACCGGCGACCATGCCGGCGATCGCCCCCCACTTGTTGGCGCGCTTCCAGAATATGCCCGTTACCAGCGCCGGGAAGAATGACGATGCCGCGAGCGAAAACGCCGCACCCACCAGGAACAGGATGTTTCCCGGCTTGAGTGAGGTCACGTACGCCGCAATGAGCGCGACTACGAGCAACAGCGCCTTCGAAACGGCGACGCGGCGGCTGGTCGGCGCGGCCGGATCGATCATCTTGTAGTAGAGGTCGTGTGAGAGGGCGTTCGCGATTGTCAGCAGCAGCCCGTCGGCGGTGGACAGCGCCGCCGCGAGACCGCCGGCCGCAACCAGTCCCGACACGACGTACGGCAAACCGGCAATCTCCGGCGTAGCCAGCACGATGATGTCAGTGCCCAGCACGATCTCGGCGAGCTGCACGACGCCGTCGAAGTTGAGATCCGTTATGGTCAACAGCGTGGGATCCACCAGTCGCCACGCTGCCGCCCATGCCGGGAGCTCGGCGAACTTGCTGCCGACAAGATGCGTATACACGTCGTACTTCGCAAGCACCGCCAGGCAGGGCGCGGTGAAGTACAGCAGGAAGATGAAGAACAGCGACCAGAACACCGACTGGCGGGCCTGCCTCACGCTGGGGGTGGTGTAGTAGCGCATCAGGATGTGGGGCAACGCCGCCGTCCCGAACATCATGCAGAAGACGATGCCGAGGAAATTGTTGCGTGCGATGTTCTGCGCGGCTTCATCCTTGCCCGGGAATGGCGTCGCGTGAGGCCGCGGGGGCGCCGCGTTACTTGCCAGGTTCTGGCGTCCCGCGAAAAATGCTTTCGCTTTTTCCGGATCGGTAGGCCAGTATGCCAGCGCCTGCTCGATCGACTTAACAACGTGATCCGGCGCTTTGTCGGCCTTGGCCTTCGCCAGCTTCTCTTCCAGGAGCGCCCGGCGTGCCGCAGTCGCTTTCGCCATGTCTTTCGTTGCCGCCTTCGCATCGGCGGCAGCCTCCTTGGCGAGTGCGCGCACTTCCTTCTCTACGGGATCGGCGGTGAACTTCTTCTCAAGCTCTGTGACCTTTTGCAACGTGACGCCGTATGCCAACTGGGGGATGGGGATTCCCGTGTGCTTGACTCCGAGCCAGACGACAGGCGTGAGGTAGGCAATGATCAGGATGATGTACTGCGCCACCTGCGTCCAGGTGACCGCGCGCATGCCACCCAGGAACGAGCACACCAGGATACCGCCGAGGCCGACGAACACCCCGACGCCGAATTCGAGCCCGGTCATGCGGGATGTGATGATGCCGACCCCGTAGATCTGCGCCACGACGTAAGTGAACGAGCAGAGAACGGCAGCGAAAATACCGACCGAACGAATGACGTGTCCGCCGTAACGTTCGCCGAGAAAGTCGGGGATCGTGAACTGGCCGAATTTGCGCAGATACGGTGCGAGGAACACCGCCACCAGCACGTAACCGCCGGTCCAGCCCATCACGAACGCCAGGCCGTCAAATCCGGCAAGGTACAAGGTACCGGCCATGCCGATGAACGACGCCGCGCTCATCCAGTCGGCGCCCGTCGCCATGCCGTTGAAGAATGCCGGCACGCGCCGTCCCGCTACGTAGTATTCCGCCGCGTCAACGGTCCGGGTCATGATGCCGATGCCGGCGTACAGTCCGATCGTTCCGATCAGGAACCAGTAGCCGATCCATTGCCTCGACATCCCCATCTGCTCGGCAATCGCAAGCGCGAGCAGGAAGACGATGAAGCCGCCAGTGTAAAAACTGTAATATTTTTGGAGTTGGGACTTGAATGCCTTGTGGCCCATCACGGACTGGCTCATTCGTCTTCTCCTTCTTGCACGCCATATTCAATGTCGAGCTTGTTCATGTAATGCTGGTAGATCCAGATCAACACGACATAAATGATGAGGGAACCCTGTGCCGACATGTAGAAGCCGAGCGGGAATCCGAGGAAGGTGATTGAGTTCAACTCGCGCGCATACCAGCCTTCAACGAACGTCGCTATGAACCATATGACCAGCAGTATCGCTGTCACCACCAGGTTCTTGTGCCAGTATTCCTTGTGCTGCTCGGTCAGCTGCATGGAACCTCCTTTGTCGTTGGAGCGCGGCAAAAAGCGATGGCCGCAGGAGAACAAAGTTGTTTTATTACGGTTTTTCTCCTGATGAATGTTAGAGAAAAATACTTACAAAATCCTGAACCAGCGCATAGAATTGTCGCTGGGGAAAGGGGCCGCGTAGCATTTCATGCTGCACTGCATGATGAATGCATAAAGCGCGCCGGGGGCTGAATTGCGGATACTCATCACAGAGGACGATGCGGCCCTGGCAGAGGCGCTGCAGTTTTCGCTCGGCCAATCAGGCTACGCCGTGGACTGGGTCCCAAACGGGGCAGCCGCCGACGAAGCGCTCAAGGGCGGCGTGTTCGGGCTGCTGATCCTCGATCTTGGACTGCCGAAGCTCGATGGCTTCGAGGTGCTGCGCCGGTTGCGCCGCCGCAATCCCTCGCTGCCCGTGCTGATCCTGTCCGGGCGCGAAAAGCCCGAGGAGAAGGTGCTCGGACTCGACCTCGGGGCCGACGATTACCTGGTGAAGCCATTCAGCCTGAACGAACTGCAGGCTCGGGTGCGGGCACTGCTACGCAGGGGCCAGCAGGGCGGAGTGGCGCCGCAGATCAGCTATGCGGGCCTCGCGTTCGATTCCGTGGGCCGGGCGGCCAGCGTCAATGGCAAAACGCTGCCGTTATCGCTGCACGAGGTCGGTGTGCTGGAGGTCCTGCTGCACCGGTTCGGGCGGGTCGTGAGCAAGGAGCAACTGGTCGAGCAGCTCTACAGCTACGACAAGGAAGTGAGCCAGAACGCGATCGAGGTTTACGTGCACCGGCTGCGCAAGAAGATCGCGGGCGGCGGCGTCACCGTGCGCACGCTCTACGGGCAGGGCTACCTGCTCGACTACGTCAGTCACTAGCCCGGGCGACGCCCAGCAAGCCTGCGACCGTATCGGTAAGCTCCCGGGTGGCGAACGGCTTGGTCATATAGATATTGGCGCCTGCCGCCAGGCCTTTTTCCATTTCGCCTTCCCGCCCGCGCGCGGTCAGCATCACGATCTTGATGCCCTGCGTTCCGGGGTTCGAGCGGATCCAGCGGCATACCTCGAACCCGTTTACTGAAGGCAGCATCAGATCCAGCACGACGAGGTCGGGGCGCAGCGCCCCGGCCAGCCGGATGGCTTCGGAGCCGTCGCGTGCAACCGCGACTTCGTAACCGGCTTCCTTCAGCAGGAATTCGAGGGAAATGACGATATTGGGCTCGTCTTCCGCGATGAGTATTTTTTTTGCCAATGGAGCCGGGGCCTTCAGGTTCCGTATCGCGGTTGGGCCTCGCGCAACGGCGGCGCCGGCTCACTGACAGCAGCGAGTGGCAGCGTGAAGGAAAACATCGACCCTTCGCCCGGCCTGCTCTCGACCCACAGTCGTCCGCCGAAGTGATCGATGATCTGGCGCGAGATGGCGAGTCCGAGCCCGCTGCCCTTGGGTTTCTCGGTGAGCGTGTCGCCTACCTGGCGGAACTTGTCGAATATGACCCGCTGGTCGGCTTCGTTGATGCCGACGCCGTTATCGGCGACGTCCACCCGCAACAATTGGCCGTGGCGGGAAAGCGTGACCACGATCCTCCCGTCCGGACGTTCGCAGAACTTGGCCGCGTTGGACAGCAGATTCAGCATCACCTGCATCAGCCGGTCGCGGTCGGCCACGACGGTCGGCACCAGTTGCGGCATCCGGACTTCGAGCTCCATGTCCTTGTCCTTGACCAGCTGGCTCACCGAGGTGACGGAATCCTCGATCACCTCGCGCATGTCGATTTCACCCGAGTGCCACTCGGCGTTGCCGGACTCGATCTTCGCAAGGTCGAGTACCTGGTTGATGAGGCGGGTCAGGCGCTCGGACTCCTTGATGATGATCCCCAGGAACTTGGCGCGTTGCGCGTCGTCGAGGCTGGGGTTGTCGTTCAGAATCTCCGAAAACGCGCGTATCGAGGTAAGCGGGGTGCGCAACTCGTGAGTCACCGTGGAGATAAAGTCGTCCTTCAGCCGGTCGAGTTCCTGCAGCCGCTGGTTGGCGCCGCGCAACTCGTTGGTCGCGTCCTGCAGCTCGCGCGATTTCTGTTCCAGCTGGCGGCTGTAAGCAAGCACCTGCGAAGCCTCGTCGATGATGTTCATTACTTCGTCCAGCCCGAGCGGCTCTTCCTCCACTACCGAGGCCACCATCACGCGGGCGGAGGCGCCGCCGATCGCGCCGGCGAGCAACGATTCGGCGTAATGGACCAGGTTGGCATCGGCGGAGAGATCATCTGCTGATTTCACACCCCGGTTGCGGGCGTAAGTAGCGAATGCTTCCCGCGCCCGGTCCGGTCCGAGGAACCGGCCGAGGAGCAACTGCAGGTCGTTTACGGATGCGCTGCCGCGCCAGAAGCGTGAGCCGGTGGTTGCGGCCGGATGGCTCAGCGCGTCCACGAACACGGTGGCCTGGCTGTGCTCGACCGCACCAGGCCCCTTGAATAGCGAGAGTCCGACGTAGCAGCCGATGTTGGCGAGCATGCTCCAGAACAGGCAATGCGTGATGTCATCGAGTCCGTAGAGTCCGAAGAGCTGTTGCGGCCTCAGCAACTCGGTGCCGAACAAACCGTGCGACAGGAAAGTGATCGGCAGCCAGCCCGACTTGGCGAAGGATGGCAGGAGCAGGGTATAGGTCCAGACCAGGAAGCCGGCGGCGAGGCCGCATACTGCCCCGGCGCGGGTGCCCCCTTTCCAGAAAATGCCGCCAATGATGGCCGGAGCGAACTGCGCCACCGCTGCAAACGAAATAAGCCCGATGGCGACGAGCGCGTACGCTTCGCCCGCGAGGTAGAAGTAGAGGTAGCCCAGAACCAGGATCAGCACGATTGCACCGCGCCGGATGCCGAGCAACAGGCCCGAGAGGTCACGGCGCTCGGTTAGACGCAATGCTTTCATGCGCAGCAGCACCGGCATTACCAGGTCATTGCAGACCATGGTGGAGAGCGCGATGGTCTCAACGATCACCATTCCCGTCGCGGCCGAGAGCCCGCCGATGAAAGCGAACAGCGCGAGCCACGGCCGCTGCTCCGCGATCGGCAACGTCAGCACGAAGGTATCCGCGTCCACCGAGCCGCCGGGGAAATGCAGCAGACCTCCGAACGCAATCGGCAGGACAAAGATGTTGATCGCGAGGAGATAGAGCGGGAACAACCAGATCGCTTTGTTCAAGTGGCGCTCGTCTACGTTCTCCACCACCGCCACCTGGAACTGCCGCGGCAGGAACATGATCGCTGCCATCGACAGAAACGTGAGCGAGGCCCACGTCGCGTAATTGCCGCTCTCACCCCCGAGCGTGAGCAGCGCGTTCAGCTGGACCACCTCGCTGGCACGCTGGAAGATGTCGGCGAAGCCGTCGTACAGCCCGAACGTGACGAAAAGGCCGACGGCGATAAAGGCGAGGAGCTTCACGACCGATTCGAATGCAATCGCCGCCACCAGGCCCTCGTGGCGCTCGGTGGCGTCGAGGTGGCGCGTGCCGAACAGAATGGTGAAGGCGGCGAGCAGCATCGCGATGTAAAACGTGTTGTCGCCGAGGAACAGCGGCGCACTTTGCTTGTCGGGCATCACGACTTCGGGATACTTGAGGATGATGGAGAACGTGTTCGAGATCGCCTTCAATTGCAGCGCGATGTAGGGAATGACCCCGACGACTGCGATGATCGTGACCAGCCCGCCGAGCGTCTGGCTCTTGCCGTAGCGCGAGGCGATGAAGTCGGCAATGGAGGTGATGCGGTTCTGCTTGCTGATACGGATGATCTTCAGCATCACGTACCACCACAACGCCGCCATCAGGGTGGGGCCGAGATAGATGGGCAGGAACCCGATGCCACTCGTCGCTGCTCGTCCGACGCTACCGTAGAACGTCCAGGAAGTGCAATAGACCGCAAGCGAGAGCGCGTAGATGTACGGATTGGCGATGATGCTGCGCCCTTCGTCGGCGCGCTTGTCGCCGTATGAGGCAATGGCGAACAGCAACCCCACGTAGGCGAATGACGCGATGACGATGACCGGGGCGGTAAGCATGGTTCAGGCTGCGGCGCGCGGCTGAGTCGCCGACGCGATCAGTCGCTGCGTTTCTCGACGACCAGTGCCATGAGGGCGATGAGAAGGGCCCACGTGGTGAAGACGTAGGCGTACAGCACCGGCATGCCCAGGATACGGTTGTCGCTGGCGAACAGGTTGAGCAGAGGGTAGTTGAGCAGGAGGAACCCCAGCAGGAACAGCGCCACGAGGCGCTGTCCCTTGATGCTCGGTCGGATCATGGTCCCTCCGTTGATGGAAGGGCAGGGCGCCCGGTCAGCTTGCCTTCTCGCTCAGCTGCTTGAGTATCGCCGGGTTCTCGAGGGTGGTGACGTCCTGCGTGATCTCCTCGTCTTTTGCGATCGAGCGCAGCAGGCGCCGCATGATTTTGCCGGAGCGGGTCTTGGGCAGGTTGTCGCCGAAGCGGATGTCCTTCGGCTTGGCAATGCCGCCGATTTCCTTGCCGACCCAGTCCTGCAACTCCTTGACGATCTTCTTCGCGTCATCACCGCCAGGTCGCGCCTGTTTCAACACGACGAAGGCGCAGATGGCTTCCCCGGTCAGCTCATCGGGCCGGCCGACGACCGCCGCTTCCGCGACCTTGGGATTCGCGACCAGGGCTGACTCGATTTCCATGGTGCCCAGCCGGTGGCCGGAGACGTTCAGCACGTCGTCGATACGGCCCATGATGCGGATATAGCCGTCCGCGTCGTACGAGGCACCGTCGCCGGCGAGGTAGAACTTGCCTTTGAAATCCTCGGGGAAGTAGGTTTTCTTGTAGCGCTCGGGATCACCCCAGATCGTGCGCAGCATCGACGGCCACGGTTTCTTGATCACGAGGATGCCGCCCTTGCCTTTGCCGACCGAGTGCCCGGTCTCATCGACGATGTCGGCGATGACGCCCGGAAGCGGGAAGGTGGCCGAGCCGGGTTTCGTCGGCGTCGCTCCGGGCAGCGGCGTGATCATGTGACCGCCGGTTTCGGTCTGCCACCAGGTATCCACGATCGGGCAGCGCCCGCCGCCCACGGTTTCGTGGTACCACATCCAGGCCTCGGGATTGATCGGCTCGCCGACCGTGCCGAGGATGCGCAGCGAGGACAAGTCGTATTTCTTCGGCAGGTCGCCGCCGGCCTTGATCAGCGAGCGGATGGCGGTAGGCGCGGTGTAGAACACCGTGACCTTATGGTCCTGGATCATTTTCCAGAAGCGGCCTGCATCCGGGTAAACCGGGACGCCCTCGAACACGACCTCGGTTGCGCCGCAGGCGAGGGGGCCGTAGCACACATAGGAGTGCCCGGTGACCCAGCCCACGTCGGCCGTGCACCAGAAAATGTCCGAGGGTTTGTAATCGAACACCCACTTCATCGTCATGATGGCCCACAGCAGGTAGCCGCCGGTGGAATGCTGGATGCCCTTTGGCTTCCCGGTCGAGCCCGAGGTGTAGAGAATGAACAGCGGATGCTCGGCATTGACCCAGGTCGGCTCGCAGGTCTCGGGCTGTCCCTTGACCAGGTCGTGCAGCCAGACATCGTGCCGCGCGTCCCACTTCACGCTGCTGCCGCTGCGCTGGTACA
>Ga0134127_10003252_pt1 | contig 11683 bp, 11 predicted proteins | sample KB31753_FD_96459 | JGI IMG/M metagenome (GOLD analysis project Ga0134127, IMG submission 96459) | Terrestrial soil microbial communities with excess Nitrogen fertilizer from Kellogg Biological Station, Michigan, USA - KB3-175-3 | ecosystem: Environmental > Terrestrial > Soil > Unclassified ...
CCGCCAGCGGCTTGCCGCCGCGGCCGGGGAACGTGGCGGCGGGCGGGATCGCGCCCAGTCCCGCCGCGACCGCGTCCCGCCCGGTGAGCACCGCGAGCACGCCGGGCAGGGCGCGCGCCCGGCTCGTGTCCACCGCGCGGATGATGCCGTGGGCCACGGGGGAGCGGGCGAAGGCGGCGTGAACCTGGCCGGGCACGTCCACGTCGTCGGTGAAGCGCCCGCCGCCGGTGAGGAGGGGGCCGTCCTCGCTGCGCCGCCCGCCCGCGGCGGTGCCGAAGCGCAGCGAGGACCCGGAGCCGGTCAATTCCGGCCAGTCAACTCCTGAAGGACGAATCCGTGCGGTCCAGCCGGCGGAGGAGCCCCGGCCACACCAGCTTGCCCTGGCCGCCGTTGCGGCGCTGGTTGGCGACCGCGTTGGCGTAGCCCTTGTCCATCACTTCCTTGGGCACCGAGATCAGCTCCCCGCCACCCGACTGGGCGCGCACCTGGATCTGGCACGAGGCCTCGAGGTAGTACATGTTCACGAAGGCGTCCGCCACCGTCTCGCCCACCGTGAGCAGGCCGTGGTTGCGGAGGATCAGGCAGCGGTTGTCGCCCAGGTCTGCCACCAGGCGCGGCTTCTCGTCCGCGTCCAGCGCGGGGCCCTCGAAGTCGTGATAGCCCACGCTGTTGAGCACGAAGAGCGAGTGCTGCGAGATCGGGAGCAGGCCGGCCCGCTGGGTGGCGACCGCGACCCCGTTGGCGGTGTGGGTGTGGAGCACGCACTTGGCGTCGTGGCGGGCGCCGTGGATCGCGCTGTGGATGATGAAGCCGGCCGCGTTGACGTTGAACGGCGAGTTGTCGACCTTGTTGCCCTCCTGGTCGATCTTGACCAGGCTGGACGCGGTGATCTCGTCGAAGAAGAGGCCGTAGGGGTTGATCAGGAACTGGTCCTGGGTGCCGGGCACCCGGGCCGAGATGTGGGTGAAGACCAGGTCCTCCCAGCCGTAGCGCGACACCAGGCGGTAGGCGGCGGCCAGGTCGACGCGGACGGCCCACTCCTCGTCCGATACCTTTCCCTTGAGCGACGGAATCTCGAGCGCGGTGGAAGTCATGGGATCCTTTCGCTCAGCGGAGGTTGTAGAGCTTGACCACGTTGTCGTAGGTAATCTTCTTCTGCACGCGCTCGGGCAGGTTGCCGAGGTTCTTCTCGAGGTGCCGGCGCGAGTCGGGCCACACGCAGTCCGGGTGCGGGTAGTCCGCGCCCCAGATGATGTTGTCCTCGCCCACCAGCGGGATGATGGGCTCGAGGAACTGGTCCTGCTGGTAGGTCACGTAGCCCTGGCGCTTGAAGTAGTCGCTCGGCTTCATCGAGAAGCCGAGGCCCCGGGCGCGGTCCTCGTATTCGGTGTCGAAGCGGTCGAACACGTACGGCAGCCAGGTCACGCCCGACTCGCCCAGCACGAACTTGAAGTCGGGGTACTTCTCGCAGGCCCCGGAGGTGATGATCGAGACGAGCACCTCCATGGTGTCGAGCTGGAAGAGCGAGGAGCGCACCAGCCGCCACTGCAGCATGTACTGCTGCTCCAGGGCGGGCGAGTCGGGCGCGCGCACTGCCTTGAACCCGGTCGAGTGGAACGCGATCGGAAAGTGGCACTCGGCGGCCGCCTCCCAGAGCGGATACCAGTCGTGCTGGTAGAGCGGGATGCTCATGGACTTGAAGCCGAGGTCGCCGCCCTTGAGGCCCATCTTGGCGCAGCGGCGGACCTCCGCGGCGGCGGCCTGGGGGTCGTGGTTGGGCACGATCGCCAGCGGGTAGATCCGGTTGGGGTCCGACTTCCTGGCGAAGTCGGCGGCCCAGTCGTTGTAGATCGCATTGGCCCAGCCGCGGCGCTCGCCGCTCGCGATCATGTCGTTGATCATCAGACAGCCGTAGACGACCTCGGCGTCGAGCCCGTCACGGTCCAGGTCGGCGAGCCGCAGCTCGGGGGTGGTGGGCCGGGGCTTGGCCCCCGCGCGATGGTCCCACTCGAAGCCGCACGAGGCCATCTCGTCGATCCGGGCGAAGGTGCCGGGCGTCCGCTTGAGGAAGCCGGGCCCCACCCCGTTCCACATCCCCTTGTCCTGCGCCTCCACGAACCAGTGGCAGCCGTCCTCCAGCTCCTCCACGCGCGGGACCAGCAGCTTCCACTTGGAAGGCGCCTGGCTCGACCAGAGATCGGGCGGGCAGTAGGTGAGGTCGATGTGGTTGTCGCCGGAGATGAGCCGCTCTAGCATGACGCCCTCCTTGGCCGGGTGGGGGAGCTGTCGATGGTGCGATCCTACTCCCTGAGGCTGCGTGAGGACAAGAGTCCCGGCCGGGCGGGCCCCGGTCGGCCCTCCTAGAGGTCGACCGCGACCTCGACCGGGCCCCGGTCCGTGAAGCTCAGGACCATCGGAGGAACGCGCAAGTCCTCCTCGTCGTACAGCTTCCGAAGGGCCGGCCAGTCGGCATCCGGCGCGGCGGTCAGCGCGGCGACCGCGTCGAGCCGCGCCGCGGTGCGCTCCGGGATCGGCGCGCCGGGCGCCAGCCCACGCGGGAGCCCCCAGACGTCCCACGCGAGCATCTCGCGCTTGTTGAGGGCGGCCAGGTCGCGGACCACGCTGCTGGCCAGGAATCGCGCGCCGGTGATGCCGATCGCGGAGACCCCGCAGGTGTCCGGATCGATCGTGCCGCGCCGGGCGCGTCCCCATGCCGCGCCGGCGACCAGGAAGGCGTCGCGGGGCACGTCGGCCGGATCGAAGCCGACTCCGAAGTGGGCCCGCACCCGATCGCTCAGCTCGGGATCGAGCAGGCGCCAGCGATCGCCCGCGTGGTACTCGCAGACCCAGTGGTCTTCGTGGAACCCGGGTGTGAAGTACGCGGCGAAGCCGACGCGAAGCCGCGCGGGGACCCCGTGATGCCGAAGCGCACTGCACGCGAGCAACGCGTAGTCGCGACAGATGCCGATGAAGCGGCGGTCGAGCGGGCGGGCCGCGTCGAGCGGCGACGGGTCGCGGATGAGGATCCGATCGAGCATGCGCGACAGCGTCCGACATTCGACGTCGTCCGCGCTGTCCGGAGGCGGAGTGACCGCGAGCGGCAGGACGAATAGACGATGGAGGATGAGCCCGGACACCGCCGCGACGAGGTGCCGGGGGTCGCGGGGCAAGGCCTCGAGGAGCGGCGTCCGCTCCCCCGCGTCCGACATCCGGCTCTGCGTGGTGTAGAAGGCGCGCTCCGACGGGGTCATGGACGAGACGCGGCGCCGCGGGAGAGCAGGTTCAAGTAGGTCTTGTCACGGCGCTTCGCGACCAGGTCGAGCGGGCTCTTGCCGTCCTTGCTCCGGATCGTCGGGTCGGCCCGGTGGCGCATCAGCATCTCGACGTGCTTCGGGGGGCTGTTCTTCTTGAGCATCAGGTGGAGCGCGGTCACGCCTTTGCGGTTCTGGAAGTTCACGTTCGCCCCGTGATGCAGCAGCCGCTCGGCGGCGGCGAAGCGGCTCCACTTGATCGCGCTCAGGAAGGGCGTCTCGTCCTCGGTGACCGGATCGAGCCTCGCCCCGCTCCGCACCAGGAGGTCGATGGCCTCCACGTTGTCGGCGAACCCGGCCGCCCAGAGGCAGTTCTCCGGGGTCGACCCGTGCTTGAGGAGAAAGCGGGCGAGCGCGAGGTTGCGGCCGCGCGAGATCGCGTACCAGAGCGGAGTCGCCTGGAACGCGCCCTCGACGAAGGCGGGGGCGTTGACGTCGAGCCCCGCGTCGAGGAGGCGGCGCGCCAGCGCCAGCGATCGGGCGCTCGTCTTCGGATCGGCGGGGAGACTGCAGAGGAAATGAAGCGGGTTTCGACGGCGATCGTCGGTGACCCGGAGGAGATCCGGGCTCGCCGCGAGAAGGGAGGCGACCGCCTCGACGTCGAGCGCCTTGATGGACTGGAAGAGCCGGGTCTTGCTCATGGTCAGCCGGTATTGCGCAGGCCGGCCGCGATGCCGTTGATGGTGACCACGATGATCTCCCGATGTTGCGCGGCGTCGTCGCCATCCTGGTCCGCGAGCGCGCGCAGCCGGCGGAGCATCTCCACCTGGAGGTAGTTGAGCGGGTCCACGTAGGGGTTGCGCAGGTGCACCGAGCGCTGGATCACCGGATCGCCGTCCATCAGCTCGGCGTGGCCGGTGGCGCGCAGGATGGACTCCCGCGTGCGCACGAACTCGTCGCCGATGCGGGTGAACACCGCGGTGGCGAGCGCGCGGCTCGGCACCAGCTCGGAGTACAGCGCGGCGATGCCCATGTCGGCCTTGAGCAGGGACATCTCCGCATTGTCCAGGATGGCCCGGAAGAAAGGCCAGCCCGCGTACATCTCCTGCAGCCGGCCCGCGTCGACATGTCCGAGCGCGGTGCCGAGGCCGTACCAGCCCGGGAGATTGAAGCGGCTCTGCATCCACGAGAACACCCAGGGTATCGCGCGCACCGCGCTCCGGGTGAGGCCGCCCGCGCGGCGCACCGCGGGCCGCGAGCCCAGGCGCAGGCGCGAGAGCTCCTCGATCGGCGTGGCGGCCCGCCAGTACTCGAGGAAGCCGGGCGTGCGCTCGACCAGATCGTGATAGGTCTCGCGCGCCGCGCCCCCCATCACGTCCATCGCGTCGCGCCAGGCGGGCTCGAGCGGCGCGGCGGCGTCGCCGGCCTCGTCCGCGGAGGCCAGCAGCACCGCGCTCACGATCTGCTCCACGTGGCGATGGGCCAGGGCGGGGTCGGCGTAGCGCGACGCGATGGTCTCGCCCTGCTCGGTCACGCGGAAGCGGCCCTGGACCGTGCCGGGAGGCTGGGCCCGGATCGCACGCCCGGCGGGTCCGCCGCCGCGCGCCACCGTGCCGCCGCGCCCGTGGAAGAGGGTGAGCCGGATGCCGCGGTCCCGGCAGGTCCGCGCGATGGCCTCCTGGGCGCGATAGAGCGCCCAGTTGGCGGCCAGGTAGCCGCCGTCCTTGTTGGAGTCGGAGTAGCCGATCATCACCATCTGTTCGTCGTCGCAGGACGCGAGATGGGCACGGTAGACCGGCAGCGCGAAGACCGCCTCGAGCGTGCGCGGCGCCGCGTCGAGATCGCCGAGGGTCTCGAAGAGTGGCACGATCTGCCGGCCGCCCGCCCCGCCCGCCCAGCGCGCCAGCAGCAGCACGGTGAGGAGATCGGCGGGCCCGCGCGTCATCGAGATGATGAACGGTCCCAGCGACTCGCGGCCGTAGATGGCCTCGGCGCGGGCGAGGAGGCGGAAGAGCCGCCAGGTCTCCGATGCCGGCTCGTCGAGCGCGAGGGCGGAGATCTCCGAGGCCTTCGGTGCCTCCTCGGCGAGGAGCCGGAGCAGCCGCGCCGCGCGGGCCGGCTCGTCGCGCTCCGCGAAGCCGGTCTCGAGGCCGAGGCGGGCCAGGATGTCGCCGAGGGTGGCCGCGAGGCGCCCCGAGTCCTCGCGGATGTCGAGCCGCGCCGCGTGCAGGCCGAAGGTCTCGAGCTGGCGCTCGAGCGCGCGGATCCGGTCGCCGGCCAGCGCGGGCGGGACGCCCTCCGCGACCAGGTCCACCACCGCGCGGACCTCGGCCGCGGTGGCGCGCGCGGCGTGCGGGGCCTCGTCGAGGAGGCGGGCCGCCATGTCTTCCCGCGAGGCCGCCTCCAGGTCGGCGGCGAGCAGCGAGAGGGCCAGACGGTAGGGCTCGCCCACGTAGCGCTGCTCGAGGTAGGCCACGTGGGCGGGCAGAGGGCGGCGCGCGTCGAGCCAGGCGGTGAGCGCCTCGGGGGGAGGGCAGCGCCGGCCGCTCACGCTCAGGCGCCGGGCCAGGTCCTGGACGGAGCGCCGGTGCCGCTCGACCGCGAGCCCGCGATGCAGGCGCAGGGTCTCGGCGGTCACCTCGGTGACCACCGACGGGTTGCCGTCGCGGTCGCCCCCGATCCAGGAGGCCACCGTGAGCCACGCGGGAGGCGGGACGAGGCCCGGGTAGTGGAGGGCCACCGCGGCCTCGAGATCCGCGTCGATGCGGGGCACGAGCTCCCAGAACACCTCGTCCACGAAGTAGAGGCCGGTGCGCACCTCGTCGGTGACCGCCGGGCGCGTGGTGCGCGCGCGATCGGTCAGCCAGAGCGCGGTGATCTCCGCCTGGAGTCGGGCCAGCAGCTCGCTCCGCTCCCGGGGCAGCAGATCCAGATCCTGGAGGCGTTGCAGCGCCTCGCCGATCCGCTGGAGCTTGGAGAGCACGGTGCGGCGCTTGGCTTCCGTCGGGTGCGCGGTGAGCACCAGCTCCACGCGCAGTCCGCGCAGGAGCGCGGCCATCCGCTCCGCGCCCACGCCGCGGGCCGCGAGCCGCGCGATCGCCTCCCCGATGGATTCCCCGATCGGGGACGGATGCTGCGCGCGCTCGCGGGCACGCAGGGCCTGGATCCGGTGCACTTCCTCGGCGAGGTTGATCAGATCGAAGTAGACCGCGAAGGCGGACGCGGTGGCCCGCGCGGCCTCCTCGGAAAGGTCGGCGACGGCCAGGGGCAGGCGGACCGCCGCGTCCATCTCACCGGCGCGGCGCGCCTTGGCGAGCGCCCGGATGTGCTCCTCGGTCTCGAAGAGGGCGACCGATTCCTGGACGCGCAGGACCTCGCCGAGCGCCTCGCCCAGCAGGTGGATGGTGGCCGAGAGATCCACTCGCTGCGCCCTCCCGTCGCTCAGGGGCTCTTGTGGAGCGCGCCGTCCTTCATGATCATGCGGATCGCGCTTCGGTCCTGGAGGATCGCGATGTCGGCGAGCGGATCGCCGTCGACCAGCAGGAGATCGGCGAGGGCGCCCGCCGCCACCACGCCCAGCTCGCCGGGGCGGCCCATGATCTCGCCGCCAAGCCTGGTGGCGGCCACGAGCGTCTCCAGCGGAGAGTAGCCGAGGAGCTTCACGAAGAGCCAGAGGTCGCGCGCGTAGGTGCCGTGGGGCGTGTACACGAAGCCGTAGTCGCCGCCGGGCAGCACGCGGATGCCGCGGCGGCGCATGCGGCCGATGGTCTCGACGGAGGATGCCAGCTCCCGCTCGAAGCTCACCGCGCGCTCCGGCGTCACGCCCCACTGGCCGTTGGCCTGGGTCAGGTTGTAGGTGATCCCGAGCGCGGGCGCCACGAAGACCCGATCGCGCGCGGACTCCAGCGCGTCGAGCGCGGCCTCGTCGCAGTAGTTGGCGTGGTAGATGATCTCGATGCCGTGCTTGACCGCCATGCGCACCGAGTCGCCGCTCCGGCAGTGCGCGCACACCCGGAGCTCGCGGGCGCGGGCCACCTCCATGGCCGCCGCCACCTCGGCCTCGCTCATGGGGGTCAGCTCCGAGGACCAGGCCGAGGTCCCGAGGTCACCCGAGAGATTGAGCTTGAGCAGGTCCACGCCCTCGCGGGCCAGGAGCCGGCACACGCGGCGGATCGCGTCGGGGCCGTCGGCGACCCAGCAGAACGTCGGCGTCTCGTGATACGGCAGGTGGAGCAGGTTGCTGTCGCCGAGCCCGCCGCTCACCGTGATCTCGGGCCCGTTGGCGAGGAGGCGCGGACCCGGGAACCGGCCCGCCTCGATCTCCCGCTTGACCACCACGTCCAGGCGCGGCTTGGCCGCGGCGGCGGAGAGCGCGCTCGTGTAGCCCGCGTCGAGCATGGTGCGAGCGTTGCGGAGGGTGGCGAGGAGGTGCTCCTCGGGCGGCAGGCGCGTCATCTCGTACGAGGTGATGTCGGCGAAGCTCAGGTGGGCGTGAGGCTCGATGAGGCCGGGCATGAGCGTGGCGCCCCGGCCGTCGATGACGCGCTCCTCGGGGCGCGCCGCCATCGGACCCACCGCCACCTCGGCGATCCGGTTGCCGTCCACGCGCACCGCGCCCGGGAACGGCTCGCGACCGGTGCCGTCCAGGATGCGCACGTTCGTGATGAGGTGGCCGGCCATCGGCGGGGATTCTAGCACCGCGTCGCGGTGGCGGCGATGGCATCGCTCTTGCGTCCTGGATCCGGACCCAGGAGGGGAGACCGATGCCGACCTATCTGATGAGCTGCACTCACTGCGCGTACGAGGTGGCGTTCCGGACCGAGCCGGACGCGAAAACCGAGGGAGTTCGGCACCTTCTGCAGTACCCCTCCCACGGGGTGAAGGTGACGCCGAGCGAGGAAGCCATGATCCGGGACGAGGAAAGAGTTACCGCGTAACCCTGTAATTTAGAGGTACTGACCGGGCTCCCGGGGGGGGCCGTCGGGAGCCGGAGGCAGCCCGCGGCGGCGGCGCATCTCCTCGATCTCGGCGCGCGCCTGCATGTGCTGGCTCCAGAGCGCGGCCTGGATGCCCTGGAACAGCCCCTCCAGCCAGCCGACGAGCTGGGCCTGGGCGAGCCGGATCTCCGACTCGCTCGAGTTGCTGTCGAGCGGAATCGTGAGGGTATCGAGCTCGTCCTGCAGGTCCTTCGACACGCCTTCCTTGAGACCGGTGAGCGCCCGCGCGTAGACCTCCCGCACCCGCCGGCGGCCGGCCTCGTCCGGCTTCGACTGGCGCACGTCTTCGAGCATCTCGCGGATCATCGCGGCGATGCGGATCAGCTTGGCCGGCTGCTCGATGGCCGGCCCGTGCGGCACCGCGGCGGGCAGCACTTCGGGATGCGTGTCGTCCATGGGCGGCTCGGAGTTGGTCGGCATGGCCTCGATGCTACCACGCGTGTCTCGACCGAGCAGGCCCCGTGCCCGGTCGAATCAACACGGTAAGGGCTTCCAGCCGGATCGGCCGCGGCCCGACAACCGGTTGATCTCGTGAGCGTTCGCCGCGGGCACGCCCCTTGCGACGACGTGCCGTGAAAAGACGAACGAGGAGGCGGCGATGACTCGATGGATGGCGCTGGGCGTGTTGATGCTGTGGGCGATGGCGGGGCCGGTGGCTCCCGCGCTCGCCGCGATGGCCGCGATCACCACGGTGGCCCCAGTGGAAGACGAGGCGACGGAAGACGGCGTGAAGGCCGCAGCGGTGAGCGCGCTGGGCCGCGCGGTGCGCGGGGCTCGGGCGATGGGGCTCGCCGACGTCACGCTCAAGAGCATCCGGATGGTGCCGGGCACCGGGGTGGTCGTCGAGATCCTCGCGACCGACGCCGAGCCATCGCTGGAGGAGTCCGCGACCGCGCCGCAGGCGCCGGCGGGGCCGGAGGCGCCCCGCATCTAGCCCTTCCTGGCGGGTTTCTCCGCGACCGGGTAGCCCTTCTTCTTCCACTCCGCGAAGCCGCCGTCCATCTCGACGACGGCCTCGAGGCCCATCTGCTGGGCCACGTCGGTCGCCAGGGCCGAGCGCCACGCGCCGTTGCAGTAGAAGACGAACTCCTTGTCGGCCGCGAACACGTCCTTGTGGTACGGGCTGTCCGGGTCCACCCAGAACTCGAGCATGCCGCGCGGGCAGTGGAACGCGCCCGGGATCATGCCCTCGCGCTCCAGCTCGCGCACGTCGCGGAGGTCCACGAACACCACGCGATCGCTCCCGAGCCGGCCCTTGGCCTCCTCGAGGCTGATGGTCTTGATGCGAGACTTGGCTTCGTTCACCATCTGCTGGAATCCCTTGCGCGGGCTCTTCATGGTCGCTCCTCGATCAGACTTCCAGGTTCTCTTTGCGTACCGCCGCGTTGGCGGCCAGATCGGCGGGCGTTCCGTCGAACACGATGTGCCCGTGGCCCATCACGTACACGCGGTGCGAGATCTTGAGCGCGATGGTGAGCTTCTGCTCCACCAGGAGGATCGAGACTCCGCGACTCGCGATCTCGTCCAGGAAGCGGCCCACCTGGGTCACCAGCATCGGGGCGAGCCCCTCGGTGGGCTCGTCGATGATGACCAGCTCGGGGTCGCCCATGAGGGTGCGGCCCATGGTCAGCATCTGCTGCTCGCCGCCCGACAGGACCCCGGCCAGGTTGTCCTGCCGCTCGCGCAGGTGCGGGAACAGCGCGAACATGTCGTCGAACGACCAGCGGCCGAACCGCCCCGCGCGCTTCTGGCCGAGCTCGAGGTTCTGGCGCACGGTCAGGGTCGGGAAGACCTGGCGGTCCTCCGGCACGTAGCCGATGCCCGCGTGGGCGATCTGATCGGGGCGCAGGCCGACCAGGCTCTTGCCCTTCCAGAGGATCTCGCCGACCGGCTCCACCAGGCCCATGATCGCCTTGCAGGTGGTGGAGCGGCCGACCCCGTTGCGGCCGAGCAGGCTCACGATCTCGCCGCCGCGCACCTCCAGGTTCACGCCCTGGAGGATGTGGCTCTTGCCGTAGTAGGCGTGGAGATCGCGGATCGTCAGCATGAGAAGGGCCGCATCAGGCGACCGGGACGCCCAGATACGCTTCCTGTACCGCGCGGTTGGCCCGGATCTCGGCGGGCGGGCCGGAGGCGATGACCTGGCCGTAGACGAGCACGGTCACCACGTCGGCCACGTCGAAGACCACGCTCATGTCGTGCTCGACCATGACCAGCGTCTTGCCCGCGGTCACGCGCCGGATCAGGGCGACCGCGTGATCGGCCTCGCTGCGGCTCATCCCCGCGGTGGGCTCGTCGAGCAGGATGGTGTCGGCCCCGCCCGCGATCGTGATGCCGATCTCGAGGGCGCGCTGCTCGGCGTAGGAGAGGAGGCCGGCGGGCACGTCGCGGCGCGCCTCCAGGTTCACGTCGGCGAGCAGGCGGGAGGCCGCGTCGTTGAGCGCGCGCTCGCCGCCCAGCAGGTGCCAGAACGAGTAGCGGTAGCCCCGTGACCAGAGGAGCCCGCACCGGATGTTCTCGAACACGGTCATGCGCGAGAAGATCGAGGTGACCTGGAAGCTTCGCGAGAGGCCGCGCCGGTTGATCTCGTGCGGCTCGAGCCCCACGAGTGTGTGGCCGTTCAGCTCGATCGTTCCCGACGTGACCGGAAAGCGCCCGCTGATCAGATTGAACAGCGTGGTCTTGCCGGCTCCGTTGGGCCCGATGATGGCGTGGCGCGTTCCGCGGGCCACGTCGAGGCTCACCCCCATGATGACCGCGGTCGGCCCGAAGCTCTTGTGCACGTCGGTCAGGCGCAGGCCGGGGGCGGACGGGGTCGCGCTCACGCCCGCCTCCCCATCGCCTTGATCTCCTCGGTGACCGCGCCCCAGGCGGCTCCGATCCGGCGCGCCTCCGCCCGCATCCAGAGACCGCCCACCGCGAGCAGCAGGGCCGCCGCGATCCAGGGGGTGCCGCCGCGCGGGTTCACGGTGATCCCGGACAGCGTGAGGCTCTTGCCCTGGGCCGCCCCGATGGTGAGGAACGAGCACAGCTCGATCACCAGCACGAAGCCCACCGCCACCAGGAGCGAGGGGACGACGAGACGGGCGTAGGGTCCGGCGAGGCGGCCGAGACGACCCGCGCGCCAGATCGGCTGGTGCATCATCACCAGCCCCGCGATCCCGCCGGGGGCGAACGTGACCATGAGGATGAACAGCACGCCCGCGTAGACCAGCCACGAGTTGGAGAGCAGGCTCACCCAGCTCTGCAGCAGCACGATGAGCACCGCGCCGATCACCGGTCCCGCGAAGGCCCCGACTCCGCCGATGTAGGTCATGAGCAGGGCGTTGGCCGACATGGCGCCGCTCACCGTGTCGTAGGTCACGATCTCGTAGGTGAGCGCGTAGAGCGCGCCGGCCAGCCCGGCGAAGAAACCGGAGAGCGAGAACTGGACGA
>Ga0134127_10003253_pt1 | contig 11682 bp, 8 predicted proteins | sample KB31753_FD_96459 | JGI IMG/M metagenome (GOLD analysis project Ga0134127, IMG submission 96459) | Terrestrial soil microbial communities with excess Nitrogen fertilizer from Kellogg Biological Station, Michigan, USA - KB3-175-3 | ecosystem: Environmental > Terrestrial > Soil > Unclassified ...
CCTTATTCAATGCGCCGGGCGAGCTATACGATCTCTTGCTACGGCAGATTCCTGCTGAGGCGAATTACCCGACTCGATCCGCCGTACCTGCTTTCAATCGGATTAATACTCAGCTATCAATACATGCTCACCACTCGCCCGAGCTATCAGGGTGAACCCTTCCAGCTTTCATTGCCTCAGCTACTGTGTCACGTTGCTTATTTGAACGTGTTCTTCGGCTATGAATGGTTCAACGGGGTTTTCTGGAGTCTGGCAATAGAATTCCAGTATTACTTGCTGATTGGTTTGTTATTTCCACTTCTGTTCACCCGGGGCCAGCGGCCGCGTCTATTGGTACTCCTGATACTCCTGCTTTTATCGTTTATTCCGCCCACTCCTTTCATCTTTTCGTACCTGGGTTTCTTCCTGCTGGGCTTTGTCACTCTGTTTCATCATCTCAAGATGCTGAATATTAAAAGTTATTTGGCGTGGCTGCTTGTCCTGATTGGGAGTCTTGTTTTTACGGCCGGCTTGATACCAGCACTCGTCGCCGGCGCGACCGCATCTCTGATTGCCTGGGCAAGGTTCGACTTCCGCATCCTCTCGTTCTTAGGTTTGATTTCCTATTCGCTTTACCTGTTGCATTGGCCCCTCGGCTTGCCGTTGCTTGGATTCTTTCAATCCAGGACGGGCTCTGCCTATGTCACACTCGCCGCAACCGTCGCGATCACGGTCTTCTCGGCGTTCGTATACTATGTTGTCATAGAGCGCCCGTCGCAGGTACTTGCGTCCTTCTTCAGTTACAGGTCATTGCGCGAGCGGACTCCTGACGGAATCCTTATGGCCGATCAGGCTGGGTAGACTCCGCAAAAGAGATAACCAACGCCTTGAAATCTTACCTGCGACTCTTCTGGATCGCGAAGCTCGGATGGTCTTGTATTGTCGGCTTGCTGCTGCGCGGAGTCCGTCGAGCCTTCCGGTACAGTCCGCGTATTTGGCATGGGACATTTCCCATGCATATGATCAAGGACATGGTTGCGGTGGACCGGCGGGCGGGTTTTGTTAGCTCGTCAATTGTTCATCACGTAAGACTAAATAGCTCTTACTCGCTTGTCACACTTGGCGATTTCGACGTCGTCCTTTCGGATCGCGGATTACCCTGGGATCGGCTGCACTGGGCGACTTTATGCTATTTACTGCGGCATTCCGACATCTTTGTGATGTTCTTCGACACACGATTCGCAGCAGCGACCCAACCTGAGAAAACAGGGTTCGCGCTTGCCTTGTTGAGATGGTTCGGGGTCCGGTTAATCGCAGTCCCGAGCGGGCTGGATGTCGTGTACGAGAACCGAATCGCGACCAGGTTCGGGTTTTTGGAAAGGCTGCACAAGGATTATCCGGATTGGGATCTTGCGGGTGATACTGATCACATCCGGCGGAGTATTCAGATTATTTCTCGTAATGTCGATTTTGTCGTTTCGGGCGATGCCTTTTGCAGCAGGTTCCTGCCGCGAGAGGATCTCCGTTTCAAGTACTTTCCAATAAGCGCCGATTCTCCGACGAACCAAACGAATCATCATTCCAGGAGGCCGCTCATCGTCCACGCGCCAAACCATCGGTTCATTAAGGGTACCGATGTTTTGATCGAGGCGACTCAACGCCTGCGTGAGGCTGGTGTTGACTTCGAGTTGCGGCTAATTGAAAAGGTGCCGCGACATGAAGCCATAGACTCTTACTCCAAGGCCGACATCATAGCGGATCAGTTTTGTATTGGGGCGTTTGGCGTATTTGCGCTGGAAGGACTGGCTCTAGGAAAGCCGGTCATTGCTTACCTGGATGAGGAGCATTTGGGGGACCCTGTTTTCAATCTGCCGATAGTTAATGCCAACGCTGAAAACCTGGCGCGGGTCCTTGCTGTTCTTCTCGCGGTCCCTGAGCTAAGAACACGGCTTGGCTTTGCCGGACGGGCTGCGATACAGCGCTATCAGTCCCACGATGCGCTGGCGGAAGTCTGGGGTCAGATCTATCGACGAGTGTGGTGGGGCGAACCCCTTGCGTTGGAGAAGACGCGGCATTTCTCGGCTGAGCGGCAACCGCGACCCTTCACTGAAGATCCCATTCAAAGAGAGTTCTGGCCCGTGAATGTCGATGACTTAATGCCAGAGATTGAGAGTACCTTGGAGGTATGGGCTTGCGTCGCATAACTCGTCGAATCATCTGGGTTGCCCTCGTGCTAATGGCTGCGATCGTGGGTTGGATGAGCCGTTGGATGCGGCGGGTTCGTGGTCAGTCGCCCCGCATTTGGCGCGGAATGAACGGTCTACACTTAATCAAGTGGCCAGTTCATGTGGATCGTTATGCAGGATTCTCCAGTAGATCATTCATTGCTACAACCAAGCCGGGCGCGCTTTTTGAAGACGAAGACTTTGACGTTGTCTGTGATAGAAAGGGATGGAAAAAGGAAGACTGGCACTGGCACGGCCTTATCGATTTGCTCTTGAAAGGCGATATCCGTGTGGCCTTTTTTGACTCCTTATTTTTTTCGCTTGGCGCCTGGGTACCCAACGAATTGACGTTGTCATTGATCCGGTTCGTAGGCATTAGAACGATCATGGTTCCGCACGGCATGGACGTCTTCTTTCGAGATCGTCGGGTGACGCGCTACGACTGGGTCGGTCGTGCACAGGTCGATTACCCCGACTGGGATCTACAAGGTCATCAGAGATTAGCGGAGCGACGGACTCGTCTCTGGTGCGCAACTGCAACAGTTGTAATCGGTTTTAATTCTCCCTGTTTTCGATTCCTCCCACGTCGTGATCTCAATTTCACTTGGTTCCCGGTGGATTGTGATGTGTTGCCTGCCACAATGACGACGTGTAACGCATCGCCAGTGGTGATCCACGCACCCCAGCACCGTGCGATTAAGGGGACGGACTATCTGCTTTCGGCAGCGTTACACATGGAGTCTTATGGGATTCCAATGGAGCTTCGATTGATAGAAGGAGTACCGCGCGAAGAAGCGTTGAAACTCTATGCAGAGGCGGACATCATCGCCGATCAGTTTTGCATGGGTGCTTACGGTATGTTTGCACTGGAGGGCCTTGCGTTGGGTAAACCTGTGCTGACGTACCTGGATCAAGAGAGTCTGAGTGACCCTGCTTTCAATTTGCCCATTGTGAACGCCAACCCGGAGAACCTGGAGCGAGTTCTTGCAGTCTTGTTGCAGCTGCCTGAGTTGCGTTTCAGGCTAGGCCAGGCCGGGCGCGAGGCAGTTGAACGATATCAATCGTTTGACGCACTGGCGGAGGTTTGGACACAACTCTATCGCCACGTCTGGTGGGGCGAGCCTTTGCAGCTGGAAAAAACCCGGCATTTCTCGCCCGAGCGTAAGGCGCGCTCTTTTACTGAAGATCCTGGCTGCAGCGACTTCTGGCCCGTCCCGGTTGATGACCTGATTCCCCAGATTCGTTCAGTAATAAAAAAGTTGGATGTCGTCGCTCTAACAGAACCCGCGTGTGCAGTATGAGAGCTCCGAAAGAACGGCATCTCTGGGTCTGGTATGCACCGTACGGGATGGGTGGGGTTGAGACCTATTTGCTGAATATGATCCGCGAGACAGTGAGTGACAACGCGGCCGTCTGGGTGGCGGCGACCAAGAGCGGGGATGGGCCGTTGCGTGAGCAGTTCGTAAGGTCCGGTGCAGAGCTCCTGGACTGGACCGACTTTAATGACGCCTATATGACCAACAGGCCTGAGGGGCCTGTTCGACAACGCTTGATGACTGATCTTGCCCGCATTAAGCCTACTTTACTCGCGCTCAACGACTGCAATGATTTCTCGATAGGTGCCGCACCCGCTCTACGCAGAATACGACGATATTGCACTGTCCTGGACACGTTCCACATTGACTCACCCATCAATCAGTATCTCGATTTTCGACGCACCTTTATCGATAGTCTGGATGGGATCGCTGCAACAAACCAAAATGTAATCGATACCTTTCGCCGTCGTTATCCTCGTGAGTCGAGCTTAGAAGTCCGCTACATACCAAATGGCGTCGATGTGCCTGACCGCGAGAGGAGTCCTGCCACGCGGACGCTGAAACTACTTTACGTGGGCCGGCTGGTGCAGGATCAAAAACGAATTCTGGAGTTACCCGAACTTCTGGGGGAGATCGCTGCTCGAGGTAAGGACTTCACTATGACCATCGTCGGCGATGGCCCTTGCAGGGAATCGCTCGCGGGTTCTCTGGCTCGGCGTAACCTGACCGATAGAGTCCGGTTGACCGGCTATCTATCGCCGCAAGAGGTCGTTGATCTATACTTCCACCATGATGTGCTGGTCAACCTCTCGACATTCGAAGGCTTTTCAATGAGCGTGCTCGAGGCATTCGCGGCCGGGTGCGTGCCGGTCTGCACGGATGTCGATAGTTTGGACCGAGACGTTTTTCAGAATGGCGTTAACTGCCGGCTCTGTCCAGTGAATAGCCTGGAACTCATGGTAGATATCTGGATGGATCTGACGCCAGAGCTTATCCAACAGCTGAGTGCAAGGGCCCGTGCGACTGGGCTAAGTCTTACTGCACAGAATACCTACCAGAAGTATCGCGAATTCTTAGAGGTATTGAGGCAGCGGCGGCCGCTGGAGGATTGGCCCGATCAAGCCGAGTCCTTTGTGAATCTCGAGTGGGATCTCACCGAAAACAATCCTGGTTTGGCCCGCCCGCACCCGCTGAGGGGGTTGGGGCGATCAGCGTGGGCGCGAGTCAGAGAGACTCTTAATGGCCGACGATAGATGAGAAATGCGCGGCCCCGGTTAGCGTATTTGATAACCGCGCACAACCAGCCCGAGCATCTACTTCGCATGGTGAATGCGCTTGATTGCCCGGGAGCGGCTTTTTACATTCACGTCGACAGGAAGTCGGACTCATCGGCTTTTTATTCTCTCCTTGGAAAAAAAGATAATGTCCACTTTGTCGAGAACAGGGTAAGCGTAAACTGGATGGGGTTCTCGCTCGTTGAAGTCTCGCTCAGGCTGTTGCGCCTGGCGGTTGAACACGGTTTTCACTATTGCCTCTTATTGAGCGGTTCAGACTATCCCATCAAATCCAACGACAATCTTTTCTCTTTTTTTGAATATGCGGACAAAGAGTACGTCGCGTTCTGGCGGCTCGATGATAGACCGAGCTGGTTGCACAAGATTCAGTACTACTATCCGATCGATGCGATCCCAATACGCGGCTGGAGCACCAATACTGAACCAGTCTTTTGGCGGCGTTACTTTTGGGGTCGATTCTTCAAGTTTCAACGGCAGATGCCAAAAAGAGAATTTCTCAATGGAATGGTGCCCTACGGTGGTCCCGATTGGTGGAGCCTTTCCTTTGCGTGCGCCAAGTACGTTTTGAGATTTGTTGAAGAGAATCCCGACTACCAAGATTTCTATCAATATACGCAAAGCCCCGGCGAGCTGTTTTTTCAGACCATTATTTTGAATTCTAATTTTGCCGAGCGGGTTGAGAACTACGACAACTACCAGAAGTGGAGCGCAGAGAGATGCGCTCAAAGAGAGTTGTCCGACCGAGGAATGCTGCCTGAGGACGCATTCAACTACCGGTACATCGACTGGAGTGGTGAAGTGTCGGGAGAAAGGGAGTGTCCAGCCATCCTCGACGAGCGCGACTGGGACAACATCCGACGTTCGCACTGTCACTTCGCGCGGAAGTTTGACCCGGTTCGATCCGACGGATTACTCCGTCTGATTGATAGAGAGATTCTTGGTCTGTCAAACTGAACAGCAATTGCTTGCATTGGTATGCTTTTTCACACTCGAAATTTGTTGGGTATCCTGATTAAGGACTGGCTCCGATACCATCGCGCGTTAAACGGGCGAAACGGGAACTATCTACAGTTATGTAATCGCAACGAACAACTGGAAGCGGCCCCAGATGGCATAGGTTACCTCTGCAATTGGAAATGGACCTCGGACCTTCACGCACCGAAGGTTCTCAGCTCACTTGGATTGCGGCTCATGGTAAAGGCTTTGACTGAGCATCCAATCGATCGCGCAGCTGCGCCGTCAATCCCAGCCCCGAAACCCGATGTAAGTTTCGTTATCGGGCATCGAGGATTGGCGCGACTGCCAAATTTGCTCGTGACACTCGAGAGTATTGCGGCACAAGTAGCGGCCAACATTGAATGCATAGTCGTGGAGCAATCGGCGACCCCGGAAGTTAAGGACAAGCTTCCCGGATGGATCAGGTACATTCACACACCACTTCCTCATGGCGATATGCTGTATTGCCGCGCGTGGGCGTTCAATGTGGGCGCGCACGCTGCTCAAGGTGAAACGCTCGTTCTGCACGACAATGACATGATGGTGCCGGCGGATTACGCGAAAGAGGTATTAACTCGCAGGAAAGATGGCTACGAAGCAATGAACTTGAAGCGCTTTATCTTTTACTTGAGCGAGCGGCATTCAGCAGCTGTGATTGCAGAAGGGAAACATCTGGCTGGAAGACCGCCTCAGGTTGTCGTGCAGAATCTGGAAGCCGGCGGGAGCCTGGCCATCGCTCGCGAGGCTTATTTTCGGATTGGCGGCTTTGATGAATCTTTCATTGGCTGGGGCGGTGAGGACAACGAGTTCTGGGAACGCGTCCAAACGCTAAGAGTCTGGCCCTACGGCTATCTTCCAATAGTTCATCTCTGGCACGCCAACCAGACCGGTAAGTTTGAAAGCGAGCGCGAGACCACAAAGCTCCTCGAGACGCGGTCGGCAATCCCGCCTCAAGAACGAATAGCCGAATTGACCTCGCGCGCGTTCGGTTCAATTCACGGGCCGGCGGTCGCGACGAGCAACTAATCACCCTTCACGGTTATTTCCAATGTGTGGAATAGCGGGTTGGTTTCTCAAACAAGGTGAATCGCGGGTTGATACCCACCTGGAAGCGATGGCTAACGCAATCAGTCATCGCGGGCCCGATGATCGAGGCTACTTCTACGATCGTGAGTGCGGCGTCGCCTTCGCCCACAATCGGCTGAGCATAATCGACCTGTCGCCTGCCGGGCACCAACCAATGGTAAGCGAGGACGGCCGCTTCGTGCTCAGCTATAACGGCGAGCTGTACAACTTCCTTGGGCTCAGGACCGAATTAGAAAAGCTTGGTCATCAGTTTCAATCGCGCACCGATAGCGAAGTCGTGCTGCGAAGTTTCATCGAGTGGGGACCGGCTTGCCTCGACCGCTTCTGCGGCATGTTCGCTTTCGCTATCTGGTCCTCGTCAGACCGCAAGATGTTTCTGGCTCGCGATCCGCTCGGAATGAAGCCGCTCTATTACACCCAGCTTCCAGGCAATCAAGGGTTGGTCTTCGCTTCCGAGATCAAAGCGTTTCTAGCACTCCCAGATTTCAAGGCCGGGATAAATCGTGACGCACTTCAACAGTTCCTCGAGTTCGGCTATACCTTCGACGACCAGGCGACTTCGCTTGAAGGCGTGTTCAAGCTGCCACCCGGGCATTCGATGGAAGTGGTCAACGGGACGCCGATTGGGCCAAAGCGCTTCTTCGCGCCGCCGGCGCCTGAACTCGACGACCGCCGCGATGAGAGAGAGAGAGAAACCGAGCTTTACAACACGCTGTCTGAAGTCGTAGCCCAACACTTGATAGCCGATGTCCCGGTCGGGTTGTTGTTGTCAGGAGGATTGGACTCGAGCGTTATTGCCGCGCTCGCGGCAGGGCGCACTCGCATCACCACAATCACAATGGGCTTTGCCGAATCTGAGATCGACGAACGCACATACGCGCGCGTGGTCGCCTCGCACATCGGCTCGGATCATCGGGAGATCACGATTCATCCGCACGAAGTAAGAGACGGCCTCGAAGACGTAGCCTGGTTCTTCGATGATCTGTTCGCGGACTGGGGGACAGTCTCGACCCGATTGATGTACAAGAAATGCCGCGAACTTGGCATCAAAGTCGTGTTGGTTGGGGAAGGCTCGGATGAGCTTTTCGGTGGCTACCCGATCTTCGACTTTGCGATGCGCGCCCGCGGACCGATGACGTGGAAGTTGTTTGAGCTTTATCGCCGCTACGCGGGCCGGCGTTATGGCAGTCACTTTGTGAAATTTGCGTCGATCATGAGGGGGTACCTCGACCAGACGAACCGCGACCTGTTCAGCGCTGTGCGGCTGTTCGAATTGCGAAATCAGTTGCCGAACAACTACGTGATGAAAGTCGACAAGGCAAGCATGTCGGTGAGCGTTGAGGCGCGCGCGCCATTCCTGGATCGGCGAGTAGCCGAGCTTGCGTATCGCACACCGGCCGCTGAGCTGCTCAAGGATGGAACGAATAAGAGTCTGTTGCGGTCGATGGCTGAACGATACGAGTTGTTGCCTCGAGAGATTACGCGGCGCGAGAAGTTCGGCGCGTCGATCGCGTCTTCCTGGATGGACGAGTCTCAGCAGTTTCGCGACTATGCGCGAAAGGTGATCCTGGATCGCAACGGATGGGTCGATGAGCTGGGCCTGCGAGGCGCGATGACCGATTACTTCAACGCCGGTCGAACCGGATACGCGTTCCCGCGCGCAATCAGCATATTCAGCAATCTCGCCTGGAGGCTGCTCTTATTGAATCTGTGGTCGCGTAGAATGTTGGCGGCTGGCCGATGACCAAACCAACGCGCGGTGACCGAGAACCGAAGACCGGCCGCCCCTTCGCTGCGCCCGGTCGTCCGTCTTTGCTCCTTCGTCTTGTGTCGTTCCCGCATCGTCGATCCTCGGTCGCGCTGGTCGGCCTTGTGGCACCGCTCCTGGTAGCGAGTGCCCTCTGCGCTTTCGCATCCATCTGGCCGGTACGGCTGGACGCCCGAGCGCTTCAGGACTTGAACAACGTTCAGGGGCTCGGCCTCCCACAATCGTCGGGCGAGTTCATATTTTTCTCCCGCGACAACAGCATCGAGAGTGCCCGCACGGCGACTTTTGGTCTGCGGCAGCTTGCGTTTCCTGATGGCAGCATGTTCTGGGCGGCGTTGAAGGAACATTGCACCGGACCCTGGTCGAGCGGATTCCTGGCTATCGACCCGATTGGTAACGCCTTTCTAATCTCTGGGGGCGCGCACGGAGAGTGGCAGTGGGCGCCAGCAGACGAGCCAGCAAACGAAGTGCGCTCGCGACTGGCCACTAGTTTCGTGATCTACGACTCATATCAAACTCGAAAGCTCTTTGAGGAGCGATGGCCGTTCTTGAAAGCGACCAGCAAAATCGCTGTACTTACCGATGGCCCCGCGGGCTCGCCGTTCAAACTGCGACGTCCGGCAAATGAATTCACTTTGCCAAGAATCGCGAGAATCGCCGCGGTAATCGGCAGCTTTCTTTCGGTCCTTTTGGTATTGATACAGTTTCCTTCGTTGCGCCGCGTAGACTCATGGCTGATCTTGTCAAGCGCGATCTTCCTCTCGGTGGGTCTGAACATATCGCTTGCTTACTTGTTTCAGTGGGTAGCGCCACGATTCACGCATTGGAGTCCGGCCCTTCTATGGATTGGCGGACTGGTGTTCGCCGTATTAGCAGAATCAAAGGCTGGGGTTGCACAAAACATAGGCAGGATAAGCTTCAGGTGGCCTTCGTCCCCCTCAGTGCGCCTTATGCTTCTGTACGGCGTTGCGATTTATGCATTGCTGTTTCTCGTCCGGTTGGATTTTGACGGCGATTTTTTCAACAACTGGCTTCCGCAAGCGCGGTTTCACTATTTGCTTGGCAAGCACGATCCGGGGGTGATTATCACACAGGGCGCGATTCATGCGTCGTCCTATCCCCCGGGCTATGGGATCGTGCTATCGACTCTGATGTGGGTCAGCGGAATGACGCCGAAAGAGTCCTTTCTGATTGGACCGGAATCTTCGTTCGCGATTCTTTTGTACCGATTGTTTATCTTCGCACTGAATGCAGCGTTGCTCATGCTCGTCATCGTTTACCTAAAAGAGCTTCGAGCCGGACAGCCCGCAATTTGGATGGCGTTCGTAGCGGTAATCTTGTGGCTGATTCCATCGACGGCCGGAAAACACATTGCTTCCGAGACTGTGCTGTTCCCGATGTTGGCAGCCTCAATCGTACTTATTGCCGCCGGACAGAAACTCACAGCACCGGCGATGACAATCGTCGGGATCTTAGTCGGCGGAATGGCGACGCTTATCAAATGGGAAGCTGCGTTGATATTCGCGCTTGCGGTGCTACCGTGGATCGGCGCTGGATGGCAATCATCAATTGCTCAAGCGTCGAGGGCGACGAAGCTGAGATGGGCCCTGGCATTGGCGCTCAGTTTGATCCCCGTCGCTGTCTGGAAGATGACGCTTACCGTGCACAATGAGTTTTTCCTGCCGGTTACCTGGCAGCGATTTGTTTCGTCCGTACATCTCTTGCCGAGCCTGGCAGGTCGCGCCGCGCGCGCGATGCTCGATGACGGGCGGTTGCTTCTACTCCTATTCGCGCTGCCCTGCGCTGTGGTGTTTCATTTTCTGAGTTCGAGATGGACCGCCCTGCTTGTTCCAATTGGGATCGTCAGTCTGATGACCGGGTTCGTGGCGATCTTCCTGTTTTCAAACCAGGATGCCGCCACTTATCTCGACACTTCATACTCACGGCTAGTTATGGTTCCAGCGTTTGGGGCCATGCTCTATTGCGCTGAAGCGATTGGGCCGCGACTCGGCGCTGGGAGAACAGGGGTTTCGCTAGAAACGGTAAAGCCATGAACAATGCAACGGCGCGCGAGACGCCCGAGATGCCGGCTTTCGTGTCGCACGCGACGTTTGATGAATACGCGGCCGACTACGAGCAGGCGCTCAACAAGGGCGTCTCCCTGTCGGGAGAATCGCCCGCTTACTTTGCAGAGAAGCGCGTCCACTACACCGCTCAGTGGCTACAGGAGCTGGGCGAGCCGGCAGCTCGTAGCATCGCGGACTTCGGTTGCGGAGTCGGCAGCAGTACCCCTCACTTCCGGCGGCACTTTCCGCAGGCGGAGCTGCTGGGCCTGGACGTTTCCGCGCCGTCGATACAACGCGCTCGGGAACTTCACAGCGACGCGTCGAGGTTTCTGTTGCTCAATGACGCCGGAAGCGTAGTCGATTGTGACCTTGTTTACTGCAATGGAGTTTTTCACCACATCGCGCCTCATAATCGTGGCGAGTGGTTGGCGCGCGTGCGACAGATGCTGGTAGCGGGAGGCCTCTTCGCGTTGTGGGAGAACAATCCGTGGAACCCGGGCACGAGAATGGTGATGCGGCGGATCCCGTTTGATCGGGAGGCAATTCCGCTGACACCGGGCGAGGCGCGGGCCATGCTGGTTCAATCCGGCTTCGAGATAATAGGGACCCGGTTTCGGTTCTATTTTCCAAAGGTGCTTAGGATACTCCGCGGGCTCGAACGCTTTGGCGAGCGGGTGCCGCTCGGCGCGCAGTATTGCGTACTGGCTCGCAAGCCGGCAAAACGAACTGAGAGTCGCGCCATTACCGCGGTTTCGTAGTGGCGGCTAACACGCCACAAGCCCCTAGTACGCAGGACACCCCAACAGGGGAATCCGATTCTACCCGCGACGCTCCCCGGTTATTCGCGATCAGGACATTGCTATGATGAATATCAACATGCCTCGCTTGACTGTTGTTATCCCGGCTCTCAACGAAGAAGAAGCCATTGGCAGCACAATTTCCAGGTGCCTC
>Ga0134127_10003255_pt1 | contig 11679 bp, 16 predicted proteins | sample KB31753_FD_96459 | JGI IMG/M metagenome (GOLD analysis project Ga0134127, IMG submission 96459) | Terrestrial soil microbial communities with excess Nitrogen fertilizer from Kellogg Biological Station, Michigan, USA - KB3-175-3 | ecosystem: Environmental > Terrestrial > Soil > Unclassified ...
ACTTCGCGTTCTTCTTTCCACTGAGCGCGCTGCAGGAAGACTTTCGTAGCCTCTGCCTCACTCAAGCCATCGATATTCAATGGCTGACCGAGAACGCTGTCGTAAGCCGCGAGTTTCTGAAACTCAGGCCCCGCTTCTTTCTCGAACTCATTGCGGAAATTCGCAATGCGCGCCTGCTCTTGGATGTACTCAGCCTGCTTCCTTTGGAGGGAAAGTTCCTGAGCCTTCTGCGTGTAGTCGCGCTCATGCATCAAGCTCTTTTCGAGCTTCTTCGGGAGAACGAACTTCTCCCCTTCCATTTCGAACTCGAACGTTTCAGGAGCCTGCGGTGCGCTGCCATCGGCATCGCTCGCCGCCTCCTGTTCGGGTTCTTCTGGATTGGGCGCATCGGCCCCAGCTTCTGCCGGTTCCGGTGCGTCCGGGATCTGCGGTGCCGCAGGCGCTTTGGGCTGCTTTACAGGCGAACCAAAGAGAGCCGCGCCAACGCGATCCTCGATGCTCACTGTAGAGTCCCCTGAGGGTTGCTCTGTGCTCATCTTAACTAACTACCTTTCCACTCTCGTGGTGAGATGACACGGCGATTGCGCCGGTCTAATTCGTCCTTCGCTACTTGGCCGTTCTCGATGGCAGCGGATAGCACCGCCTCCACGTCACGCAGTAGCTGAAGTTGCAGGCGCAGCTCGTGCGCGCCCTCCCTGTCTCGGATCGGGCACTCAGCCCACAGGTCGTGAATGGCCTGCTCGACGGCTTTAAACGCGTCTCGGTAAATCGGAGACGCAAGAATCCGCGCGGCCTGGGCACCGCGTTCTAGGTCTTCGTTGAGATTCACTGTGCTGGGACTACGTGCGTCGCACGTCCGTCTTTACCGCGCACGATTTGCTTGGGGCCAGCGAGGGATGAGACACCTTCGAGGAGCTTCGCCATCATCTGTTCCTGACGCTGCTCGGACTTCTCGATCCGATCTAACAGGGCTTGGAAGGCCGTCGCTTGCTGTTTGACTTCGGCTTGCTTCGCGCCGGCTTCCACAGTCTTGGGATTAAGAGCGGCTTTAACATGTTCAATACCTACTGTTTGCTGGCCCTCAATGGCCTTAAGTTCTTTCTGCTGCTCGTGCGAGCGATCGAGCGAGTGCGCCTGCAACTGCGCGTCGGTTTCGATTTCGTAACGCTTGATCTCGTAATCGCGCTGGCTGTCGCGCTCTTTCTGATCGACATCCCACTGCTTGGCCTGAAGCGTTGCCTGTGCGCGGATCTGCTCCGCCGCTACGACCGTTACATCAGGCTGCTGCGGCGGCGGCGGCGGAGCCTGTGACGGGTCTTGCCAGAAACGCTCTGGGTTCGAGAAGTCAGACGCCTTCGTGATCTCGATCGCAGTCTCATAGACGTTGCGCGGGTTCACGATTGGCAGGCCGCCCATCATTGCCTTCTCTTGCATCATGGCGAGGTTCATAAGCCGCGCTACCTGAGCATCCTTGTTGCCAGCCGCATAGCCCACGCAGAGCTTGAAGTCGGTACGCGAACGCCAGTCGGCGGGATTCACTTCCACCCACTTGCCTCGCAGCTTGACCACTTCCTTTTTGTGGCCAGACTTCAGGATCAACTCGTGCAGGATCGAACCAGTCTCAAGCACGCCTGGCGCCATGTGGCGGGCGATTTGCTCGACACGCTGCGCGGCCATGGTGGAAAGCTGCGCGACGCCGGAGGCGGTCTTGTTGAGCGCGTTCTGGTCGGTGCCAGCGAAGTAGCGATTGACGCCTGAACGGCTTTCGCGCTTCGAATCCATGTACTCGAGCGCAGCCATCGCCTTATCAAATACGAAGGGCGTTTCGAACGGCATGATGTGCTGTCCGAAGACGGCTCCCTGCTTGCCGCGTACGATGCCACCGGGACGGCTGACCTTGAGGTCGTCCAGATTGATCATGCCCTGCGTCACGAACGTGCGCGGGTTCTGTGAGAGCTGCAGGTTGTCCAAGCCCTGCCGGATGATCACCGTGTTGATCTGCTGGAGATCCGCAACGGTATCGCCAGGGCACTGACCGACGTGACGATGCGGCAGCGGATCCGGGCACAGCACTCCAATCGGAATGCGATTCACTTCCTCGCGGTACAGCACCGTCTGCCCGACACGCACTACGTACTGGAGCTCAGAAATTCCGTCGCCGTCGTAGTCGTAACGAATCCAAATCCAACGACACTTAACGCGCCGCATGGCTGGATCTACAGGATTCGCGTCATCCCAGCGCGTCTGGCCGAACTGATCGCGCGCGACATCCTCTAGCGCATCGTTTTCGTTGTCCGTTACGTCATCAGGAACCTCATAGCCTTCTTGGCGAAGCTCTGAGATCGTCGGATAATCGTAGTATTCGAAGTACGGACAGAAACGACTAACCTGAACCGTCTTGCAGTTCTGCGAGACCTTGCAACGCTCCGGCGGAAGCGGTTCAACGCAGTAATTAGTTTCTACCTTAGATCGCCGGATCTCTACGTTGTAGAGCATCGTCGGCGGCTGCATTGCAGGCTGGCCAGTTGCAGGGTCGATGACAGGCTGCGGACCCATCGGCCCCTGCTGCATTATCGGCTGCGGTTCGTAATCTGGGTCCGGGAATTCCTCGAGACTCACGATCTCAGGTTTATCCTGCATGATGAGTGCAAGCGATTCCTGCGTCTGATTCTCGTACCGCTCGCGCTCGATCTGCCGCGCCTTCGTGGCGTAGACGTATAGATAGCCCGCCTTCGTCAGCAGCGCATCAGTTGCGGCGGTGTCGAAGATGCTGAACCAGTCGTTTTTCTGCAGCAGAACGTGATTGAGGTACTGCGATTCCTGCTTTGATCCTTCCTCATCCTCTGGGCCAATAGGCTGCGCTTCGATTACATCGTCGCCGGATGAGAAGATGCGCGCGAGCGACGGCTTGATCTGCTGAATTGTCTCGTAAACCGTGCGATCGATGATCTGAGAACGGCCTTCAGGCGCAGGCATGTTGTTCTTGCCCAGGTAGTTCTCGATGTTAGTCGAGCGCTCCTGCGACAACGTGCCATCGCCATCCGAGCCGTAGGAGTTCATCTCCTCGGCATCGATGGCGTTCACCAACGCCGTGTAATCTTCAGCCGCTTTGGCCACTTGCTATGCCTGTTTTGATTCAGTGCGGCGCTGGCGTGGCGCGGGAACCGGCTGCTCTGCCTGCTTATCGAGACTGACAATAGCGGTAAAGATCGAACTCAGAAGCTCAATTACCTGCTGCTCGTGACGAAGCATCTTGAACTTAGGACTTGCGCGCGGATCTACGGGTGCGGTCATTACACAATGCCTCTGTCGTCGTACTTGATCGGCCGGTTCCAGTCTTCGTCGGTGTCGTTCGTCATCTGATCGGCAATCAACGCCATGTATCGAAAGCCGTCCGAGCCATGCGATTGGTCGTCGTGCACCGGAATCGTTGCCTGGCCATCGGGCTTGATGTGCCGTCGATAGCGACCGAGCCTGTTCAGGAGCTCAGTCGCGTTCGTGCTGTCAATGTGGACACGCGGGAACACTTCGCGGGTCTTCCTAATGCCTTGCTCAATGTGGATGTTGGGCACAATCTGCACTGTCCACCCGAGGTTTTGAAACTGCTCCTGAGCAGTCGCACCGATAGGGTTACTCGCCGCCGTGAGCGTAGTAGCGCGCGCATCGTGCGGTAGGAACACCGTGCCATAGTTCAACTTCAGGTCTTTAAGTTCCTGCGAGTAGCTAGGGATATTGCGCTTCCTGTCCTCGATGTAGCGAATGACGCGCACTTCCGAAGCCAAGCGCTGCACAAGGATTAACGACATGTAGTCGTTGAACCCTAAGTCCGCCACTACGTGAACCTTCAACATGGGGTCGTATGGGACAGCGTGATAGCGCCCCTGCGACCGCAAAGCAGATACTTCCTTATAGTAGATAGCGCCCTCTACGGCGGGCATGCACTGCCCTTCGTAGATGTGCGCGTACTTCTCCGGGTCGTCGCGCTTCATCGCCTCGCGTTCGCTATCGAGCGCGTCGGACTTCCAAGGATTGTCGTACCAGTTGATCTGGACGACTACCGCGTCATCGCGATCCTTGGTGCAGAACATCTGGTACACGGGATCTGTGTCCATGGCTGGATTGAAGCTCGCCCACACCTCGCTACCAGGCTTGCGAATCGTTGGTGTCAATACGTCCCAGCTACCCTGCGAAACTGAGTGAGCCTCCTCGACCCATGCGTAGTCGATGCCCTCAAAGGATTTCAGCGAATCCTTTGTCTGCAGCGACAGGCCGGAGAACACAAATGACGTGCCGTTAGCGCCTCGGATCTCCTCGCGCGTCGCGGTGTAGAAGTCAGATAAATCGAGTCGCTTGATCTGGTCTAGCAACAGCGTGTAGACCGAATCCTTCAACGACTTCTGCACCTCGCGAAAGCATCCGACCCTGATCGGTCGTGATGCGCCTTCGAGTAGCAGTAGCTGCGCAATCGTCCACGACTTGCCGCTGTCTCGACCGCCCTTGGCGATCTTGAAGCGCTTCGGTTTTAGGAACGGGCCGAACTTATACGGAATCGGGTATTCGACAACTGGCAGCGGACTAACTGCGTTCATACAACATGCGCAGCGCGGCTTTTATCTCCTTCTCAACCGCTCGCAGCTCTTCGAGCGTCATGTGAGGCGCTTGCGCACGCACTGCTTCGAGCAGCGCGAACAACTCCTGCATTAAGAAACCCGGATCTTCACCGCGCTCGCCGTGCGATAGAGGCCACCGACTGGGACCACTGGGCTTAACGCAGCAGCAGCCGCATCATCAGCCGCAGCCGGGACTAGGGCGATCGGAAGCGCAATGATGGTTGCCGTGGTTCCAGAACGAGTGACGGAAAGCACGTCCACGCCAGCAGCGCCAGCATCTGTTCGCGTGCGAATCGTCAGCACACCACCAGATACGTTGATGTCCCACAGGCCCGCGTTAGTCGCAGCACCAGCCTCATAAAGCGTGATGTTGTTGCCGGCAGTGGCATCGACGCGTTGGTCTGGTCTTGAACTCGGCATTGACAATCCTCCAATTACGACAGCAGCAACACGTCTTCGTCGTCTTCATCCGCTAGCCGCTGCTTCTCAAGCAGCAGGCGTAGCTCCATTTCCATCGAGGCTTTGGCGTATAGCCGCTCAATATCTGCAATCAGTGGGGCAGTGGCTTCGCGCAGTTCAGGCGCGACCGATATGGCCGGCGTCTTGAGAGCAACAGCAGGAACATCGGCGCGCTTCTTAAGCCGCCGCTCAACGCTCGTCGCCTTCACTTCCGCCTGGCGCTCTGCAATCGCCCGAGCTCGTTGCAGTAGCGATACCGCCTCGGCTTCGCTTGCTACTGGGAAGTCTTGGCCGTCAATTGCTACGTAGTAGCGCCTGCGTCGGCTTGAGCCTGCCGGCGTGACGGTAGGAGTGTCATCAGGCGGCTGTTCCGGTGGGCTTTGCGTCCACACGGCTTTCCAGACTGGGCTCCACACCTCGGCCCAGTTAACGCCAATCGCCATTTACTTAGACGCCGAACTCGGTCCCGACCTGACCATCACCTGTGATTGCCACGTCGTTGATTCGCTGAACGTTGGCGTCTAGCACGCCAGCCACGGTGAATGTCAGGCTGTCAGTCTTCGCCTTGATCGCCGCTACTTCGGTATCGATATATCCAGCGACGGTCGCGAGATTCGCAGCAGTCGCAAGCGCCGCATCGCTGATCGCGGTGTCCGCCTCGGCATTCACATCGAGCTTGGCCTGTGCTCCTAGTGAGCCGATGGAGCCGGTGACGTTGCCGCCAACGTTGCCAGTGACGCTAGCAACAGCGCTAGCTGCAACAGCGGTTCCGATCGATGTCTTCATAGTCGCCGTGAAGTCACCAGCAGTCGGTGCATTCGTCAGGTTCGTAACCGTCGTGATCGTTCCGGCAGTGATGTTAGTCGTGCTAGCAATGGTTGCGGGGACAGTCACCCCAGCGCCAGCCGTCACCGTCTGCGTCTTGATGGTGTTGACATCGACCTTCTGGGTGACCGCGATGGTCGTGCCGCTAAGGTCAAGCGTGGTAGTCGGCGAGCCGACGTTCGCCCAGTCCACACCAGCCTCGCCGCCAGCACTTACATCAAGCGCGCGGCCAGCGGTTGTCGGCTTAAGCGCCGAGTTCTTACGCAAAGTGAACGACCCAACTACAGACCCCGTGACACTAACGCTGTCAACGGTGCCAGTCGTGATCACGATGTCGAAGAAGCTGCCGGCAGCGTAGAACGTGCCATCAGCCGATGTGTCGATCGCGAAATGATTGAGGCCGGTAACCGAGTCGAAGTCCGCTGTCAGCGTGACGCCAGTCGTTGACTGCGTGGCGCTGTTGTCCTTGTAGACCGACAGCGCAGGTGTGCCGGCAAGCGTGAACGTCGCGCCCGTAGAGGGCCGATAGGTCGTAAACTTGCCGTATACAACGGCTGATGTGTCGAAGTCGCCGAGGTGCGCCATTAGTTGATCAGCGGCCTAGCGACCGTTCCTCCAATTCCAGAAAGCGGGTTGATGACAATGCCACCACCGCCAGCCAACTCCTTGAACGCCGCAATGATGATTCCGCCCTGGCTAGCGCCAGTCTCGGTGAACTGCGCGGTGTACGCAGTCGAGCCGTCAGCGGTCACTGCCTTCCATGCCAGGCATGCCGTCCAGAATGTGCTGCCGTCAGTCTCGTTGGCGGCAGCGAGGATCGTGAATCCCTGCGACTCGGCATGCGTTGCAGGGTTGGACCCGCTATTGCCGCCGAAGGCTGCGACCAGGAGATAGTTTCCCGCTGCTGGCGTAATCGACACCGCATTGCCGTATGGGCTCGAGGTATCGGTGCCGCCGTTACTCGAGGCTACTACGCTCGACAGCGCACCTCCCGTGATCTCTGCCATCACATTGGTGATGGGCTGCGCTGTGGTCGTTGCGGCTGTCGTCGTATGTGTCGCGCCGCCCGCAGCATTCGGGAAGTGATACATCCGCAGCTTGGCTGCGTTCGTCGTATCAACGGTCTGTTCAGTGGAGACCTGAACGTATGGCGTGTTCGATTTGTTGTCGGTGTATGAGCTGAACGTGCCCTGAAACACCATCGCGCCGACGATGATCGATCCAGTTGCCTGCGTCGTAACGCCTGTCGTGGCAATGCTCGACGCGCTAGCCGTGCGCCCTTTTGAGCTCACGCCAACAGCAATTGACACGAGCTATCGCCTAATTAACTTCAACGGTTGCCGAAGTTCTCAGTGGCCCACCAGCAATTACAGTTGTGAGCCTGTACCGCCGAGTAACGCCGCCAACCTCGGGCGGAATAAACCCGCCACTGCGTGAGAACGCAACCTCGTTGCCTTTGAAGAACGAGATACCGCCTTGGTTCTCAGACTTTCCCGCTTCGATCCATGTCGTGCCGCCATCAAGCGATACTTCTGGCGTGATAGTCAACGTAGTCGAAGTGTTTGGCCAGATCGTCGGCGTTGCCGTTGTACATCGCTGGATGCTGAAGTCGATAGACGTGACGTCAGAGGCAACATCGATTGGGCCGAAGTTGCGCGTGCCGTTGGCGTAGTTGTTGAGCGGCAGGACCTGAACGGATGCCATCCTAGTTATCACCGGCATTGCGTAGCGCCCTGAACGCCCACCAGAGGCGAATCGCCGTCAACCATTGGCCGAACCATGCGGTCATTGCGCCTCTCGGAATTGGGGTGTGGAAACGAAAAACCCCGCACTAGGCGGGGCATTTCGTCGTATTTGCAGGTCGGAGTTACGTGGCTGGCGCAGTGTTTCGACACCTCGCCCAGCTCACACCGTTGGTTATACCAGAAGTGGAATTATTTGCAACATCTGTCAGACAAAGCCGTCGCAATGGGGTCAGCGGGGATGATTCGAAGCGGGCGCGGAAGTAGTACAGGGCGGAATTCCACCGGACGTAGAGCGTGTCCTTGTGGACGTGCAGCTTCCTGGCCAGCGCCTCACGCGGCATGGGCGTGCGGTACCAGAGCTCGGTCAGCTCTCGAGTGCGTGGCGGTGAGCGGAGAATCAATTGGTCTACGACGATTGCCATCTGATCGTCGAGCACAGGCACCTTGGCCTTGGGTAGGTCGGCCCAGGGCATGTCGGTGAGCCCGTCACCTACCGATACGGCCCAGCGTTGCAGCACGCGGTCGGTGCCGGCGAGTTCGATGGGGATTAGGTAGCTGCTCATGCTGCTCTCCGGTTGTAGTCATAGGAGAGCAGCCGCTCTGCGCGCTTGACTGCCTTGAACATGATTTCCGACCTGCGGCAGTTGCCGTGTGTGAGGAAGTCCTGCATCTGGAAGTTGAACCACCAGTTAGTGCGCATGAACGTCGGCTGTCCGCCCTGGCGCCAGCAGACATCAAGAGCTTGGGTAAACAGCTCTTCGGTTACCTCGTCGCTCATGGCCGCCTCCTTTTCAGCCCGCTGGAGCCTCCGTCGCCATCCGGCTTCGGCGCTTGTGCCTTAAAGAACGCAGAACACTCCGCCGCGAACCTAGCCATTACCGAATTGGATAAGGCTTTCTGCTGCGCAATCTCCTCCTCGAGAATTCGGCATATGTGCATGATCGCAGTCCACGATTCTTCGGCGGTGTTGGGTCTAATAGCTAATGCAGCGATGGTCTGCAGTTTTTCTATATGGTTCACGCCCCCTCCCCGTCGCCATCCGGCTTCACCAGGCTGATGACGCCTCTGAGTTGCAGAGCCCCGCCATCAGGCCCCGATATCTCCGACGCCTGCACAGCCTTGCCGTCGATGCGGTCGCCGAACTCCCGGAAGAACGCAATGTCCTTGGTCGTCACCATCTCCCTGACGAACTCCCAGGCCATGTTGTCGATGCCCTTGTTCACCTCGAGCGACACGGCGCGCTCAGGCCATGCGTCAACGGCCCGCTCGACCGCCTTGGCCCAGCGTCTGCCCTTAGCCGCGTTGTGATTACCGAATGGAGCGCCCATAGACAAATCCCTGTAGATAGTTAACTCAAAGGTTAATTACGATTTTGATACGTACGTGAGCCAATGGTTGCAGCTCATCGGCTCGTGCCTCTCAATGGGCAGACCAGTGTTTCGCTAATCGGGTGAGTCATCCGCAGCAGCCTCGGGAGGGGGTGGAAGGTGGGCTAGCTACCCCCTCACAGGGGGTCATACCGGTCAAAGACTCGCTACTCCCATATGTATTACGTACATGGTGTATGTACACATCACACACACCCCTATGATCCATATGAGGTAGTTGCGAGAAGTGTTGATTTGATTGGACTTTCTGGTAACTCATATGGACCCTCACATGGGGTTGAAATGCACACGGGTCAAACTAGTGACCCTTGTGAGTTCTGTAGCTTTTCGTACACATTCCTTCGGTTCTTGCCGCGACCAACGATCTTTTTCCGACCCCATCCCTGTGTAATTAGGGCCCGTATGACCTGATGGGCTATGCGCCCTGCACGCTCCACGTACTCAGGTTTGTCGGGCTCGAGATGGCAGGCATGAATTAGGATTTCCTTCACCTCGATCTCGCGCGTTCCATGGGTCTCTATCCGGTCTAGATAGACAGCGACTTCACGCTCAAGCTCGCTGACTACTACGCGGTCTTCTTGTTCGTCAGCCGCCAGCCGTTGCTCATCGGTGTCGAGGTGCCACGGCTCATGATTCATGAAGGCTTGATAGGCCTCAGCCCACATTTGATCGCGGTCACGCTCCAGGTATTCGATGTCGATATCGCCGCATGCCACAGGCCAGAAGCGGCGATTGCCAGTGCGGTCGGTAAGGTAGGCCGACTCATTCGTTGACCCGATAAACACGCACTGACGTGGAACGCTTATGCGGTAGCGCCCATACGGTGGCCGGTAATTGTCATGCGTGCGAGATAGGTACGCCTTCACGGCTTCGTTCTCAGCCTTGCGAACGGCGGCGAGTTCAGCGAGCTCAACGACCCACACTCCTGCGAGCTGGATAGCTGCGTCCGTGGTGTGGATGTCTGGCAAACGGTCAGCGAACCACTCAGCCTTCACGGATAGCGCTCGCGCCGTGCGGCTCTTGCCGGCGCCTTGCAGGCCCTCGAGCACGAGCGCGTGGTCAGCCTGGCAGCCAGGACGCATGACACGCGCAACGGCGCTTATCAGCCAACGCCGGCCCACGGCTCCCAAATATTCTTCCGTGCCCTTGGCTCCCATGTAACGCACGAGCCATGTGCTGATGCGCGGCACGCCATCCCACACGAGCGCCTTAAGGTAGTCATGTACGGGGTGGAATTCAGCATCCTTCGCAACGGCTTCCACGCATCGACTAATGGACGGCGCAGATCGGATCTGAATGCCCTCGCGCTGCATCCACTGCATGAGCGCCGTATCGTCACGGTCACTCCACTGAGATCCTGGCGACACCTCGCGCCACGGCGGGCTACGTGTGATCTCGAGCCGATTGCTAAACGCGTTGTAGCGCACGAGCCCAGCGATAGCTGGCGCATTGCGTAGCGCGATGTCCACGTTCGCCTCGTCCGGCAACGGCTTGCCCTTGTCTGTGTTCCGCAGACGGGCGCGCCACGGCAGCTCTCTGACGTTGTCTACTGCCATCACTCGCACGCCCTCAGGGCCGACGTAATCTTCACGACCGCCTCGGCACAGCGCTCGCAGTCCTGCGCACTGACGCGCCGCCCTTCAGCGATGTCGGATGCCACCAGCGCAACCAATTGGGTCTCGCGCATCACGGTCTTCATTGCGTCCTGTCTGGCGTGCCAGTGATTGGGCTTCGCTGGCCCGCGCTGCGACGTTGGCGCGCGGTACTCCTTCGGGAATAGATCGCCAGGACGCATCCCGACCTTCTTAATGATGTCGAGCGCTCCACAGCCGGCGAAGCATTTGATGAGCACGGTTCCGTCTGACGTCTCGCGCACGGACATCGTCTGGCTGTTGGCCTTGGACTCGTGGCACGGGCACACAGCACGCCAACGACCAGGGGCGGACTGATGCACGCGCTCAACGCGGGAAAGGAAGTCGATGATGGCGCTCATTTCTCGTTCGCCTCGGTGTCGCCCGCATACTTTCCGAATCTGCGGTCGGTCATAGGCGCGGCAGTGTCTGGCGGAAGCGCTAGCCGATATTCATGAATCGACCAGAAGACCTTGTGCACAACATCTGGCTTGAGCGAGCCGCTGAGGATGAGGCCCATGGCGGTAGACAGAACGAACGCGCATCGGCCTTTGAGGTCAAAATCGTGGATCTTGAGATCGCACGCGCCGGTTGTGAAGTACCAGTCATCGGAGTGGCCAAGCTCATCAGGCCATGCGACTAGCTCGGCCTGTCCTTTATTAGGCGCATCGATGATGAATGAGATGTCTGGCGTGTAGCAGATCATCCATTTGCGGATGCTCCAGTGCGCCACATCGTCTTGCTTTATCCCTTCGGGCTTAACACGCGTGGTGCGGCAGTTTTTTGCATGCATGCGATTGTGGAGAGGCTTCTCCGTTTTGATCGCAATCTTCTCCGCTTCCGATGCGGCTGCTGCAGTTGAGAACTTCTCCACGGCCACTCTCGCAATGCTGTCGTACCACCCTGACGTAGAGCGGTGCTGCGCAAGGCGGCCGATGGCGCTGAGAGAAATGCCGACATAGAGCAACGCTCCAAATCGGTCGTAATGCCTGTATAAATCGCAGCTCATTTCTTCCTCGTC
>Ga0134127_10003257_pt1 | contig 11678 bp, 10 predicted proteins | sample KB31753_FD_96459 | JGI IMG/M metagenome (GOLD analysis project Ga0134127, IMG submission 96459) | Terrestrial soil microbial communities with excess Nitrogen fertilizer from Kellogg Biological Station, Michigan, USA - KB3-175-3 | ecosystem: Environmental > Terrestrial > Soil > Unclassified ...
AACATCGGCTCACACGAGCGTATTCGTGAGGTCGTCCGCGCGACGCAAGCGCAGAAGGTGCCGCTTCGGATTGGTGTGGACGGCGGTTCGCTGGAAAAAGATCTGCTGAAGAAATACGGCACTGCGACTCCCGAGGCGATGGTCGAGTCAGCGTTGCGGCATATTCAGATCCTCGAAGACCTCGACTTCACTGACATCATCATCTCGTTGAAGGCGTCCGACGTGCATCGCACGGTGGCGGCTTATCGGTTACTGGCGGAGAAGGTCGACTATCCGTTTCATCTCGGCGTCACGGAAGCAGGAACTTCATTCAGTGGCACTGTGAAGTCGTCGATCGGGCTTGGCATACTTTTGCACGAGGGAATTGGTGACACGATCCGCGTCTCGCTGGCTGCGGAACCGCAGGAAGAGGTTCGTGTGGCGTGGGAGATTGTTAAGTCGTTGGGATTGCGAACGCGTGGTGTAACGGTTGTTGCTTGTCCGACGTGTGGGCGGCTTGATGTTGATAACTTTGTTGGTATTGTTGAAGAGATCGAGCGCCGGCTGGCTCACATTGAGGAGCCGCTGCACCTTTCGATCATGGGATGCGCGGTGAATGGTCCAGGTGAAGCACACGACTCACAGCTCGGGATCACGTTTGGACGTGGTGTCGGGATGATCTTTAAAGATGGCGTGCCGATGCGGAAGGTGGCGGGGGAGAATATTGTCGAGGCGTTCGTGATGGAGACTGAGAAGTTATTGTCCGAGATAAAAACCAGCCACGGATAACACGGATTGTTAACGGACTTTGGGCCGTTTAGTCGCAGGAACATCTCCAGCCATTACCAGGAATAGCGAATCGGTCGTCACCTTTCGATTGACGTTGACGATAAGTTGCTCGCGCAAGTCCTCAATCTGCAGGATCCAATCACCCGCACGTCCCGAATCGAGTTTCTGAGCTACCTCGTTTAGTTCGGCTGACAAATCTTCATTCACCAGTCGAGACGAATCGACACCGAGCGACAGCATCCACGCATCGCGAATCAACGTCTCGAGCACGTCCAATCGCTCTTCAAACTCGTCTTTGTACTGTGCTTCGTTGAGTTGTTCCGCTGAACGCAGCAACTGTGCGCGATCGTCGCTGACTACGAGCGCATTGAGCACCTTGAGCATCGCTTTACGCTGCGAAGTGAACGTGACGAGATCCCCGGAAAGCGCTCGACCCATGCTCCCACCCGCCGCACGCGCCCGTAAACGTGCCGTTTTAGCATCAACGAGATTGTTCCTCGTTAAGTGAGTCCGGATCTCATCCGGCGTTAATGGCGAGAAACGAATCATCTGACAACGCGAAAGTATCGTCGGCAGCAGCATCGCCGGACGTGCGGTTATCAAGATCAAGTACGACGTCCGCGGCGGCTCTTCGAGAACTTTCAAAAGCGCGTTGGCCGACGCGTCGTTGAGCTTGTCAGCCTCGTCGACCAGAAACACGCGCGCTTTGCCCTCAAACGGTCGAAAGTTCGCTTCCTTCTCGATCTGCCGCATCTGCTCGACGCGTAACACGCGCCTGGGCGCGACGACGAGCCCGACGTCCGGATGGTTCGTCCAAATTATCTGAGTCCACTCGTCTACATCGTCGCGTTGCGGGTAGTTCAGTTTTATGATGCGCACACACGACGAACAGACCCCACACGCTTCCTCGTCCTTCGGCGTGCGACAGTTCAAAGCACGAGCAACTTCGAGCGCGAAAAGTTTTTTGCCGATGCCTTCTTCCCCCGTGAACAGCATGGCGCCTGGAAGCCGGTCCGCGACCATCATCCGCTTCAACACTGATTTGACGCGTGAATTTCCGGTCAGCTCGTCAAACATATTTCCTCAAACATATTTCAATGTCATGTGACCCCTGCTTTGCAGAAACGGAATGATGATCTCTTTAACACGCTCCTGCGTGTGCTCCACTGGACCACTCGTGTCGATCAACTTCACGCGCTCCGGTTCAGCCAGTGCGATCTGCAAATACGCATCGCGCACGCGAGCGTGAAACTCGACGTTTTCGATATCCAAACGATCGCGCGAGACCCGCGTCGAAGACTTGCCCGTTGAGCGCCGCGCCGTGCGAGTGGTCGATTCCTCGATCGGAAGATCGAAAAGCAATGTCAGATCTGGTTTGAGTCCTTCTGTTGCTAACTGAACGATCTGCGATATCAGTTCCGGTGAGAAGCCTCGTCCGGCGCCCTGGTAGGCTACTGTGGCGTCAGCGTAGCGATCCGAGATCACGAGCCTGCCGGCTTGCAGCTCCGGACGCACGAGCCGCCTGACGTGCTGAGCGCGGTCGGCAGCAAAGACGAGCAGCTCGGTCAATGGATCGACTTCCTCCATCGCATCGAGCAATGCGGCGCGCAGTCGTAGTCCAAGCGTGGTGCCGCCCGGTTCGCGCGTCAGTAGCGCATCACAACCATTGGCCCGCAGAAAATTGCCCAGCAAACGCAACTGAGTCGACTTCCCACTGCCGTCGATACCCTCGAAGGTAATGAAAGTTCCAGGCACACGTCCTCTTTATCCAGTGAAATGCTCGCGAGAGTTTAATCGAATGTCACGCCTCAGGCGAGTTGGCATCGTGGCGGACTTCGCGCGGGTTGGTTTCCGCCGTCCCTTGCGAATGCAGGTCGCCGGTTGGGCGCCGCGATTGTGAGATTGTCGAGATGGCGTGTTTGAAGATCAGTTGTTCTTGTGACCCTGATTCCAACAGGACCGAAAACTTATCGAAACTGCGGATACGCCCAGTCAACTTGGCGCCGTTCAAAAGGTAGACGATCACCGAAGTCTTCTCCCGGCGCACCGTATTGAGAAAGGCGTCCTGGATGTTTTGTGGTGCCTGTTTGCCGTCCGACATGCTGAAAACCCGGTGGTGGAATTGTAGACCGCGCGGTTGCATGGAGATTACAACACGGATCTTTGCCTGACAAGAGATAGCCGGAGGATGTGAGAGAAAGATGATTATTTGGACCGCGAGTCGGTGGAAATGGATTTCATTACCGAACCCAAAATGCGGTTTTCCTCACCAAAACCGTCAAACCACTCGACATCCGCTTCATGGCGAAACCATGTCAATTGGCGTTTGGCGTAGTGGCGCACGTCCAGTTTCGTTTGTTCGATAGCGCTTTCCAGGTCGCGTAAACCCTTTAGATACTCGACTACTCGGCGGTAACCGTGTGCGCCGAGCGCGTTTGAATCGGGTGAGAAGCCGCGGTCGAGCAACTCGCGAACTTCATCGACGAGGCCGGCGCGAAAGTGTGCTTCAGTGCGTTCGTTGATTCGTTTGTAAAGCTCGTCGCGGGGCGGATTGAGGGCCAAAATACGCAAACGACGCGAGCTTTCGTGTGGATCGGGGCGCTGGGGCTGCTGGTCCACAATCGAGCGGCCCGTTTGCAGGTAGACTTCGATAGCACGTTGCACGCGCGGCCAGTCACGCGGGTAAAGCTGCTCGGCCGCGAGAGGATCGATACGGCGCAGGAGCCGGTGCAGGTGTTCGGCGCTATGTTTTTCGCGAATTTGATTCAAACGGCGACGCAAACATTCGTTCGTCGGTGGACTGACGAAGAATGGTTGTCGGAGGGCGCGGAGGTAGAAACCAGTGCCGCCGACGAGAAGCGGGACGTGTCCGCGGCTTTCGATTTCTTCGATCTTCTTTGTGGCTTCGCGGGCCCATTCCACCGCGGTGTAGTTGATGTCTGGAGAGACGAAGTCGATCAGGTGGTGTGGAATACCTTGACGTTCAGCCAGTGGAACTTTGGCGGTAGCGATGTTGATCTCTTTGTAGACCTGGACCGAGTCGCAGTTGATTATCTCGCCGTTCATTTCGAGGGCGATATTGATCCCGAGAGTGCTCTTGCCTGAGGCTGTTGGGCCTACGATTGCAAACATGCGGATGAGTATAACGAGCCAGAGGATGAGAAGCAGCAGGAGACCGGCGAGTAGTTGATTACGGGTGAGGTGCATGAGGATTTACGGTAAGTTGTGGACAGGATTTACAGGATTTTTCAGGATGAACATGTCAATCCTGAAGAATCTTGTAAATCCTGTCTAATAAATGCGCGTGAGCTCGACGCCCGTATAGTACGCTTTGATTATCTGCTCGGCGGACCAACCCTGCTTCGCGAGCCCGTACGCGCCGACCTGGCACATACCAACACCGTGCCCCCAACCACGCCCGATGAAAACAAACTCACTCACGCGTCCGTTATCATCATACTCGCGGTCGATCACGAACAGTTGTTCACGCAATCCAAGCGCTGAGCGGATACGACCACCACGCACATGCGCGGTGCCGTTCGTCCCAACGATCTCCAGATCAGTCACGCGATGCGACGCCCCACGCGCCGCGACCCGCAGATCGATAATCGATCCAATGCCTCGCGCCGCGCGCGCCAAACGCGCCTGCACCTGCGCGACACTCAACCCTCTGGTCCAGTTAGCAAACGGCGAAAAACGATCTGCGGCCGCGCCGTTAGCCGCGGGCCTGACCTCGAGAAAATCGATCTGGCCGTTTGCCGCGAGGTGATACATCACCGGTTCACCACCCACGAGCGCTACAGACGACACCGCATAAGGCCGCTCACCTAGATATCTAAACAGAAAAGCATCCCCATTGACTCTGATCGGCTGGTCCTTCCCTTTGCTGGAACGCAGAATCAGTTGCCCGTCGCTGGTAGGCCGTGCGTTCGCCTTTTGCATTTGCAGAAGGTTCCGCGCTTCGAGAATGCGCGAGATAGCATGCAGCACGCGTGCTCGCGAGAGCGGCGTGCGTGGCCGGAGCGTCGCGTCCGGATAAACGGAAAGATGCCCGTCACGCAACAACATCGCGAGATCCGCGCGATTCGCGATGGGAACTTCCTGCGCATCTTTGACCGCCAGCAGATAATCCGCGTCGGCATCATTCAACAGCGTCGCGGCCCGACTCTCGCCAAAAACAGCAAGCGCCAGCGCAGTCGCGAAGGCCGGCGGCCGGTTCACATCGTCGCCTGCTACCGGCGCGGTTTGACGAGCAACACGGGCCACATTCGCCAACCAGTTTCGCACTTCCGACACGCTGGCATCCGCCGACAGCCACGCATCGGAAACACGCTCGCGCAGCGTGCTGAAGTTCTGAGTCAGTAAAAGACTGACATCGCGTGCAAGCACGACGTTCGAATCATCCTGCAACTCGGCGGGCTCCCGCGATGTCCTGATCACGAAACGATCGAACGTCTCGCCGGCACACTCACGCGCGCGCAAATAGGGAACTGCGTCGTTGAAGATCTTTTCCGAGTCTTCAGTGCGGCCTCCGCACGTTGACGTGTAGAGCGCATTGATGGGCTCGCCGTTGTAAGTCGCAACCGTGCCGCGCGTTTCGTCAACAGCGCGCGTAGAGAGTGGATTTTCAGAAGTCAGTCCGCGATAGACTTGCGAGCGCGTAGTCGGCAGGATGTCGAACCCTTGCGACAGGAACTGCCCGCGATTCTTGAGTGCGTAAGTGCGCGCCGCGATCGCCTGGGCCTTCAACGCTTCGATGGCGGGATAACCGCCCGGTGAAAGCTCGTTCGCAACGACGCCGCGAACGTAGTCTTCGAGTCCCAGCTCGTTTACAACCGTGAGCGTGCCGCGCAGGTTTGTGAACACTTCGATCCGGCCGCGATAAGGTCGCTCATTGAAGCGCACGGGTGCGTTCTTCTCGTCGTCAGTGGCAAACGAAACCGGAGCACTCGAGCTGAACATTCGTCCAGCCGCAGACGAAGCTACTACTTCGCGAGAGGGCAAAGCAGGACGCGCAGTAAGACGGACCGGGCTGGTGCTTGCAGACGACTGTTTTTGCATGATGGCTTGCGGTTGTTGTCCTTCCACACTCGCATCAATGCCCGCTGTCTCGAGACGCGTGCGCAACTCCTCCGCCTCTTCACGCGAAAGTTTGCCCCCGACAAACATTCCCCACGTTTTAGTTTCGGTGTCGTAAGCCGCGTGTGCGTCTTCACCCGTAACCTTCTGGATTTCTTTCTCGTTCTCTTCAGCCTCTTCTCGTGTTGCGGCGCCGCCGACGAGCACTCGAAATCCGCCGTCCTCGGTCGTCGCTGAAAGCGGGGAGAGAAGTCGTGGATCAACGCGAACACGTGACGTGTCGAGTGCGAGAAGTGTAGTACCGCCGCCACTGGCGTTCATCAGGTGACCGGTGGTCGAAATGACGGCGGAACGCGCATCGGTCGTCAGTGCTACACGGATCCTCGGCTCAGGTCCGGTGGTTGTTGTCAGTGTTGGTGCGGAAATGATCGGCGTCGCGGCAGACGGCGGCGTCCAAACCGGTTGCGTCCGGCGTGGTCGCGTCTCTGGTGGAGTTTGTTGTTGACCGAATGCGATGGGGAGAAAAAAAGCCTGAGCCAACAGCAAAGCAATGGCTTTCCGCACGAGGGAACTACACATCGCCCGGCATACTACTACAAAAAGAGCCGCAGATTACACGGTTTAGGCGGATTTTCCCTATTCCCACGGGCCTCAACTCTGTGGTATAGACGTGCAACCCCCGTAAGCAGGATTAAGCGGCAGCGGCTTTTTGGGTCTGTCCCGACTAATCAGGAGGCCTGAATGGTCTTCATGAGGAAGACTACTTCCCAAAGCGTTCCGTTTATTGCGACCGCGGCGCTCATCCTGGCGTTGCTCGGCGCGAGTTGTCTGCCGAAGCCACCGGGCGAAAGCGGCGACATCACGATCACGCTCTACGGCTTCTCGATCATGAAAGAATCGCTGGAGAAAGCGATCTTTCCGAGCTTCACTGCTAAATGGAAACAGCAACACGGCCAGACGGTGCAGTTTCAATCGTCTTTTGCCGGTTCAGAGACGGTAACCAATCAGATTTTGCGGGGTGCTCCTTCTGAAATCGCGATCCTCTCGATCGAGCGCGACGTGCAGCGACTGCAAAAAGACGGATTCGTGACGGCGGATTGGCATTCGTTGCCGGGAAAGGGAATCGTCAATAAAACTCCTTTCGTGATCATCGTGCGCCAGGGCAATCCGAAAGGGATTCGCGACTTTTCCGATCTCGCAAAGCCGGGAATCAGACTGATCCATCCCGATCCGATCAGTTCCGGTGGCGCGCAGTGGTCGATCCTCGCGATTTACGGATCGGTGTTGAAGAACTCCGAGAAAGCGACGGGCGGTGCAGACACGGCGGAGGCAGTGCGAACACTGCGCGCGATCTGGAAGAACGTGATCTCGACGCCGGGTTCAGCGCGCGAAGCGAGAACGACTTTCGAACTCGGCAATGGCGATGCGCTGATAACTTACGAGCTCGAAGGACTGCTGATGAAGGAAGCGAAGGCGCCGGTTGAAGTCGTTGTGCCGCAGTCGACGATCTTCAGCGAGCATCCGGCGGTGGTGATCGATAAAAACATCACTCCGTCGAAGCGTCCCGTGATCGATGCGTTCATGCAGTACCTGTGGAGTGATGAAGCGCAGGAGGCTTTCGTCAAGTTTCATTTCTACTCGGCGACGAATGAGGCGTTCAACCAGGCGAACACGGAGTTTGGGCATATCGAGCTGCCGTTTACGGTTGAATATTTTGGTGGTTGGGAGAAGGCGTATCCCGACGTGATTGAAGGGATTTTTCGGGACCAGGTGCAACGTAAATGAACCGGATTACACGGATCATCGGTGTTATCTGTGGTTAAGCCTTTTTCATGAGTTCCATAGCTCCAGCGATGCGACATGTGCGTGGGTTTGATGTGGCGCGGCCGCTCAGCATCGCCATGCTTGTTTTCATGATGATGCCACTGGTGTTTCTGCCGCTCGCGTCGATCTTCATCTTCGGCACGAGCAACGGTCTCGATAAGTTCTGGGCCGCGCTGACTGCTCCCGAAGCGATATTCGCGCTCAAGCTCTCGATGGCGACAAGCTTTTGGGCCACCGTCTTTAACGTCATCTTTGGTCTCTTCGCCGCGTATGTCCTCTCGCGTTATAACTTCTGGGGACGCAACGCTCTCATCGTCACGATCTCACTTCCAACCGCGATTCCCACAGCCGTAGCCGGCTTTGCGCTCCTGCTGCTTTGGGGGCCATACGGTACGCTCGGTCGACTGCTGACGCCGGGTTTTCAAATCATGTTCACTGCGTTTGCGATCATCCTCGCGAATATCTTCGTGACGTTCCCGCTTGCGTTCGGTGTGATCAAACCCGTCTTCGACACGATGAGTCACTCGCTTGAGGAAGCTTCCGCAACCATCGGCGCCACGCGCTGGCAAACGTTCTGGTATGTGACGCTGCCGTCTTTGCGCGGCGCGATCGTCTCCGGCGCGCTCCTGACTTTTGCGCGCGCTGTGGGCGAATTTGGCTCGACGATCCTCGTGTCCGGAAATCTCGCGGGACGAACACAAACGGCGCCGTTGTACATCTTCGCGAAATTCAACGAGGGCCAGATCGAAGCAGCGAACGCGATCGCGATCGTGCTCGCTTTGTTTTCATTTCTGATTTTCAGTGTGCTGTTTTTCGCGCGAGACTGGCTTGACGTTGACTGAGGCCTATGGTGAAAGCGAAAGAAACACTGATCCCGAGACATGAAGAGCCGGCGTCCAGCGCGCCGCCATCTCCGGCTGCTGCGAGTGTGATCGGGCTCAGCAAACGCTTTGGCAAGACGAGCGTCCTCGAAAACATCAGCTTCGATGTCGCTGAAGGTGAAGTGCTGGTGTTGCTTGGGGCTTCAGGCAGTGGCAAGACGACGATTCTGCGCATCATCGCCGGTCTCGAGATGCCCTACACCGGAAAAGTGATCCTGCACGGCAAAGAGGTCACCGAGCTGCCCGCGAGAGAACGAGGCGTGGGGGTCATCTTTCAATCGTATGCGCTCTTTCCAAAGATGACGGTCGAGAAGAACATCGGTTACGGCCTGCGTATCCGCAAACGCAAACGCAAGGAGATCCGCGAAACGGTGAACGAGTTGTTGTCCCTCGTCCAGCTCGAAGAGCACCGCAAAAAGTTTCCCTCGCAGCTTTCGGGTGGGCAGCAGCAGCGTGTCGCGATCGCGCGCACTCTTGCCTACAAACCCGAGGTTCTATTGTTTGACGAGCCATTCGGCGCACTCGACACACAGACGCGCGTTCACCTGCGTCGCGAAATTCGCGCCCTCCTGAAAAAGGTGAATGTGCCGTCGATCTTCATCACGCACGATCAAGAGGAGGCTCTCGAGCTCGGCGATCGTGTCGCAGTGCTCAACGTGGGCCATATCGAACAGATCGGAACTCCGTTTGAAATCTATAATCGCCCCGCGACAGAGTATGTCGCCACATTTCTCGGCGCGGCCAACGTTCTTGATGCAGTGGTGCGAGAGGATTCCCTCGAGGTGGGTTCGGCTCACATTCCAGCAACGTTGGACAAAACCAGGTTCCAATCAGGCGATTGTGTGAAGGTCGTCTTTCGTCCTGAAGATGTGTCGTTGAATCCTGGAGATATCCCGCGGTCCGGATACCCGCGTCTCGCTAACGCGCTCATCGAAGAAATCGCTTTTGTCGGCGCTTATGAACGACTACGTCTACGACTCGAAATCGGCGCGGAAGAATGCAAAACAGACGAAACTCCTTTCTACCTGACCACCGAAACACCGGACCGGCAGCCGACCAAGTCGATCATCGCAACACGCCCGAAGCCCGAAGCCAGCACTACGCGTCTGCACGTCGGCGAGCGAGTGGTAGTCGCGCTAACCTCATTCACGGTCTTACCACCGCAAGTCTTAAAGGGTGCAAATTGAGGCGAAGTTTAGCCGCGTGCTTTCTGTTGTTTGTGCTGACTGGTCTTGCGTCCGCACAGCTTGTCGATCAAACCGACAACCAGTTCTGGAGTGACGTTCAAGTCGCGGTGCCAATGACGAAGGATATTGATTTCAACGTTCTTGGCACGTTGCGTATCGGTCGCGATATCAGCCGGCCCGTTGACGAACGCCTTGGCATGGGATTCACCTTCAGGTTCGGACAGCACGTGCAGATCGCGCCGAACTATCTGTACATTGCGACGCAGCCTATTCGCAACCGTCGATTGTGGGAGAATCGCCTGTCACTTCCGGTGACGCTGCGGTTCAACATCGATAAGTTCCGGATTAGCGATCGGAATTTATTTGAGCGTCGCTTTCGACAGCTGGGGATCAATTCGACGCGCTACCGGAACCGGTTGCAGGTGGACCACGCGGTTGGTCCTGATAAGTTGAATTTATCGCTGTTCGTGGCGGATGAAGTTTTTTACGACTGGAGCCTGAATCGCTGGCCCCGGAATCGATTCGCGGTCGGTGGAACCAGGGTTTTCAATAAACACTTTACACAGGACATCTATTATCTCCGCCAGAACGACGGCGTGAGCATCCCCGGCGACTTACACGTGATCGGAACCACGCTGAGGGTGAAATTATAAATCCGCGTTTTTATCCGTGTAATCCGCGGCTAAAGTATTGAATTGCCGTCGCACCGCATTGATGTTCGCGAAAGGCAGCGCGCGCGCATGCGTGCGGTTCGTGAGCAGGATAAACACCCGCCTGTGGCTCGGATCGATCCAGACACACGTGCCTGTAAATCCGTTGTGACCGAAGCTGTCAGGCGGCAGATTTGCTCCTCCCGTTGAATCCTTCGTCGCCGCCAGTTGCCACCCGATCGAACGCGCCTCTTCCAATCCCGGCGTCATGTTTTCACGAAACAACCGGCATGTCTCCGGCGCGAGCAAGGTCGTCGATTCACTCAAAAACTGCTGGGCCATCAAAAACGTTTCGCGCGCAGTTGAGAACAATCCCGCGTGACCCGCCGCTCCGCCGAGGAAATAAGCGTTGCCGTCGTGCACCTCGCCCCAGATCAAACGCTGCCGCGAATTCGCATACTCACCCGCATCCATTTGTTTACACATATCGAGCTCGTACGCGTTGCCGGTTTCACATGCAGCAATGCCTGTTTGCAAAGCGATCTCGGGATTGAAGAACGTCTGTTGAAGCTTCAGTGGCTCGAAGATCTCGCGCTTCGCCATCTCCGCGAGACGCTGATGCATCATGCGCTCCAACAAGATTCCGAGCGCGATGAATCCGAGATCGCTGTAGACCACGCGCGACCCCGGCTTGTACTCGAGATCGAGGCTCGCAATCGCGCCCGCGGCACGATCGGGCTGGTCCTCGGTGAGCAGGTAAAGCGGTCGCCACGCGGGCAGACCGGAGGTGTGAGTCAGCAGTTCGCGGACCGTGATCATCTGTTTGTCAGTGCGATCGAACTCCGGCAGGTAGTGAGATACCGAGCTGTCGAGCGTCAGCTCCCCAAGTTCGATTCTGCGTGCGCAGAGTAGAGATGTGACGAGTGGTTTTGTGAGCGACGCGAGATCGTAGATTGTGTCGATCTTGTTTGCCACCCGATAAGGCTCGACTACCGAATGACCAAGCGCATCCTCGAGAATGATCTTGTCGCTTTGACCTACAAGGTAAACAGCGGACGGAAACTCGCCTGCATCGATATGCTGTTCCAGTAACGCCGAAAGCTGATCGTTCCGAATCGGCATTTTCAAGTCCGTGTTATCTGTGGCTGAATTTCACTCACACCGGGATGCTCGGCGTGCTCACGGATTCTCTCGAGAGTCCGCAAAGCCAAACTCAACGCGTTTCTCCCCTCGAGACCCGAGACCGCGGGCGGCGCGCCATCCCGCACCGACTCGAGAAACGAAACAAT
>Ga0134127_10003258_pt1 | contig 11674 bp, 8 predicted proteins | sample KB31753_FD_96459 | JGI IMG/M metagenome (GOLD analysis project Ga0134127, IMG submission 96459) | Terrestrial soil microbial communities with excess Nitrogen fertilizer from Kellogg Biological Station, Michigan, USA - KB3-175-3 | ecosystem: Environmental > Terrestrial > Soil > Unclassified ...
GCTCCGCAGCCAGGTCGATGTTGCGCAGCACCTTGCGGATCGCGAACCGGCGCACGTCCCGGTCGTTGGCGGTGAACGCACCGTCCTTGAACACCGGGTGGGTGAACAGGTTCGTCGTCATCATCGGGACGGTCAGGCCGGTCTCCGCGAGCGCGTCCTTGAACCGGGCGATCAGCTTGGCCCGGTCGGCCTCGGACGAGCCGAACGGGATCAGGTCGTCGTCGTGGAACGTCACCCCGGCCGCGCCGAGCTCGGCCAGCCGGTGCACGGTCTCCACCGGGTCGAGCGGAGATCGGGTCGCGTCGCCGAACGGGTCGCGGCCGAGCCAGCCGACCGTCCACAGCCCGAAAGTGAACCTGTCTTCCTTGGTCGCAACTGGGGTGAGAGTCGTCACGGTTCCTCCACTTCCGTCCAGCAGCCGCGGTCTGCAGCGGAGCGCTGCACCGCGTCCAGGACGAGCTGTACCTGCAGCCCGTCCTCGAATGACGGTAGCGGGTCGGTCCCGGCCCCGACGGCGCGCACGAGGTCGGCGATCTCGTGCACGAACGTGTCCCCCCAGCCCAGCGTGTGCCCGGGCGGGTACCAGCCGGACAGGTACGGGTGGCCAGGCTCGGTGACGACCACCCGCCGGAAGCCCTGCAGCTCGGCGTCCTCGGTGCCGTCGAGGAACTCCAGCTCGTTGAGCCGCTCGAGGTCGAACGCGAGACTGCCGGTCGAGCCGTTCACCTCGACCCGGATCGCGTTCTTCCTGCCGGTCGCGAACCGGGTCGCCTCGTACGTCGCGATCGCGCCGCCGTCGAGCCGACCGAGGAACAGCGCTGCGTCGTCGACGGTGACCTCGGCCAGCTCGCCGCCCGCTGCGGTCGCGGACAGACCGGCGGCGGCACCGGGCAGTGGCCGCCGGCGCACGAACGTCTCCAGCAGCGCGTTGACCCCGGTCAACCGCTGCCCGGTGACGAACTGGGTGAGGTCGACGATGTGCGCCCCGATGTCGCCGAGCGCGCCGCTGCCGGCCTCGTCCGCCCGCAGCCGCCAGACCAGCGGGAACTCCGGGTCGACGATCCAGTCCTGCAGGTATTGCGCGCGCACGTGGCGGACGGTGCCGATCCGGCCGGCGGCGACCAGCGCGCGGGCGAACGCCACTGCCGGAACCCGCCGGTAGTTGAACCCGACCATCGAGCGCACCCCGAGCGCCTGCGCCTCCCGGGCCGCGGTCGCCATCGACCGCGCCTCGGCCACCGTGTTGGCCAGCGGCTTCTCGCACAGCACGTGCTTGCCGGCGGCGAGCGCCGCGGTGGCGATCTCGGCGTGGCTGGAGCCGGGGGTGCAGATGTCGACCAGCGCGACGTCGTCGCGCTGCAGCACGGTCTTCCAGTCCGTCTCCACCGACGCCCAGCCGAGCCGGGCGGCCGCGGCCGTGACCGCCGTGGCGTCACGTCCACAGAGGACGGTCATCCGCGGGTCCAGCGGGAGGTCGAAGACCCGGCCGGCGGAGCGCCAGGCCCGGGAGTGGGCGACGCCCATGAAGGCGTAGCCCACCATGCCGACCCCGAGCGGAGGCACCGGATCCCCGACAGCGTCCGGTGTGGACATCGACAGCACCCCTCAGGACTCGAAGCCGAGCGACATGTACTGGTCCACGTTGTCCTTGGTGATGGTCTCCGAGGCCAGCGTGATCGACGCCGGCACCTGCTTCTCCACCAGGTCGGACATGCCCTTGTTCTGGGCGATCAGGCGGGCCAGCGAGATCGCCGACGACGCCATGCTGGGGCTGTAGGTCACGGTCGCCTTGAGCACGCCCTTGTCGGCCTTGATCTCGCGCATCGCGTTGGCCGAGCCGGCGCCGCCGACCATGAAGAACTCGGTGCGCCCCGCCTGGTTGATGGCGGCCAGCACGCCGACGCCCTGGTCGTCGTCGTGGTTCCACATCGCGTCGATCTTCGGCTGGGCCTGCAGGAGGTTGGCGGCGACCTGCTGCCCGGACTCGACCGTGAACTGCGCGGCCTGCCGTGCCGTCACCTTGTAGCCGTACTTGGCCAGGGTCTCCTTGAAGCCGCGGCTGCGGTCCTGGGTCAGTTGCAGGTTGTCGATCCCGGCGATCTCCACGATCACCGGGTTGCTGACGTTCTTGGCCTTGAGCTGGTCGCCGATGTAGGTGGCCGCGGACACGCCCATGCCGTAGTTGTCGCCCTTGATCAGGGTCCGGTACGCCTGCGGGGTGTCGAACTCCCGGTCCAGGTTGACCACCGGGATGCCGGCCGCCATCGCCTTCTGCGCCACCGCGGTCAGCGCCTTGCCGTCGAACGGCAGGATCACCAGCGCGCTGACCTTCTTCGCGATCAGCGTCTCCACCGAGGAGATCTGCCGGGTCACCTCGTTGGTCGCCTCGACCGGCTCGAACGTCACGTCGGAGAACTTCTTCGCCTGGTTCTCGGCGTTCTTGCTGATCGCGGCGATCCAGCCGTGGTCGGCCTGCGGAGCCGAGAACCCGATCGTCACCTCCTTGCCGGCGGCGGCGTTGTCGTTGTTGCCGACCGCGGCCGCCTGGCCTTCGTTGTTGTTGTTGCCGGCGGTGTCGGGGTCGTTGCTGGTGCACGAGGCCAGCACGGCGCCGGCGCCCACCAGCCCGCCGACGGCGAGGAACCGCCGCCGGTCGAGTCCTGCGGTGCGGAGGTCGGACATTTGCAGCGCTCCTTCGTCGGTGCGCCCGGACACGCGGGCGGCACGGCAGATCGAGGCATGACGGGATCGCGGCGCGGCGGGTGAGGCGGTGCATCGGGCGGGGTCCGGTCGGCGGCGCGCCCTTCTCCCGCCGGCCCCGCGGGGTCTAGGGGACGGCCGCCGTCCGGCCGCGCCGCTGCAGCAGCACGGCGGCGACGATGATGAGGCCCTTGGCGATGTTCTGGACCTCGGTCGGCAGGTTGTTGAGGACGAACAGGTTGGTGATCGTGGTGAACACCAGCACGCCGAGGATCGAACCGATCAGCGTGCCGCGGCCGCCGGTGAGCAGCGTGCCGCCGATGATGACCGCGGCGATCGCGTCCAGCTCGTACAGGTCGCCGTGGGTGCTGGAGCCGGTGGTCGTCCTGGCCATGATCATCACCGCGGCGATGCCGCAGCACAGCCCCGAGACCACGTAGAGCAGGGCGGTGTGCCGGCGGATGTCGATGCCGGCGAGGCGGGCCGCCTCGGGGTTGCCGCCGACGGCGAACGTTCGGCGGCCGAACGTGCTGCGGTTGAGCACCAGCCAGCCGATCACGATGACGGCGGCGAAGATGTAGACCAGCAGCGGGATGCCGAGCACGTCGGTGGTGGCGATGTCGTTGATCGCGGGCACCGTGACCAGCTGGGTGCGCCGGTCCGACAGCGACTGGGCCAGCCCGCGGGCGGAGACCAGCATCGCCAGCGTGACGATGAACGGCACCAACCGCCCGTACGCGATGAGCACCCCGTTGACCAGCCCGGCGCCCATCCCCACCAGCAGCGCGCAGATCACCATGACGAACGCGCCGTACGACTGGGTCGCCAGCGTGGTCGCCCAGACCGACGCCAGCGCGACCAGCGCGCCGACGGACAGGTCGATGCCGCCGCCGATGATGACGAACGTCATGCCCACCGTGACGACGCCGATGATCGACGCGCTGACCAGGATGTTGAGGATGTTGCTGCGGGTGAGGAACTGTCCGTCGGTGGTGGCGATGCCGACGATCGCCAGGACCACCAGCACGCCGACCAGACCGAGGTTGCGCACCTCGGCGAACCGCCCGCGCAGCCGGCTCTGCACGGTGGCGGACGCCGCCTGCTCCACCCGGCCCCGCTCGTCGGCGGGCGGGACCTCGACCGGCCGTGCCTCGGTCATGCGACCGCCCCTTCCATCACGAGGTCGAGGACGCCTGGCTCGTCGATCTCGCTGGTTGGTCCACTGTGGACGATGCGGCCGTCACTGACGACCAGCACCCGGTCGGCCAGCCCGAGCACCTCCGGGATCTCGCTGGAGACCAGCAGCACGCCGACCCCGCGGTCGGCCAGCGAGCGGACCACCCGGTAGAGCTCGGTGCGGGCGCCGACGTCGACGCCGCGGGTCGGCTCGTCCAGGATCAGCAGCCGGCAGTCCCGCAGCAGCCAGCGGGCCAGCACCACCTTCTGCTGGTTGCCGCCGGACAGCGTGCGCACCGGCCGGCGCGGGTCGGCCGGCCGGACGTCGAGCCGCTCGGCCACCTCGACGGCGGCGGCCAGCTCGCGGCCCGGCAGCACCCAGCCACCGCGGGCGAACCGGCGGAGACTGGACACCGAGATGTTGCGGTAGACCGGCTCGTACAGCAGCAGGCCCTGGCTCTTGCGCTCCTCCGGGGCGAGCCCGAGACCGGCCCGGATGGCCGAGCGGACGGAGCCCGGTCGCAACCGGCGCCCGTCCACGGTGACCGTGCCCGCGGACGGCTTGCGCGCCCCGTACACGGTCTCCACGATCTCCGACCGCCCGGAGCCGACCAGCCCGGCCAGGCCGACGATCTCTCCACTATGGACGGTGAACGAGACGTCGGTGAACTCGCCGCGGCGGGTCAGCCCGTCCACCCGGAGGATCTCCGCGCGGTCGTGGGCGCCGGTGGCCGCGCGGGGAAACGCGTACTCGACCGAGCGGCCGGTCATCAGCCGGACCACCTCGGCGGTCGGGGTGGTCCGGGCGGGCAGGCCGACCGCGACCGTACGGCCGTCCTTGAGCACCGTGACCCGGTCGCCGATGATCCTGATCTCGTCAAGCCGGTGGGAGATGTAGACCACGGCCACGCCGTCGGCGGTGAGCTGCCGGATGACCCGGAACAGGTTCTCCACCTCGGCGCTGTCGAGCACCGCCGACGGCTCGTCCATCACGATGAGCTTCGCGTCGTGGGACAGCGCCCTGGCCATGCTCACCACCTGCTTGCCGGCGGCGGACAGCGTGCCGACCTCGCGGGTGGGCCGGATGTCGGGGTGGCCGAGGCGGGTCAGCAGGGTCCGGGCGGCGTCGTTCGTCGCGCCGCGGCGGGTGAAGCCGAGCGTCGCCGGCTCGTGCCCGAGGAAGATGTTCTCGGCCACCGACAGCCCGTCGACCAGGTCGAGCTCCTGGTAGATCGTGGCCAGGCCGGCCCGCAAGGCGGCGATCGGGGTGCCGAACGCGACCGGCTCCCCCTGCCAGCGGATCTCGCCGGCGTCGGCCCGGTGCGCGCCGGAGAGCACCTTGATCAACGTCGACTTGCCGGCCCCGTTCTGGCCGAGCAGGCAGTGCACCTCGCCGGCGGTCACCTCGAGGTCGACCCCGTCCAGCGCCCGTACGCCGGGGAACTGCTTCACCACCCCGTTGACCGTCAGCAGCGCCTGCACCGCTCACCTCCCCGGAACCGGCTGGTGACAGGGGACGCTAGAGGACTTGCGACGGGCCGCACAAGAAGTTGGGCCCACATCGCCGCAACTTTTTCCCGTCAGAGGAAGAAGTGCTCTCGATCAGACGGCGTAGATACGGTCGCTGATCAACCGGGCGGCGCCGACCACACCGGCCTCGTCGCCGAGCTCGGAGAGCACGATCGGCATGTTGCCGGTGGCCAGCGGCAGCGAGCGCCGGTAGACCACGCCGCGGATCTCGGCCAGCAGCGAGTGGCCGATGCCGGCCACGCCGCCGCCGATCACGATCAGGCCCGGGTTGACGAAGCTGACCAGGCCGGCGAGCACCTGGCCGACCCGGCGGCCGCCCTCCCGGATCATCCGGACCGAGACCGGATCGCCGGCAGCCGCCGCAGCGGCGACGTCGGCGGCGGTGAGCGTGCCGGTGCGCGCCAGCAGGGCGGCCAGCTCCGGGGAGCGCTCCGAGCGGGCGGCGGCCAGCGCGTCGCGGGCCAGCGCGCTGCCGCCGAAGAACGCCTCGAGGCAGCCGGTGTTGCCGCACAGGCACATCGGGCCGGCGTCGTCGACGCGGATGTGGCCGATGTCGCCGGCGCTGCCGGACACCCCGCGGTAGACCTCGCCGCCGACGACGATGCCGCACCCGATGCCGGTGCCGATCTTGACGAACAGGAAGTCGTCGACCGAGCGGGCGATCCCGGCGTGCTTCTCCCCCAGCGCCATGATGTTGACGTCGTTGTCGACCAGCACCGGGCAGCCCAGCTCGGAGGCGAACGCCTCGCGGACCGGGAAGTGGTTCCAGCCCGGCATGATCGGCGGGGAGACCGGGATACCCTCGGCGAAGCTGACCGGGCCCGGTACGCCGGCCCCCGCGCCGGCCAGGCCGCCCGCGGTGTCGGCGGCCCGCAGCTTGCCGACCATCTCCAGCGCGCGGCCGATCACCACCTCCGGGCCCTGCCGCACGTCCACCGGCTCGGTCTCGTGCGAGAGCACCCGCAGCTCGCCGTCGGTGACGGCGACGTCGATCGACGTGGCCCCGATGTCGATGCCGAGGAAGCGGGTGTTGCGGGCGATGCAGACGATCGAGGAGCGGCGGCCGCCGCGGGAGGCGGCCAGGCCGGCGGTCTCCACCAGGCCGAGCTCGACCAGGCGGTCGAGCTCGACGGCGAGCCGGGACCGGGACAGCTCCACCGCGTCGCCGAGCTCGGCCCGGGAGCGCGGCCCGTCGTCGCGCAGCAGCCGCAGGAGCCGCGCCTGCTGCGCGTTGTCCGGCCGCACCACCGCCATGCGCGAAACGGTACGCGCACCCGGGCCCGGGTCGCGGCGCTGCGGGTGTTATCGGAGGAGGGGGTCGGCTTTGGCGAGGACGTCGGCGTAGGCGGCGCGGAGGGCAGTGGCGGGGGCGGCCTCGGGCAGCTCGGTGGCGGGCACCGGCCAGGCCGGCGGCTCGCGGTCGCCGGACAGCGTCCACGCCGCCTGCCGGGCCGCGCCGAGGGCGACGTACTCCCCCGGCTCGGGCAGCACGACCGGCACGCCGAGGATCGCGGGCGCCAGCGCGCGCAGCGCCGCCGACCGGGCGCCGCCGCCGATCAGCATGGCCCGCCGGATCGGCACCCCCTGCGCGCGCAGCGCGTCCAGCCCGTCGGCCAGCCCGCACAGCAGCCCCTCCACGGCCGCCCGGGCCAGCCGGGCCGGGGTGGCGTTGACCCGGGTCAGCCCGGTCAGCAGGCCGCGGGCGTCCGGCAGGTCGGGAGTGCGCTCGCCGTCCAGGAACGGCAGCAGCACCAGGCCGCCGCTGTCCGGAGTGGACAGTGCCAGCTCGTCGAGGCGGGCCAGGTCGACACCGAGCAGGGTCGCGGTGGTGCTGAGCACCCTGGCCGCGTTGAGCGTGCAGACCAGCGGCAGGAATCGCCCGGTACCGTCGGCGAACCCGGCGACCAGCCCGCTCGCGTCCGCGGTCGGCGTCTCGGACACCGCGGCGACGACACCGCTGGTGCCGATCGACACGGTCACGTCTCCGGTGACCGCGCCGAGCCCGAGTGCGGCGGCCATGTTGTCGCCGGTGCCGGGGCCGAGCACGGCGCCCGCGGCGGTCCGGCCGACCGGCACCGCCGGCGCGGCCACCGGCGGCAGCGCCAGCTCCCGGCCGAACGCCAGCCGCAGCAGGTCGGTGCGGTAGTCGCCGGTGGACGGTGACCAGTAACCGGTGCCGGACGCGTCACCCCGGTCGGTGTGCGCGCCGCCGAGGCCGTCGGTGGACAGCCCGGCGGTCAGCCAGTCGTGCGGCAGCAGCACGGTCACGACCCGCTCGGCCAGCTCCGGCTCGTGCTCGGCCAGCCAGCGCAGCTTGGTCACCGTGAAGCTGGCCACCGGCACCGACCCGACCGCCTCGGCCCACTTCTCCGGGCCGCCGAGCTCGGCGATCAGCTCCGTCGCCGCCCGGGCGGAGCGGGTGTCGTTCCAGAGCAGGGCCGGCCGGACCACCTCGCCCGCCTCATCCAGCGCGACCATGCCGTGCTGCTGGCCGCCGACGGAGATCGCGGCGACGTCGTCGAGCAGGCCGCCGGACGAGGCCGACTCCAGCGCGGCCGCCCAGACGGCGGGGTCGATCTCGGTCACGTCCGGGTGCGGCGCGGACCCCGACCGGACGACCTGCCCGGTCGCCGCGTCGCAGACCAGGACCTTGGTGGACTGGGTCGAGCAGTCGATGCCGGCGACGAGGGTTCTCATGCGCTCGATCCTCCGCCACCGGGCCCCGCCGCGTCACTCCCGCGCCGCCCGCCCGGCCGGCCACCAGGCCGCGCCGGATCGGCCAGTCACCCGGCCGCGCTGGGTCGGCCGCCTACACGCCCAGTTCGGCGCGGGCCTGGTCCACGAACGCCGAGGCGGCGGCGCGGACCGCGGGGTCGTCCCGGTCGACGCCGGGGTCGAAGACCAGCTGCCAGCTGACCCCGTCCTGGCCGGGTACGCGCCGGCCGACCACCCTGACCCCGCGCCGCACGCCCCCGCCCTCGGCTCCGGGCAGCGGATGGTGCCGGGTGAAGGCGATCGCCTTCTCGATCCGAACGCGGACGTTCTGTGGGATGTCCCGTGGCTCCTCCAGCCGTACCGAGCGCGGCGGCTGCTCGACCAGCACCCCGCCGCCGGAGTCGACCGCCGGGATCAGCGTCAGCGTGTTCGACCGCCAGATCACCTTGTCGATGAGGTGCCACGGCAGCCGGTCGGGTACGCCGGGCAGCCAGAGCCCGAGGGGGGTCGCGACCACGGCACCGCCGGGCGCCGGCGCCCACGACACCACCCGCTCGTCCGGGTCGAGCCGGGCGACCGCCTCGGGCGGCGGCTTCTCCCGCTTGCCGAACAGCCTCACTGTGCTCCCATCGCCTGCTCGCGCAGCCCGCGGTTGAACTGCTCCAGCGCGACCAGCTCGCCGAACAGCCGGACGTGCTCGTCCGGCTCCTCGATCGGGTTGATGCGCTGCAGCTTCGACCGCAGCGCCTTGATCTGCCGGGAGACGCCGAGCTCGCGCAGCCGGGACAGCTGGCTGGCCACGTACCGCTCGTCCGGCTCTCCGCTGGTCCGCGGCCGCTCGACGGCCAGCTCGGTGAGCGTCGACTTCGCCACCAGATCGGGGCAGTATTCGCTGATCCGCTCCACCCACTCCGGTCCGGACCGGGCGGAGGCGACCCCGCCGGCGGCGGCCAGCGCCCGGCGGATGGTCGCGTACGTCGGCTCCGTGAACGAGGTCTCGTCCAGCGCGTCGAACACCGGCCCGGCCAGCTGCGGCACCTGGACGGCGAGCTTGAGCACCTCCCGCTCCACGGCCACGGCGGGATCGTCGCCGGCCGGCCGGGCGGGCACGCGCCGGCCACCGCGCGGGGCGGCCTCGCCGGCCAGCTCCATCACCCTGGCCAGCACCGGCTCGACCTCCATGCCGAGCTCGCCGGCCAGCCGCCGCGCGTACTCCGGGCGCAGCGCGCGGTCCTTGATCCGGGCCACGGTCGGCGCGGTCTTCTCCAGCGCCCGCACCCGGCCCTCGGCGGAGTCGAGGTCGAACTCGCGCAGCTGGGCCCGCAGCGCGAACGCCACCGCCGGCTGCCGGCGGGCGACCAGGTCCCGCACCGCGGTGTCGCCCTTGGCCAGCCGCAGGTCGCACGGGTCGAGCCCGGACGGCTCGACCGCGACGAAGGTCTGCATGACGAACCGCTGGTCCTCGGTGAACGCCCGCAGCGCGGCCCGCTGCCCGGCCTCGTCGCCGTCGAAGACGAACACCATCTCGCCGGCGAACTCGTCCGAGTCGAGCAGCAGCCGCCGCAGCACGCCGATGTGCTCGGCGCCGAACGCGGTGCCGCAGGTCGCGACCGCGGTCGGCACGCCGGACAGGTGGCAGGCCATCACGTCGGTGTAGCCCTCGACGACGACCGCCTGACGGCGCCGGGCGATCTCCTTCTTCGCGATGTCGGCGCCGTAGAGCACCTGCGACTTGTGGTAGAGCGGCGTCTCCGGGGTGTTGAGGTATTTGGCCTCGATCGGGTCGTCGCCGTGCAGGCGGCGGGCGCCGAAGCCGACCACGTCCGCGGAGATGTCCCGGATCGGCCAGAGCAGCCGGCGGTGGAACCGGTCGATCAGCGAGCCGCGGCTGGACTGCCGGGACAGCCCGGCGGTGACCAGCTCGGCCTGGCTGAAGCCGCGGTCGAGCAGGTGGGCGGTGAGCGCGTCCCAGCCGGCCGGTGCGTAGCCGCAGCCGTACGCCTCGGCGGCCGCGGCGTCGAAGCCGCGGGCGCGCAGGAAGTCCCGCCCTACCTGCGCCTCCGCCGACGACGCCAGCTGCCCGGCGTAGAACGCGGCGGCCAGCCGGTTGGCCTCGACCAGCCGGGTGCGCTGGCCCTGCGGCCGGGACGGGGCGGCCCCGCCCTGCTCGTACCGCAGCTGGATGCCGGCCCGGTCGGCCAGCCGCTCGACCGCCTCGGCGAACGACAGCCCGTCCGTGCGCTGCACGAACGCGATCACGTCGCCGCCGACACCGCAGCCGAAGCAGTGGAAGAGGCCACGGGCCGGGGTGACGTTGAACGACGGCGACTTCTCGTCGTGGAACGGGCAGAGGCCCTTCAGGTTGCCGCCGCCGGCGCTGCGCAGCGCCACCCGCTCGCCGATGACCTCCTCGACCGGAGAGCGCTCCCGGACCAGCGCGATGTCCTCGTCCCGGATCCGCCCCGCCACCCGGCGATCCTATGCCTGCCGGAGTCCACCCGATGGATCCGGCGGAACGGACCACATCGCGATGTCGGTCTTGGTACAACAGAAGCACTGGCTGCATCCACTGAGGGGGCTGTCAGTATGTCAGCATTCCCGCTTCGCCGCTTGATCGCGACCACCGCGGCGGTGCTCACCGCCGGCACGGTCGTGGCCGCGGGCGCCGCCTCGGCCGCGCCGCAGCCGCTGCGCGAGCGGGAGTTGGCTTCCAGTGCCGGGTGGACCTGGTTCACCGACCCGCGCTCGGTCCATCACCAAGGCCTGCACAACCGTACGTACACCGGCTGGGTCGCCCAGGACGGCAGCATCCAGATCAGCAGCTACGACCACGACACTGGCCGGCGGGTCGTCGTCACGCTCAAAGCGCGGCTGCAGATCGACGACCACGACAACCCGTCCATCCTGGTCCGCCCGGACGGCCGGCTGATGGTCTTCTGGTCCACCCACGCCGGCCCGACCATGTGGTACCGGCGGTCGCTGCATCCCGAGGACATCACCTCCTGGGAGCCAGAGCGGGTCTTCCCCACCAACACCTCGGGCACCTTCGGCTACACGTACTCGAACCCGATGCAGCTGTCCGCCGAAGGCAACCGAATCTACCTGTTCTGGCGCGGCGGCAACTTCAACCCGGCCATGTCCACGTCGCTGGACGGCAACAGCTGGACCCCGGCCCGGACCGTGATCTACAACCCGGGACAGCGACCGTACGTGAAGTACGCCAGCAACGGCCGGGACACGATCGCGATGGCCTTCACCGAGAGCCACCCGCGCGCGACGCGGACCAGCATCTACTACGCCGCTTACCGGGCCGGCGCGCTGCGCCGGGCCGACGGGTCGGTGATCAAGAGCGTGAGCACGCTGCCGATCGCCCCGACCAGCGGGCAGAAGGTCTACGACCAGGCGACCAGCGGCAAGGCGTGGGTGCACGACGTGGCCCTGGACGCCGCCGGCCGCCCGGTGATCGTGTACGCGGTCTTCCCCACCGACACCGATCACCGCTACCGGTACGCCCGCTGGGACGGGACCAGGTGGGTGGACCGCGAGCTGGTCC
>Ga0134127_10003259_pt1 | contig 11673 bp, 13 predicted proteins | sample KB31753_FD_96459 | JGI IMG/M metagenome (GOLD analysis project Ga0134127, IMG submission 96459) | Terrestrial soil microbial communities with excess Nitrogen fertilizer from Kellogg Biological Station, Michigan, USA - KB3-175-3 | ecosystem: Environmental > Terrestrial > Soil > Unclassified ...
CGCTGGCTCGTCACCACCGACGAGGTCGACGTCAAGCTCGCGCTGGCGCGCCAGGTCGGAGACGAGGCTAAGCACTAGCGGATGATCGCCGAGCGTCTGCGCGGTCTCGGCTTCGACGCCCGGACGTTCGATCCGCTGGCCAAGGGCTACGGGCCGCTCTTCCAGTACCTGGACGGCCTCACGACGACAGTCGAGCGCGTCGCCGCCGGGCAGTTCACCCGCGAGGCGATCGCCGTCGTCAAGAACCGGCAGTTCATCGAGTTCTGTGAGCATGCGCGCGATCGCGAGACCGCCGCGCTGTACCGCGACGTGATCGAGCCCGATGAGCGCTATCACCACGAGCTGGGCCGGACGCTCCTGCTCCGGCTCGCGACCACGCCGGCCGCGCAGGCGGCGGCGTCGAGCGCCGCTCGCAAGACCCTGGAGCTGGCCGACGAGCTCCAGAAGAAGGCGCTCGCTACCGCCGGGATCCACCACGCGCCGGGCTGCTGAGCGTTGAACCCCGACCAGGCGCTCGACGAGTTCACCCAGCTCGTGAAGGGGCCCGAGATCGATCTGGGCGTCGCGGCGCTCTCGATCGCCCGTATCGAGCACCCGGATCTCGCGCCCGGCCCCGCACTGGCCGACCTTGAGGAGCTGGCCGCGCGCTCGTCGGTGTCGGCGGTCGGCGGCCGGCGCGCGCTCGACCGCCTCTCTCGCTTCCTCTTCGAGGACGAGAAGTTCCGCGGTAACGCCGAGGACTACTACGATCCGCGTAACAGCTGTCTCAACGACGTCCTCGATCGCCGTCTTGGCATCCCGATCACCCTCGCGGTCGTGGTCATGGAGGTCGGCCGCCGGGTCGGCCTGGACCTCTGCGGCATCGGCCTGCCCGGTCACTTCTGCGTCGGCGCGCGGGTCGACGGCGAGCTGGTGATCCTCGATCCGTTCGCGAGCGGCCGCGCGCTGGTCCGGGCCGATGCCGAGGCCGTCGCCTCGCGCGCCATCGGCCGCCCGGTCAAGCTCACCGACGCGCACTTCGCCCCGGCATCGAGCAGCCAGATCGTCGTGCGGATGCTGCGAAACCTCGAGGGCATCTACGCGCGGCGCGAGGACTGGACCAAGGCGCTCGCGGTCATCGATCGGCTCCTGGTGGCCGACGCCGACGCACCGACGCATCGGCGCGATCGCGGGACGGTCCTGGTCAAGCTCGGCGAGCTCCACCGCGGCGCGTCGGAGTGGGAGCGCTACCTCACGCGCTATCCGCAGGCCCGCGACGCCGCCGCGTTCCGGGAGGAGCTGCGGCGGGTGCGACAGACGCTGGCGGAGAAGAACTGAACGATCGCCCGACGCGAGGCGCCCGGCGCTTCGCTCTCGTCGCGCTGCTCGCTGCCGCTTGCGCGTCGCCGGCGGTCGCCGTCGCCCAGGCTTCTTCCGCACCCGGGCCGGCCGAGCAAGAGATCCGGGCCCAAGCCGACCGGGAGGCGGCGCAGCTCGACGCCGGGGCCAAGCTCTACGACGATCCGCTGCTCGACGCCCATCTCGCCGGGATTGCCGAGAAGCTCGCGCGCGCCGGCGCCGAAGGGCCGGCGTTCAGAGTCACGGTCGTCCGCGACCCGACGCTGAACGCCTTTGCGCTGCCCAACGGCCGGATTTACGTCCACACGGGACTGCTGGCCGCTCTCGAGAACGAGGCCCAGCTCGCGATGATCCTCGGCCTCGAGATGACCCACGTGAGCAGCCGCCACGCGCTGGCGCTCGCGCGTGCCCCCCGAGGCCGACCGTCCGCCTCGACCATCGTGGCGTCGGCGGCGTCGGTCGGCCTCGAGCTGGCCACCGACGCGAGCGCCGGAGCGGTCGACGGCGTCGGCACCGCGGCGCTGAGCGCGACCGCGGTCACGATTTTTGGCCGCGGGCTGCCGCTCGCCGCCGAGGCTGCCGTCTACGGTCGCGGAGACCAGCTCGAGCGTGACGCCGATGCCGGAGGAATGGACAGGCTCGTTCGCGCCGGCTACGACCCGAAGGAGGCCTCGAGAGCGTTCGACGCGCTGCGAAGAGATCTCGGGAACCGCGGGAGCCTCGAGATCTTCTACTTCGGCCGCCGTGAGCAGCTCGCCGAGCGGGTCGCGACGACCACCGAGCTGCTCCAGACGTACTTTGCCACCGCCGCAGCGGCGCCCGGCACCGTGCGGACCACGGACGAGTGGAGGCTGCGGATGCCGGCGGTCGTTCGCGAGAACGCGCGTCTCGACATCCAGGCGGGCCGCTTCGCGCTCGCCGCGGACCAGCTCGACCGGGTGCTCGCGGCCACTCCGCGAGATCCGGTCGCCCAGCTCTACTACGGCGACCTCTACCGGCTTCGATCGCAGCGGGCGCAGAGCGCGGCGGAGGCGGCGGACTGGGCGCGCGAGGCGATCGACCGGTACGAGCACGCGGCGCGGCTCGATGCGGCCTACGCCGACCCGTTCCGCCAGCTCGGATTTCTCTACTACCAGCTGCAGGAGATCGCGCAGGCGCGGGCGGCTTTCCGGCAGTACCTGGCGCTCAAGCCGGACGCCCCGGACGCGGAGCGCGTCGCCGAATATCTCGCCGAGCTCGACGACTAGGGGTCAGAACCCCGCGAGGCGCGCTTTCAGGATCTTCCCGGTCGGGCTCTTGGGCAGCGCGTCGAGCACCGTGAGCCGCCGCGGGTACTTGAACGCGGCCAGACGCTCTCGGCAGTGAGCGATGAGCTCGTCGGGCGAGGCCGCCGTGGCCGGGCGCAGCGTCACGAACGCCGCCACGTCCTCGCCCAGCTCCGCGTGGCGCATGCCGACGACGGCCGCCTCGGCCACCGCCGGGTGGGTGAGGAGCACGGCCTCCACTTCCGCGGGGAATACCGAGTAGCCGCCGCGGAGGATCCGCTCGCGCTTGCGCCCGACGATGGTGACGAGGCCGTCGGGGCTCACGGTGGCGAGATCGCCCGTGCGGAACCAGCCATCCACCAGCACCTCCCGCGTCTCGGCGGGCGCGTTCACATACCTCTCCATCGCTGACGGGCTCCTGATCCAGAGCTCGTCGTCGACGATTTTGAGCTCGACGCCGGGCACCGCGCGGCCGATCGCGTCGGGCGCCTCGGTCGTGTCGGTGGCCGAATACGAAATGGGCCTGAAGAGCTCGGTCATCCCGTAGCCCCGGACGATACGAATGCCCGTCCGGTCGCGCCATTCCCGGGCGAGATCCCACGGGCAGGGGGCGGCGCCCGAGACCGCGATTCGCACCGACGAGAGATCGCCGGCGGCGAGCTCGCCGCTTTCCAGCAGGCGGCCGAACATCGTCGCCACTCCGGGAAAGACCGTCACGCGGCGCGCGCGGATGGCCGCCACGACGGCATCGGGCGCGAAGCGTTCCACCAGCGCGACGGTGGAGCCGGTGAGAAGCGGCGCAAGCAGCGCGCCGTTGAGCCCGAACGAGTGGGCGAGCGGCAGGGTGGCCAGCACGACGTCCTCGGACGTCAGCGCCATCACCGGGCCTGCCCATGATTCGTTGGCGAGGGTGAGCGCCGGGTGCGAGAGCACCGCGCCCTTCGGGCGCCCCGTGCTTCCGGACGTGTAGAGGATCAGCGCCGCGTCGTCGCCCGGGCCGCTCCGCTTCGCCGTTCCGGCCGCGAGCCCCTCCACGTCTTCCCGGCGAACGAGCAGCGCGGGATCGAGGTCGGCGACAATGTCGGCCTGTTCGGCCGGCTTCAGGAGCGCGTCGAGCGGCGCCACGGTGGCGCCGAGCTTCCAGACGGCCAGCAGGGCCACCGCGAACGTCCAGTGGTTGCCGATCGCGAGGGCGATCCGGTCACCCGGCCTCGCGCCGGCGCCGGCGAGAGCCTCCGAGAACGCGCGGGCCTTTTGCTCGAGCTCGGCGAAGGTGAGAGCGCCGCCCTCCCAGACGAGCGCGGGCTTGCCGGCGAAGCGGCGGGCGGCAGCGTCGAGGCGGCGGACGAAGCTCTCCGCCACGGAGGCGTTCAGGCGAAGAAGTCTTTGAGGTTGATCCGCTGCCAGACGTCGGCCGGCACGCGGTGGCGCTGCGTGTAGGCGGCGAGGGAAGGCTTGGCGGTCGCGTCCACGCCCCACTTCGCCGTGTAGCCGTCGTCGCGCGCCGAGGGATCGAGGTCGGAGCCGCGCGCGTTCGTGATGATCGTGATGTCGCGGTCGGGCTGGCAGCGCGTCGCGATGGCCCAGTTGACCTGACGGTCGTCGAAGACGTCCACGTCCTCGTCCACCACGACCACGCGCTTCATGTAGAGATCGGCGCCGAACGCCGCCAGGATCGCGTTCTTGGCCTGGCCCGGAATGCGCTGCTCGATCGAGACGAAGCAGGTGAACGGGCCCGGCACGCGGACCGCCTTGACCGAGGGCACCATGGCCCGGACCGCGCGGTAGAGGTTCGCCTCCATCGGGATCGTCGACAGCAGCATGTGATCGAGGTGGGCGACCGTGATGTCCTGGAAGATCGCGTCGCGGCGGTGGGTGATCGCGTTGACCCGCACGATCTCGCGCTGGCGCTCGCCGAGGCTGTAGCCGGTGAACTCCCCGAACGGGCCCTCGGGCGTGCGCTGCCCCGGCAAGATCTCGCACTCGAGGACCATCTCGGCGTGCGCCGGCACCAGCACGTCGGACGTCCGGCACTTCACCAGCTCGAGCGGCTCGCCGAGGAGGCCGCCCATGATCGCGCGCTCATCCTCGTCGATCGATCCGATCGCGAGGGCGCCGAGCGCGATCGCCGGGTGGACGCCGATCACCAGGGCCAGGCGCAGCGGCTCGTTCTTCGCCTCGGCGAGGCGCTGATATTCCCAGAGGTGCTTGCCGGTCGTCAGGTGGATCGACGTCGTGTTGCGCGACTTGATCTGGAGGCGGTTGTAGGCGCAGTTCCAGATGTCCTTCGTCGGATCCTTGGCGAACGAGATCGCGGCGGTGATGTACGCGCCGGCGTCACCCTGGTGGTGAACGATCTGCGGCAGGTCGTAGAGGTTGACCCGATCGCCCTCGAGAACGACTTCTTGTACCGGCCCACCGGCGACCACCTTCGGCGGGATCGGCTTGTCCATCGCGCGCAGGTACGTCGTCTGGGTCGCTTCGGGCGCCGCGTTCATGGCGGCGGCGAGCCGCGGCCGGCTGGCATGGAGGTTGGTGAGGACCGGAAAGGGGCTGCCGGTGACGTTCTCGAAGAGGAGCACCGGGCGTCGCTTGGCCTCGCGCTCGAGCTTGACGACCAGCGCCGTGATCTCGTAGCGCGGGTCGACTGACTTCGACACGATCTCGAAATCTCCGGGCTTGCGCCGCTTCACGAGATCGAGATAGCTCCGTAGGTCCTGCGCCATGGCGCCTAGAATACTGAATCAGGCGTTCTCGGGCACCTTCTTTCTCCCATTCTGGATGCTGAACCACCAGCCGAGCGCCACGATGGTCACCGCCGGCAAGATCGGCAGGAGATCGTGGGCCGGATTCGCCGGATCGATCAGGCGCTCGAGGTGTCGCTCCTTCAAGATCATCTCGCCGGCGACGTAGCCGAGAATCCCGCCGCCCAGCCAGATGATCCACACGAACCGGTTCATGAGCGCGGCCAGAATACCGCTGCCCCACACGACGATCGGCAGCGAGAGCGCGATGCCGAAGACGACGAGTGTCAGGTCGCCGTGGGCCGCGGCGGCGACGGCGAGCACGTTGTCGAGGCTCATGACCGCGTCGGCCACGATGATGATCCAGACCGATTCCCGCAGCGAGCTCCCCTGACGCACGTGGCCCTCGGCGCCGCTCTGCTGGCGGACCAGCTTGAAAGCGATCCAGAGGAGCAGGAGGCCGCCGACGAGCTGGAGGAATGGAATTTTTAACAAAATTGTCGCGACCGTAATGAACAGGAGCCGAAGCCCGACGGCGCCGGCGGTGCCCCAGATGCGTCCCCAGAATTGCTGGCGCTTGGGCAGCGTGCGGACCGCCAGCGCGATGACGAGGGCGTTGTCACCGGCCAGCGTCAGATCGATGACGATGATCCCGAGGACCCGCGCCCAGAATTCTGGATCCAACAAGAACATCATAGGTCACTCCACCAGGGCTTTCAGGATCGCGACCAGCACGCGTCCCACGACGATCAAGGCCACGGCGATAGCCAGGCCCTGGTACCGATTGATAGTCATCTCGCGTCTCCGTGTATCGACGAGCAGGGTTGGCCGCCCGAGGGCGGCGTGCTTCAGGAGACGAGCGGGACGACCGAGCTAGTGGTCTTCGGAGGAGGGAGGGCTTGCGTCGGGCAGGTGAGCCAGCCTCACCTGCGGGAGCCAATCGTCGGCGACGAACGCCCGGGCGATCAGGACGACCGGCGCCATGCGGCGGGTCGGCACCTCGTTCTCGAGGCCCCGCCGCGGGAGCGCGCGCCGGGCGGCGGCCTCACGATCGTGAGATTGCCGCCGGACGTGAATCGACTCTTCGATCTCGGAATCCTCGACCTCGAACTCGAAGGCGCCTGGCAAGGGCGTCGCCAGATCGAACGACACCCAGGCGATCAGCAATAACAAGATACGGCGCGCTCTCACCCGATCATTGTACCCGGCCGCCGCGTCACGGCTTCTTGCAGATCACGTTCAGGAGCGCCTGGCGCTTCTCGTCACGCACCACCTTGAGGGCGCGGGCGAGCGCGTCGGGTAGCGCAGCCGGGTCCTCGACGCGCTCGGCGTGGCCGCCGGAGGCGCGGCACACCAGCTCGTAGTCGGGCGCCGGATCCAGATCGGAGATGGGCATCTGGCCCGTCTTCGCGGCGAGGCCTTCGGGCGCATGGCTATGCACGGCGCGCTTGACGGCGTTCCAGGCGCGGTTGTTGAAGACCACGAACAGCACCGGCAGGTTGTAAGCGCGCGAGACGAAGTGCGCCGCGGTGGGCGCGCTGAAGATGTAGGCGCCGTCGCCCACGCAGCAGATGACCGTTTTTTCCGGCGCCGCGAGCTTGGCGCCGAGCGCGGCGCCCATGCCCCAGCCGAGACCGCCAGCGGGCGAGGAGCCGAAATAGGTCCGCGGCGTGCGGAAGCACCCCTGCGTCGGATCGAAGTCGTACTCGTCCACCAGGATCGTGTTCTCGTCGACCAGGTCGCCGACGCACTTGCTGACCCAGACCATCTCGAGCGGCTTCTCGCTCTGGGCCTTGCGGGCGGTGGCGGCCCACGTCTCGCGCAGCCGGCGATGCTCGGCCTGCCAGCGCTGGGTCCGCTCCGCGACGGCCCGGCCGTCGACCTTCTGCCGCACGGCATCGGCCAGCGCGCCGAGGTTCAGGGCGACCGTGCCGTTGAGCGCCGCGTCGGCGGGGAATCCACGGATCGGGTAGCGCGCGTAGAGCGGATCGACCGCGATCTGGACGATCTTCGTGTCGGGCCGTGGCGCCTTGAGGGCCGGGTACCACAGCACGTCCGACTCGACCGCCACGATGCAGTCGGCGTCGTCGAGATAGGGCGTGGCGTCGAAGCCGGCGTGCAGCGGGTGATCCTGGGGGAAGTTCATGTAGGTGTGGAACTGGTCGATCACCGGCGCGCCGAGAGCCTCGGCGAGCTTCACGAGCGCGGGCACCGCGTTCGGATCGCGCCCGGCCGCCTTGGTAAGGATGATCGGGTTGCGCGCTCCGGCCAGGAGCCGCGCGGTCTCGGCGATCGCTTCGGGCGCCGCAGCGACGCCGCCAGGCTTCGGGGCGCGGCTCGAGTCAGCATACTCGAAGACGTCGTGCTTCTCGGCGAGGACCTCGCGCGGCAGCGTGAGATAGACGGGGCCCTGGGGCTCGGCCTGGCAGATTGCCAGCGCGCGGTCCACGACCGTCTCGAGCTGGATGAAGTTCCGCAGCTCGTAGTCCCACTTCACGAACTCGCGGACCATTGCGGCCTGGTCAAAGGACTCCTGTGCCCAGTGGATCGCGCGGTTACGGCTGCCGTGCAGGCCGGACTCGGTGATCGGGTTACGACCCGCACTGAACAGGATGGGCACGTTCGAGCGCGCGGCGTTGATGATTCCGCCGACCGCGTTGCCGGCGCCGACGATCACGTGGACCATGACGACCTGGGGCCGGCCGGTGACCAGCGCGTAGCCGTGGGCCATGCCGACTGCCGGCACCTCGTGGGGGATCGTCATGGGTCGCGGCGCCGGCTGGCCCAGCGCGATCCGCTTGGCGTAGGCATCGATGAGCGGCGCGAAGTCGGTCCCGGAATTCGCGAAGAAGTATTCGACGCCGCGGGCGGCCAGGAGCTCGAGGTAGGCGTCGGCGGTGCTCTCGATGTTCGCTCGCTTGGTCATCGCTATTTCTCCTTGAGCCGCAGCCGGAGCATCCGGCGCGCGTTGCCCTCGTAGATCTTCGCCTTCTCCTCGTCGGTGGCCCGCATGCGGGTCATGGCCTCGATGGTCTCGCGGATGAACCCGGTGCCCTTCTCCGGATCGAACGGCATGTCAGTGCCGAAGAGCACGTGATCGGCCCCGAAGAAGGCCAGGCCGGACTCCATCGCGTGCCAGGCGCCGAACAGCGCGGTGTCGCCGTAGAACATCTTGAAGTAGTCGATCGGGCGACGGCGCAGCCGCGCCAGCGCGCCGCCGTCCTCGGGGTCGTCGCTGCGGCTGCCGAGCTGGTCGAGGCCGCCGCCCACGCGCCCGGCGCAGAACGGGATCATGGCGCCCAGGTGGTGGGTGATGATCTTCAGCCCGGGATGGCGGTCGAAGATTCCGGAGAAGACCAGGCGCCCCATCGCGACGGACGTCTCGTACGGCCAGCCGAATGCCCACCACATGTCGTACTTCGAGCGCTGCTCGCCGGCGTAGTCGGCGAACGTCGCCGGACGTGCCGGATGCATCCAGATCGGCAGATCGCGCTGGGCCATGCGGTCGAAGACCGGCAGGTACTCCGGCAGGTCGAGCGGGCGGCCGGCGATGTTGGTGTAGATCTGCACGCCGGTGGCGCCGAGGTCGTCGATGGCGCGATCGATCTCGCGCACCGCGGCGTCGGGATTGTTCATCGGCAGCGATGCGACGAAGCCGGGAAAGCGGTCGGGATACTTCGCCGCGATCTCGGCCATGCCGTCGTTGGCCAGCCGCGCGAGCTCGGGGCTCACGTCGGGCCCGCCGGCGACCTCGATGGGCGGGTTGGCGAGGGTCAGCACCTGCACGTAGCCCTCGTAACGGTCCATGATCCGCAGGCGCTCCTCGACGTCGACCAGGACCGGAATTCCGGACATGCGCTTCTGGAGGGCCATGCCCGGCGGAGCCACCTGCAGCATCCGGTCGAAGTACCGGCGGGGCATGATGTGGGGAAAGACGTCGATTTTCATCCCTCGCTCCTCGCCGCAAGAGGATAAGCTCCCGCCGCCCCGAAAGGAAGAAGCAGGGTAGAGTATGGGGCCATGACATCGGGACGCGTCCAGGGCGGGTTCAATCAGTTCGGGTTCACCGTCGGGATCCTCATGCTCGACACCCAGTTCCCGCGGATTCCCGGTGACATGGGCAACGCGTCGACGTTCCCGTTCCCGGTGCGCTACCAGCGGGTCGAGGGCGCCAGCCCGGATCTCGTCGTGCGCCGTGGCGCCGCGGGACTCCTGCCCGCCTTCGTCGATGGCGCGCGGCGGCTCGAGCACGAGGGCGTGGGCGCGATCACCACCAACTGCGGCTTTCTCGTCAAGTTCCAGCGTGAGCTGGCGGCGTCGGTGCGCGTGCCCGTGTTCACCTCGAGCCTTCTCCTGGTGCCGCTGGTCCACCGGCTGCTCCCGGCCGGGCGCCGGGTCGGCATCATGACCGTGAACTCCGAGGGCCTCACCTCCGAGCACTTCACCGGGGCGGGGATCGGTGATATTCCCGTCGCGGTGGCGGGCATGGAGAACGAAAAGGAGTTCACGCGGGTGATGCTCGGCAACGAGATGGTGCTGGACGTCGACGCGGCGCGCGAGGAGCACGTGCGCGTCGCGCGGCGCCTGGTCGACGAGCACCCGGACGTTGGCGCGATCGTGCTGGAGTGCACCAACATGCCGCCGTACACCGCCGACATCCAGCGCGCGACGGGTCTCGCCGTCTTCGATATCGTCTCGCTGGTCACCATGGTCCACACGGCCCTCGCCGCCGGCTTGCCGCCGCGACCGGCGTGACGATCAGCCAGCAGATCACCTTTCTCGACACGCGCGACCTCCGGCGCACCGCCGACTTCTACGAGCGAGTTCTCGGGCTCCGTCTGGCCCGCGACCAGGGCACCTGCCGCATCTACCACGTGAGCGGAAGCTCCTACGTGGGCTTCTGCGAGCGAGCGGACGCGCCGCCCCAGCCGCAGGGCGTGGTGCTCACGCTCGTCACCGACGAGGTCGACCGCTGGTGCGCGCACCTCAAGAGCCACGGCGTCGAGTTCATCAAGGAGCCCGCCGAGAATCCGCCCTACCGGATCTACAACGCGTTCGTGCGCGATCCCAACGGCTATGTGCTCGAGATCCAGCGGTTCTGGGAGCCGCTCGTTTGACCGAGACGTCCGGCGCGCCGAACGGATGGCTCGTCGAGACCCGCGGTCTCACGAAGCGGTTCGGCGGGCTGGTGGCGGTGGACGACCTTCCGCTCGCGCTGCGCTCCGGCGAGGTGCGCGGGCTGATCGGCCCGAACGGCTCGGGCAAGACGACGACGGTGAACCTGCTCTCGGGCTTGTATCACGCCGACGCCGGCGAGATCCGGCTGCGCGGCGAGCGCATCGATCGTTTGCGACCGCATCAGATCACCGCACGCGGCGTCGCCCGGACGTTTCAGACTCCCAAGCTCTTCGGGAGCATGACGACGCTCGAGAACGTACTCCTGCCTGCCCTGGCCGCGCAGGACCGGGGCGACCATCGCTCGATGGCCGAGGTGCAGGACCGCGCGAGGCGACTGCTCGACCTGGTGACGCTCGATGGCCGGCGTGACGCGCCGGCCAAGGAGCTGTCGGGCGGCCAGAGCATGTTATTACAAATCGCTCGCGGGCTCATGGTGCGGCCGATTCATCTGTTCCTGATGGACGAGCCGTTCGCGGGGGTGCACCCGACGATCAAGGACACCATCATGGAGACGATCCTCCGCATGAACCGTGAGGAAGGCGTCACCTTCCTGATCGTGTCCCACGAGATGACGACCTTGCGGCGCCTGGCGCCCCGGGTCTCGGTGATGCACGAGGGCCGGCTGATCGCCGAGGGCACCTTCGAGGAGATCGCGAGCCACGCCGCGGTCCTCGAGGCCTATCTGGGGCGCTAATGGCCCTGCTCGAGCTGCAGGGGATCGTCGCCGGCTACGTCGAGGGCATCGACATCCTCAACGGCGTCAACCTCGGCGTCGCGCGCGGCTCGGTGACCGGCGTCATCGGGCCCAACGGCGCCGGCAAGTCGACGCTTCTCAAGACGATCTTCGGGTTCCTCACGCCGCGCTCGGGGCGGATTGTTATGGACGGACGCGCGATCGAGGGGCGGGCGCCGCACGAGCTCAAGCGGTCGGGCATCGGCTACGTGCCGCAGGGCGCCAACATCTTTCCCCAGCTCACGATCGAGGAGAACCTCCGGCTGGGCGCGTGGATCCTCCGGCGCGACCGCCGGCGCGTCGCCGACCTGCTCGGGCGGGCGTGGACGGCATTCCCTCACCTGGCGCCCAGACGCCGCACGCGGGCGACCGCGCTGAGCGGAGGCGAGGCCAAGATGCTGTCGCTCGCCAAGGA
>Ga0134127_10003260_pt1 | contig 11673 bp, 12 predicted proteins | sample KB31753_FD_96459 | JGI IMG/M metagenome (GOLD analysis project Ga0134127, IMG submission 96459) | Terrestrial soil microbial communities with excess Nitrogen fertilizer from Kellogg Biological Station, Michigan, USA - KB3-175-3 | ecosystem: Environmental > Terrestrial > Soil > Unclassified ...
ATGCCGAACGCGAAGATCTTGCTGTCGGCGCTGCGCACCAGCACCAGTCCGTCACTCAGCTTGGGCTGCGCCAGGACTTCGCTCGACACGCGGGCGCGCCACTTGACGACGCCGCTCTGCGCATCGAGCGCGAATACTTCGCCGTCCTCGGCGGCGACCACCGCCAGCACGCCGTCGCTGCCGACGCCGCTGGAGATGCGCTTGCCGACCGAGATCCGCCACCTGCTCTTGCCCGTCGCCGCTTCCAGCCGCGTCACGTTTCCGGCGCGCGACGCGGCATAGACGCTGTCGCCGACCAGGGTCGGGCTGAAGAAGAAACCCTCCGCGGCGCCGATGCTCGCGGACCAGAGCACCTTCACGGCGTGCGCGTTGGTCAGCGCCGGCAATTCGGCGGGTTTGGGTCCGGTCGGCGCGTTGAACCAGTCAAACGGATTGGCTCCCCGGATGTCCATCGAGCCGCAGGCGGACAGCAGGATGGATGCAGTGAGGGCGGCGATTGCCGCCGCCAGGCGCAGGCAATGCATGGTTACCCGCCGAGCGCGTCCAGCCGCAGCTGCACGCTGTTGCGGAATGCGCCGCCCCTTGCGTCCGCCTTCTCGAGCGCCAGGCGGTACGCGGTCTTCGCGTCGGCGGGCTTGTTCTTCGCCACCAGGATGTCGCCCTTGAGCGCAGCATAAGGCCCGTCGAGCGCCGCCGCGTGTTTCGCCTCGAGCAGCGCCAGCGCTTCGTCATGGGATTTCTCGTCGAGCAGGACGGCTGCCAGCCGCAAGCGGGCGAGATCGCGCAGTTCGTCCGACGGCGAGCGATCGACCACCCACTGCAGCTGCGCCTTGGCGTTTTTCAGATCCGCGTGCTCGACATGGAAACGCGCCGCCACCAGCGCGCCCATCGAGGCGTAGAGCGTGCGCGGAAAGCTCTCGACGAGCGTCCCGCCGGCATCGCGCAGGGCCTTGGCATCGCCTTCCTGCGCCGCCTTGACCAGCATTTCGTACTGCGCGCCCGCCTGCTGCGCCTGGTTCGCCTGCCACAGGCGCCAGCCCTGCCAGCCCGCGCCCGCCAGCGAGATGGCCGCGAGCACCGACAGCAGCCAGGTGCCGTTGTCGGCCCACCAGCCCTTGACCGTCGCGAGCTGTTCCTGTTCTTCGAGATCGTATGCCATGCCTATGCCCTGACCTTTTTTAGAATTGCCGCGAATTCCTCCGCCACGCGCGCGCGCCCGATGCGCTGCTGGTCTCCTGCGCCGCGCAGGGCCTTCACCGATATCTCGCCCGCGCGCACCTCATCCTCGCCCACGATCAACGCCAGCCAGGCGCCGCTCGCGTCGGCTTTTTTCATCTGCGACTTGAAGCTGCCGCCGCCGGCATGCATCACCACCGAGTGCCCCGCGCCGCGCAGCGCATCGGCGACCACGAACGCCATCTCGAGCGTGCCGTCGCCCTGGTGCACCACATAAGCGTCCGGCCTGGGCGCCGCAGGCGCATTGCCGGAATCCTTCATCAGCGCCACGAGCCGGTCGCTGCCCATGGCAAAACCGACACCGGGCGCGGGCTTGCCGCCCAGCTGCGCGGCCAGGCCATCGTAGCGCCCGCCGCCGCAGACCGTGCCCTGCGCGCCCAGTGCGTCGGTGATCCATTCGAAGACGGTGAGATTGTAGTAGTCGAGGCCGCGCACGAGGCGCGGATTGAGCGTGAATTCGACTCCCGCGGCCGAGAGAAGTTTCTTCAGGCCCTCGAAATGCGCGAGCGACGCTTCGCCCAGGTAGCCCGACAGCGGCGGCGCCTTTGCGGCCACCTCCCGCACCGCCGGATTCTTCGAATCCAGCACGCGCAGCGGATTGGAATGCAGGCGCCGCTTCGCATCGGCGTCGAGTTTTCCCTCGTGCGCCTCAAGGTACTTGACCAGGTCGGCGCGGTGCCGCGCGCGCTCTTCGGCCGAACCGATGCTGTTGAGCTCCAGGCGGATGCCCGTCAGGCCAAGCTCCGGCCAGAGGCGCGCGCACATGACGATCAGTTCGGCGTCCACGTCGGGGCCGGCAAAACCAAATGCCTCCGCGCCGTACTGGTAGAACTCGCGGTAGCGGCCCTTCTGCGGCCGCTCGTGGCGGTACATCGGCCCACCGTACCAGAGGCGTTTCGGCCCGTCGTAGATCAGGCTGTGCTCGATCGCGGCGCGCACGCACGAGGCGGTGCCCTCCGGGCGCAGCGTGAGCTCCTCGGCATTCAGCTCGTCGCGCCAGGAATACATCTCCTTCTCGACGATGTCGGTCGACTCGCCGATGGCGCGGCGGAACAGCGCCGTGCTCTCGACCAGCGGCATGCGGATCGCGCGGTAGCCCCAGCGTTCCAGCCATGCCTCGACGATGGCGGCGAAAGAGCGCCACAGCGCCATGTCTTCGGGCAGCACGTCGTTCATGCCGCGGATTGCCTGCAGGGAATTGCTCAAGAAACAGCCTTGATCGGAGTCGCCTTCGCTCGCGCGGGCCGGCGCCGTCGCGCACCTGGCGAATAGTTTTCCTTCACATAGGCCTCGACGATCGCCTGGAATTCCTCGGCGATGCGGTTTCCCTTGAGCGTCACGGTCTTCTCGCCATCGACGTACACCGGCGCCACCGGGACTTCGTTGGTCCCCGGCAGGCTGATGCCCACGTCCGCATGCTTGGATTCGCCCGGACCGTTCACCACGCATCCCATGACCGCGACCTTCATCTCCTCGACGCCGGGATAGCTTTTCTTCCACACCGGCATCTGGGTGCGGAGGAAATCCTGGATGCGCTGCGCGAGTTCCTGGAAGTAGCTGCTCGTGGTGCGGCCGCATCCCGGGCAGGCGGCGACCATCGGCGCAAAGCTGCGCAGCCCCATGGTCTGCAGCAGTTCCTGCGCCACCGTCACTTCCCGTGTGCGATCCCCATTTGGCTCCGGCGTAAGCGAGACGCGGATCGTGTCGCCAACGCCTTCCTGCAGCAGCACCGCCATCGCCGCTGTAGAAGCGACAATCCCCTTGGAGCCCATGCCGGCCTCCGTGAGGCCGAGGTGCAAGGCATGCTCGCTGCGGCGCGCAAGCTCGCGGTAGACGGATATTAGGTCCTGCACGCCGCTCACCTTGCAGGAAAGCACGATGCGATCGGCCGGCAGCCCGAGTTTTTCCGCCTGCGCGGCGGAATCCAGCGCCGAGACGATCAACGCCTCGCGCATCACCTCGTCGGCGCCCGAAGGCGTGCTTCGGCGGGCGTTCTCGTCCATCATGCGCGCCAGCAACTCCGGGTCGAGGCTGCCCCAGTTGACGCCGATACGCACCGGTTTGCCATGCGCCAGGGCCGCTTCGATCATCATGGCGAACCGGTCGTCGCGCTTCGCGCCCTTGCCGACGTTGCCCGGATTGATGCGGTACTTGGCGAGCGCCTTCGCGCAATCCGCGTGTTCGGTCAGCAACTTGTGCCCGTTGTAGTGAAAGTCCCCGATCAGCGGCACGTCGCAACCCAGTTCGTCGAGCCGGCCGCGAATGCGCGCGACCTGCGCTGCGGCGGCAGGCGTATCGACGGTAATGCGCACCAGCTCCGAGCCCGCCTGCCAGAGCGCGAAGGCCTGACGCGTGGTGGCTTCGGCGTCCGCGGTGTCGGTATTGGTCATCGACTGCACCACCACGGGCGCGCCGCCGCCGATCGCAATCCTGCCGACCATCACCTGCCTGGAAATCCTGCGAGCCATGCCCATGCGGTGCGCTCGGCCGGTCAATCGAGCGTGAGGCGCGCCACCTCGACCTTGACGTGCGGCGCCAGGTCGATCGGCCGGTCTTCGTAGGACAGCCGCACCTGCTGTGCGTTGCCGATGATCAGCTTGAACGGCGGCTTGCCCTCGACCGTCTGCTCGCTGCCCGCCGGATTGAGCTGGGACATCAGCGCTTTGCCGTCGCTGCCGCGGATCTCGACCCAGGACTGCCCCTCGAACTTGAGGACGATGCGGCGATTGCCTTCGGCCAGCGGCGCGGACGGCGCGGACGGCGCGGAAGTCGATGCCCGGGCTTCGCCGACAGGCCGGAGCGACGCGAGCTGCGAAGGCGGCATATCGGCGGGAGCCGTCGCAGGGGACGCGGCCGGTGACGCGTCCGCCAGTCGCCGCGGTTCCGCCGGCGCTGCCGGCTCCCTGGCCGGGGCGACGAAACTCATGCGCTCGGCACTCGAGCGCTCACGCTGCCATTCGAGCGCCACGGCGGCGATCACGCCCAGGATCGCCACCGACAGCGCACCGTAGATCAGGTTGGTGCGCCGGTTGTGGTCCGTGATCGGAATCGGACGCCGGGTGCTGGCGACCGCCGCGGCGTTGTCCGGCACCGCAACGCGCGCCGCCATCCGTCCGACCAGCTGTTCGGCATCGAGCTTCAGCAGGCGCGCGTAGGAGCGCACCATGCCGCGCGCGAACGTGCCGCTGGGCAGGGCCTCGAAGCGCTCCTGCTCCATTGCCTCGATCTGGCGCGCAGCGAACTTGAGCTGCTGCGCCACGTCGGAGACGGACAGGCCGAGCACGGCGCGCGCGGCCGCCAATTCTGCGCCGACGCCGGCAACGACACTGGGTTCGGCGACCGTATCGGCCGCCTCGGCAGGGTCAGTCATAGTCTCCGCGCTGCAGCTGCTGGTACTCGCGCGAAGCCGCGAAACGCCGCCGCAGCTGGTTCGCGAAGTTCCCTTCCGCGGTCCGTTCCCCGAGCTTGCGCTCGACGCGCAACGCGAGCCACAGCGACTCCGCCGTCGGTTCGACGATCCGGTTGTAGCGGCTGACGAGCTTGCGCGCGTCGTCCAGGTTGCCCTGGCGGTAGCGGATCTGGCCCAGATGCAGCAGGGAGCCCGGCTCGTCGGGCTCCTGCCTGAGCGCGCGCTGGAAGAATTCTTCCGCCTGTTTCAGGTTGTCCTTGCGCATCGCGCAGACGCCCGCGGCGGAGTAGGAGCGCCACGGCGAGGGATAGAGCGGGTTGCTCACCGCCTGCAGGAAATACTTGATGGATTCGTTCTCGCGCCCGGACTGGCACAGGAACCAGCCGTAGTTGTGGTTGATGTCGGGGTCCGTGGGCGACAGGCGCAGCCCGCGCTCGAAATTCTCCTGCGCCAGCTTGGGTTCTCGCAGCTCCATGTAGACCAGCCCGAACAGGCTGTAGGTGAGCGGATAGTCCGCGTCGGCCGCGGCGGCAATGCGCAGCTCTTCGAGCGCGATCGCCATGTTGCCCCGCCCGTAATAGAGCGACGCGAGTTCGGCGTGCACCTTGGCGCGGTTGCGCCCGTCGGCGGGATTCCCCGTCATGCTGACGGATTCGGCCACCGGCCCGGCGCTGTCCTTCTTCGGCAGCGAATCGCATCCGGCAAGCAGGAGCGCCAGGGTGGCGAGAATGGCGCAAGGCAGGCGGTTCATGCGTGGATCTCCGTGATGGGCACTGTCTTGCTGCGGCGCGTGCGGTCGGTGACCTCGCCCGCGAGCTGCCCGCAGGCGGCATCGATGCCCTCGCCCCGCGTCTTGCGGGTGGTGACCGTAATGCCGGCGCGCTGCAGCACCTGCGCAAAGCGCCGGATCCGATCCGCATCCGAACGCCGGAAGCCGGAGTCGCGGAACGGATTGAAGGGGATCAGGTTGAACTTGCAGCGTACCTGCGCCGCGATGCCCAGCAGCGCCTTGGCCTGCGCGTCGGAGTCGTTGACGCCGTCGAGCATCACGTATTCGAAGGTGATGAAATCCCTCGGCGCGCGCTCCAGGTAGCGGTTGCAGGCCGCGATCAGCTGACGGATCGGATGCTTGCGGTTGATCGGCACCAGCCGGTCACGCAGCGTGTCGTCGGCCGCATGCAGCGATACGGCAAGCGCCACCGGGCATTCCTCGGCAAGGCGGTCCATGCCCGGCACCACGCCCGAGGTCGAAACCGTGACGCGCCGGCGCGACAAGCCGTAGCCGTTGTCGTCGATCATGAGGCGCGCCGCGGGAATCACCGCGTCCAGGTTGAGCATCGGCTCGCCCATGCCCATGAAAACGACATTGCTTACGGCCCTTGCACCGCCCGCATGGAATCCGAGAGCCTTGTTCGCCAGCCACAGCTGGCCAACGATCTCGGCGGCGCTCAGGTTGCGATTGAAGCCCTGCTTGCCGGTGGCGCAGAACTCGCAATCCAGGGTGCAGCCGGCCTGGCTGGACACGCACAGCGTGCCGCGGCCGTCTTCTGGAATGAACACAGCTTCGACGGCATTGGCGCCATCCACCTTCAGCAGCCACTTGCGCGTGCCGTCGGGCGCCGTGCCGTCGCCCACCACCACCGGCGGCTCGATCGCCGCCGCTTCATTCAGCTTGGCGCGCAGGTCTTTCGCGATGTCGGTCATCGCCGCGAAATCGGCGGCGCCGCGCCGGTGGATCCACTTCAGGACCTGGCGCGCGCGAAACGGTTTCTCGCCCAACCCCGCGAAGAGCTGTTCCATGCCCTTGGAGTCGAGTCCGAGTAAATTGGTTGCCATGTTTTTAGCGCGGGAAGACTTCGTATCCCGGGAAAAAGAAGGCGATTTCGGCGCTCGCCGTCTCCGGCGCGTCCGAACCGTGCACTGCGTTGGCGTCGATCGAATCGGCAAAATCGGCGCGGATGGTGCCTTTCGCGGCTTTTTTCGGGTCGGTGGCGCCCATCAGGTCGCGGTTCTTCAGGATCGCGTTCTCGCCCTGCAACACCTGCACCAGCACCGGGCCGGAAATCATGAATTCCACGAGGTCCTTGAAGAATGGCCGTTCGCGGTGCACCGCGTAAAAACCTTCCGCCTGCGCCCGCGACAGGTGCATCATGCGCGCGGCGATGACCTTGAGGCCTGCGGCCTCGAAGCGCGCGAGAATGCGGCCGATCGCGTTCTTTGCGACTGCGTCCGGTTTGATGATCGAAAAGGTCCGTTCTACCGCCATGCCATGATCCCCGCGAACTTTTACAGAATAGCTTTCAAGTATAGCATGGCATGGCGCACTTCTACATGAAAACAAGGGCTTAAGCGCATGTATCGCAACCTGAAACTCGACATCCAGCGCGCCATCGCAACGGTCACGCTGAACCGGCCGGCGGCGCGCAATGCAATGTCGGCGCAGCTGATGCGCGAAATGATTGCCTGCGCGGGCCGCGTGAGCGCGATGCGCGACGTCGATGTCGTCATCGTGCGCGGCAGCGGCGTTTGCTTTTCCGCCGGCGCGGATTTGAAAGACGCGAGCCGCTGGGGCAACGCCGAGCGGCCCTTCGACGAACAGCGCGAGATCGCCGCGCTGGGTTACCGCATGGCGCGCGCGTGGGAAGAAATGCCGCAGGTCACCATTGCGGCGATCGAGGGCTACGCGATCGGCGGCGGCCTGGCGCTGGTCGCCGCGCTCGACTGGCGCGTGCTCGCGGAAGACGCGTTCGTCTCGCTGCCGGAAATCGCACTCGGCATTCCGCTCACCTGGGGCACGCTGCCGCGCCTCGTCAATCTCGTCGGCCCGGCGCGCGCGAAACGCCTGAGCATCTTGTGCGAACGGATTCCGGCCGGCGACGCCTTTGCGATGGGGCTTGCCGACTACATCGCGCCGCCGGGCAAGGCGCTTGCCACCGCGCGCGCGGTGGCGAAACAGGTCCTGGCCCTGCCGCGCAATTCGGTGCGCATGACGAAAGAATCAGTCAATGCCTATGCCGGCATCGGCGCGCACGCGGCAAGCCACATGGCGCACGATCAAGTGCAGCTTGCCGCGGGCAGCGCCGAAGCGAAGGCCGCGCGCGAGGCTTTCGCGGCTAGGAGGAAGAAGGCTGCCAGTCCGGCACGAGCCCCGGCGCGCGGCCGGCGCTGAGGTACTTGGCGTCCACGCCCAGGCCCGGCGCCCAAACCAGGTCGTCGCCGCAGAAAATCAGCGGCATGCGCTCCCGCTCCCAGGGCGGCACGCCGGCTTCCTGGAAGAGGTTCTTCAGCGTTCGGCTCGGCCGGCGAGCGTCGATGCGCAGGCGCTCGCCGCCGGAACGCAAGCGCACCTGGAAGGAGTTTTTTTTCAATAGGCGGCTGTCGATTCCCTTTCCCCGCACCCGCTTGAACCGCAGTTCACCATCGAGCAGTTGGAGGCGGGATTCACCTTTCCAGGCACAGGGCTTGAAAGGAGATTTGGCCCTTTCCTTTTCAAGGAACACTTTGTTCCTGTAGCGGCGAAACAGCACGCCGTCGTGCAGGATCGACGCGCTCGAGGATCCGAGTTGCTTCAACATCTCTACCAGCTTCGCCTCGCTGGGAGCACGTAAGCCCTTCCCCTTCAGGTAGGCGCGCAGCAGGCGGCTCGCATCCAGTTCGGCGCCGGCGAAATGGCGCGCCGCGCGCGCCAGGCTCTCCCGCCACCGCGGAAACCTGGACTCCAGCAGCGGGCCGACCCGCCGGCGCAGGAAATTGCGCGTCAGTGATTCGTCATTGTTGAATTCGTCCTCGATCCACGCCAGGCGATGCTCGGCAGCGTAGTCGCGGATCGCACTGCGCGGCACATGGAGCAGCGGCCGCAGGAGGCGCTTGCCGCCGAGTTTTCCCACCGCCGGCATGCCGCTCGCACCGTCCAACCCGGTGCCGCGCAACAAATTGAACAGAACGGTTTCGGCCTGGTCGTCGAGGTGATGTGCGACCGCAATCGCGTCAACCTTCAATTTCAGGAAGGCTGCGCGGCGCGCTGCACGCGCCGCCGCCTCCAGACCGTGGCGCTGTTTTTTTACTTTTACCTTTACCGTGGAAAGCGGAATCCCGAGTTCAAGGCAGAGGGAAGAACAGAATCGCTGCCACTCCCCCGCGTTCGGGCTCAGGCCGTGGTTGACGTGGATCGCGGAGAGTTTGTAGCCGAGCTTCGGGCGAAGACCATGCAACAGGTGCAGCAGCACGACGGAATCCAGCCCGCCCGACAGTCCCACCGCCACGCGCTTCCCCCGCATGGGCGCGAGGACCGGATCAACGTTCGGCAGTTTCCTTGAAGCGGCCATGGGCCATCAGCCGCTCGAGGCGCTCCTCGACCAGCTCCTTCGGTTTCTTGTCCTTCAGCTGCTTGTACGCTTCGCCGAGCGCCTTCTTGAGTGATGCCGCGGTGGCCTGCGGATCGCGGTGCGCGCCGCCCAGCGGCTCGGGCACGATCTTGTCGATCAGGCCCAGCGTTTTCAGCCGGCTGGCGGTGATGCCCAGCGTCTCGGCGGCCTCGGGCGCCATGTCCGCGCTCTTCCAGAGGATCGACGCGCAGCCCTCGGGAGAAATCACCGAGTAGGTCGCGTACTGCAGCATCAGCACCGTGTCGCCGACCGCGATGGCGAGCGCGCCGCCCGAGCCGCCCTCGCCGATGATGGAGACGATGATCGGCGTTTTCAGGCTCGCCATCGCATACAGGTTGCGCCCGATCGCCTCCGACTGGTTGCGCTCCTCGGCGTCGATGCCGGGATAGGCGCCCGGCGTGTCGACAAAGGTGAACACCGGCAGCGAGAACTTCTCCGCGAGCTGCATCAGGCGCAGCGCCTTGCGGTAGCCCTCGGGGCGCGGCATGCCGAAATTGCGCTGGATCTTTTCCTTGGTGTCGCGGCCCTTCTGGTGGCCGATCACGACGCAGGGCTCGCCGTCGAAGCGCGCCATGCCGCCCACGATCGACGGGTCGTCGCCGAACACGCGGTCACCGTGCAATTCCTCGAAGCCGCTGAACATCAGGTTGATGAAGTCGAGCGAGTACGGGCGCTGCGGGTGGCGCGCCACCTGCGCGACCTGCCAGGGCGTGAGCTTGGCGTAGATGTCCTTGGAAAGCGCCTGGCTCTTTTTCGACAGGCGCTGGATTTCCTCGGAAATGTCGACCGCCGAATCGTCCTGCGCGTAGCGCAGCTCGTCGATCCGGCCTTCCAATTCCGCGACGGGCTGTTCGAACTCGAGAAAAACGGTTTTCATACTTCCTGCGTTTTCATCGGACTCAGTATTCTACCGGGACCGGGTCCAGCGAGCGCCACAGGTACCAGGTCGCCACCGAGCGCCAGGGGCGCCAGTTCTCGCCCCGCGCCTGCATGGTTTTCATGGAAACCTTTCTTCCCGCGTGATACGCGACCCGGATGCCTTTCTGCAGGCCCAGGTCGCCCAGCGGAAAGACGTCCGGGCGCAGCAGGTTGAACATCAGGAACATCTCCGCCGTCCAGCGGCCGATGCCGCGGACCTCGACCAGCTCGGCGATGATTTCCTCGTCCGACATCTGCGGCCAGCGGTGGACGTGAATTTTTCCATCGGCGAAGTGCTGCGCCAGGTCCAGGATGTATTCGCACTTGCGATCGGAGAAGCCGCATGCCCTTACGTCCCTGGCCGTTGCCTTAAGGACTTCCTCGGGAGAGATCACAGGAACCACCAGGCAAAAGCGATTCCAGACGCTCTGCGCCGCCTTCACCGAGATCTGCTGGCCGCAGATCGCGCGAGCGAGCGTGAGGAAAGGCTCGCCGCGGCGCGCCATGAATACTTTCGGGTGCGCCCGCACGATCGCGCCCATGACCGGGTCGCGGCGCGTCAGCGCGCGTTTTGCTGAGTCCCAGTACGCCGGCTTGTCCGGCGTCCTTCGGTCAGGCTTCATTCAGGGGAAGATTGAGGATCAGGTTCTGCGGCTTGAATTTCACCGTATCGCTTTCGTCCGAGGCGAGCGCGAGATAGATCGAGCGGCCCGCGATATCGCGGCGCATCTCGGCCGGATCGTCGAAGTCCAGCCGCATCAGGGCCAGGATGCGGCGCATGCGTCCGGCATCCACCTCCTCCCCCGCCCAGAGCGAATTCAGGATCGCGGTGGATTCCGCATCCAGGCCGATATGCCAGGCCCAGCGCGCTTCCTCTATGTTCCTGATGGGCGTTACCCGGACCTTCACGTTAAGGAAATGGAATATCCAGGCTTCGATGACTCGGCACAGTCCGTCAAGGGCGGGACGGCCGTAGGTCAGGCTGATCACGGTGTCGTGGCGCGACTCGCGCTCCCAGTACACGGCGGCGTTCTGCCGGTCGAGAACATCCAGGTTGGCCTTCGCGGTCGTGCCCTGCGCTTCCACGATCAGGCGCCCCAGGCTGCCGTACTGCGAGCCGGAGGCGTGCATCTCCACCGTTTCCAGGTCGGCGAGCAGCACGTGCCCCTCCTGGATGGTGGCTTTCTGCTCGCGGAACAGCAGCTCCGCGGCGCGCAGCGTCAGCGGGTCGGAGCAGCCATCGAGAATGTTGCGCAACACGACGTGCACCATCTGTTCCACAAACAGCGGCGGAATGTCCACCTGGCCCTTGAACAGGTTCCGGTAGCAGCCTTCCACCGTGCCCGCCTCGAGCAGGCGGTCGCGGTAGCGCAGCACGATTTGGTAGTTTTCCTTCGCGTCTTTGTCCTTCAGGAGACCCAGCTCTTCGGCCGAAACAGGACGCCGCGGCTGCGCCATGAGCGACGCATGCAATTCAAGCTCGGCTTCGCAGGACTCTTCGACCGGGTGGACTTCCGGCCTCAGGTAGTAGGCGCGCAGGTAGTCATCGGTGATGCCCAGCCTTCCCGCGGCGTCCTTCTCGAGAAGGTGGATGCCGCTGTTGCGCCAGAAATCAGGCAGGGGCGAGAACCAGGCGGGAGTGCGCCGCCACGTGCTGCTTCAGGAACTCCATCTGGTCCGACAGGATGCGCCGGTTGGTCAGGATCAGGTATTCGGCCTTGTTCG
>Ga0134127_10003261_pt1 | contig 11671 bp, 4 predicted proteins | sample KB31753_FD_96459 | JGI IMG/M metagenome (GOLD analysis project Ga0134127, IMG submission 96459) | Terrestrial soil microbial communities with excess Nitrogen fertilizer from Kellogg Biological Station, Michigan, USA - KB3-175-3 | ecosystem: Environmental > Terrestrial > Soil > Unclassified ...
AATCAGAGAAATCGTGGCACTATCATTGGGAACCAGATTTAAGGTCAAGGATGATCAATGACTCAAATTTTATGGTCACAGGATACATTTACAAAGGGTGAGCTATCGCCCTTGATGTACTCACGCGTGACACTGCAAACATACTATCAAGGTTTGAAACGCGCCAAGAATGTCATTTGCTTCCCGCAGGGAACTGCTGGTAAGCGATTTGGTACTTTGTTTCAATATCAACTGGATCCATCGTTAAACAATTATCAGCAAATATATTTCAAATCATTCCAATATTTGAATGAATGTTGCTACATTGTATTTTTTTATGGCGATCATGTCACAATTTTATTAGAAGGCCAGGTTCAGGCGACAGTTGCTGGCACCGGTATTGCGGCTGATGAGGTTCAATTAATCGATCACACAATTTTGGAAAATAGATTCCGAGTGGCTATAGGAATTTTGGCACCGAAAGAATTGGTCAGAAAACCTGGTACTCCAGAAGCAATTACGGCTTTTGGGTCAAATACGTTTACCACAGGAACTGCCCATACCGTGGCAACCTTTTTCCCAGCAAGATTCACAGCGGCGACCATGCCAACCACTTCGCCTCAAATACATTCTAATAAAACATATTTTGTGCGATTTATCACAGCCACAACCTATAGAGTTTATCTAACTGCGCAGGATGCTGCTGCGGATATAAATTCTTTTGTCATCACCAGTGCCGGTACAACGGCATTTATGACATTACAAAATAACTGGTCTTTTCCATTTGTAGATTTTAAGCAATTACCGCAATTTGATTTTGAAGGCGGCTATGATGCCATTACATTTACCCCAGCCGCAAAGACGGGTTTTGGTGTAACAATTACGATGAGTGGCATATTAACCGCTCCAGCCACAATGGATTCGAAGTACATAGGTGGGTCGTATCGCGGCAACCAAGGTATTGGAAGAATAACAGCAGTAACAGATACGACTCATTTTGTGGTCGATATTATTCCAGAAACCCCATTTGCTGATACGGTTGCTATTCCTGGTTCACTGTCTCTCTTAACTGAAAATGCATGGTCTGATTTAAGAACATGGCCCAGAAAATGCTCATCGTTTCAGAATAGGGCATTCTTTGCCAATACAGATTTATTAAGTAATGGATTATGGGGATCAGTTACCAATGATTTTGTTGATTATGATGATCTTAATGATAACGATGATGATTCTGCTATAAGCTGGTTCCCTACATCCGATCAGGTGAACTACATTCAATTTATAGTTCCATATCGCAGTCTCACTGTTCATACTAACTCAGGTGTCTATTCAACCCCACTTTCCGTAGAAACTGCCATTACACCGAATAATTTTTCTCTTTCTTTACAAGATTCGACTCCAGCGGATTCAGTACAGCCTCAGGGCATAGATAACCAAATTATTGTCCTGAGCGGTAATGATGCTCACAGTCTACTCTGGGATGGTTTCAATAACGCCTATACGTCAAACATCATATCCGTTGCGAATGAGCAATTATTAAGGACGCCAATTGATGAGGCATCCTATACAGACCGTGTGCGTGCTGGTTCCAGATACATGTTTATCGTTAATGAAATCGGTACACTCGCAATTTATCAGTCTCTGATTGGAGAAAACGTTTCTGGTTTCACCGAAGTGGTAATGGAGCAGCCATATGGCAATGCCTATTTCAGAGCTGTCTGCTCCAACTTTGATGGAAGGGCCTGGTTCCTTGTTGAAAGACAAATTGCAGGTGCTGGCAGCACAACTGCATTAACAACCTATACACCAGTACTTCCAGAAACTGGAACTGAAATATTCACAGCAGCAGCTCATGGCATGACGTTGGGAATAACAACAGCAGTTCTTTTTTCAACAACTGGCGTTTTACTTACCTCAACTCCGCAAATTCAACTCCTGACTTATTATTGGGCCGTACCAATTGATGCCAATACATTCAGGGTTTATTTGTCTCAAGCTGATGCCGAAGCCGAAGAAAATGCAATTTTGGCCAACTTGATTCCTATAAATAATTCTGTCACACCTTGGCCTCTTACGACCGTGCTGATGGTTGAACAATTAAGCTTCGATGCTGAAATGGATTGCGTTGGATTATACCCAACGCCACTCGTAAGTGGTTCAACAAATACGATTGCAGGACAATCCAGATTCAATGCTCAAAACATTTTAATGCAGGGCGATGGTTTTGGATTTGACGATGATGTAGTTGGCGGCAATGTGGAATTTATAGCCCATGGGTCGCCAGTCAATATTTCTGAGGCTCAATATGGATTTCCGATAAATGTTGAAATCACGCCACTTCCAATATCAATGTCAATGACAGGCAACCCTAAGAGTTCAAACTTGGTTGACACAAAGCATTTAAAATGGGCAACCTTTCTATTTGCCGATACAATCGGTGGTACAATTACTCAGGATAATCTAACCTTTCCGATTGCATTGGATAGATTGAATGATATCGATCCGGGCGTTCCACCCATTCCGCAAACCGGAGCATTTCTTATTTCGGTAATGGGCGCATGGGATGATTTTAATAAACCGAGCTTTACGATAAATCATTCAGAACCTTTTGGCATTAAGCTGACTGGTATATTCTACAAGGTAGAAGCATAAAAAGGAGTTTTATGTATGGATCCAATGTCAGCTTTTTTATTGTCTATGCAAGCCGCAGGTTTGGTATCTTCAATATTTGGCTCTAAGTCTCAAGAGAAATATATCAAACTTGGTCGGGAGCTTGAACAGAATCAATATTCGGCTAACCTGGAAGCCATACGATTGCAAAGTGCCGAGTCATCGCTTGATGAGATGAAACAACTGCGCCAGAATATTGGCACACAAATTGCAAACAATGCTGCCAAAGGTAATAGAGGCGGCACCAGTTATACTGGGATTCAAAAGTCTTCGACTAATTTCAATAAGGATGAACGCAGTAGGCGAATGAACCTGCTCGCTAAAGAATCTGAATTGCGTGCAAACCATGTTCTTTCTGGACTGCATAGCCTTCAATCCGAAACTCAATTGGGTCAAAGTCTGACTTCAACAGTTTTGAGTTCTATCCAAACAACCTCTCTGCTTAAGCCCGAGTGGATTAATCCCAAAAAAACCTCGAACACAAACAAATGGGTTAATGAAGAAAACTTTTCGTGGGGTTACTGATGGCCGGTGAAATCGCTCCTATTCTTGAAAAACAGGTAAAGCTTGACAACACAACGAGTCCAGCTCCTTATGCACAAACATTTGATAGTATAGCCTTATCACCTACGGCACTTGGAACATTTGGGGCGCAGTTGGCAATTACAGCCTCAACTACTCTGGCTCAGAAAAGAGGATATGAAGCCGGGAAAAATCCGCATGGTTCTTTGCTTCCACCAATTACCGAAACAGACAAAGCCTTTGCGAGTGCCTATATCACTCAATCTCAAAATACTTTAGGTCTTGAAGCAACCAAGTTAATGCAGCAAGGGCAAGAGACACTGGCCAAAGCTTGGCGTTTAACGCCAGACATGATTTCAGAATATACAAAAAATATGAGCCAAGGGTTAAATGACATTATAAATAATGCACCCCTTCAAGCTCAACCCGGCCTTGCAGCTCAGTTTAATAATTCCCTGATGCAATCCCGAGGCAATCTCAATCTCAAAATGATTGGTCAGCAAAAACAACAGGCGCTTCAAAATGCCACGCTTTTTAACAATAGCCAACTCTCAGCTATCTATGAGGCGGCACGTGGAGGCAATACGGATGCTGCTGACGTGATGCAGGCCGACATGCTTAAGCGCACGCAGTCCATGTCAAGCTCCGGCATGATTACCCCTTTACAGGCTGAGGCTACAGCAAAGTCAGCTCGCATGAGCTATTATTCAGGAATTTATACCGGTCAGGCAGTAAACGCTTTCCATGAAAAAAAGGCCGATCAATTCCTTGCAGACCTGCTAGATAAAAAACCTGCGGGCATGAATACGCTTGAATGGGAAAGTATTGCCAAAACAGTTATGAATGAAGTATCTGTTCAAGAATCTTTCCAACAGCGCAATGAAACAAGCCTTTACTCTGAAGCAAATCGATTATTAAACGAAGGACTGCTCACACCAGATTTTATTGCACAGCTTGAATCTGAATCCACCAGTAAGCCAAAGTTCAACGACTTCATGGCGCAGGTTTCTGCATACCAACGCAAGCACTATAAAAGCAACGAGGCAGTTGCGGGCTTAATACCCAACTGGACAAAGCCCTATGTAATGGCAGTAGCCAGCAATAAAACAAAGAACATGGCCTTAATACAGGCGGCAGAAGATGTTCAGCAACGCGCTGCAAACAATGGGCGAACCCTCGATGACTTCGAAGCTCAGGCTGAGGCCATGTCTACTGCTGGTTCTCCGGTTCAGAATTTCACGCACCAAATGAATGCTGGTTTTTTATCTGGCAATCCACAATTGATGATGAGAAATCTTAATGCCTATCGGGCTTTGAGAAATTCCAATCCAAAAGTTTTAAGCGGCATGGACAAGAAAGCAGAAGCCATGATGACGAACTTTGAATCACAGATGGAGGATGGAAATGCGCCAGATATTGCGGCTCAAAAAGCTTCTGAGATTGTTCAGCAAAAGACACCGGAGCAGATGGAAGTTAATACCGCTCTCGTCAAACAATGGGAAGGTTCAGTGGTTGATACTCCATCCCGGCTTAATTCTTGGGCTTCTCAGTTCGCAGACCTTGCTGATGGTGCCAAGATAAATAATCTGCCTTACTTTGCAATACACGTGAAAAATATCTTCAAGTCCAATATGGAATTATTGAATGGAGATATTCAGGGTGCGACTAAAATGACAAAGGAAGGTATAGATCGCGCATGGGGTGTTACGGATATCAATGGCAAAACTGAATATGTTTTCCAACCAATTGAGCAAACATTAGGTCTTGATTCCGGTGCCAATCCATTGATCAAGCATGATATATATGAGCAGATTGAAAAGCAGATAGAACCAATGAAAATCGCCTTTGAGGAAGGCCAGAAGGCCAAAGACCAAAGAATGAGTTTTTATTACAGACTGGCACCTCGTCCCTCTTACACGGACTTTAGAAATGCTCAGAAGGTAATTGCTGACAAGTACAATTCCAAACAAGACAGGTCGGCCACCAATACTGGCGGGTTGTCACCTGTGCGCTCTCAAATTCCTGAAGATAAAGAATTCAATGATGCCATTACTCTGGTTAATCAATTCAAGAAAGATCCAATCAAGATTGAAAAGGTTTATGCTGACAAAAGGGTAGAGGCTTTCGAGTTGGCCATTCAGGCAAATCCCGGATTACAACAGGATGCCCAAGGAAACATTGGAAGCTATAACGTATCCATGCGCATGAATAATGGCCCAAGCTCACCAATGATGGGTTGGTTTGCAGGGCCTGTGAGCGAGCCTGTCTATATGCCAAATCAACAACTCATTCGAGATAGATACTTTGAACTGGTAGGTCTAAATCCAAGCGGAATGTCAGCATATGAAATGAATCAGATTCGTGTTGCTCGTAAAAAATTCTATGCTCAAGAAAATTTGGATCCATCTATTAATCGATATGGACGAGGATTTCATTAATGTCCATAAATCCAGAGTTCAAACCAATTGAGGACTTTTATGCAAATGAACAAAAGCCCTTATCTACTCCCGAACTTCCAGCCGAGGCATATCGTGATGACCCAGGCTCAATGCTCATGCCAACAGACGCTCCAGTTTTACCACAGAAGGAATCACGCCATAAGCCCGGATTCTTCTCTACTCTTGGTCACGCCTTTAGTGAATACAATGAATTTGCCCAGCTAGGGCGATTTATTTATCGAGAGGCAGAGTTCGCCCATCCTGCGGAAGACCCAGTACCAGATAATTTTAATCCTGACGATATCAAATATCTCAAGGATTACCCCTCTAACTATTGGGATTTTATTTCGGAGGGGCAAAGTCCCAACGAGATTGCAGCCCGTCAGCAATACGTTTTGGAGAAGGTAAAGGAAAAAGAGGATTTCGATAATGGCTCATTTGCTGGCAATGTTATTGGTGGGTTGATTGGCGGCGTCTCAAGTCCTTCAAGCTGGTTACCCTTTGCCGCAGGAGTTAAGTATATGGGGCTTGGCGAGAATGTGATTCGCAATATCATGAAAGCTGCTCCATCCATTGCATTACAAACCATAGCGCATGAAGGATACATGCAAGCTACAGACGCAGGAGGCAATCTTGAAGACTTCGCAATCAACTCACTTCGTGACGCGGTTTTTGGCGCTGCTTTTATTGGTGGCGGTGCTGGCCTTGGTGCGGTGTATCGTGGTGGAAAGCTCTGGAACGTCCGTAAAACCGCCAACTTCACATATGATGGCGTTGAATTCAATCACGTAATCGATCCTGAAACGAACCAATTGACAGGATTCGTCAAGGCCACAGCAGCTCCTGGATTTAATTTAAGTGCTGCCAAAGTCGAGCAGGCTCAACAGTTTGCTGATTCAGCGGCTCACCAAGGGTTTATATTTGGCATACCTGGCGTCAGTAAACTTGCTGGCAATTCAATCCTTGGAAGCCCTATCGTCAAAGGTTTAACAAGCCGTTTCGAAACAGTTCGAGGATTTACAGACAGACTGGCCTCACATTCCATTTTGACAAAGGGCATCATGGAGAGGAAGGCACGAGCTGATGCGGCTGAGGATATTTTCTCAACTATCAATGCTGGTGCCGTGGATTTCAATTTGAGATATCGAAGTCATTTTCTCGAAGAGAATGGCATAATCGGTGGTTATAATGTCAAGAATGCAACCAAGGCGCTATCGCAACGTGCTTTGAAAGGCCAGAAGACAAGTTGGGAGGATTTTAATTACAAAGTTGTGGATGCCACCATAACGCAGGAATTTAACTACTCTAAGAGCATCAATGAAGCCTCAAAGATTTATACGCAGTACACAGATGCTATTTATGAGGAGCTTCAACAAGTACGAGGATTTGATCCTAAAATTCTCTCTCCCATAAATGCCCGAGGATATTTTACCCAGAATATGGATAACATGGCGCTTGTGAAATATGCTCCAAAATTCAGGGAGGTTGTGGCAAATGAATTCAAACGCCAGGATGCTGTTCTGGATAGCATTACTGCCCCATTGGAACAAGCCAAGTCATTTTTAGCCCAGCTTGAGGCGCATAAATTATCTGGCGAAGCTTTTGACAGGTCTGCGGTGAATGAGATAAAGGAAGCCCGTCAACGCGTTAACTCAGCTCAAAGAGAAATTGAAAGGCGCGCCAGAGATGATGAGGACGTAGCGCTTTTACTTGAAGACCGCAATTTTGTCACAATGGCTGATGCAGAAAAGATTCGAGAGTTACACGCACCAATTAACGAAGCCAAGAGCTTTGTATCTATTCAGAAGTCCGATGTAAACAAACTCAAGAAAAAATTAAATGCCGCCAAGTCATCGGCTAAAAAGAATGTCACCAAAGAAGCCACGCTTCGCAATATTGAAAAAATGAAACAACTTGAAAATGAGATTGAAGCCGCAGAGCTCAAGCTTCATGAGCTTAATTCAAAGGTCGATGAACTGACATTTGAACTTCACAATAGGGCGCATAATGGTGAGATTGACAATAAATTATTCATTAAAGACCAGAACATAATAAAATTTCGAGATCCGGATGAATGGGCAAAGTTTCGTAAACCTTTTGCAAATGATGATGATCGTATTGCAGCCGCTGAGGCTCAGCGAAATCTTTACTTGAATTCAACCACTGAGCAGATTCAACAATCCTTGCTTGGTTCCATGATGCCTAGCTTATTCGCCAATCCATTGAAGAAGCGAACCTTTCCAATTCCAGCCAAAGTACTGAACGATGCAAGGTTCATAGCCTCAGATGTACCCAAAGCCGCCTCATCATATGCTCGCGCCTTGGGTCGGCATATTGCGCTCGGTAAAGTTTTCAAGGATGTGAACATGCTGGAGGGAGAGCATGGCCCAGTTGGCATAGCCAGGATACTTGGCGAAGAACGAGCGAAAATTGAAAAAAGCATCGATGAGAACAAGAAACTAACCGAAGAGCAGCGAGGCAAGGAAAGATTAAAGCTTGATGATGACTTTAGAAAAGCCACAGTATTTATGAAAAATATGCTGGATAATTTTATGGGGCGCAGTAATGCTTCTGCCAGTACGCTTAGAGTTACGCGAGCTATCAAGAATTTCGCAGCCTCAACAAAACTTGGAGGCGTACCGATTGCCCAGATTACAGATACCGGAGCTATAGTACTTAAGCATGGTTTATGGCCATACCTTAGGGATGGCTTGAAACCCATGATTCAAACACTGAACGGTCTTGTCAAATCTGACTTGGCAGAAATTCAGCGAAGGAACTCTGCGGATGCATTAATGTCATTACAGCACATGGAGAATGGCTATAGCACACGTTATTCAGATAATCTTTCTGTAGGTGACGTTCCGATTGCTACCCATTTGGAGAGTGCGCTCGAAAAGGTCGGGCATCTTTCAGGAAATTTCTTCGGCACGAATTTTATTGAAAATGCGAATCAGAGAGTTGTGGCTGGCATTATGCAGTCCAAAATCATGCGTCATATGTATGAGTTCCAAAATGGAACACTTTCCAAAACCGATGAGCTTGGCCTTTTGCAATATGGGTTATCCCCCAAGATCTGGTCAGAACGTTTTATTAAAGCATTCGAGGAGAGTACCGGATGGAAGGCTCGCGATGGCGGCATCCAATCCAAGTACTGGGAATGGTCAGATAATGAAGCTGTATCGAGAATGGCTATGTCAATACGCCGGGGAGTCCAAGATACCATCGTCCAAAGAGGTATGTTCACCTCTCCTTTTTGGACAAACAATCCGGTTCTCGGAATGATTTTCATGTTTCATGGCTGGGGATTTGCGGCCTTTAATAAATACACGGTTCCTATGATGCAACGTGCTGATGCCTATAAATTACAAGGTATTATCTTCATGCTGGGATTGGGTGCTATGATTGATCCATTGAGACGTCTTGCCAATGGCAAGAAAGCAGAACTGGATGATGATACCTGGTTTGGTAAAGCTTTTGAAACAGTTTCAAACTCAGGACTTCTGGGCCACACGCCAGATGTACTTCAAACAATAAACAAATTTTTAGGTGGACAACTTTTACCTAAAACCACAGAAAAATTTCAAGGCTGGAATAAGTGGTCAGTCCTTGGCCCGGGCGCAGGAATTGCTGAGGATATTGCCACAATTCTTTCGCACTGCATGGGGCCTGATAAAAAATTTACTACAGCAGATGCAAAGAAATCTATTCGACTGGTTCCATTAACGGGAAGTCTTGCAACCAGAGGATTATTAAACCAATGGGCTGAATCATTGGGATTGCCAGATAGACAATAGGACACGGGTACTCAGGGAGATGAGAAATGACCCAGGTAATTATCGATGATATTATTCCGCGAACACAGCTTGTCGCCTCCGTGGCAGGACAAACTGTATTCAATACAAATTGGACGGCTGACGTTGCCTCAGACATTCTTGTCTATGCCAGAGCAGATGGTGAAGAGCCAAATGATGTTACACAGCTTGTAAGTGATATCAATTACAACGTCACATTTATTGGTGGAAGCCAGACGGTAAGAGTCACATTCCTTGCAGGACGCGCTCTTGATGACGTCATTACTATTGTTCGAAATACCCCAGCAGAACGACTAAACCTATATATCAATACCAATTTCACACCTTCCATGCTCAATCAGGATTTTGGAATCCTGACCCTGGTCGACCAGCAAGCCCAAATGTATGACTATGTAGTTAACCCCGGTTATAACGTCTCCGCAACTATTGAACCCATAATCGATACTGTATTGCCAATTCTTGAAGAAGGTCAAGTTTGGGTCATGAATGCTGGAAGAACAGGTATTGTCGGGTTGCCATACAATACAGGTGGAGGAGGTGGAGCACCTACTGATGCCAAATATATTCTTCAAGAAGCAGATGTTCTTTTACCTAATGCTCAGGCTCTTGAAAGTTTGGCAACGGGATTTATGTTTTCAACTAATTTAACAGGCGTTATTGGCAGTAGAGTTTTATTGGGAACATTAAATCAAATTGACATAACCAACGGAAATGGTTTGTCTGGAAATCCAATATATTCTATTTCTTCATCCCTAAATTTACCTGGTACCTTATCCATCCAGTCAACAACTGCGGTCAATGCAATCATAAATGATCCGACAATGGCCGCTTCTACTGCAATGAATTTGAGCACAAGTTCAGCTATTAAGTCATATGTAGATTCTTTGGTTGTTGGATTAAATATTAAGGGTTCCTGTGTTGCAGGTACCACCGTAGCTTTAACTGCCAATTATTCGAATGGAGCTTCTGGTGTTGGGGCATCACTTACCAATGCTGGTGTTCAGGCGGCTTTCGCTATTGATGGTGTTAGCCCCACAGTAGGTCAGCGGGTTCTAATCAAGAATCAGGCTTCCAGTTTGCAGAATGGTATTTATACAGTTACGGATGTTGGTAGCGGTGCTACAAACTGGATTCTTACGAGGGCTACAGACTTTGATACGCCCGCAGAAATTAATCCAGGTGACCTCGTAATATTAACTGGTGGCACAACGCAAACACAATCATCATGGGTTGAAACAGCAACTGTCACAACAATTGGAACGGATGCTATTACTTTCGTTCAGTTTACTGCAAGCCTGCCAGTTAATGTGGCAAGCGGTGGAACAGGTGTAACTTCATTCACGGCTTATGAAATTATCGCAGGTGGTTTAACTTCAACAGGATCACTGCAACAAATTGGAATAGGAAGTCTTGGGCAATTGCTACAATCTCAAGGTGCTGGTGCTCTCGCTGCATATACAACAACAACCTATCCAACAACGAACGCCATTAACACTATTATGTATGCGAGCAGTGCCAACGTTCTTGGCGTGGTTTCTCCAACAAACAACGGTGTATTGATATATAGTGCTGGAGGCGTTCCAAGTTCATCAACAACATTGCCAAGTGGTATTGCGGCAACCAATATGAACTTAACAACGCCTTCTCTTGGCGTGGCAACAGCGACAAGCATTAACAAAGTGGCAATTACTGCACCAGCAACCAGTGCTACATTAACCATTGCTGATGGCAAAACTCTTACACAAAGTAATACATTGACCTATCAAGGTACTGATGGATCAACTGTAAACTTTGGGACTGGTGGTACAGTTCAGTACACCACTGGTTCTGGTGGACTAAAGAGCTTTCAGGTATTTACTTCCGGAAGTGCTGCCACATACACGAGGCCCGCTGGTGTAACTTCAATTCTCGTTGAAATGGTAGGCGCCGGTGGTGGTGGTGCTGGTAGTGCGTCAGGAGCTGCTCAAGGTGGCGCAGGCTCGGGCGGTTCGTCAGGGGGATATGTAAGACACTACATTTCTTCTGCTGCCTCAACCTACACCTATACGGTGGGTGGCGCAGGAGGAGGAGCTTCTGCAGGAAACAATAATGGCTCTAATGGTGGCGACACAACTTTTTCCACCCTGACTGCCGGTGGTGGCGTTGGTGGTGAGGGCAGCGCGGTATCTGCAAATGCTGGTAAATATGGCAGCTCACGTGCCGGCGGAACTGCTTCAGGCGGCAATATCGTTAATATTTCCGGAGGTG
>Ga0134127_10003262_pt1 | contig 11671 bp, 10 predicted proteins | sample KB31753_FD_96459 | JGI IMG/M metagenome (GOLD analysis project Ga0134127, IMG submission 96459) | Terrestrial soil microbial communities with excess Nitrogen fertilizer from Kellogg Biological Station, Michigan, USA - KB3-175-3 | ecosystem: Environmental > Terrestrial > Soil > Unclassified ...
AAGGGTCCTTCTGAAACAGGAATCGGCGCGAGTGAATGTAGATAGTGGATGACGCTGACCTTCTTCAGGAGGGGCGGCAGCAGAAAGTTGAGCCACTCCCAGCCATAAAGCACGATCGCGGGAATGATTGGATTCCGGAAGAACAATCCCACCACTAGAAAGAAAGCCCCATAACCAATACACGCCAGGATTGTGATGCTGGTGTAGGTCAGGAGTTGGCCCATCCCCGGTCCATCAAAGAAGAAGCGACTGCTCTCCGACGGAAAGTGAGGAAAGTAAAGCAGCAGCATGCAGATGATCGTAGTAGCTGAAAAGAGAATGATCGAAGTCACCAAACCCGACAAATACTTCCCTATCACCAGTACCTCGCGCCGCACCGAGCTCAGGAAGTAAAAGTGCAGACTACGATCGACGATATCGCCCCTGAAGAGGTTCATGAAAATCCACGCGCACCCGAAGAAGACGACGGTGCGTAGCACCAATCCACCGTAGAAGATCGCGAAGATCATGCTGTATCGCGAGATGTCCTGCCATTCTTCTCCGGGCGGAGTAAACGGAGCAAGTAGCGCGAGGGGGATGATCGGAAGCAGCGCGAGAAGATAAAGCAGGATCGAGCGCCGCCCGAGAAAGTTCTTTTCAATTTCCAGCCGAAAGATAGCGCCAATCTGTCGGAGCCAGAGGCCCCACGGTAGAGGTTCTTTCTGAATCTTTACTGGAATTTGTTCTGCGGTAGAACTCATGTGTTCCCTCTGTATGAAACTTGAAATGCGACGACTCCCGACGCTCTGCAACGCAAATCATTAGTTTGCGTCGCAAGCTAACAGCTTGCGCTCCATCACCCGCCTTCGGAACTGATCAGATAGCCATACACCGCGCTGAGATCGTCATCGACCGGCGCCACAGACTCCACATTGATCTCACCTGCAGCCACAACTCGATTGAGAAGCAGATAGAAACTGTCGGCATCGCGCGTTCTGATAAAGAGCCCGCCACGATCATTGTGTAGCCGCGCTTCCACCACGTTGTCTTCCGCAAATACCTGCGCCGCAAGTTTGGCTGGCTGATCACAACGAATCAGAATCTGCATCGGATGATCCGTCACTTCGTCACGGACGCCGTGAATGTTGCCCTCGGCCACAACGTAACCGTTGTTCACGAGGACGACACGGTCGGACATCATGTCAACTTCGTGCAGGATATGACTCGAAATGATCAGGTGCAGACCCTCGGCCGCGAGTTTTCTAAACAACGCAATCGTTTCGGCGCGGACCATCGGATCCAACCCATTCAGCGGTTCGTCGAGGATCAGCACGGCAGGCTTGTGAGCAATCGCCTGCGCCAGACGAATCCGTTGCCGCATGCCTTTGCTATACGCGGCCACCTTGCGGTCGCCCGCATCCAGGAGGTTGACCTGCTCGAGCGCATTCGTGGTCGCAGCTTCCGCGCGTTTCCGGTCGAACCCGTTAACGAGCAGGAAGGCCCGGATGAATTCTCGACCGGTCAGTCCGCGAGGGAAGGAATCGAACTGAGTGCAGTATCCAACTTTGCTGAAGAGCTGTTCGGGTTGATCGGTCGGCGTACCCAGGACTGTAATCCTACCGCGCGTGGGCCGGAGCAGGCCGGTCATCAAATTCATGAGCGTAGATTTCCCTGCGCCATTCGGACCGACAAGACTCGTTATGCCCGGGCCAAGGCTCAGGTTCACACGATTGACTCCGAGTATCTCTCCGTAAAACTTGGAGACGTCGTCAAACACTATTTGGTTAGTCACGTCCGTCATAACGTAATTGCCCATTGCCGATTGCCGATTGCAGATTGCTTCTTATCCAGGAGATCACCGTACTCAAGAACAATGAGTTCAGTGTCACATCGAGATTTGGGGACCAGGTTCAGCATAACATTAAGATAATTGGCAATCGCCAATCGGCAATTAGCTAACGACTTCGTACGCCTTTACCTTAGCTGACAGGATGGCGAGACAGATTGCGCAAACGACAAACAATGCTGCCCACGAGCACCACAAGGGTGGCTCCATCATTACTACCCGGCTCACGACGTCGCCCTCCATATTAGTGGCGAAGCCCGTGGTGCGCTCAAACGTTCCAAAGAGACCTGCTGAAATGTTTTTGGTCAATGCCCCGAGACTGATGATGCTTCCCCACCGAGTCCAGAAAATTTGATTCACGACTTCACCGAACACCGACGGGATGAAAAAGATTCCCAGCAATGCTCCGCTCGCGACTACTCGCCATTTCACAAGGGCCGAGATTGCCTGTGAAAGCAAAGCGAGCAACAGGATCCAAACTACACTCGCAATAAGAATCGCGCTTGCGATCCACAGATTGTTGATTAACCAACTACCGCCCTCAAGGTAGGCCTGAAACATGAATAAAATCAGTTGCGGAACCCAGGTCATCGCCGAGAGCAGAATCAGCACAACCGACATCTTGCCTGCGACGTACTCTGCGCGCGAGAACGGTCGGCAGAGATAAAGCGGCAAAGCATTGTTACGGAGATCGCGCGAGACGAGCGGCGGCCCCACCAGCAAGGTGACAAAGAATGCAAAGCCCCCTTGTAAGTTCACAAAAGTCTGGAAGAACGATGCGTCGATCGGAATCAACTCGCGAACGTTCACTCGCAGAATTGCAAGAGCATTCACGTTGTGATGAAGGTAAATCAGAATTGCTTCAACCAACAGAGGAAGGAAACAGAGTGCAAAAAACGCTGTGAACAGTTTCGACTTAAAGACATCGCGGAATGCATGGCGTGGAATTACGAGAAACCGGCTCCAGTCAGGAGTCAATGGTCCCTCGTAATTCTTGTAGCTGTGATCATAGACTGCCATTACCATTCTCCATTGCTTTGAGGAAGATGTCTTCGAGCGAATCGCGCTTGTAACTCAAACGCCGGATTTGCATGTTCTGCTCGGCGGCGATGCGATAGAGATCGCGTACTTCAGTCCCTTCCGTCAAAACAATCTTGAGCCGGTGATCGCCTGTGAGCGCATACTCGCAACCCAGTCCGGCAATCGCCTCCACAAACTTCGCATCATCACCGCGGGTCTCAAGTACCAAAAACTTCCGGTTCGACTTGCGCTCCTCCTCGAGATTGCAATACACCGCGAGATAGCCATTCTTAAGAATCAGGATCTCTTCGCAGCACTCTTCGACGTCGCGCAGCAGGTGTGACGAAAGCACGATATTGGCCTGGCCGCTGTCTCGGATCTCGCGAATCAATCGAATCATCCGAGCTCGGGCTGGCGGATCAAGACCGTTAGTTGGTTCATCAAGAAAGATCAGCTTCGGACCATGCACGATCGCCTGGGCCAGCTTCGCGAGTTGTTTCATCCCCAGCGAGTAAGTATCGAGACTCCGGTAGCGAGCCTCACCAAGGCCTACATAGAACAAGGCTTCATGGGCCCGCTCGAGGGACGCTTCGGGCGGCAATCCGGAAAGTTCAGCCATCAGACGCACGAAATGAACCGCGCTCATCTTTGCGATGAACGAATCCCGTTCAGGCATATACCCAATAAGTGATCGGATCTGCTTGGCGTCGGTAAGGATGTCTTTGCCGAAGATGTGGGCGGTGCCGGCTGAGGGCGCGTGAAAACCCAGGAGGGTATGGATAAGCGTGGTCTTCCCCGCTCCGTTGGGACCGAGCAAACCGATAGCGCGACCGCGCAGTTCTCCGCGGAGTCCCTTCAGAATCTGTCGCTTGCCAAAGTTAACGCTCAGATCGTTGAGATCGATCACGGGAGCGAAGTTCTTTGGGTCGTGAAGATTTATTTCTTGTTCAAACGTTGCGGCTGTTGCCATGCGCGTAGGTTAATCGTTCTGTCCTGATAATTCCAAACGAATCCCAAACCAAAAGCAGTACCCATCAATACGAACGCACCGATGAATGCTAACGCTTCGGTGGCCGCTAAAGTTCTGCCTATTGCCAGAATCCCGATCAGAAAAACAGGAAGATTGAGCACGAACGCTGAGGCGAGCGGAAAGATGGCGACTGGCCTGCATCCGCCCAGGCGGCGGCGCAACCAGAAGAGTGATGGAGCATAAGCGAGTGAGAAGAGCAGCGCCGCAACGATCAACGACATGACTGTTGCGCCTTTGACGTCTGCAGCGCCGAGATTAACGCCCTCGACCACATAGAAGGCCAGCAGGATTGCCATCAACCCCAGCAACCACGAGCCGAAGGAGAGAGAAACAAGTTTCATTTTGTTATTGCCGATTGCCGATTTGATTTAACGCATCCTGGAGGATTTATCACCGTCAGCGATTGCCAATCGCCGGTCTTTTGAATCGGCAATCGGCAATCGCAAATCGGCAATCAGTTCTTTCCCATTCCCTTGGATAGAATGTGCTGAATTTCGAGTGCGTTTGGCATGCCCAGCAAACTCGCCGGGCTCAAGCCGAACGGACCACCCTCCGTGTTAGCTGCGAACGTGATGCTGTCGCCCTGCGCATAAGCGTAGGCCAGGGTCGGCGGCATGTCAGCAGCCATCTTCTTGATTGCCTCCGCTTGTTCCTGCGGCAGGTTGTTCGCGGAACTTGCAATCCGATTCGCAAACGGCTGCACGAGTGGACCAAGGTTGTGATAGAAGAGCGCCGAGAAATTAGCATTCCCGTCAGCCGGTAATCCTGCGGTAAACCGCCCAGACTTCAGGAGCGAATAGCCTGCTTCCTGAGATCTCACTGCCCGCTCAACCATTGCCCGGCTCGGACCGGCGATCATGTAACCGTTCACGTAGGTCAAGTTTACTTCCACGCCGAAGTCAGTCGACTTCAGGGTGTAGTAAGTGCGACCGGAAATCTCGGCACGGTCCCAAATCAGCCCTGCCTTGCCAAACCTCGCAGCTTCCTTGTTGACCTCGGTAACAACGCGCTCGAGCGTTTGCTGCAAATGCTGCGGGTCGTTAACTTCAAACACCATCTTCCATGAAGGTGTCGGAAGAATCGGACCGTCGATAGCGAATGCAAACTCACCACCCAGCGGTGCGGCAAAGTCTCTGCGAATATCCAATCCACGCTCGGCCTGAAGCTTGTCGAGGTTCTTGCGCAGATCAGGCGAAACCGTTTCCAAAACTCCCAGCAAGTCGTCGACGAGCGAAACAGGATTCTTGACGACAAAGCCGGCGACCACATTCGCGTCGGGCGAAATGTATTCGAGTGAACCCATCGGTCCAGGTTCAGCCAGCCACGAAGGAATGCCGCGCGCTTCGCTGAACGACAGGACAGCACGTGTGTGCGTCTTGCCCTGCTCATCTTTCTGATCGAGAGCGAAATGCTTGAGGTTAAGAATGCCGAGCTGCTTCAACGCTCCGCCTTCCTGGCCCTTTGTCATTTCAACCTTGTTCTTCTCGATGAGCTGCTCAAGGTTGGCGGCGACCACGAGACCGGCGCCTTCCTTGTAGATTTGTGCGATGCGGCCATGGAAAGCAGTTTCGGTGAAAGGACTCGCGTTGCCTTTCTGCATCACACCTGCGAGCGACTGCAACTGGTCGAGCTTCGGGCTCGCCGCGAACAAGTCGTTCCTGATCCAGACATAAAGCGTGTCGTTCTTCTTGCCAGCTTCTGTCGTGGCGGCAATCGCAGTCAGCGGATCATCAACAAACTGGATGTTCGGCCGTCCCTGTTTATTGCCTGCATACTTCGCAACCTGCTGTTCGAGAAACTGGCGAAAGCCCTCAGAGTTCTTCAACTCAGCCAGGACGAGCGGCGAAGATGGCTCACCCTTTTGATCCATAGAAAGCGAGACAGCGACTTCATCGCCCAGATACTCGCCAAACTCACGGACAGTTTCGATCACCTGATCCATACCAGGGCCGCGATGGCCAGACTGTTCCTTCTCGTACCACTGACGCAGCGCAGGGTTCTGGTTGATGCGTTCCTGCATGATGCGGTGCGACTCGGCAATCGTCGAAGTCAGGTTCGGCAACGCCGCATACACAACGGTGTTCTCGGGCATCAGGTCGAGCAGGTGAGTTGAGTTGCGAATGCCCGGTTGCTGTACCTTGCTCAACTCTTTGTTGAGACCTGAAAGGGCGGCCAGAGTCTGGACGTAATTGGCAGCCTTCCGGCTCCAGGCGACGTCGTCCTTGACGGGGATCATTTCAATGCTGGGATTTGTTGTGGCCTGCTCGCCCGGGCGCAACACGCGTTCGTTACCCTTGTGGTCCAGACGAACCTCGCCTTCAACCACAGACACGCGCGAACCCTTGGTTCCACTGTCAACTGAAAAGACAGTGCCCGTAACTGAGACGAGGGAATCGCCGGTATCAACAAACAGACGTCCATTCTTTTGCTTCGCGGCTTCAACCATGATGCTGCCGCGATTCAGGTGAATCGTAGTTCCCTGAGCATTCTTAGTGAGCGACAGTTCAGAACGATCTCTCATTTCGATCATCGAGCCATCGCCGAGGCGCACAAAAGCGTGAGCGTCTTTGGCAGTGCGAACACGCTCGCCCTTCGAGAGTTTCTCGCCGGCAGTGATCGGCGTGGTTGTTGAGTCGGCAATTTGATAGACCTGTCCTTCAGCAGCCTGCACTGTAGCTTCCAGCTCGCCCCCAAATGGCGCGTAACGCTGAATGAACGGGAGAGCCAGCAAGCCAAACCCGATGACGAGCGCGGCCGCGATACCCCAGCGCAGAACTACCGGCTGCAAGCTATAGCGACGCGCTGCAACCGCTGTCTTCTTCGGCGCGACGCTACGCGTACGTGCGTCCTTCATCGCGCGGCGACAGGGAATGCATTCATGAGTGTGATCGACCAACAGCAACGAGCGCGCTTCAGACAGCTCGTTGTTGAGATAAGCGGGAATTAGCGATTGAAAGTCTGAACAATTCTCGATGCGTTCTCTGCCAGTTGTTGTCATGGTGTCCTTAAGTTCGATGTTCTCAGCGGAGAGTTGTGCCCAAACACGCTCAGCCGCCTTGTTGACCGTTGCTGGATCGACTTGCTCGTTCCGAATTTCGGCCGTTACTTTGTCGAGGATGGATTCCGTGTTCTTATTCATGATGTTTCTCCAGGTAGTGCCCGATCTCTTTTCGTAGTTTCGTGCGCGCGCGGTGCAACACCACGCCGACAACCATTTGCGAAGTACCCATCAGTTTTGCGATTTCCTGGTTGTCGTAGCCTTCGTAGTAACGCAACACAAACATCTCACCAGCGGTCTCGCCCAAACGAGCCACTGCGCTGCGAATCAATGCCTGCAATTCTCGATCGGCGTGTTGTGCTTCAGGATTTCTTTCCGTGCTCTTGATGGCGCTGGTATCGACATCTTCCAAACCTACCGAACGGGATCGGTTGCGGCTGCGCAACAGATCGAGGGAAGCGTTGATTGCGGCTCGGGAAAGGTAGGCTTCCGGGTGTCTAGCGAAGTCGTAGTTTTCCTGTCCTTTGATCAGGCGCAAGAAAACGGTCTGCAGCACGTCCTCGGCGTCGGCGGCACTGCCGGTGATCCGGTGGGCCGTGCGAAAAACGCGGTCGTTGTGTGCTCGGAAGAGGTTTTCCAGCTCTCCCGGAGGGTTTTGGACGGGTTTCAAGGTTCTAACAGCTGCTGGCACGGTGGCCCTCCTAAATTCGTTTCCACTCGGTAAACGACGTGCAGGAGGGCTTATTAACAGTCTAGGCTAGGAAATTTACACTTGCTGGACGTAACGAAGATTCTAGACCGGTCTATTGAGGAATGTACACGTTGGGGCAAACGGCGTCAGCGTTTTAGGGTGTTGGGCTGGGGGTTGGAGTCGCGGGGACGTTCGGCCGATAGTCTCTAATCTTTATCTCAACTGTTTTCCCTTTTCTTCTCCAGTCAGCGCCAACCCAATATTGCCGACCCCGGATTTTGGTCTTAAATGGACTAACACCTAGTTCACTCAGAATCGTCGGAACTGTTGTAGTCATTTCAAGTTCAGTAATAGGCTTGCTGGCTTCCGACAAATCAAACTGGGTCGCTTTCCTCGAGATTCCCACCTGCGGGATGTACTGTGCTTTTGAAAGGTGTGGCACTTCGATCGAACTCTCGCGAAAAAAACCGTCTCGATTGAATTCTCCGTACTCGGTATAAAGGACTCTGAAAGTCTTCACCCCTTTAAGTTCGGGTGGAATCTCGCCCGTTAGCCTTCCTGCAATCAAACAACCCACTCGAAGCTGCTTGAGGTCTTTCTTTGCCAGTTTCTCTGGAGGCTCCTCAAAACTCGTAATTACCGCGAATTTCACCCAGTCTCCCTCGACGGCCACCCAGGGTGTCCATTCCTTGGGTCCTGAATCTTGGGCGTAACTCCCCACCACTCCAGTTATGAACAAGCACAGAACCAAACCTAAAAACTTCATTTTTCACCCTTCCCCTAACCTGAATACTTTACCTCGATAAGAAGGAAGTGGGTTGGCAAGTCAGAGACTTGCCACGCACCAGCTGGTCAAAGACCTTCCCCTCCTTGAATGCTTTCCGCCAAGTGTCTGACTTGCCCCCCTCAAACATGCATGATCAGTTTCGCAATCGTGAAATAGATAATCAAACCCGTGGCATCGACGAGGGTTGTGATCAATGGCGCGGAGAGAACCGCCGGATCCACTCCAAATCGATGCGCTGTGATTGGAATCAAAGAACCAACCGTGGTTGACCAAATACAAATAGCGAACATCGTCAGCGAAACCGTTAACGCCAATGCGAGCGGCGCATGCCACAAGAGAGCCTGTCCAAAGGCGATCGGCGCGACCAGCAACCCCACAACGACGCCGGTTGTCGCTTCGCGAATCACCACCCGCCAGGCGTGTCGCACGCCCACTTCCCCAAGTGCAAGGCTGCGTATCACTGTCATCACCGTTTGCGCCCCCGCGTTTCCCCCCGTGCCAATCAGCAACGGAATGAAGAAAGAAAGCGCCACCACCGCCGCCAGTTCGGTTTCAAACCGGTGGAGCACCGCGCTGGTTAAGGTCCCAGCCACAAACAGCAGCAACAGCCAGCCAATTCGTTTTTGTACAACCCGCAAGATAGGATTATCAAAGTAAGGCTTATCGAGAGCGCCCGGTTCCACGCCGGCCATCCTCAGAATGTCTTCCGTCTGCTCTTCGATCAAGACGTCGATCACGTCGTCAACTGTCACAAACCCCACGACGCTGCCGTCCTGCTCCAGCACCGGCACAGCAAGCAGGTTGTACTTACCGATCTTCTGCGCGACCGACTCCTGATCCTCCAGCGCCGCCACAGTCACAGGTTTACGCCGCATCACGTCGCTGACCGACGCATCTAATTCCGCCATCACCAAGTCGCGCAGCGAAACAGAACCGAGCAAATGCTCTGTCTCCGGTTCCAGGACATAGCACGCATAGATTGATTCCTTTTCACGAGCTACCGAACGTATGTGTTTCAGTGCGTCTGCGACTTTCATCCCACGATCGAGATGCACAAACTCAGTCGTCATGATTCCGCCGGCCGTGTGAGGCGGATATTGCAATAGGTCCTCAAGCTCTGCCCGCGACTCCTCGCTGAGCCTTGGAACCACCCGGTAGCGTTCGTGCAAACCCATCTTCTGCACGATGTCGGTGCGCTCATCCGCAGAGAGACCCGCCAGGATTTCTGCCCCGCGAGCCGGCTCGATCTTTTCAAGAATCGCCGCGCGGCGTCGCATCGTGGGCTGGTCAAACACCTCAATGACCCGTTGGACCGGCAGCATGGTCACCACCGCGGCGGCTTCGGGTACGGTGAGCTGATTGAAGAGTTCGGCCAGATCGGCCGGGGCGAGATCGGCAACCATGCTGGCAATCCCGACAAAACTCTCATCGAGGCGAAGATGGATACGCTCCAGTAGTTTCTTCAGATCTTGTGCAGGCAAGGTCACCCCCTAGGGAACAGTAGGCAGTAAGCGGTCGGCAGAAAGCAGTTGGCAGAATGCAGTCGGCAGAAGGCAGTAGGCAGACGGCAGACGGCAGCGGGAGTATAAGCGAAGAGGCAAACGTAATTACTACCTTTGCGACGGCTTCTGTTTTTTCTGCCTTCTGCCTACTGCCTTCTGCCTACTGCCTTCTGCCTACTGCCTTCTGCCTATCGCCTGCCCAGTCTGAGGTTCGCCTCCCTGGCCTCGGCAGTGGCCGGATAGCGCTTGATCAACTCAAGGAAGCTCGCGCCATCGTATTGAAAGTGCTTCGTTGCAGGGTCAAACCGGAAACCCAATCCAAGCTTGCGATAGCGATCGATACCGTTGTAGTTGAGGAAATAAGATGAGACGGGCGCTCCAGTCGCCTTCATCTCAGTTGGATCCAACCGACGATCCGCATCCCGCGATAACTTCAGCGCGACTTTGCTCGCTTCATCGCCGAGTAACAGCAATACGGCTGGCCTCAGAACCGACCGTGGAAATATTTCCAGAAAGATTCGCGCGCGCGCGATGCGATCAAACTCCGACGAAGCGCGAATGAGGCGCAGGAGGCGGTCATCATCACCATCGCGCGAAGGAACGACTAAGGCTTCGCGCTGGATCCAGCCACGGGTTCGCCGAGTAACGGCGACACGATAGAAATGGAATCCCTGACGCGATCCAGCGCCCACGATTGTCACGCGGCGTCCTCGCCCAAGCCTGCGCAGGAATGGAGCGTCGAACCCGGGCGCGCTGCGTAGCGCCGACAATCGCTCATCAACAACAACAGCTCGAGTTGACGGCGTACGAATCTGAGCGGTAGTCGTCAGACTTGGCGCAAACAAAACCGCAATCAGTTGGATGAATAGAAACGATTGGTATTTGGAATTTCTGTGTGAGGTAAACAACGTGTTGCTCCTTTCAAGGTGAGGTTGACTGGAGGACACTTCCCGACAAGCGGTCGAGCTAACGCGCCGCGCGCCGGCGAGTCGTTGGCGTTGGAAGTCTGCTTCTTGCCTCCGCCGCAAGTATCCGTTGACTTAAACCCGCGTGATGAAAATGACAGATGGCGACGGCGAGGGCGTCAGCAGCGTCCTGAGGTTCAGGCAATGCTTTGAGGGAGAGTAAGACGCGCACCATTTCTTGCACCTGATGTTTCTCCGCATTGCCGTATCCGACCACTGTTTGCTTTACAAGACGAGGTGAATACTCCTGGATCGCCAGTCCCGCACGCTCCGCAGCAAGCATGGCCACACCGCGTACCTGTCCGAGCTTCAAAGTGACTTTCACATTTGTCGCGAGGAAACCGTCCTCGATCGCGCATGCCTCGGGACTGTGGCGGCAGATGATCTCTTCAAGAGCGCTGCAAATCGTCAGCAGGCGTGCAGAGAATCTCTGGCTGGCGGGCAGACGAATCGCGCCATACTCGAGTAAGTGGTAGCGCGGACCATCGCCTTCTATCACTCCCCAGCCTGTCGTCTCGCTGCCGGGATCTATTCCCAAAACTCGCATGCCCGGCATTCTACCTCAACAGTCACAAGTTTCGAGTTTCGAGTTTCGAGTTTCGAGCTTCCAGCTTCGAGTTTCGCGTTTCCAGTTTCGAGTTTTCGCCTGAGCCTGAAACCTGAAACTTGAGACCTGAGACTTGGGACCTGAGACTTGGGACTTGGGACTTGGGACTAAACCTGAACTTGAGACTTAGGGACTAGTGGCTTCGATCTTCTTCAGGAAAGAGTTCAGACCAAGCTTGTCGCACCAGCAACTGCCACTCAGCAGCGTTAACTCCGCAGTTCGCTTTTTCGTAAGTCGACTTGATGC
>Ga0134127_10003266_pt1 | contig 11660 bp, 11 predicted proteins | sample KB31753_FD_96459 | JGI IMG/M metagenome (GOLD analysis project Ga0134127, IMG submission 96459) | Terrestrial soil microbial communities with excess Nitrogen fertilizer from Kellogg Biological Station, Michigan, USA - KB3-175-3 | ecosystem: Environmental > Terrestrial > Soil > Unclassified ...
GCAGACCGCGGTGCTCGAGACGCCTCGGCAGCTCCACTCCCATCTCCGGGGCGCGCTCAACGCCGGGGCCACCTTTGGCCAGATCGACGCGGTGCTCTCGATCGTGAACCCGCTGCTCTCATTCGATCAGTGGAAGAAAATCAAAGAGCTCTGGCGTACGGTGCGCGAAGGCTGGAGTCCCGGCCAGTGAGCTTTGTCGACCGAGCCGGGGTTCGGGTGGTGGCCGGGACCGGCGGCTCCGGCGCTTCCTCGTTCGCCCGGTTCAAGTACAAACCGAAGGGGGGCCCCGACGGAGGTGATGGCGGCCGTGGCGGCAGCGTGTATGTCCGTGCCGATTCCAACCTCAGCACCCTGCTCGATTACCGCTATCGGACCGTCTGGAAAGCGGATCGCGGGGAGCACGGCAAGGGGAAGACGCAAACCGGCCGCTCGGGCGATGATGTCTACCTTCCGGTGCCGCCGGGAACGGAAATCCGCGACGCAACGACGGGCTCGGCGCTGGGTGAAGTGCTGCGTGGAGGAGATACCGTGCTCGTCGCACGGGGGGGGCGAGGGGGGCGCGGAAACGCTCGGTTCGCTACCCCCACGCATCAGGCTCCCCGCGAGTGGGAGCCGGGCGAGGAAGGCCAAGAGCGCGAGATCGAGCTGATCCTCAAGCTCATCGCGGATGTCGGTTTGGTCGGCGAGCCCAACGCGGGGAAGAGCACCTTGCTGTCGGTGATCTCGGCGGCGCGCCCCAAGATCGCCGACTATCCGTTTACCACTCTCGAGCCCAACCTCGGCGTCGCCGGGTTGTCGGATCATCGCTCGCTGGTCGTGGCGGACATCCCCGGCATTGTCGAAGGCGCACACGCCGGCAAGGGCCTCGGGCTCCGGTTCCTCCAGCACGTCGAGCGCACCCGGGTGCTGGCTCTTCTGATCCCGCTCGACTCGGAAGATCCCAGCGCGGAGTATGCCCGGTTGCGTAACGAGATCCGCCGGTACTCCTCGGCCCTCTACGAAAAGCCACACCTGGTCGTCCTGACCAAGCGGGATCTCCTGCCATCCGGCGAGCCCCTGCCGTCGATTCGCACCACGGATGCAGTCGAAGTCCTCGGGATTTCGAGTGTGACCGGAACCGGGGTCGAGGAGCTCAAGGAACGATTGTGGACTTTCGTGGCGGCGGCTCGGGATGAAGAGAGACACCGGGAAGACGCATGGACCAAGAGCGAACTGCCTACGTCACCCTTGCCCTGACGCCCGGAATCGGAGCCGCCCGCCTGGCCGATCTCCTGGCCGCCTGCGGGAGTGCACTTGGCGCCCTAGCGGCGCCGTTCGCATTTTTGCGATCCATTCCTGGAATGACTGCCGCCGCCGCGACTGCCGTTCGGAACGCAAAGCCTGCCAACGGCGAAGGGGTGCTAGCGGCGGTGCGCGAGCTCGGGGCCGAAACACTGCTCCCGGGCGACGAGTTGTTCCCGGCCGCGCTGGGTCAGATCGACGAGCCGCCGGTGCTCGTCTTCGCTGCGGGAAACCTGTCCCTCCTCGGACGGCCTTCGGCTGCGATCGTCGGAAGCCGGAACCATACGCCGTACGGCGCTGCTGCCTGTCGCACGATCGCCTCCGCCTTCGCGCGGGCCGGCGGATGCGTGGTAAGCGGTATGGCACGCGGGCTCGACGCCGTGGCACATCACGCCGCGCTTGAGGTCGGGGGCGGGACAATTGGTGTGCTCGGCAACGGGCTCGGCGTCGTCTATCCCGCGGCAAATCGGAAGCTCTACGAGGCCATGGCCGAGCGTGGCCTCTTGCTGACTGAGTTTCCTCCCGGCGAGCGGCCCCACGCCGGGAGCTTCCCCCAGCGCAATCGGCTGATCAGCGGTCTCGCGCGCGCAGCGGTGATCGTCGAAGCGGCGCCGGGATCGGGTGCGCTGATCACGGCCAACTTTGCTCTGGAACAGGGCAAGGAAGTTCTCGCCGTGCCCGGGCCGATTACCAGCCCTACCTCGATCGGGACTAACCGGCTCATCCGCGACGGCGCCACGCCGATCCTCGATCCCGTGGATCTGTTCCATCATTTCCCTGAACTGGAGGCCGCCGGGCGCTGGGCGGCCTGGCCCGATCCCTCCACCCCAACCCCATCAGACCGGCTTCCTGCCGACGACATCGCGTTGGCCGAGGCGATGGGGTTCGAGCCGATCCACATCGATTTGTTGGCGGAGCGGCTCCGGCGTCCCCCCGGCGAGTTATTGGGGGCGCTCTTCACCCTCGAGCTGGCGGGAGTGGTGGTGCAGCAAGCGGGTGGACTGTTTCGGCGGGTATAGGTGCACGGCGATATTTGTGCATGCATCTGTACTTCCACATTCCCTTCTGCGCCCGGCGTTGCAGCTACTGTGACTTCGCCATCGCGGTTCGCCGAGAGGTGCCCTCCCATCTTTACGTGGAAACCGTCCTTCGTGAGTGGGCCGCCCGACTCGAAGATCCTGCCTGGCACCTGTCTCCGGCGGTCGAGACGATCTACTTCGGCGGGGGAACGCCATCGCGGCTCGAGCCGGCCTCCATCGAGCCGTTGCTCGATCGGGTTCGCGCCGACCGGACCCTGGCCGTCGGTGCTGAGATTACGCTCGAGGCCAACCCAGACGACGTGAGCCCTGCGGCCGCAACGGCGTGGCGCGCCGCCGGAATCAACCGGCTTTCCCTCGGGGCCCAATCCTTCTCCGCTGATGCACTTCGCTGGATGCATCGCACGCATGATTCGCAAGGTATTTCCCGGGCAGTCGAGGCGGCGCGATCGAGCGGGTTCGACAATCTCTCGCTCGACCTGATCTTTGCATTACCGGATGGGGTCTCTCGCAACTGGGAGAAAGATCTCGAGCAGGCCTTCGGCCTCGCGCCGGAGCATATCTCGCTCTATGGCCTGACCACCGAGCCGGGTACACCGCTGGCCCGCTGGAGCGCTAGCGGACGGGTCAGGCCGACGGACGAAGGACGATACGCCGACGAGTATCTGCTGGCGCACGACCGCCTCGTTGCTGCAGGATTCGAGCACTACGAGGTGTCCAACGCCGCCCGGCCCGGCTACCGGGCTCGGCACAACGCGGCCTACTGGACCCGGGCGCCTTACATCGGTCTCGGTCCCTCCGCTCACAGCGGATTCGGGAACCGACGGGAGTGGAACGTGCGCGAGTGGGCCGCGTACGAGCGCGCCGTTCGCTCCGGATCGGGGTTCGTCGAAGGGCGGGAGGCGCTGGACTCTGCCGCCGTTCGGCTCGAGCAGATCTATCTGGGCCTGCGCACCGTCGAGGGCCTGCCTTCCGGATCAGTTCCCGGGCTCAAGTCAGCGGAGTGGGTGGACCGAGGCTGGGCCCGGGTGGCCGATCGCCGGCTCCGACTCACGCCGGAGGGCTGGCTGAGGCTGGACGCTCTGGTGGCGAGTCTCTGACGCGGCCCGTTTCCGCGCCCCGCAGCCCGGTCTAGATTTCTCGAATGTCCGCTCAAGACCAATTGTCCGAGCGCGAGCTGCGCGTGCTCGAGGCTGTCGTCCAGACCTATATCGAGACGGCGGAGCCGGCGGGCAGTCAGACGATCGCCCGCCGTTTCGGCTTGGGCGTGTCGCCGGCAACGATCCGGAACACGATGAGCGAGCTGGAGGACAAGGGCTACCTCTTTCATCCCCATACGTCCGCCGGCCGGGTACCCACCGATCGCGCCTATCGGCTTTATGTAGATGGTCTGATCCGGCTCGCTCCTCCTTCACCGGAGGAGTCACACGCGCTCCGGGCGCAGGTGCTCGGCTCCGGGAGCACACTGGAGGAAATCCTCCGCCGTGCCGCCCAGGTGCTCGGGGTGCTCACGCAGGAGCTGGGGGTGGCGGTGGCGCCGGCGCTGGACGAGCTGGTGCTGGACCGACTGGAGCTGATACCGATCACGTCCGATCGCGTGGTGCTGGTGTTCAATCTGCAAAGCGGGGTCGTGCGCACCATCTTCGTGCAGGTGCCGAGCAACCTGCCCGGGCCGTCGGTACAGCGGGTTACCCAGATCCTGAATGAGCGCCTCGCCGGACTCACGCTGGCTGAGATCCGCCAGCACCTGGTCGAGCGGCTGCGCGACGCAGATCACGCTCCCGGCAGTCGCGAGTTGCTCAACATCTTCATCGCCGAAAGAGACGACATCTTCGATCTCTCGAGCAACGGTGCGACCGTGATGCTGGGCAGCGCTCAGATGCTGGCGGATCAACCCGAGTTTTCGTCGAATCTGGGAATGCGGGGGTTGCTCGAGCTCACCGAGCGCCGGGACCTGTTGCGCCGCGCGCTGGAGGCGAGGCGCCGGGCAGGACTCTCCATCACGATCGGATGGGAGAATCTGGATCCGCGGCTCAGCAACTTCACGCTGGTGACGTCGTCGTATCAGGCGGGTGAGCTCAAGGGAGTGATTGGGGTAATGGGCCCGACCCGGATGCCATACGAGAAGATCATCGGCCTGGTGGAGCACACGAGTCGCCTGGTGGAGGACCTGCTGGAGTGAACGAATTCTACGACCTGCTGGGGGTACCGCGGACCGCATCCGAGGCCGAGATCAAGAAGGCCTATCGGAAGCTCGCGATGGAGTACCATCCCGACCGCAACAAGTCGGCCGAGGCGGAAGCACGATTCAAGGAGATCACGGAGGCGTACGAGGTCCTGCGGGATCCGCAGAAGCGCGCCGCGTACGACCGGTACGGCCGGGCCGGAGTCGGCGGCGCGGCCGGCGGCGGCTTCGGCTTCCATCATGTGGACCTGTCGGAGGCGCTGGAAATTTTCATGCGCGACTTCGGCGGCCTTGGTAGTCTGGAGTCGATTTTCGGCGGTGGGGGGCGAGCCCAGGCCGAGTCACGTCGAGGCCAGGATATCAGGGTCACGGTAAAGCTCACCCTGGTCGAGGTTGCGACCGGTGCCAAGAAGAGCGTGAAGCTCAAGACGCTCGAACGATGCGAGAATTGCAGCGGAAGCGGTGCTCGTCCGGGGACCAAACCGTCGGTGTGTACGACCTGTGGAGGCAGCGGCGAAGTGCGGCGGACGGCCCGCAGCGTGTTCGGCCAGTTTGTGTCGGTGTCGCCTTGTCCCACCTGCGGCGGGGACGGGATGGTGGTGCTCGAGCCCTGCGAGGTGTGCCGCGGGGATGGGCGCGTCCGCGGCGAGCGTATGGTCGCAGTCGAGATTCCCGCGGGCGTATCGGCGAACAACTATCTGACCCTCCGGGGTCAGGGAGCCGCTGGCCCGCGCAACGGTCCGAACGGTGACCTGCTCGTGATGCTCGACATCAAGAACGACGAGCGATTCGAACGACAGGGCAACGATCTGGTGTTCGACCTCCCGCTTTCATTCTCCCAAGCAGCGCTGGGCGGAGAGTTCCAGGTGCCGACGCCGTACGGCGACGAGCGGGTCCGCGTCCCATCGGGTACCCAGACCAACACGGTGTTGCGCCTCAAGGGCAAGGGGCTCCCCGCGCTCGGACAGAACGGCAGCGGCGACTTCATGATTCGCATCCATGTGTGGACGCCCGAGCGTCTGTCCGACGAGCAGGAGCGCCTTTTCCGCGAGCTCGCCAAGCACGAGGGCGATCCTCCCCGCCGTGCCCCCGGATTCTGGACCAAGCTGAAGGAAGCACTCGGCGCATGAGCTGGTGGGCCGTCGACGTCCGGATCGCTCCCGAGCGTCGGGAGTCGGTCGGCGCGTGGCTGGTCGCGCGTACAGGCCATGCAGTGGAAGAGCTGGCCGACGGCACCCTGGTGGGTTTCGCGGAAGATGAGGCCGCGGCGGAGCAGCTGACGGCAGCGGTCGCAGGTGAAGCCGGCGGTCCGGTGGAAGTCTCCTGCCGCCGACTAAACGCTGTGGATTGGACCAGCCGTTGGCGCGACGGGCTGGCTCCGCGTCGCGTGGGCCGGATCACCGTTTCACCCTCCTGGGGGGTTGCCGATGTCGAAGCGCCAGGCCCGATCGTCGTGGTGGATCCGGAGACGGCATTCGGGACCGGCGAGCATGGGTCCACCCGGACCGCTCTCGCACTGCTCGATCGCCACCTGAAGACCGGCGACCGCGTGCTCGATCTCGGGAGCGGCAGCGGGATCCTTGCGATCGCGGCTGTGGCGCTGGGGGCGGCGCGCGCGACCGGTGTCGAGCTCGACGTCGAAGCCAATCAGATCGCCGCGCAGAATGCCGTGCGGAATGGTGTCGCCGATCGGGTGGAGTTTCTCGACGGGGATGCGGCCGATCTGGCTCCCCTGCTCGGGCCCTGCGAGCTGGTCCTGTCCAACATCCTCCGAAGCGTGAACGGCCAGCTCCTGCCGGCTATCTTCGCTGCGCTCGCGCCGGCAGGCACCGCCATCTTTGCCGGAATGGAATCGCCAGAGGCCGAGATCTTCCGACCGGTGCTGAACGGGGCTGGGTTTGCGATCGTCGACGAGGTGCTCGACGCAGGGTGGTGGGGCGTGGCCGCGCGTCGGGGATGATCACGGTTCTGCTCCCGGCAGGTCGCGCCGCGGCCGGGGATGTGGTGCCCCTCGAGCCCGCCGAAGTTCACCACTTGCGAGTGCGCCGCGCGGGTGAGGCCCTCAGCGTGCAGCTGCGGGACGGGCGGGGCTTCGTCGGCACGGGTCTCTTGCGCGACGAGGGCGGTACGGTTGCCGTCGTCGTCGAGCAGGCAGAGATGGCGGCGCGGCCGGCCCCGCTTCGGCTGGCAGTCGCGGCGGCCGATCGCGACCGTTTTGCGTGGTTGGTCGAGAAAGCCACAGAGTTGGGTGTCACCGACATCTTTCCAATCGCGACGGAGCGGACAGCCGCGGTCGCTTCGCGCATCCGGGAAGGTCAGTTGGCACGACTCAGGCGGCGGGCTTTCGAGGCGGTGAAACAGTGCGGCACGGCATGGGCACCGGACGTCCATCCGGCCCAGTCGCTCGCCAGCCTGCTGGCCCAGCGGCTCGAGGGGGCCCGCTGGTTGGCCGATGCCAACGGACGGGCCGTGCCGTCAACTTTCGGCGCAGGGCCCAGCACCATCCTGGTAGGGCCCGAAGGCGGGTTGAGCCGGGCGGAGCAGGATTCCGCATTCGCAGCGGGGTTTCTCCCGGTTCGACTTGCCGAGCATGTGCTTCGCTTCGAAACCGCGGCGCTGGCGGCGGCTGCGTGCGCGGCGGCGACCAGGTCCGGAGGAGCCAATGGCTGATTGCATCTTCTGCAAGATCGCAGGGGGCGAGATCAACGCCGGCGTGGTCAAGAAGACGCCGGACTTCGTTGCCTTCCGGGACATAAAGCCGGTAGCGCCGACACACGTCCTCATTGTCCCGGTGGCGCACCTGGGTGCCGTGCGCGACGCTGAAGGAGAGGCGGGACACCGACTGCTCGGCCGGCTGCTCGCCTTCGCAGCGGAGGTTGCCGCCGACCTCGGGCTCGATTCGGGTGGGTATCGGATCGTGGCCAACACCGGTCGCGACGGTGGCCAGAGCGTGGATCACCTGCACTTGCACGTGCTGGGCGGCCGGCCGATGACGTGGCCCCCAGGATAGCGGAGAAACCGGAGAAAGGGAGAAAGGGGAAAGGGAGAATTTCCCCCTTTCTCCCGTGGCCTAACCCCGCTAGATTGTTGAGCTTAACGAACCCGCCCAGCCAGGGCGCGAGAGGGGTGACTTCGCCAGCATGTCCGAAGTGATCATTCACGACGACGAAAGCTTCGAGCGCGCACTCAAGCGGTTCAAGAAGAAGTGCGAGAAAGCCGGGATTCTGTCCGATCTCAGGAAGCATCGGCACTACGAGAAGCCGAGTGAGAAGAAAAAGCGGAAGATGAACGCGGCCATCCGCAAGACCCGCCGCGGGCCACGGATATCGCGTGTCTAAACTTGCCGATGCTCTGCGGGCCGCGCTGAACGCAGCCCGCAAGGCGCACCAAAAAGACCGGACCCTCGTTCTCGGCACCATTCTGGCCAACGTCAAAAACCGCGAGCTCGAGCTGGGTCGCGATCCGACGGACGACGAGGTCGTGGAGGTGCTCCGGAAGGGAATCAAGATCCGCCGCGAGGCTCACGAGCAGTACAGCGCTGCGCAGCGGACCGATCTGGCGGATGTCGAGCTGGGTCAGGTGAAAATCCTCGAGGAATTTCTGCCGCCGGCGGCCCAGCCGGAGGAGATCAGGGCCGCGGCCCGCGCGGCGATCGAAGCCGGCGCGAAAGATGTCGGTAAGGTCATGGGTGTCGTGATGCCCCGCTTCAAGGGCCGGGCGGAGGGAAAGCTGATCAATCAGATCGTACGCGAGGAGCTGCAGGCGGGATGACGAGGGGGCAGGTGGAGGTCGAGTCTGCTTCAGGCGGGGTGCCGGTGCACACAACCACCGGCACCCCGCCGCCTTTGGCGGAGGCCGGTACTGCAGACGCACTCGAAACCATCGAGCTCAACCCAGTTCTCGCACGGGTGGCGGGGTTCGCGGCCGGGCCGCTCGGCGCCGAACGGGTCAGGGCCCGCCGTCCCACCGACGACATCGCCTGGATTCGGATGGAGCTGGGCCGGGTGCACGAAGTCGCCGTTCTGTTCCGTAAGGGGGACGGCCTGCTGGCCGCTTCGGTGCCCGAGGTAACCGCTGCCCTGGCTCGGCTCCGGATTGAGGGCAGCGTCCTGGAAGGAACCGAGCTGGCGGGGATCCATCGTGCGCTGGTTGCTACCCAGGCCGTTCATGCCGACCTGACCCGGGTCGCACCGCAAACGCCACGGGCGGCGGAGCTGCTGCGACCGCTGCCGGACCGCCGGATCGAGCGGCGGCTGGAACAATCCGTGGACGGGGATGGAACCCTGCTAGACAGCGCGAGTCCCCGGCTCGCAGCTGCTCGGCGCGAAGTTCAAGATGCGCGCAATCGGCTGATCCGTCGGCTCGAGGCGCTGCTCCGCGGCCTCGAGAGCAACGCCGTTCCCCCCAACGCGACCGTAACTGTGCGAGACGGCCGCTACGTCATTCCGGTCCGGCGGGACTCGCGGGCCCGACCGTCCGGAATCGTGCATGGCGAGTCGGGAAGCGCGGGCACGCTCTTCGTAGAACCGACCGAGGCCATCGATCTTGGCAATGCCCTGCGCGAGGCTCAGGTCGAAGAAGAGCGGGAAACGTTGCGAGTGCTGCGGGAGCTCACCGATCTTCTCCGCCCGGCGCTGTCCGTGATCCGGGACGCGATCGAGATGGCCATCGCGGTGGACGACCTGGTTGCTCGCGCGCGCTACGCGGTGGCGATCGACGGAAACCTGCCCGAGTTAGCTCCTGCGCCCACATCGCTTGCCGTGCGCAACGGACGCCATCCGTTGCTGATCGCAGGGCCGACACCGGTCGTGCCGTTCGATCTCGATCTGGACCAGACCGAGCGCACGCTGCTGGTGAGCGGCCCGAACACGGGCGGCAAGACCGTGCTGCTCAAGGCGGTCGCACTCTTCGCGGCCCTAGCCCAGAGCGGGATCGTGCCGCCGGTTGGTCCGGAAAGTCGACTCCCGGTTTTCGGCCGATTCTTCGCCGACATCGGCGATCGGCAGTCCATTGCGGCGAGTCTTTCGACGTTCAGCGCGCACGTGGCCATGCTACGGCGGATTCTGGACGATGCCGATGCTACGTCGGTGGTTCTGCTGGATGAAGTTGGCAGCGGGACCGACCCGACGGAGGGCGGAGCGCTCGCCGCGGCTACGCTCACGGCCCTCACCACTCGTGGGGCGCTCACCTTCGCGACCACACACCTGGGCGCCCTGAAGGATCTCGCCGCGCACACGGCAGGTGTCGTAAACGCGTCCCTCGAGTTCGACTCGGCGACGCTTACGCCGACGTACCGTCTCGCGAAAGGCGTTCCCGGTCGCTCTTATGGCCTCGCTATCGCCAAGCGCCTCGGCGTCTCGGCCGATGTTCTGACGGACGCTGAGGCGCGGATACCGCAGACCGAGAAGACGCTGGACCAGCTGCTCGCAAGCGTGGAAGAGCGAGCTCGAGAGCTCGATGCCGATCGGGCGGAGCTGGAGGCTCGGCGGGCCGAAGCAGACGCGCTCGCGGCGCGACTCAGTGCCCAGGCCGAGGCGCAGGCTGTCCGGGAAGCAACACTGCGGAAGCAGGAGAAGGAGGCGGAACGCAGAGCCCGGGAACAGGCTCGTGCATTTCTACTGAGCGCGCGAACTCGGGTGGAAGAAGCATTGGGCGCGGCCCGGTCGGTTGCGGACGCCGCTGCGGCGCGGGAGGTTCGACGGCTGGTAGAGGAAGGAATCGCAGCCGAGGCCGAGGCGCTTGCGGAGACCGAGGCTGGGACCCCTGCCGACTCGGGTGTCGGTGTCGAGATCGGAAGCCGGGTGCGGATTGGGTCTGGTGGGGTCGGTCGAGTTGCCGAAATCAGGTCCGACGGCAAGCTGGTGGTCGTCGTCGGTGCGATTCGGATGGTGGTGGAGGCGGGGACGGTGACGGTGGTGACGGTGGTGGCGGGGGGAAGGGAGAAGGGGGGAAAGGGAGAAAGGGGAGAAAAGGGAGAAAGGGGAGAAAAGGGAGAGAGAGGGACAGGCGCCCGCGCGGATTTCACTCCCAGTAGTCCTGCATCGTTCGAGATCGACCTCCGCGGCATGACCGGCGACGAGGCAGAGGCTGCCACGGTTGCTGCCGTGGATGCAGCGGTGTTGGCTGAACACCCCTATCTTCGCATCATTCACGGCATGGGAACCGGCGTGGTTCGCGAGCGGGTTCATCGAGTAGTGCGAGGTGATCGACGGGTGGCACGGTTCGGATTTGCCCCACGCAACCAGGGAGGTACCGGGGTTACGATCGTGGAATTCCCCGCATGAGCATGATCCCCGAGGATGTGATCGAGCAGGTCCGCGACAGCGCGGACCTGATCGGGCTCATCGGGGAATCGGTGAATCTGAAGCGCACGGGCTCCGACTACCGGGGCCCGTGCCCTTTTCACGGCGGCAAGAATCGCAACTTCGCGGTCATTCCCAAGCGGGGGATGTACTACTGCTTCGTGTGCCACGAGTCGGGCGACGTGTTTCGGTGGCTGATGAAGCGGTTTGGCATGGACTATCCCACGGCGGTACGCGACATCGCCCGGCGCAGCGGCATCGTGATCCCCGAGGGCGGCAGCCGCTCGGGCCCCGACCCACTCGAGCCGCTATACAGCGCCGTCGCCGCGGCGCAGGACTGTTTCGGTCGCCAACTGCTCGAAGGACCGGAGGGCCAGGAAGCGCGCGACTATCTGGCCGGCCGCGAGATCACCCTCGAGCAGGCCGGAGAGCACGGACTGGGCTGGGCGCCTCAGGCGAGTGCATTCACGCCGGCGATGACGCAGCTCGGCATCCAGCAGCCGATCCTGCTCGAGTCCGGGCTGCTGGCGAGGCGCGAGGACGGCAGCGTGGTACCGCGCTTTCGACACCGGCTGCTGTTTCCCATTCACGATCTCCGGGGCCGCGTCGTCGGGTTCGGCGGGCGACTGCTCCGCCAGGGCGAGCCCAAGTATCTCAACTCGCCTGAGACGCCGATCTTCCACAAGGGTCGGCTGCTTTACAACCTCCACCAGGCGAAAGCAGCGATCCGGCAGGAGCAGGCGGTCATTCTGGTCGAAGGCTACTTCGATGTTCTCCGCCTCCTCCTCGCCGGCGTGGATCACGTCGTCGCGCCGATGGGCACCGGCTTGACCAGCGAGCAGGCCGCGCTGCTGC
>Ga0134127_10003268_pt1 | contig 11657 bp, 12 predicted proteins | sample KB31753_FD_96459 | JGI IMG/M metagenome (GOLD analysis project Ga0134127, IMG submission 96459) | Terrestrial soil microbial communities with excess Nitrogen fertilizer from Kellogg Biological Station, Michigan, USA - KB3-175-3 | ecosystem: Environmental > Terrestrial > Soil > Unclassified ...
CCGCGGCTCATGCGTCTGGCGCAGGGCGGCACTGCCGTCGGCACCGGGCTCAACACGCCCAAGGGGTTCGCCAGAGAATTCGCGAAGGAGGTCGCGAACCTCACCCGGCTGCCATTCACGTCGGCCCCGAACAAGTTCGCCGAACTGGCCGCGCACGACACCTTGGTCGAGTTATCCGGCGTGCTCAACGTCGTCGCCGTCGCACTGACGAAGATCGCCAACGACATACGGCTGCTGGGTTCGGGCCCGCGCTGCGGCCTCGGCGAATTGAAGCTTCCGGAGAATGAACCCGGAAGCTCGATCATGCCGGGCAAGGTCAACCCGACCCAGGCCGAGATGCTGACGATGGTCGCCGCCCAGGTCATGGGCAATCATGTCGCGGTGACGATCGGCGGCCTGCAGGGCCACCTCGAACTCAACGTGTTCAAGCCGCTGATCGGCGCGAACGTGATCCGCTCGATCAATCTTCTCTCGACCGGCATGGAGAGCTTCACTTGCCGGATGCTCGACGGCGCGGAGCCCAACATCGAGCGGATCAACGAGCTGATGAACCGTTCGCTGATGCTGGTGACGGCGCTCGCTCCGGAGATCGGTTACGACAATGCTGCGGCGATCGCCAAGCATGCCCACAAGAAGGGGCTGACGCTGAAGGAGGCCGGACTGGAACTCGGCCTGGTCGATGAAGACACGTTCGACCGCGTCGTGAAGCCCGAGCGAATGGTCGGCCGTTAAAGCGCCAGGTTCAGCCGCAGCCCAAGATTGTCGATCCCCGGATTCTCCTTCCCGAACAGCTGGGCATGGCTCATGTGCACCCAGCTCGCTTCGATGCTGAGGCGGTCGTTGATCCGCGTGCCGACGCCGATCTCGGGCTCGAACAGCACCCGGCTTCCGAAGGCGATCCTGTCGGGGTTGAAGAACTTGCCCGCCGAGCCGGTCTGGATCGCAATGCCGAGGCCGGGCCGGATGTAGATGGCGTGGCCGAACTTCGCCGAGAGCCCGACCGCGGCATAGTTGGTCTGGCCAGCGGTATTGAGCGCGCCGAAGATGTACGGCTGCAGCGGCGTGAGGGCGATTCCGCCGCCGCGGTAACCGACCTGGATGTCCATACCGTTTTCGATCCCGCTCTGGTCGGTCGGAAGCTTGACGTCGTGGACGTAGAGGCCGCCGAACAGCTCGCCGGCCGAAGCCGGAGCGGCAGCGAAAGCGGCGACGAGCAGGGCGAGGCTAATCAAGGATGAACGCGGCACGAAGACTCTCCCGAGCGAGTTCCGCCTAACAATGCTTTGCGCGATGAATGGTGCCTTGCTCAGCCGCGCGCCTGCCACGCCGCGATGGCTGCGCTCGGTGCGATCAGATTGATGATGTTGAGCGTCAGATCGTCGCGGATCGCGACCAGCGGCACCAGCTCGAGGACAAGGACCAGTGCAACGGCGGCCCAGACCGATAGCCGGCGGGCGGCGAAAAACCCGATGCACATCATCAGCATGTCGGAAACCGAGTTGATGACGCTGTCGCCGCTGTAGCCCAGGGCCGCGGTCGTTTCCCGATAACGGTCGATAACGAACGGGGTGTTCTCCGCCACTTCCCACGCCGCCTCGATCAGCAATGCGCCGAGGAATCGCGCCGGAACGGAGGCGCGGCGGAACAGCAACCGCAGGATCGCATAGAACAAAAGCCCGTGGACGATGTGGCTGAGGCTGTACCAGTCCGCCAGCATCTGGCTCGTCTTCGGGCTGTCACGAGCACCGACCCAAAGCTCGATGGTCCCGCAGGTGCAGATCGGATGACGGCCCATGGCCAGCTCGATCGCCGCTGCAATCGCAATCAGCGCAAAGGCTGCAACGGCAGTGCGGCGCCAAGTCATCGCAAGCGTGGCTTAGCAGAGCGAAGCGTCTTGCAAAGAACAGCTGTTCAGCGGAGACACCGGCGATGCTGCGCGCTTACGGACCCGGCTGCGAAGGCGAACTCATCGATCCGAAGATCGAGCGCATTCCCGACGAGGCGACGTGGATCGACCTTGAGGAGCCGACTCACGACGAAGAGAAGCTCGTCGAGCGCTGCATCGAGGTCGATGTCCCGACCCAGGCCGAGATGTCCGAGATCGAACCGTCGAGCCGGCTCTATGAAAAGAATGGCGCGCTCTACATGACGGTCAGCGCGCTTCGCGGCGTGGACGAGCATCATCCCACCACGACTCCGATCGGATTCGTGCTTGCCGGCAACCGGCTCGTCACAATCCGCTATGCATCGCCCAAGCCGGTACGCACCTTCGAGAACCACGCTCGCCGCGACTCCGAGCTGGTCCGTGATGGTCCGACCGCGCTGGTGAGGCTGCTCGATGCGATCATCGACCGCCTCGCGGACGAGATCGAGCAGGTCAGCGCCACCATGGAGGAGCTGTCTCAGGAGATTTTTCAGGAGCAGCAGGACCAGCGGCGGATTCCCGCGGCCAAGCTGACCGCGCTCCTCACGAGCATCGGGCGTGCACAGACGTTGCTCACCAGGATTCGCTATTCCGGGGTGAGCACGCTTCGGATGCTAAGCTTCTTCAGCGGATCGAACGTGATGCACGAAGACTCGCACAAGGACCTTATGCACCACGTCACCAGCCTGACGACCGACGTCAGCGCGCTCAGCGAGCATACAAGCTACCTGATCGACAGCCTGCAATTCCTTCTCGACGCGTCGCTCGGCCTCATCAGCATCGAGCAGAACGCGGCGATGAAATTATTCTCCTGGACCGCGGTCGTGTTCCTTCCGCCGACCTTGATCGCGGGCATTTTCGGAATGAACTTCCATTACATGCCGGAGCTGAGCTGGCGCTTCGGCTTCCCGCTGTCGCTGGCGCTGATGTTCACCTGCGCGGTGAGCCCGTATCTCTATTTCAAGAAGCGCGGCTGGATTTAGAGCGCGGGAAGCGGGATCGCCGGGGCTTCCGCGGCGGCCTTCGCATTGTCGGCGTCTCGGCGGCGCGCGAGGGCGGCATAGGCGAGCGCAAGCTCACCGGCCACGGCGGCCTCTTCGCCGCGCCCCTTGGCACAGGAAGCCGCACGGGCTTCGGCCGCACGCTGGCGGAAATAGTCGCTATCCCGAGTCATCAACTTGGAATTTAATCGCGGCCGGTAAGCTTTTCGAGAGCGGGAAGGTCACCTCGGCGCAACGGCTGTTCCGTTCATCGCAGGTGCAGCCGGTTTGCGAGCGCCGGAGCGGCTTGCTAAGGCGCTCATCGCCCCCATCCGGCGGCCCCCTCAAAACGCCGCCGACCCGAAGATTCGAAGGATGCGATGATCCCCACCGGCCAGGACAGCCTCCACACCCGCTCGACCCTCGAAGTCGAGGGCAAGATCTATGCTTATTACTCGCTGAAAAAGGCCGGCGCCGCCCTGGGCGACGTTTCTCGCCTGCCCTTCTCGATGAAGGTGCTGCTCGAAAACCTGCTCCGCTTCGAGGATGGGAAGACGGTCACCCGCGACGACCTCCAGGCGATCGCCGACTGGCTCAAGGAACGGCGGATCAACCGCGAGATCCAGTATCGGCCGGCGCGGGTGCTGATGCAGGATTTCACCGGCGTTCCCGCGGTCGTCGACCTCGCCGCCATGCGCGACGCGATGGTCCAGCTCGGCGGCGACCCGCAGAAGATCAATCCGCTGGTTCCGGTGCACCTGATCATCGACCACAGCGTGATGGTCGATGAGTTCGGCAATCCCAAAGCGTTCGAGAAGAACGTCGAGTTCGAATATGAGCGCAACGGCGAGCGTTACCAGTTCCTGAAATGGGGCAGCCACGCGTTCGACAATTTCAAGGTCGTGCCGCCGGGCACCGGTATCTGCCACCAGGTCAACCTCGAGTACATCGCGCAGTGCGTCTGGACGGACGCGGATTCGAACGGCGAGACGCTCGCTTATCCGGACACGCTCGTCGGCACCGACAGTCACACCACGATGGTGAACGGCCTCGGCGTGCTCGGCTGGGGAGTCGGCGGAATCGAGGCCGAAGCGGCGATGCTCGGCCAGCCGGTCAGCATGCTCATCCCCGAGGTGGTCGGCTTCCGCCTGTCGGGCGAGCTCAAGGAAGGAATCACCGCGACCGACCTGGTGCTGACCGTCACCCAGATGCTTCGCCAGAAGGGCGTCGTCGGCCGCTTCGTCGAATTCTACGGGCCCGGCCTTGCGAACCTGCCGCTCGCCGACCGCGCGACCATCGCCAACATGTCGCCCGAATATGGCGCCACCTGCGGCTTCTTCCCGATCGACGAGCGCACCATCGATTATCTGCGTCTCACCGGCCGCGACGACAAGCAGATCGCGCTCGTCCGCGCCTATGCGCAGGAGCAGGGGCTGTGGCGCGACGAAAATTCTCCGGAGCCCTTGTTCACCGATACGCTCGAACTCGACATGGGAACGATCGAGCCGTCTCTCGCCGGCCCCAAGCGGCCTCAGGACCGGGTTCGCCTGAGCGAAGTCGACCAGCAGTTCAACGCCGAGCTCGACGGGACGTACCACAAGGCGAACGACCCGCGGGTCAAGGTCGAAGGCGAAGCATTCGACTTCGGCAATGGGGACGTCGCGATCGCCGCGATCACAAGCTGCACCAATACGTCGAACCCCTCGGTGCTCGTCGCCGCGGGCCTCGTCGCCCGCAAGGCGCGTGAGAAGGGCCTGATGCCCAAGCCCTGGGTCAAAACCAGCCTCGCCCCGGGCAGCCAAGTGGTCACGGACTACCTCAACGAGAGCGGATTGAGCGAAGACCTGGACGCGCTCGGCTTCGACCTCGTCGGTTATGGTTGCACGACCTGCATCGGCAACTCGGGCCCGCTGGCGGAGCCGATCAGCAAGGCGATCAACGACAACGACCTCGTCGCCGTCAGCGTGCTTTCCGGCAATCGCAATTTCGAGGGACGCGTGTCGCCCGACTGTCGAGCGAACTATCTCGCTTCGCCGCCGCTGGTAGTGGCCTATGCGCTCAAGGGCACCGTCCGCTCCGACATGATCGAGGAGCCGATCGGCACCGCCTCAAACGGCGAGCCGGTCTTCCTCAAGGACATCTGGCCGTCGAACGAGGAGGTCCGTTCACTGGTTGACGCGCATGTCCATTCGGAGATGTTCCGGCGGCGCTATGCCGACGTCTACCGCGGCGACGACCGCTGGCGCGCGATCGAGGTGACCGGCGGCGACACCTACATCTGGCCGCCCGAGTCCACCTACATCCAGAACCCGCCCTATTTCACCGGAATGACGATGCAGGCGGTGCCGCCGGCGGACATCTTGCGCGCCCGGCCGCTCGCGATCTTCGGCGATTCAATAACCACCGATCACATCTCGCCGGCCGGCGCGATCAAGCCGGACAGCCCGGCCGGCCACTACTTGCTGAACCGCGATGTCTCGCGCGGGCAATTCAACAGTTACGGATCGCGCCGCGGCAATCACGAAGTGATGATGCGCGGCACTTTCGCCAACATCCGCATCCGCAACCGGATGCTCGATAATGTCGAGGGGGGGTTCACGCGCTACGCGCCGACCGGCGAAGTCATGCCGATCTACGACGCGGCGATGCTCTACAAGCATGACGACCGCCCGCTCGTGGTCATCGCGGGAAAGGAATATGGCACCGGAAGCTCACGCGACTGGGCGGCGAAGGGCACGGTCCTGCTTGGCGTGCGCGCGGTGATCGCCGAGAGCTTCGAGCGGATCCACCGCTCCAACCTGGTCGGCATGGGCGTGCTGCCGCTGCAGTTCCGCGAGGGCGAGACTGCCGCGACTTTCGGCCTCACCGGCGAAGAGAAATACACGATCACCGGCGTGGCCGGCATCCAGCCGCGGCAGGATGTCGAGGTGCAGGTCGTTCGCGACAGCGGCGAGGAATTCTCGTTTAACGCCCGCTGCCGGATCGATACGTTCAACGAGCTCGAATATTTCAAATCGGGCGGCATCCTCCATTACGTGCTTCGCAGGCTTGCCGCCGCGTGATTGCGTTGCCGGCCTGGGACCTTACCCGCTGGCTGGTCGAGATTGCAGGCTGGGGCGGAACGGTTTTGATCCTCCTCGCGTACCTGCTGCTTTCCGCCGGGAGGACGACCGGCCAGTCGCTGACATATCAGAGCATGAACGTGGTCGGCGCGGCGGGGTTCGTGATCAACGGTTGGTGGCACGGCGCGATTCCCTCGGCCGCGCTCAACGTGCTGTGGCTACTCATCGGAGCGATCGCTTCATGGCGGATCATCAGGAAAAGAGGATCGTCGACCTCAGCCATGTGATCGAACATGGAATGACGACCTATCCGGGGCTTCCGGGGCCGCACATCTGCGACTTCTGGACGCGCGAAGGATCGGCGGCGAATTACGACGACGGGTCGAGCTTCCAGATCGGCAGGATCGACATGGTCGCGAACACCGGCACTTATGTCGATGCTCCGTTCCATCGCTATTCCGAGGGCAGGGACCTCGCCGACCTTCCGCTCCAGTCGCTCGCCGACCTCCCGGGAATCGTCGTTCGCCAACCGTGGGAGAATGACCTCGCTGTCGACGTTGGCGCATTCGAGGGCTTGGACGCGCGCGGGAAAGCCGTGCTGGTGCACACGGGCTGGGACCGGCACTGGCGCACCGACCGCTACGGCGAGGCCCATTCCTTCCTTACCGCAGCGGCGGCCGACTGGCTGATCGCGCACGGCGCCGCGCTGGTCGGCATCGACAGCAACAATATCGACGACACGCGGCAGCGGGCACGGCCGGTGCATACGAAGCTGCTCGGTGCCGACATCCCGATCTGCGAACATATGACGGGCCTCGGCCAGCTGCCCGACCAGGGCTTCCGCTTCTCCGCGGTGCCACCCAAGGCGCGCGGCATGGGAACCTTCCCGGTCCGCGCTTACGCGGTGCTCGACTGAGTAAGAGCGGACGCGAGCCAGTCGGGGATGATGGCGTTGTCGGGGATCGCATCGACCCGCGCATGAACCACCGAACGGTCGATCTGGGGATATTCGACGCGCGCGCCCGCGCCGCTGCCGACGGTCACGAACAGGCGGCGATTGATCTTCTGCCGCCAGTTCATCCGCGCGGTATTTTCCTGCCCCACGAAGCAGCCCTTGGCGAAGCTGACGCCGTTCAGCTCCGCAGCGTTGCATTCGAGCCAAAGGAGATCGGCGAGCTCCCGCCGTCCCTCGCAAACGCCAAGGTTCAAGCGATGCTGGAGCCAGCCGACCGCGGGCTCGTCCGCCGGCGCGAGCCAGCGCTTTCCGAGCGCGGAGAGCCGCGGGTCGGGAACGCCCTCGTCGCCGTTCTTCGACCAGTGCACCGCGAGCGGGCCGTCGCGTTCGATCATGAGCTGGCGCCGGAGCCGATAGATCGACAGGCGCTTGATGAGATCGTCCGCGGCTTCCTCTTCGCAATCGAGAAGCAGGTCCTCACCGTCGTCCCAGACGATGAAATCGAACAGGTATTTGCCCTGGGGCGTGAGCAGTCCCGCCCACACCGGCAAAGGCCCCGTGACGTCGCTGGTGACGAGACCTTGCATGAAGACCCGCGCGTCGTCGCCTGAGATGCGGACCAGCGCTCGGTCGGTGAGGGTGGTCGCGGACATGGCTCTCAGTTAGGGAGCGGACCGTGGCTTCGCAAACGCTGACCATCCGCCGGCCCGACGACTGGCACGTGCATTTGCGCGACGGCGACATGCTTCGGGCGGTGGCGCCCTACACCGCGCGCCAGTTCGCGCGGGCGATCGTGATGCCGAATTTGGTGGCGCCAATAACGACCGTCGAAGCTGCGGTTGAGTACCGCGATCGTATCGTCGAAGCCGCCGGTTCGGGCTTCACGCCGCTGATGACCTGCTATCTGACCGATGAAACGAGCGCGGACGAGCTCGCGCGCGGATTTCGGGACGGGGTGTGGGTTGCGGCAAAGCTCTATCCCGCGGGAGCAACCACCAACAGCGCATCGGGCGTGACGGACATCCGCAATATCTACCCGGCGCTGGAGCGGATGCAGGACATCGGCATGGTGCTGTGCGTCCACGGCGAGGTTACGGATCCCGAGGTCGACGTGTTCGACCGCGAGGCGGTGTTCATCGAACGCGTGCTCGAGCCCGCGGCGCACGAGTTTCCCGAGCTGAAGATCGTGCTCGAGCACATCACGACTGCGGAAGCCGTGCAGTTCGTGGAGAGTGCCGGTCAGACGATCGCCGCGACCGTGACTCCACAGCACCTGACCATCAACCGCAACGCGATCTTCGCCGGTGGGCTGAGGCCACACGCTTATTGCCTGCCGGTCGCCAAGCGCGAGAAGCACCGGCTCGCGGTCCGCCAAGCGGCGACCTCCGGGTCTGCCAAATTCTTCCTCGGCACCGACAGCGCGCCGCATGCGCGCTCGGCCAAGGAATCCGGCTGCGGCTGCGCCGGGATTTTCAACGCGCCGTTCGCGCTCGAGAGCTATGCCGCCGTGTTCGATGCGGACGGCAAGATCGACAATCTCGAGATATTCGCATCGGTGAGCGGGCCGCGCTTCTACGGCCTGCCGCTCAACGAGGGCGCCGTCACCCTGGAACGTGCCGAAGTGCGGGTGCCGGCGCGCATCGAGTCGGATGGAATCGAGCTGGTGCCCTTCCACGCCGGCGAGACGCTCGGCTGGAAGCTTCGCAACTGATCAGCCGCCGTGGCCGGTGGTTCCGATCACCGCGGCGTAATGATCCTGGAGCCGCTGATAGCATTCGCACGAACGGCGCTTGAGGCCCGCGCGGTCAATGACGCGCAGCGTTCCGCGACTGGCGGTGATGAGCGCTTCGGACGACAGCTCCTTGATCACCGCGTTGACAGTCGTGCGCTGCACTCCGAGCAGGCCGGCGAGCGCTTCCTGCGTTAGCTCGATGCGGTTGCCGGCGCGATCCTGCGCGTGGAGCAACCAACGCGCCGCACGTTCGGGAATCGAATGGAACGCATTGCACGCGACCGACTGCATTACGGATGACAGCAGATAGTCCGAGTAGCGGCAGAAAAGGTTGCCGATGAAGTGCGACCGGCTCTTCGCGTCTTCGAGGGCCTGCATCGGCACCCGCAATGCCGGCCCGGCGACGAGCACCTTGGCGTGCGAGAAGGCCGGCGCATGGCCGCAGCTGACGATTCCGCCGACCGCTCCTTCCCTGCCGATGGACGTGACCTCGACCGACCGGTTCCCGCTGAGATCGACGACCAGCGAGATCATCGTCGGTCCGACCGGAAAGACGCTAGATTCAACTTGCGCGCCGCGCTCCAGGACCATGTCGCCGGCGTCGAACTCGACGATCGTTCCGAACGGCTCGATCAGCGCCCTGGCCTCGCGCGAAAAGGTCGAAAGCAGGCGATTGCCCGCAAAAGCCTCGTCAGCCTGGATGAGCTCGTCCGTCGTCACCTGCGCCATGCCTGATTCCCGCGGCCGCGCACCTTCTCGTTACGATAGCGGGCCGACAGGGATAATGCCCGTCTGCGCAACTTGCTCCATTAATCCTGCACCGCCTCGACGATCGAGTGGCCGCCGACGAGCAGGCAGTCGGCGACCAGGCGCAGAGGGGCAACGTCGACCAGGCTCCGGCGCTCGTCGATAAGGTCGACGAAGGTGCGGTAGATGTCGGGATATTCGCCGACGCCGGTATCCGCAGTCGGCTCGCCACCCAGGATCAGCCGGGCGCCGCCGTCCTCGAGCCGAACGCTCGCGCCGTCGGCAGCTTCGACGGTGACCGTCCACTCCTCCCCCTCGGTCCGTCGCCAATCGAGGCTGGCGCTCAGCGGGCCGTCCGCTTGCGGGCTGTAGAAGGTCACGTCCGCGGCGATCGGAGTCTGCGCATTCTGCGGAATGGCGAGCTCGGCCGACTGGACGAACAGGCCGCCAGGAAAGATCATCGTCGCGATCGAGAAGGCGTTGATTCCCGGGTCGAACACGCCGAAGCCCCCCGGCTGCCAGATCCATCGCTGGCCCGGGTGCCATTTGCGGACGTCCTCGTGCCAGTGGATGTCCATCGACCGGATACGCTTTCCGGCGAGCGCGGCCGCAGCCTGCTTCACTGTCGAATGGTGCTGCGCGTGCCACGTCGTGAAGAGCGTCACCCCTTTGGCCTCGGCCAGGCAATCTAGGTCGGCAATCTCAGCGAGGCCTACCGTCGGCGGCTTCTCGAGCAGGCAGTGGAGGCCCGCCTGGATGCATTCGCGAGCGATGGTGTAGCGCGGGCCCGGCGGAGTCGTGATCGCAACCGCTTCCAGCCCCTCGACGCTCCGGATCAGCTCGCGCCAGTCGGCGAATTTCTGCGCGACGCCCTGACCCGATCGGCTCGAGGTCGCGACCAGCTCGAAGCGGGGATTCGCCTCGATTGAGGGCACATGCTGGTCCTCGGCGATCTTGCCGTATCCGATGACCGCAATCCGGATCGGCTTCACCGTCCCAGTCCGGCGACATAGGCGCGCGCCTTGTCGAGCGTCTCGGACGGGGATTGCCCGGGCTTGTAGAGCCCGGAGCCGAGGCCGAAGCCGCTCGCGCCAGCGTCGATCCAGGGCCGCATATTGTCGGGCTTGATCCCGCCGACGATCATCACCGTGACGCCTTTGGGAAGGATCGCCAGTTGGGCCTTGAGCACGGCGGGCGCCGCCCCCTCCGCCGGAAAGAGCTTCAGCGCCGTCGCTCCGGACCGGAGCGCCGTGAATGCTTCCGATGGCGTGAAGAACGCCGGGCAGGAGACCATCCCGGCCGCGGCGGTGGCGGCAATCACCTGCGCATTCGTATCGGGCGAGACGATCAGCCGCCCCCCGGCATCGCGAATGCGCGCGACATCCGCCGCATCTATTACGGTCCCTGCGCCGACCAGCGCCCGCTCGCCGAAGCGCTTGGCGAGAAGCTCGATGCTGTGCAGCGGGTCCGGCGAGTTGAGCGGCACCTCGAGCATCCGGATGCCGCCCTCGTAAGCGGCCTCTCCGATCGCTTCGGCTTCGTCGGCCGTCACACCGCGCAGGATCGCGACGAGCGGGCACTCATCCAGGTAATGCTGCAGAATGTCCTTGGTGCTCACCTCATATCCTCGTCGCAATCGCCCCGATGCCCGACAGAAAGCTTTGCTCGCCGTCGAGTTCATTTGGCGTGGCGCCCGCCTCGCGGATTGCTTCAGCGTAGAGCCGTGTCAGCTCGGGCCGGCCCATGACGCAGACGGTTGCGCCACCATCGGAAAGGCCGATGCGAACGTCTGAACCGATCAAAAGGCCGCTGGTGTAGGAGGCCGCATCCTCGCGCCGCGCCTCGCCGAGCAGAACGCGCGCGCGAACGGCGAAAAGCTCCGACGTCAGATCGTCCTCGTCGAGGCCGTGGCGCACGCCGCGGCGGAATGAATCGTCCGGCTCGGCGTCGGCGTTGAGCAGGTCGGCAAGGATGCTGTGCTTCCTCAGCAGACTGAACAGCTCGCCGGTCATGACCGTTCGGAACGATTCAATACGGCCCCGTTGCACGACGACCCACTTGTTGTGCGTGCCCGGGTGGCAGACGAGCGCATCGGCGGGCACCTGGCCAGTGGCGACGGCGCCGAGCAGCTGCACCTCCTCGCCGCGCATGACGTCCGCGCGGCCGTCGCCGACAAAGCATACGCCAGGGACGATCGCCTCGCGCTCGCCCGGCCAGGCGAGGTTTTGGGCGAGATCGTCCAGGCCGGCGGGGCACG
>Ga0134127_10003270_pt1 | contig 11654 bp, 10 predicted proteins | sample KB31753_FD_96459 | JGI IMG/M metagenome (GOLD analysis project Ga0134127, IMG submission 96459) | Terrestrial soil microbial communities with excess Nitrogen fertilizer from Kellogg Biological Station, Michigan, USA - KB3-175-3 | ecosystem: Environmental > Terrestrial > Soil > Unclassified ...
CAGGTTGTAGGAGCCGAGCGCGCCCAGGGTGTTGATCGGCTTCACCAGGAACGGGGTCCCGTAGGTGGTGAGCGCCTTGGTGCCGGTCTTGAGCGGCTCGCGCTGCTGCTCGAGGAGCGCCTTGAGCGCGCCCGCGTCGGCCACCTCGGTCTTGCGCGAGCCCGCGACCACCACCGCCTTGACCCGCTTGCTCCCCAGCACCGCGGCGAGGCCGCCGCGGCCCGCGAAGGCCTCGCGGTTCTTCCAGTAGGTGCCCATCGCCGCGAAGCGCACGAGGTTCTCGCCGCCGGGCCCGATGGCCATCGCGTCCACGTCGCCGCCCTCGGCCTCGTGGATGGCCTGCACGGTGTCGCGGGTGGTCTTCCCCCAGAGCCCGCGCGCCGCCTTGAGCTCGACGCCCGCCTCGGTGACCTTCACGTAGACCGGCGCGGCCGCGCGCCCGGTGATCACGATGGCGTCGAAGCCGGTGCGCTTCATGGTGGCGGGCCAGCGGCCGCCGAAGGTCGAATCGAAGAAGAGGCCGGTGAGCGGTGACTTACCCGCGACGCAGGCGCGGCTGTTGCCGGGCACCGTGGTGTCGGTGACCGGACCCACCGCGAAGATCACCGCGTTGGCGGGGTCGTAGGCGTCCACCCCCGCCGGCACGTGATCCAGCAGGAGACGGGCCGCGAACCCGTTGCCGCCCAGCAGGCTTCGCGCCAGCTCCGGGGAGACCGGTTCCACCCGGCTGCGACCGTCGGTGACGTCCACGAACAGGATCCGGCCGCCGTAGCCCCGCATGAGCGGTCATTCTAGAGAGATTGAAGGCCGGTTACAATGACCCGGTGGACGATCTGCTCGCCGCCGCGCTCGCTCAGATGACCGTGCTCGACGAGACCGGCACCGCGACCTTGCTGGGCCGCCTCTGGACCAAGCGGCCCGTCGTGCTCGCCTTCGTCCGTCACCTGGGCTGCATCTTCTGCCGCCAGCAGGTCGCGGGACTGTCCAAGCGCCTGCCCGAGATCGAGCGGCGCGGGGGCACGCTCGTGGTGGTGGCGCCCTCGAAGGCCGAGCACATCAAGGGGTTCCGCGAGAGCACGGGGTACAAGGGAGCGCTGTTCGTCGATCCGACGCTGCGGGCCTTCAGGACCGCGGGCCTCGTGCGCGGCCGGCGCAGCACCTACCATCCGCTCGCGATGCTGAAGGGCATCGGGGCGATGGCACGGGGGTTCCGCCAGGTGGGCCGGCACGGCGACGTGGTACAGCAGGGCGGCACCTTCGTGCTGGGGCCGGGAGACCGCGTGCGCTACGAGTGGCGCGATCGCTACGCGGGGCACCACCCGAACCTCGACGAGGTCGTGAAAGCGCTCCCCTCACCCTAGCCCTCTCCCCAGAGGGGAGAGGGGACGGACCACGAGAACCCTCTCCCTTGAGGGAGAGGGCAGGGTGAGGGTGGCCTAGCTGGCGCCGAGGGCGCGGAGGCCGCGACGGGCCGCCTCGGCCAGGTCGGGCTCCACGCCGTTCATCGCGAGCAGCTTGCGGTACACAATCACCGCTGCGTCGTTCTGCTTGAGCGCGGCGAAGACCTGGCCGGCCCCGACCAGCGCACGGCGCGCCCACGGCGAATCCGTGGTGAGGTAGGCCGCGGTCATGTACATGTCCGCGGCGTCCTGCGCCTTGCCGGTCGCGCGGTATCCCTCGCCGAGCCGGTAGGCGGCCTCGGAGGCCACCGCGCCATCGCCCGCGTCGAGGGCCTGCTCGAACCGCCCACGCGCCTCGTCCCACTTGCCGTCGGCCACCAGCAGACGCCCCTGACCCAGCAGGCCGAAGGCCTTCTCCTTCGGGCTGCCCGCCGCGGCGGCCGCGCGCGCGTAGGTGTCGAGCGCCGCGGCGCGATCACCGGTGGCCTCCTGCGCCTCCGCCATCAGCATGGTCGCGCGCGGCGACGCGGGCGGCGTGGCCACGCCCCCCGGGGCGGGCTCGAGCGCGCGACGCGCCTCCGCGGCGGCGCCGGTGCGCAGCAGGGCCTCCGCATAGTCGAGCCGGCTCGTGCCGGTGGTGGGACTGCCCGGGAACCGCTCGCCGAGCTTGGCGTACACCTCGCGCGACAGCGTCCACTGCTCGCCCTGGCTCGCCGCCGACGCGAGCCCGGTCAGCGCGGCCTGGGTGCCCTCGTAGCGCGGGAACTGGTCGGCGAGCCGCAGCGTGAGCGCCTTGGCCTCCGGCCAGCGCTTCTCCTCCGCGGCCACCGCGGCCAGCCCGTGCAGCAGGCGCGGCGTGATGAACGGATCCACCGCGCCCGCGACGAGCGGGGTGGCGGCCTGCTTGAACTCGTCGAGCCGGCGCTGGTTGAAGAGCACCGCGGCGAGACCGTAGCTCGCGGCGGCCGAGACCGGCCCGGCGCCCGCGTCGCGCGCGGCCACGAAGTCGCGCACCGCCGCGTCCCACTGCTGGCGCGCGAAGTCCGCGGTCCCCATGCCGAGTTGCGCCACCCCGGTCTCGCCCAGGCCCAGCGCGGCCTGGAAGTCGCGCTCGGCGTCGGCGGGCTTGCCGGTGGCCAGGAGCGCGGCGCCGCGGGTGACGCGCGCGCGCGCCACGTAAGGCGAGACCGCGCCGCGCTGCACCAGGCGGCCCAGCTCGGGCAGGGCGTCGGCGGCGCGGCCGCCGCGCACCGCGAGGATGGCGCGATTCAGCACCGCCACCTCCGCGTAGGGACTGTTCGGGTAGCGGTCCACCACCTGGTCCAGCAGGCTCTGCGCCCCCGCGAAGTCGCCCGCGCGGCCGGCCAGCTCCCCCGCGAGCACGAGCGCCTCGGGCGCGCGCGGGTCGCTCTGCGCCTGCTGGGCGTAGCGCGTCCAGCGCTGGCGCGCCGCCTCGGGCTTGCCGCCCCGGAGCTCGGCCCAGCCCATCGCGAAGCTCGCCATCGGCGCCTGAGGATAGCTCGGGTACGCCGACAGGAACCCGCCGTAGGAGGCGGCCGCCTGCGCGTAGTCCCGCGCCCAGTAGGCGGCCTCGCCGCCGAGCACGAGCGCGGCCGCGCGCATCTCGGCGGGCGCCGCGGTGTCGGCCTGGAGCTTGCGGGCGCCGTCGCGCGCCTTGGTGAACTCGCGGGTGTCGAAATCGATCTGGGCCAGGCGCAGCGCGGCGTAGCCGGCCAGCGCGGGCGAGCCGGGGGCCGACCGGACGAGCTCGAAGCGGTCCCGCGCCTCGCCGACCTGACCGCCCGCGCGACTCGCCTCCGCGCTCAGCGCGAGGACGTACGAGCGCGTGGCCGGATCCAGGGTCCGCGCGAGCAGCTCGTCATTGATCTCGCGCGCCTCGTCGAAGCGACCCTTCTCGGTGGCCCAGCGGCTGATCAGCAGCCGCACCGGGACCACCATGGGGCCGTTCCGGTCCATCGCTTCGAGCTTCTTGGCCTCCTCGCGCGCGGCGGGATAGTCGTCGAGGTCGAGCAGCGCCTGCACGAGCCCGGCGCGGGCCCACGCGGCTTCCTTCGATTGCGGGTAGGCCGAGAGCAGCCCGCGATAGGCCTTCGCCGCCTCGAGCGGCTGGCCGGCGGCCCGGTTCCACCATCCCAGGCGCAGGAGCCCGCTGTCGATCAGCACCTGTGGCCCGCCGGAGACGAAGGTCTGCAGGCGCTGGACCGCGCCCGCGGGATCGCCCAGCCGGCCGAGCGTGTCGCCGAGCCAGAAGGTGCCTTCCCACGCGACCGCGCGTGGCGCGCTCTGGTTGAGGAGGCCGACCCAGGTGTCGCGCGCTTCCGGGTAGCGCTTGAGCCCGTAGAGCGCGAGGCCGCGACCGTGGCGCGCGTAGGAGATGATGGCGGGCGGCGCGCCCACCTTCAGCAGGGTGTCGAAATAGGTGAGCGCGCGGTCCGGCTTGTTGAGATCGAGGGACACCCAGCCGAGCTGGTGCGCGGCGTAGAGACCGAGCTCACCGCGCGGATCGTCCTGCTGCACCTGCAGCATCAGGCGCTCCACCTCGGCGGGCTTGTTGAGCCGCAGCATCGTCTCGCCGAGCCAGTAGCGCGCCTCACGGATCTGCGTGCGCTCGGTGGCGAACTGCGCGGCCTTCTCGAGCACCGCGCGGGCTTCCTCGAGCTCGTTGCGCTGATAGCGGGCGCGCCCGCACTCGATCAGCTCGGAGGCCACGCCGAGGAGGTTGCCCACCGGGTTGCAGGCCAGGAAGCGCGGCGGGGGCAGCGGAGCCACCGGGCGCTCGCCCAGGTGGCCCACCATCGGGGCCGGCGGCAGCTCGGGCATCCCCTGCGGCGCGGGCGGCAGCGGCACCGCGGGCAGCGGCACCGGCGGCTTGTCGAGCGCGGGGACCGCGAGGGGAACCAGCGCGCCCACGTCGGGCGCGGGCAGCATGAGGCTGATCTCGGCGCGCGCGGTGGCGCCGCCGAGCAGGGCGAGCAGCGCGGCCACCAGAACGGCGCGCGGCCTGATCACTTCGTGCCTCCCGGCGGCGCCTTCTTGGGGGCGGTCTTCTCGGGCGCCGCCTTCTTGGGCGCGGCCTTGTCGGCCGGGGCCTCGGACCGGGCGGCCGCGTTCACCGCGGCGAGCCGCTCCTTCGCCCAGGAGGCGAGCGTCTTGTCCGGGCTCTTGGTCGCGACCTCCTCGTAGAACTTCGCGGCCGGCCCGTACTGCTTCTGCTCCTCGTGGGCCAGGCCGGTGCCGGCCAGCGCGCGGAACCGCATGGCGGGCTCGAGGGCGGGCGCTTCCGCCGCGGACTTGAAGGCGGTGATCGCGGTGGCGTGGCGGCGCTGCTTGAGCTCGCTCTCGCCCAGCAGCACGAAGGCCTCGCCGCGCACCGCGTCCTCCGGGCTGCGGGACGCCGCGCGGGCCAGGGTGGACGCGTCCTTGTAGCTGTTCTTGGCGAACGCGGCCTGGGCCATCTCGAGCGAGACGCGACCGCTCAGCGGGTGATCCGGGAAATCCTTGCGCAGCCGCGCCCACGCGGTGTCGGCGTCGTGCGGGCGCCCGAGCTTGCCGGCCACGAGGCCCGCGTCGTACAGGTTCTCGGCGGTCGCGGGCGATTGCGACACGAGCGTCTTGTACTCCTCGGCGAGCTCGTTCTTCTTGCCCTGGCGCACGAGCGTGTCCACGACGTTGCGCCGGGCCGCCGGAGCGAGCTCGTGATTGGGGTAGGCCTTGGCGAAGGCGCGCAGCTCGGCCACGCCCTCGTCCCCCTGGCCGCCCGCGATCAGCGCCTGCCCGAGCGTGTAGCGCGCCTCGGGCAGCAGGCGGTGGTCGGTGTACCGGGCCACGAAGCCGCGCAGGAGCCCCACCGCCTCATCGGCCCGCTTGAGCTCGAGCAGGGTGCGGGCCAGGTAGTAGGTCGCCGACGAGACGTTGGCGTGCTCGGGATAGCTCGAGAGGATGCGTCGGAACTCGGTGACCGCCTGATCGCGCCGCTTGAGCTCCAGGTTCACCCAGGCCAGCCCGTAGACCGCGTCGGGGGCGCTGGGCGAGTTCGGGGTCTCCGCGAGGATCCGGTCGTAGATGGCGCGCGCCTCCGGAAAGCGCTTCATGCGGAAGAGGGTCTCGCCCTCCCAGAAGCGGGCCTCCTCGGGCCGGCCGGGCGGGGGCGAGAAGGTCTGGGCCTGGCGGAACGCCTGCAGCGCCGCCTCGTGCTGCCCCTGGGAGAGGCGCACCTTGCCGAGCAACAGGGTAGCGTCGGGGATGCGCCCGTCAGTCGGGTAGCGCTCGACCAGGCGCTCGAGCATGCGGCGCGAGACCCCGTAGAGGCCGTCCTGGAAGGCCCGGTCGCCGACGGTCCACAGCCGCTCGGGCTCTCCGACCGCGAGCGCGAGCGACGGCCAGGCCACCAGCACGCCGAGCGCCGATACAAAGACGCGTAGCGACGTAGGCTTCATGGCAATAAAGCCACGCTACCACGAAACCCAAGCCCTTACCGCATCCCGAGACCGACGATCGAGGCGGCGATCGCGAGCGTCCGGGTCTCGTCCTGACCGAACCCCTCGTCGTTACCCTCCCACAGGTCGAGCGAGACGGGCCCGCGCGCGGTCTGGATCGTCAGCCGGCCGCCGCCCTCGGGCAGCCGCAACCCCTTGACCCCCATCCGGGGGCTGGCGTCGTCGACAGCGAAGAGCGTGCCGGAATTGAGCGCCAGGCGAGGCACCGGACGGGATCCGGCTTCGGCCGGCGCCGCCGCCAGCACACGCCCGGACGCCTCCCGCAGGACGAGCCCACCGAGCTCGAACTCGGCCTTCACGTCCTGGAGCAAGTCCTCGATGGAGCGCCCGCTCCGCGCACGCGCCACCAGCCGGGTCAGGATGGCGAGCTCTCGGTCGGCGCGCCCCACCGCCTCCGAGAGTCGCTCTCGGCGCTGACCGAACGCGGCCGCGATGAACCCGCAGGCGGCCAGGCCGAAGAAGGCGATGACGTCGTCCGTCTTGCTGATCGCCAGCGTCAGATAGGGCTCGGTCAGGAAGAAGTTGAGGCTCATGGCCGACACGAGCGCGGTGACCAGCGCGGGGCCCCGGCCGCCCAGCTCGGCCACGATGATGGTGAAGGCCAGGAACACGAAGGCGAGATTCGACGCGGCCACCATCGTGCGGAGCGGGATCAAGGCGACGCCCAGCGCCATGGAGCCGAGCGCTCCCGTCACCATCCAGACCCGGATATCGTCGGCTCGCCTCATCGCTCTTCCTCCGCGGGCTAGGAGAACGAATAGTAGAGGCTGACCGAGATCGTGTCCATGCTCTTGCCGCGCGCGAGCAGCCCCTGCACGCCGCTCACGAGCCCTCCGATCAGCGCCGCGATCAAGCCACTCCAGATGATCGTCATCGTCCATCCCCTTCCGGGTGGCGATCTACTTGGCGTCCAGCGCGAGGTTCAAGGCCAGCACGTTCACCCGTGGCTCTCCGAGCACGCCGAGGAAGCGCCCTTCCGTGTGCTGGTCGACGAGTGCGCGCACCGCGTCCGGCGGGAGCCTCCGTTCCCGCGCCACGCGGGACACCTGATAGAGCGCGGCGGCCGGGCTGACATGCGGATCGAGCCCGCTGCCGGACGCGGTGACGAGATCCACTGGAACCGGCGCCTTGTTGGTCGGGTCCGCGGCCCGCAGCGCGTCCACCCGCGCCTGGACCGCGGAGATCTGCGCCGGGTTGGTCGGGCTCAGGTTCGAGCCCGACGAGGATCCGGCGTTGTAGGCGAAGGGGCTCGTGCCGGAGGGGCGACCCCAGAAGTACCTGGGATCGTCGAAGGGCTGCCCGATGAGAGCCGAGCCCACCACCTTGCCGTCCTTGACGATCAGGCTGCCGTTGGCGCGGAACGGAAAGACGGCCTGGGCGATGCCGGTCACCAGCAGCGGGTAGGCGACGCCGGTGATCAGGATGAAGAAGATCAGGGACACCACCGCCGGTCGGAGATAGGCAAGCATCGCGGCTCCTCCACTCACACGAGCTTCAGGGCGACCAGGATCATGTCGATGATCTTGATGCCCGGAAACGGAATGATGAGACCCCCCACCCCATAGATCCACAGGTTCCGTCTCAGGACGGCGGCCGCACCCAGCGCGCGGTAGCGCACACCCTTCAGCGCGAGCGGAATCAAGGCGATGATGATGAGCGCGTTGAAGATGACCGCCGAGAGGATCGCGCTCTCGGGGGTCGCCAGCCCCATGATGTTGAGCGCCCCCAGCGCCGGGTAGGTGGTGGCGAAGGCGGCCGGGATGATCGCGAAGTACTTGGCCACGTCGTTGGCGATGCTGAACGTGGTGAGCGAGCCCCGGGTCATCAGCATCTGCTTGCCGGTCTCCACCACCTCGAGCAGCTTGGTCGGGTTGGAGTCGAGATCGATCATGTTGCCGGCTTCCTTGGCGGCCTGGGTGCCGGTGTTCATCGCCACCGCCACGTCGGCCTGCGCGAGGGCCGGCGCATCGTTGGTGCCGTCCCCGGTCATGGCCACCAGCCGGCCCTCACCCTGCACGTCCCGGATGAGCTTGAGCTTGGCCTCCGGAGTCGCCTGGGCCAAGAAATCGTCCACCCCCGCCTCCGCGCTGATGGCGGCCGCGGTCAGCGGGTTGTCGCCGGTGATCATGATGGTCTTGATGCCCATGCGGCGAAGCTGAGCGAAGCGCTCGCGGATCCCGCCTTTGACGATGTCCTTGAGCTGGATGACCCCGAGGACCTTGGCCGCGTCGCAGACCACGAGCGGCGTCGCGCCCGACTTGGCGATGGTATCGACGCCCAGTCGGACCTCCGGCGGAAAGCTGCCCCCGAGCTTCTTCACGTGGGCCTCGATGGCGTCCGCGGCGCCCTTCCGGACCTGCCGCCCGTTCAGGTTGACCCCGCTCATCCGCGTCTGGGCCGTGAAGGGCACGAAGGTCGCCCCGAGCTTCTCGATCTCGCGCTCCCGGATCTGGTACTTCTCCTTGGCCAGGACCACGATGCTGCGTCCCTCGGGGGTCTCGTCCGCGAGCGAAGCGAGCTGGGCCGCGTCGGCGAGCGTCGCCTCGGACACGCCGGGGGCGGGAACGAACGCGGTGGCCTGACGGTTGCCGAGCGTGATCGTGCCGGTCTTGTCGAGGAGCAGGACGTCCACGTCCCCCGCGGCCTCGACGGCGCGGCCGGACATGGCGATGACGTTCTTCTGGATCATGCGGTCCATGCCCGCGATGCCGATCGCGGAGAGCAACGCGCCGATCGTGGTGGGGATCAAGCACACGAGGAGGGCGACCAGCACGGTGACCGTCACCGGCGATCCCGTCCCGGCCGCTCCCACGCTGTAGAGGGAGAACGGGAGCAGGGTGGCGGTGGCCAGAAGGAACACGATCGTCAGCGCGGCGAGCAGGATGTCGAGCGCGATCTCGTTGGGGGTCTTCTGGCGCTTCGCGCCCTCGACCAGCATGATCATCCGGTCCAGGAACGCTTCGCCCGGATTGGCGGTGACCTCGACGATGATCCAGTCGGAGAGAACCTGGGTGCCGCCGGTGACCGAGCTGCGGTCGCCCCCCGCCTCGCGGATCACCGGAGCGCTCTCCCCGGTGATCGCCGCCTCGTTGACGGACGCGATCCCCACCACGACGGTGCCGTCGGCGGGGACGAAGTCATTGGCCTCCACCAGCACCACGTCGCCCTTCCGGAGCGCCGAGGCCGAGACCGTGTCGTAGGGGACGTCTCGCTCCCGACGCGGCAGCCGCTTGGCCTGCAGATCGCGGCGCGCCTTTCGCAGCGATTCGGCCTGGGCCTTGCCCCGGCCCTCCGCCATGGCCTCCGCGAAGTTGGCGAAGAGCACCGTGAACCAGAGCCACACCGAGACCCAGAAGATGAACCAGGCCGGCGCTTCTCCCTTGCCGACCAGCGCCTGGACCCAGAGCAGGCTCGTGAGGATCGACCCGACGTACACCACGAACATCACCGGGTTGCGCACCTGCCGCCAGAAGGTCAGCTTGCGGAAGGAATCGACGATCGCCTGCTTGACGATCCGCGTGTCGAAGAAGGAACGAGTCCGGGCCGCCGCGCTCGCCATGGGCCAGCTCCTACTTCACCGCGATCAAGGTGAGGTGCTCGACGATGGGCCCGAGGGCCAGCGCGGGCACGAACGTGAGGGCGCCGACCAGAACCACCACCCCGATCAGCAGGGCGACGAACAGGGGCGTGTGGGTCGCGAGGGTCCCCGGCCCCGACGGCACGGTCTTCTTCCGGGCCAGCGAGCCCGCGATGGCTAGCACCGGCACCGCCAGCCAGTACCGGCCGAACAGCATGGCCAGCCCGAGCGCGGTGTTGTAGAAGGGCGTGTTGGCGCTCAGGCCCGCGAACGCGCTGCCGTTGTTGTTGGACGCCGACGAGAAGGCGTAGAGGATCTCGCTGAACCCATGGCTGCCGGGGTTGAGAATGCCCGCCTTCCCCGCCGCGGTGACGACGGCGACCGAGGTACCGATCAGCACGAGGGCGGGCGTGATCAGGATGACGAGGGAGGACATCTTCATCTCGTAGGCCTCGATCTTCTTGCCGAGGTACTCGGGAGTGCGTCCGACCATGAGGCCCGCCACGAAGACCGCCACGATGGCGAACATGAGCATGCCGTAGAGGCCGGAACCGACTCCGCCGTAGACCACCTCGCCGAGCTGGATCATCCACAGGGGCACGAGCCCGCCGAGCGGGGTATACGAATCGTGCATCGCGTTGACGGACCCGTTGGAGGCGGCGGTGGTCGCGGTGGCCCAGAGCGCCGAGTTGGCGATGCCGAATCGAATCTCCTTGCCCTCCATGTTCCCTCCGGACTGGAGCGCGCTCGCGGCGTGATCCACCCCCTGCTGGACGAGGACGGCCCCGTTCTGCTCGGCGACGTAGCAGACGCCGAGGAGCGCCACGAACAGGACGGTCATGGCCGCGAGCAGGGTCCAGCCCTGACGGGTGTCCCCCACCATGGCGCCGAAGGTGTAACAGAGCGCCGCCGCGATGAGCAGGATCGACAGCATCTCGAGGAGGTTGGCGAGCGGCGTCGGGTTCTCCAGGGGGTGGGCGGAGTTGGCGTTGAAGAAGCCGCCCCCGTTGGTCCCCAGCTGCTTGATCGCGATCTGGGACGCGGCCGGGCCCACCGCGATGACCTGCTCGGTCAGGGTGGACTTCTTCATCCTCGGCTGACCCTTGTCGTCGAGCACGGGCTTGCCGTCCTTGTCGGTTTCCGGCTCCTCGTACTGGGTCGGCTGGACCACCATGGCCTTGGGATACGGGCCGAAGGTCTGGACCACGCCCTGCGAGACCAGGACGAGGGCGAGCACGAACGACAGCGGGAGCAGGATGTAGAGCGTCCCCCGGGTCAGGTCCACCCAGAAGTTGCCGATCGTCTCCGACGAGCGCCGGGCGAAGCCGCGGATGAGCGCGACCAGGGTCGCCATCCCGGATGCCGCCGACACGAAGTTCTGCACGGTGAGGGCGAGCATCTGGGTCAGGTAGCTCATGGTGCTCTCACCGCCATAGCCCTGCCAGTTCGTATTGGTGGCGAAGCTCACCGCGGTGTTGAAGGAGGAAGCGGGCGAGACCGCGCCCATTCCCTGCGGGTTGAGCGGCAGGCCCCCCTGCACACGCTGGAGCAGGTAGACGGCCAGCAGGCCGAAAAGGTTGAACGCGAGCATCGCGCCCACGTACGCCTTCCAGCCCATCTCCGCGTTCGGCCACACCCCCGCCGCGCGATAGATGAGCCGCTCGACCCCGCCGAGCACGCGGTCCAGCAGGAGGCGGCGCCCCTCGTAGACGCGCGCCATGTACGCGCCGAGCGGCTTGACCAGGGCGAGCAGCACCACCATGAAGAAGACGAGCTGGAAGATCCCGTTCGCGGTCATTGAAAGAGCTCCGGCTTCAGCAGGGCCAGCACCAGGTAGACCAGGAGTCCGAGGGACACCACCGCGCCGACCACGTAGAGCAAGGGCATGGATGCCTCCTCCTACAGCCGCTCACAGAGCCTGACCAGCAGCCACGACAATCCAAAAACCACGAGCGTCACCCCGAGGTACAGAACGTCCGCCATCGCGATCTCCTTCTCGTTGTCCGCCCCGTCTCCGCTCGCCGCCATCCCACGAGTGCAGCCCAAATCTAGCCGCCGCGCGCGAAGGAGCACCTCAAGACCGAGCCGCGCCGCATCAAGAACGCGTCAAGAGGCGCCCGGCCACGCGCGCGCTACGACGCGGCCGCCTCCCCGCGGGAA
>Ga0134127_10003271_pt1 | contig 11653 bp, 7 predicted proteins | sample KB31753_FD_96459 | JGI IMG/M metagenome (GOLD analysis project Ga0134127, IMG submission 96459) | Terrestrial soil microbial communities with excess Nitrogen fertilizer from Kellogg Biological Station, Michigan, USA - KB3-175-3 | ecosystem: Environmental > Terrestrial > Soil > Unclassified ...
GCCCCCGGCGCCTGCTGCGCCCCGACCGGCACCTGCACCGTGGTCACCGATCGCGCCTGCGCCGGCGCGGCAGGGACGTTCCGGGGCCCCAATACCACGTGTCCTCCCGTGCCGGCGTGTCCGGTCGCGCCCAGCAACGACGAGTGCGCCAACGCGATCGCGATTCCCTACACCTTCACGTCCGGATTCGAGCCGCCGGCGGACAATACGAACGCGACCAACTCCCCCTGGTTCCGGCCGCCGTCGCAGCAGGATCCCCCGTACAGCTGCAGCGATCACAAGGTGTTCAGCGGCCCTTACGGAAGCGGGACGATCTGGTACTCCTATACCGTGCCGACGGGCGGGGGGCGCTCCATCATCCTCAGCACGCAAAAGGCCGCCCAGTTCTATCCGCTGGGAGGAGGCGCGGGGGACACGAGGATCGCGATGTACTTCTCTTCGAGCGGCACTTGCAGCACCCTGCAGGAGGTGGCGTGCGCCGACAACATCGCCGGGGACAACTCGTGGTCGGGATACTACGCCCCCTTGCGATACAACAATCCGGCGCCCGGCAAGTACTACATCCAGCTGTCCACGGTGTTCAACGTCGATCGCGGACGGACCTATCTGACCGTGACCGATCCGGCCGTGCCGACGACCACTTACTCGAACCAGCCCAGGATACCGGCGGTGACACCCTGGGGAATTGTCTTCATGACGCTGGTGCTTCTGGGAGCCGGAGCGGCCCTGCTTCGCTTGCGATAGAGGGTCGCAGATGGTCGCAGGATCTACTTGACAGTTTCGACTTAGAAGTGTATTCGGTCACCAGACTGCTTCACTAGAAATCGTCGCGAAGAACTTGAGAGGCCCGTACACCCCTCTCAGGGATCGAGTCACGGGATGCATACGCCCGGAATCTCGTTCACGGCGGCGTTTCGAAAAGCCACCGTCGTCCGTCGCCCCGCGATTCGCGTCGCGGAGCGGACGGCCTGCATCCCATGACCCGCATCGACCCCCTGCCGAAGCCGCTGGACTCCGGACGGTGTCGCTCGTCCCCGACTCAAGGTGTCACGGAAACGACCGCCCTGCCGCAGGAGGACCCAGCCGATGGAACCCAGACGCGCGTTCGTCGTCGTATGCCTGTGCCTGCTTGGGGCACTCGGAGTGAGCTTCGCTGTGCCGTCGACGCTCGAAGAAGATTACGTAGGCAAGCATGGTTGGCTCCCTATTAACCTATTCGGAGATGTCACCATCCAGCAGCAACACCAAAACTGGCATGCGCGGGAGGCGAACTTCGATTCTAACGTCAGGGGGAAGGAATTCCTGGAGTTTCATCGCGAGTTCCTGGCTCAGTCCGATGACTTCAGGATCTATGGCAGTGACAGTCCGGTTCCGGCGGCCGGTGACGTCGACCCTGACCCGGTGGTGACCCCTGTTTTGGCCCAGAGCTATCTGGGTCAAACCGCTCCCCTCAACTCCCCTGCCCGTGTGAAGTTCGGGCGCAGCGGGTCACCTTGTACGCGAGACTCCAACCACCAGATCGACGACCCTCCGCACGGTGCGTGCAACACGAACACCGCCTTCTGGACCGAGCGCGACGGGAACCTGAGGTTGGGGACCAAAAAGTTCCATCTCTACACGACGGCTAACGAGCTCGGAGCGAACATCCTGCCCTTCCACACCAATGGACACGGCGCCATCGGAAGGCATGGTCCCTCTGACATGATCATTCCGGCAACTTCCACAAAGGACCCGGCCTTCTATCAGTGGCACAAGAACATCGACAATATCTACGCGGACTGGGCGATCGGTCAATACCGGATGGTCGGTCCGGAGAACCTCCTGAGTTTCAGAGGGATGCCGATTTTCTTCAGCGTGGCCGCGGGCTCGCAGGGATCAGCCACCGTTCCAAATGCATTGTATGAGCGCAGCCGCGGCGATGCCTATCTAGGAGTCTACCCCACTCCCCCCCCAGCGGAGTATGGCGCCAAACCGCGTATCGGATCCGACATTTATGTCGCTCGTGACCGTGACAAAGGCACCACCCCCGGCACCGACTACATGAACCTGGTCTACGCCACCGGCACGCGCGTCTGGGGCTCGTCGACGACACCGCCGCAGGCCTGGGACATCGACGCGTGGTCCATCCTCAACTCGAAGTCGACCCAAAGCAGCTGGCAATTCTCGGTCTCGAAGGACTCCGCGGGCCTCATGAATACCGCCGTCGTCGCGCGGACCCCCGGCAAGAAGGGAGGCGACCTGTTCGAATCGTGCGCCCTCGGCACGAACGTGTTGTTGCGCTCATACGACACACTGGGACTCGCCGATACCGACGAGCTCGACGCGCTCGAGTACGATCGGGAGCGGCGAGTGCAGGGAACCAACGACGGCCAGAGCGATCAGATCGACGACAGGCCCAGGCAGTGGTTCTCGCTCCTCTCCACTACAATCAACAACGTTCAGGCTTTCTTCCACGGCCGCTCCCTCAACCCAACGCCAATGACAGTCGGTCCAGGCGACATCCTGCGTTTCGACGAGAATGGAGATCTCGTCATCGACGTTCGTGGAGTGGTTGATCTCGATCTCGCTGCGGGAGACGACCTGGATGCCCTGGTGCTGGTCGACGTCAACGGGGGCAACACGCTCACTTCGGGCGACCTGGTCTACTATTCATTGTCCGCGCAGAGCACGTCCGTGCAGAATGGGATTTTTTCGGCCGCGGACGTCCTCTGTAAGACAATGGGTCCTACAAATCCTCCAAATCTTCCATTCGCCGCGTGCCCTGGTCTGAACGGCGCCGTCGCGGTTTCCGCCAACCAGCTGGGCCTGGCGTCGAACGATGACCTGGACGCCCTCGACGTGCGGCTGGATGGTGGTTGCCTCCCTCCGGTAGGCGGCCCGGCTCCCCCTCCGCCAACCCCCGTCGGCGCCTGCTGTGGTTTCAGTGGCCAGCCGTGCGCAGAGGGAAAGACGGAATCCGAGTGCACGACTGCGGGCGGCGCCTGGGCCGGGGAGGACTCGGTGTGCGCCACCTCGCTGTGCCCGTCGGCCCCTGGCGCCTGCTGCGCCACGAACGGCAATTGCACCGTGGTCAGCGATCAGGCCTGCTACGATTCGGCCGGCACGTTCCGGGGACCCGGGACCACCTGCCAACCTACGCCCGCCTGTCCGGTCGCTCCCGCCAACGACGAGTGCGTGAACGCGACCGTCATTCCCTACAATTTTGTCTCCGGGTTTCAGCCTCCGGCGAACAACACGACTGCGACCAGACCGCATTATTCCCTGCCGCAGGATCCTCCCTATAGCTGCATGGATCACAATGTCTTCGCCGACGCGCGCGGGAGCGGAACGCTCTGGTACTCCTATACCGTGCCGGTGATAGCGGGCTCCGCGCCGGGGCCCGGGCCGGACATGATCCCGGGGCCGGGGCCAAGACGCTCCATCCTCATCACCACGGATCAAGCCGCCCTGCACTATCCCGGCGGGGGGGGCGCGGGGGACACGAGGCTGGCCCTTTTCTACGCCCCGAACGGCAACTGCTCCGTACTGCAGGAGGTGGCCTGCGCCGACAACATCACGGGCGACGGCACGAACCTGGCGCCCTACGCACCCCTCAGGTACGACAGGCCCGTGCCCGGCAGGTACTATCTCCTGGTATCCACGGTGTATAACGTCGATCGTGGAAACACCTACCTGACGGTGTCCGATCCCCCGACGCCGGCGACCTCGTCAATCCCCACGTTCTCGACATGGGGACGCCTGGTCCTGACGCTGGTGCTCATCGGTTCGGGAGCCAGCTTCCTGCTCCGGCGAAGGAGGCCGGCGGTGTAGCGGGAGGACTAGCACGACTCGAGGAAGCGGACCAGCCGGTCGATCCGGGTGAGCGCCCGCTCCCGTCCGATCAGGACGAGCACGGTGAAAATGCTCGGGCTGACGGCCGTTCCGACGAGGGCGACGCGCAGCGGGTGGATGTAGTCGGCCGGCTTGTCCCCCCTCGATTCGGCCAGCGAGCGCAGCGCCGCCTCGGTGGCGGGCTCGGTGAACGGCTCGACCCGGGCGAGCGTCTCCTGCAGGGCGCGCATGCGCGCCGCGACGGCCGCCGGCCCGCCCGACTTGCCACCCCCCTTCAGGTGCTTCTCGACCGCCTCCGGCCGGTAGTCGAACTCGTCCGACAGGAAAGGGCGGGCGTCGCGCGCGAAGTCGGGCAACCGCTTCGAGCGGGCCTTGAGGGCCTCGAGCACCGCCAGGACCCAGGTCCGGCGAGCCCCGCCCTCCTCGAGGTCCGGTGCCCAGAGCCGCTCGGCCCCGAGCGCCGGCCGGATCATCGCGGCCAGGAGATCCGCGGGCAAGTCGTTGATGTACTGGCTGTTGAGCCACTCGAGCTTCTGCTCGTCGAAGACCGCCCCCTTCCGGTTGATGTCCTCGAGTCGGAAGGCCGCGGTCATCTCCTCGCGGGTCATCTTTTCCCGCCCCTCGCCCGGCGACCAGCCGAGAAGCGCCAGGAAGTTGAACATCGCCTCCGGCAGGTACCCCTGGTCGCGGTACTCGGTCACCGAGACGGCGCCGTGCCTCTTGCTGAGCCGCTTCTTGTCGGGCCCGAGGATGAGCGGCAGGTGGGCGAACCGGGGGGGCGCCGCCTCGGCCGCGCGATACAGGAGGACCTGCTTCGGCGTGTTGCTGATGTGGTCGTCCCCGCGGATCACGTGCGTGACCCGCATCTCGATGTCGTCCGAGACGCACGAGAGGTTGTAGGTCGGAGAGCCGTTGGAGCGCAGCAGGATGATGTCCTCGATCACCGCCGAGTCGAAAGTCGTCGGCCCGTGCACCAGGTCGTCCCAGGCGATCGGCCCGTCGGGGACGCGGAAGCGGACGACCGCCGGCTCTCCTCCCCCATGGCGGCGCGCCGCCTCCTCGGCGGGGACCGCCAGGCAGGCGCGGTCGTACTTCCAGGGGAGTCCGGCCGCCTCGGCCGCCTTCCGCCTAGCGTCCAGGTCGGCCGGGGAGCAGAAACAGAGGTACCCCTTCCCCTGCTCCAGCAGGCGCAGCGCCAGGGCGCGGTGCGTTTCCAGATTGCGCGACTGGAAGAAGGGCCCCTCGTCCCAGCCGATCGACAGCCAGGCGAGCCCCTCGAGGATCGTCCGGACGCTCTCCTCGGTCGAGCGCTCCGTGTCGGTGTCCTCGATCCGCAGGATGAACGTACCCGCGTGGCGCCGGGCGAAGAGCCAGTTGAACAAGGCCGTCCGGGCCCCCCCGACGTGCAGGAAGCCGGTCGGGCTGGGCGCGAACCGGACCCTGACCCCTCCAGGGAACACCTGATCGACCGCCTGATCTCCCATGCCAGTCGGGATTTAACCCGATTCCCTCCGGGGAACAAAGCATTTTTTTGATTGCAGTTCCGGGCTTCCGGGGGTATATGGTGATCTCCGTCAGCGAGGGGCCGCCGATGAACTCTGCTTCGCCGCACCGGGTCGGGTCTCGAGTTCAGCCTCTTATCGCCATAGCCGTACTGGGCCTGGTGGGCCTCATGCTGCCTTCCGGCCAGCCGCCCAGCGCCAAGGCGATCGAGGCGAACCTGCCGGGGACCGTTCCCCAGTCCCCGCCCTACGCCATCGGATTTCCCATCCCGTTCCCCCAGACGGTCGACTACCGGCCGAGACAGGGATCGGTCCTGGCCGCGGACATCAACAGGGACGGCCGTCGCGACCTGGTCGTTTCGGTACCGAACGGCCAGATTCTGGTTCTCAACCCCGACGGCACGCGCCTGCCGGGCTGGCCGCGGACCTTCATGGACCTTCCGCAACCCGCCTACCCGATGGGCGAGCCGGCGATCGGGGACCTCGACGGGGACGGCTCACCCGAGGTCGTCACCTGCGTCGTCTCGGGGACGCCGATGCGGCGCAACTTCCTGTACGCGCTGCGCGCGAACGGCGCCGACCTTCCGGGCTGGCCTGTCGAGCTTCGCTCCACCGGCACGGAGTACTACAGCTGCTCGAACGTCGCGACGCTCGTGGCCGACCTGACGGGGGACGGGAGCCCGGAGGTCATCCGCGGGATGAACCGCGGCACGATCCTGGCGTTCAAGGCCGACGGCTCGGCGCTGCCGGGATGGCCGGTGCGGCTCGGTCCGGATCGCGATGGCCGGATCCGCGAGATCAACGCCGGCATGGTGACGGCCGATCTCGACGGCGACGGTCGCAAGGAGCTGATCTTCGTCGAGTCCTCCCTGGCACCGCGTCTGGCCGTGGTGGGAGGGGACGGACGGATGCTCCCGGGCTTTCCGAAATGGCTGACGGAGATCGTCGACCAGCAGGCTCCCGCCTGCGCCGACCTGAACGGCGACGGCCGCCTCGAGATGGTGCAGGCGACGCTCCCCTTCGAGGGGAACGTCATCGAGCCGCAGCCCGAGCCGAGCCCCGGCGGGCCTTTGGTCCCCGCCGCGGTGCACGTCATCCGCAACGACGGAACGAGCTTCCCCGGGTGGCCGCACCTGCTCCAGGCCGGCGCCCCGTGGGGCTCCGTGGTCACCGACCTGAATTCCGACGGAGTCATGGACATCCTGCAGCAGGACGGCGACGAGCTCCTGGGGCTCGACGAGGAAGGGAACGTCCTTTCGGGGTTCCCCGTGGCGGCGCACCGCGATTTCGTGCGCTCGCAGTTCGTCGAGGCGACCCCTTGGGTGGTCGGCGATCTGAACGGCGACCGTCGCCCCGACCTGCTCCAGGCGGTGAGCAACCAGTACGGCGGCAGCTCCTACATGCGCATCCAGGGGCTGCGGGCGACCGGACAGCCGATCCGGGGATTCCCGTTCGACGCCCCCGGCCTGCTCGCGGCCTCCAGGCCGCTCCTGATCGACCTGAACGACGACGGCGTCAACGACCTGGTGATGCTGGGCTCCTACGGCGGGAACGGCGGATGGAGCCTGGCCGCATGGGACCTCGGGGCGCTGGCCTCCCGCACGAAGCGCTGACCGTTCGGACACACCTCCTAGGCTCGATCGAACAGGCCCGGCTGGTCCCCCGCGCGCGGCGGCACCCTGAATTGCGTCGTGTCGAGATCCATCCGGTTCCGCGACAGGCCGAGACGGCGGCAGGCGGTCTCGAACCGGCGGCGCAGCAGGTCGGCGTACGGCCCCGTCCCCTTCATCCTCTGTCCGAATTCGCTGTCGTACAGCTTCCCGCCCCGGGTCTCCCGGACCAGGTTGAGCACGTGCGCAGCGCGCAGCGGATAGTGCGCCTCGAGCCACTCGGCGAAGATCGACTGGAGCTCGTGGGGGAGACGCAGGATCACGTACCCGGCCGTGCGGGCCCCCGCCGAGGCCGCCGCCTCGAGGATCCGCTCGAGCTCCGCGTCGTTCAGCCCCGGGATCATCGGCGACGACAGCACCCCCACGGGGATCCCCGCCTCGCTCAGGGCGCGCAGGGTTCCGAGCCGCCTTTCGGGGCTCGCCGCGCGCGGTTCCATGCGGCGTGCCAGGGATCGATCGAGTGTCGTGATCGAGATCATCACCGTCGCCAGCCGCCGGGCGGCCATGGCGGCGAGCAGGTCGAGATCGCGCAGGACCAGGCTCCCCTTCGTGACGATGCCGACCGGGTGCCCGTGCTCCAGCAGCACCTCCAGGATGCTGCGCGTGATCTTCAGGTCGCGCTCCACCGGCTGGTACGGATCGGTGTTGGCGCCCAGGGCGATCACCTCGCAGCGGTAGCCGGGCCGGCGCAGCTCCTCGCTCAGAAGTCTTGCCGCGTCCGGCTTCGAGAAGATCTTCGTCTCGAAGTCCAGGCCGGGGGACAGCCCGAGGTACGAATGCGTCGGCCGCGCGAAGCAGTAGACGCAGCCGTGCTCGCAGCCCTTGTACGGATTGATGGATCGGTCGAAGGAGATGTCGGGCGAATCGTTCCTCGACAGGATGGTGCGGGTCTTCTCGGGGGTGACGGTGGTCTGCAGCGGGGGCGGCGTGTCCTCCTCGTCCCCCAGGGCCCAGCCGTAGTCGCCGGGCGCGAGCCGGGTGGTCTCGAAGCGCCCCTCCGCGTTGCCGACGGCCCCGCGGCCCTTCCTCGTCCCTACTCGTCGCCCCACGTCCGCACCACCGTCTGCTGCCCGAACTGGGTGATGTCCAGCTCGATGTGGGACTTTCCCACCGCGGCGACCTCCGTCTCGGGATGGCCGGGAAGGGGACGCAGCGGCGCCTCGATGTCGATGCGCAGCGTCGACGGGACGCGGGCACTGAGGAACACGCCGCGCGGAATCTCGAAGATGGCCTCGCCGGTCCCGCCCCCGCTGATGGCGCAGAGGGTGTGCTCGGCGGTGGGCTTGAAGGCCGGGTCGGGGCCGTAGGTCACCTTGACGTCGAACCTCGCGAGGCCCCCGTCGATCGACTTCAGGATGAAGTCCCGCGTGACCTTGAGGGTGAGGGTCTCCAGGCCTGCGATGCTCAGCTTCGTGGGGATCGGGATGATGCGCTCTTCCTTGAGGCCCTCCCCCACCTTCAGGTCCCGTGTCCCCTCGAACGCGGGGAAGATGCGATCGATCTCGTCGATCGACAGGAGGGCAAACTCCGGGTTCTCCTTCCCCGCGATCTGGTGCTTCTGCTTGAGGTTCCCGAACGAGTCGAGGAACCCCTCCCACACCAGCGTGACGACGTCGCGCTCGATCGAGCCGGTCGCGGCGTAGATCTGCCCCTGCTTCTCGAACTCCAGGTTGAAGCGAGGGATGGTCCTCCGGAAGGGCAGGAGGCCGCTCGGCTCGGGCTCCTGCGTCAGGGTCTGCACCTGGTAGACCTCGCTGCGCCTCTGCCCCTTCATCCGGCCGGCCCAGAAATTGAAGCCTTCAGCGTAGGCCGGCGGGGCCTCGAAGGTCACGTCCCGCGTAGTGATCTCGAAGCGGCCGTTCATCATGTAGGTGGACATCTTGCGCGCCTGCGGCGCGAACCGTATCGACGTCGCGGGAGGGGTGGGGGCCGGGGTCGCCGGCGTCCCCTGCGATGCCGCGGCCTTGGACGGGGCCGGCGGGGCGCCCCAGGCCGGCAGGCACAGGAGCGCCGCCGCCAGCGCCATGACCGGCGCCCGGGCTGCGCGTGCCGCGTCGTGTCTCGAAGCCCTGCTCATCGGGAGTCTGTCCGAGTATTCGGCATCACATCAGGTACTTGTCGGAGCCGTCGCCCGGACCGGGGTCCTCGCCGTCCTCCCCCTCTTCCGGGTGCTTCTTCCAGAACTCGTCGATCGCCCGGCGGATACCGGGCTCCTCGGAGACGCGCGTGTTGTGGATCGCCGCCAGCAGGAGGATCGCCTGGCCGACCTGGGCCATGTCCTTCGGGAGGTGGCTCCGCAGCGGGTCGATCAGCTCGCGCGATCCCAGGAGCGAGATCCAGCGCGCCGCGTTGCCCGGGCCGGCCGCATCGACGAAGAACTCGAGGTGCTCGAGGACCAGATTGAGCGCCTCCGGTGTTCCGACCTCGCACAGGGTGATGAGCAGGCTGTGCCCGGCGTCCTCCTCGACGTTGCCCGCCGCCAGGCGGGCGCGGGCCGGCTCGATCACCGCGGTGTCGAGCCTGGCGAGGGCGTGCTCGGCCGCCTCGTACAGGTAGGAGTTCTCCTCCGTCAGGAAATCCATGATCTCGTTCACCGCCCCGACGGAGCGCAGCTCTCCCAGGGTCTCCAGCGCCATCCCCTGCGGGAAGAACGGCCCGCGGGCGGCGAGGATCGCCAGGCAACGGTCCTCGACCCGGCGCCGCGCCTGCGAGCGGGCGGGCGCACCCGACTCCCCCGACGCCTCGATCGCCTTGCGGATCGCCTGAGGCAGGCTGTCGAGCAGGAACGAGGTCTCCTCCTCGAGGAGCGCCGCCAGGGCATCGAGGTCCGCGGCGGAGCGGCGCACCTCCAGCTCGTAATTGCGGTAGCGCGCCATCTTCACGACCGCGGCGATGAGAAACCCGATGACCCACTCGCGCAGGTGCGGGCCAAGGCCCTCGACCAGGCCGACGATCTCGGCGTCCGCCCAGGAGACCGCTACCTCGACGATCCGATCGGCCAGGTCGTCCCCCGGCGTGGGACGGACGCCCCTGGCGCGCTCCTTGACGGTGCGCGCCAGGGTCGCCGCGCTCTCCTCGAACGCTCCCGCCTCGAGGGCCGCCGAGATGGACCGGACCGACGGCTCTCCGAGGGCCGCACGCAGCTCGCAGTTGTAGGCCGACTCGATCGCCTTGAGCGTGCGCTCGAAGTCGATCCGTCCGCTCAGGTTGGTCCGGAAGCACCACCCGCAGTCGTCCACCTGAAGATGATCCATCAGGACGCGGAACGCCTCGCCGGTGTCCCCGCCCGTCGCCCCCTTCCACTGCAGCGAGCGGATCCAGGCGAGGAGAAGCGCCCGGTACTCCCCCGGCTCGGTGACGTGCAGGGCGGACGCCAGGATCGAGGGGGACCCGACCCAGTCGGCCCGCCTCTTCAGGAACGCCAGGAGCTCCCGGCGGGCCGGCACGTCCCCCCGCTCCGCCAGGGCATCCAGGATGTACGACCAGCCTTCCTCGTCGAAGTCCCGCCGGTCGAACGCGTCCCGGACCGCCTCGAGCGATTCCGGGGCGCGCAGGCGCACCAGCGCCTCGAGCGCCCTGGCCGCCGGCAGGCCGCGCAGCGTCTTCACGCCGCGCGCCAGGACGGGCAGGTGCGCCACGCCGCCGTGCTTCCCCAGGTGGGCGGCCACCAGCTCGGGGGTCAGGTCGTGATCGTCGAACAGGTAGGGGGCCAGGAGGTCGGTCGCCTCCTTTGTATAGTGCCGGGCCAGGCGGTCGGCCGCCCAGTAGCGCACTTCGGGGTCTTCGAAGCGCAGGAAGCGCGCCAGATCGTTCAGCGACCAGATTCTCTCAGGCATCTTGGACTGTCCGTCGACCCGCGGCGGTCGTTCGGGAGCGGCACTTATTATAGTGCACGGTTCCCGCAGGACAAGGCCGGTGCGGCCTTTCCGGAGGTTCCTCCGCGAGCACGGCTACGCCGGGCGGCGGTTCCCGGTCCCCAGATCCTCGACCAGCCTGGTCAGCCGGTCGACCTTTTCGTGCAGCTGGAGAATCTCGATCTCGGCCTTCAGGTTGACCTCGTAGTCGTGGGCCGCCTCCATGCGGTCGTTGGCGGCCTGGCGGTTCTGGCTCATGAGGATGACCGGAGCCTGCACGGCTGCCAGCGTCGACAGCACGAGATTCAGGAGGATGTACGGATAGGCGTCGTACGGACGGCCCACCAGCACCCATGAATTGAGCCCGATCCAGCCGAACAGGAACACGAAGAACATGATAAGGAACGACCAGGATCCCCCCCAGGCGGCGATCCAGTCGGCCAGGCGCTCGCCGAGGGTCAGCCGCTCCTCCATCTCGCGTCGGATCTGCCGCGCCACGTGGAGCCGTTTCGTCACGGCCCTGAGCACCCTGCGCTCGATATCCGATGCCGTTTCGATCGATCTCCCCAGGATCCTGGTCGCCAGATCGCTCAGCCTCTCTTTTTCGTCCATCTCGTTCCTCCGGCGCCCCATGCAGGGCGAACCAAGAGGATACCTCCGAGCATGGGCAGGGGGGGCGGGTTCGAGATGGCGGAGAGGGGGGGATTCGAACCCCCGACACCCGTTTTAGCGGGTGTAACTGATTAGCAGTCAGCCCTGTTCGGCCACTCCAGCACCTCTCCGCAGGCTGGCCGGA
>Ga0134127_10003272_pt1 | contig 11652 bp, 9 predicted proteins | sample KB31753_FD_96459 | JGI IMG/M metagenome (GOLD analysis project Ga0134127, IMG submission 96459) | Terrestrial soil microbial communities with excess Nitrogen fertilizer from Kellogg Biological Station, Michigan, USA - KB3-175-3 | ecosystem: Environmental > Terrestrial > Soil > Unclassified ...
AGGATTCGTTGCCAACGCGGACGAAGGTTGAACCGCTCGTGCTCGGGGATGTCCGTCGCGCCTGCGCCCTCAATCGGTGCGTTGGATTCATCGCCACCGAGCTTCAGCTACCCTACGAGAGGCATCTCGGACACTCGATAATCAGTCTGTCCCCACTGCTTGCCAAACAACCGCGGGCCGAAGCCAACCGAGAATGTCTCAACACGAATCTTGAAAAGCTTGGCAACAAGGAAGTGCCCAAACTCGTGCAATACAACTGCGGCACCGAGTATGAATATAAAGGCTAATATTCCGATAACAGTCATTTGGCTACTTCGCTTTCTTCAAATAGAACGTCTGAAATCAATGACTTTCGACTGCCCGAACAGCGATCGGGTTGCCGTAAGCGAGTGTACGTGTCTGAGGGGAGCGCGTCAATTAGGGCTTTCCGGCAAGAACGACGGAGGGTTTGAGCAACTTATCAATCTCATTGTTGGCCGAAACGCGGGCGGATCGGTCGGCCTCAAGTACCGTTTCAAGGTCGAGTGCCGGTTCCGTGGGATGTTGGTTCATAACCAGTTCGATGATGCGGGGAATGTCGGTCAAGCAAATCCGTTCCTCGATGAAGGCCTTCACAGCCTCTTCATTGGCGGCGTTCAAAGCGGTGGGAAGAGTGCCGCCGGTTCTTAGTGCGCGGTATGCGAGATCGATACAAGGGAAACGTTCACGGTCGGGTTCTTCGAAATGCAGCGAAGCCAGAGCAGTCAGGTCGAGGGGCGGCAATTCGCAGGGGTGTCGCTCAGGATACGTTAGCGCGTACTGAATCGCGTGCCGCATGTCAGTGATACCCAGTTGAGCAATCACCGAACCGTCCACCAGTTCAATCATTGAGTGAACAACCGACTCCGGATGGACGAGTATCCCAATTTGATCCGGAGCAAAACCAAATAGCCAATGAGCTTCGATCACCTCGAGGCCTTTATTCATTAGAGTGGCCGAGTCGATCGTGATCTTCGCGCCCATGCTCCAGGTGGGATGGCGCAATGCGTCGGAGACGCTCGCAGCCTGCATCTCGGCAAGGGTTGTCGTACGAAACGGTCCGCCCGAAGCAGTAAGAACAATTCGCTTTACTTCGTCTTCCCTCTCACCCTTGAGACACTGATGCAACGCGTTGTGTTCGGAATCAACTGGCAGCAATTCCGCGCCTGACGCTCGGGCGGCGCGCGTCATCAACTCGCCGGCCATCACCAAAGTTTCCTTGTTTGCGAGCGCGACGCGCTTACCGGCTTCCAGCGCACGAAGCGTGGGAACAAAACCAACTGCGCCGACGGTTGCTGAAACCACGCAGTCCGCCTGAGAGTGAGTTGCGACTTCGACCAGCCCTGGCTCGCCGATAACGATCCGCGGCAAATCAACATTTCGTTCGAAGAGCCGGGCGCGCAGATCGTGGGCCGCAGAATCAGTAGCTACGGAAACAAGTTCGGGCAGATGGCGCGCGACCTGATCGGCAAGTATCTCGACATTGTTCCCTGCCCCCAGCGCGACAATCCGGAACCGTTCCCAGCCCAGCGCCTCGACGACGCGCAGAGTATTGCAACCGATCGAACCAGTCGAACCGAGTATCGCGATGCCCTTGGGTTTCATGTTAGGCGACCAGGAGGGGGATTGGTTGTTGGGCTTCGTATGCGTTGAGCAGGTCAACTGTCTGGCCAGCTTCGTTTCTATATGACGCCGCAGTGACGCGCCACTGCCGACCATCTCTATAAACCAGGTCAACGCTGGCATTCACCGAGCGACGCTCGCCAATAACTTTCAAGCTGAGAGTCGCGGTGCCGTTGCTGTTGTGGATGTTAACACTACCGCTGACGAACGTCCCGAAGTCGCGCACCTCGCCGATGTCATCCTTCAACCGCTCATTACTACGCAAAAACTCCTTCGCTGTCATCGCGGCGTCGCTGTTTCCTACAGTGTAGAGCGCGAAGCCGACGATGCCCCCGACGAAAACGACGATTAGCAAACCTATCGCGATTACCACTCCGCCGACGATCAGCATCAGGCGTTTTGTAGTCATTCACACCCTCCGGCAGTGCACAACAGACTAACCGAAGTAGAGACGTCCAAAATAGTAGATGAGCGGTGCATTGAAGAGCAAGCTATCGAGTCGATCGAGTATGCCTCCATGACCCGGCAGAATCTTTGCTGCGTCCTTAGCGCCGGAGCCGCGCTTAAAGGCACTCTCAGTTAGGTCGCCAAGAATGCCAATGATGGTCATTACACCCGCGAGAGGGAGAGCGAGCTTCAAGGGCAATTCGCGAAAGAACCAGAAGTGGGCCAACGTCGCCATAAGAAGACTTGCGACTATTCCGCCCGCAACGCCTTCCCAGGTTTTTCCGGGACTGATCTTGGGCGCGAGTTTATGTTTGCCAAAGGTCTTGCCGACATAGTAAGCGCCGGTGTCGGCTCCCATGATGATCAAAAAGAAGAACGAGAGGAGGTCCGCCGAAAGTGGTTGCAGGAAGCCAGTCCTTAGCGCCACCAGGTGCCCACCCAGGAAAACGATGTAGAGCACTCCGAGAAGTGTGGCCCCGGTTGAAGCGAGTAGTTTTTCGAAGGGAGCGCCGCGGAGGGTCGCAGCGATCAGAGTGCCGGCAATGAAAATGATGAGGATGAACTGAATCATCAGCAGATCAGGAAACTCGCCAGGCCGGGTGAAGTAGTAAACGCTGAAGAGCGCCGCCGCGGCGAGATATCCAGCCACCGCATCAGGCTTCAGATCGCGCTTCTTGGCGAGAACATAAAACTCCAGCAGCCCAAGCACCATCGCCGCCGCTGCGAGCAGGACGAACAACGGCTGCAGCCAGGATATAAGAATTGATGCGATTAAGAATGGAAGGATTATTAGGGCGGTGATGATGCGGGACACGTCGTTAGTTCGTTGTTCGTTGTTCGTAGTTCGTTGGTCTTTGGCCTTGGGTCTTTGGCCTTTGTCTTTCGTGCCGTCTGCCGTCTGCCGTCTGCTCCGCCCTCCCGCTGTTCGCTGTCCGCTGTTAGCTATTCGCTACCAGTTGCAAACCACCAAAACGACGGTCGCGGCGCTGGTAATCAACGATCGCTTCCAGCAAATGGACGCGTCGGAAGTCGGGCCAGAGCGTTTCGGTAACATAGATCTCGCTGTAAGCAGCCTGCCACAAAAGAAAGTTTGAGATGCGCAATTCGCCGCTCGTTCTGACAAGAAGGTCAAGATCCGGAAGTTTGCGTGTGTAAAGCTCGTCCGCGATACGCTCTTCGGTGATCTCATCGGGCGGGTTGCCTTCGGCAATCAGACGGCGAACTGCTGCGCGGCACGCATCCATAATTTCCGCCCGACCGCCGTAGTTCAATGCCACAGTCAGGATCATGCCCGGGTTCTTTTCGGTTCGTTCTGTCGCCCGCGCAATCTCGCTGCGCACGTTGTCGGCAAGCACGCCTGTACGCCCTATTGTCCGAAACTGAATCTGCTGCCGATCAATCTCATCCAACTCCAGGCGCAAATAACGCCGCAGCATGCGCATCAAGGCGTCTATTTCGTAGCGCGGCCGTTTCCAGTTTTCCGTGGAGAACGCGTAGAGGGTGAGCGCGCCGAGTCCGAGACGAGCGCCGGTGTCGACGGCCGCGCGCACTGCTTCAACTCCGGCGCGGTGCCCGGCGATGCGAGGTTGACCACGTTGGGCGGCCCAGCGACCATTGCCGTCCATGATGATCGCTACGTGACGCGGTAAACGGTCCCAAGCGATCTGGGCCAGCAACGCCTCATCACGTGAGCCGGGTTCTACCACTTGCGCGAAGTCATTTAGCATGAATGGTAACCTTTGAACTGGTCTCATTCTTCTCACCACCGGTCGTCATGTCAAACCTGGTCTTTGGTACTAGTACGCCAAAACGGATCTCAGTTGATTCCTGCCTTGAGATTTTTACCCTGGCGTCAGCAGCGCCCAACGGGTGAATGAGGTGGTTCTTCACAACCAAAACTGATCCCCGGTTCTCATTGACCAGTTCCAAATGTAGATTTAGACTGTGACTCACGTAGCCCAGATCCCAGACCTTCCTATTACTTAGGAAGTTCGGTCTTTAGTTCACAACTCGTAATCGCCTCCTCAAGGCCCCGTCGTATTTTTCATGCACTCTGGTCGATCAGCGCTTCGACTTTGGAACTCTTGAGGTCGCTCCCAGAGAAGTATGAAGACTTGCCACGCCTTGCTTGGCCGACTCTGGCAACGAGGCCAATCACATTGGCATGACCTTCTCGTCTCTAAGGTGAATCGATGAATCTGGACCCATCCAAAACTTCATATCCGGGGGGCCCTGAATCAATTTCGCAGCGCTCTCAGGATGTAAGGATGATCTCCGCGATGCGCCTTGCCCTGGCTGCGTCTACTTTTGTGATCATTTGGATTGATCCACCTCAACCTGATCAATTCTTACCGGCTACATACATCACTCTTTTCCTATACACGCTCTACAGCCTCTTTGTTTTCATCGCATCCTTTCGCTGGAGCAAGATTCTGCCAATCTCCTACCTGCAATGGATCGATCTGTCATGGTATGTCGTGTTAATAGCCCTTAGCGGGGGAACAGATAGTGTCTTCTTTTTCTTCTTCTTTTTCGCGATCCTGGTTGCGTCATTCGGAAGTGGATTTCGCTGGGGACTGCAAGTGACGATAGTCGCAACTCTAGTCTTCACAATCCTTTCATTGCTGATTGCCCACTCCAAAGGCACCTTTGAGATAAACCGTTTTCTGCTCCGCTACGTTAATCTTTTGGTTATTGGCTACATGATCGCCTACTGGGGCGGCTCTGAGGTTACGCTGAGGGAACGTCTGCGCCTTCTTAAGGAAGTTTCTCTCATGTCTAATCCGCGGTTTGGAGTGGATCAGACAATTCAATCAATCATCGAGAGCCTCCGCTCCTTCTATGATGCTGATACCTGCCTCCTGGTCTTTTCCAAGGTAAGCTATGGCGGTGGTCCTTACCAGCTGCATAGAGTCGATCGGCATCAAAGTAAGAAACGTACGCCCAGTGAAATGACTGAAGAGACGGCGTGGATGCTTCTTCTGGCGTCTCCCACTCAGGCGGCCATCTATCGTAAGAGAGCTCGTGGCAGGACGCTGCTCTACGACGTCAAAACGGGACGCTCCAGCGAGAGGGTTCTGGAGAATTCCACACTTTTCAACGCGTTCGAAGGAAAATCCTGTTTGACCGTGCCGGTCTACAATCGCAACCAAATGTTGGGACGACTCTACATTGTGGGTGGCACCCGTTCTCTTAATTATTCAGAAATCGATTTCGTCTTACAGCTCACTGAACAGGTGATTCCTGTCCTGGAGAACATCAGACTTGTTGATCGACTGGCATCGGACGCTGCGGAACAGGAACGTCGGAAAATTGGACAAGACATTCACGACAGTGTGATTCAACCTTACATTGGTCTTCAGTATGGCCTTGCGGCCGTCAGACAGAAACTAATGAGCGGCAATACTGACGTAGCAAATGAAATTCGAGATCTGCTGAAGCTAACGGAGGGTGAGATCGAAGACTTGCGCCGCTACGTTGGTGGACTTAGACGAGGAGAGAATCCTCAAAGCGCCTTCTTGCCGGCGGTGAGACAGTTTGCCGCAAAGTTTTCCGAAGCGACCGGCCTTCAGATTGAAATCAACTCCCCCGACGACTTGCCCATCTACGATCGGTTGGGTGCTGAGTTATTCCAGATGATTGAAGAAGGATTGAGTAATATCCGCCGTCACAGTAGCTCCAGCTATGCGAAGCTTGCAATCAGCAGCGAGAACGGCGATTTGCTTTTGCAACTGCGGAACGACGGCCGGAAGAGTTTGGACGCCGGATCTTTCACGCCGCGATCTATTGCTGACCGAGCCGCCGCCCTCGGTGGTAAAACTCTTGTGTATGCCGATAAGCATGAGACGGTTATTAGTGTGCAGATTCCGTTGTAGCAAATTATGAGTACCTCGCTCCCGATTACAGTCCTGATCGTCGACGACCACGCTGTGGTTCGCGCAGGGTTGAGGATGTTGATAGATCAGGATCCCGGAATGAAAGTGACTGGTGTCGCCGGGAACCGCGCTGAAGCGCTGGACGCAGCAGCGAGCACTCAACCAGATGTCATCATCCTGGACATCGTCCTGGGCGATGAAGACGGTCTAAGTTTTCTTCCGGAGTTGCGTCAGGTAGCAAGGAACGCTCGGGTTCTGGTGCTTACAGGTTTGCGAAGTTCGGAAAGCCAACGTCAAGCTATGCGCGCTGGCGCAATGGGTGTTGTCTTAAAGGACCACGCGGCGGAAGTGCTTATCAAAGCCATCGAGAAGGTACACAGCGGAGAGGTATGGCTGGATCGCCTTACGATGGGAAGAGTGCTTCAAGAGATCAGTGAAGAAAAGCAATCCAACCCGGACAGAGAGAAAATCGACACGCTTACAGAACGAGAGCGCCAAGTAGTGGGTCTAGTTGGGGAAGGCTTAAAAAACAAACAAATCGCGGCCCGACTTTTTATCTCGGAAACTACCGTAACCCATCATCTCAGCTCTGTTTTTTCCAAACTCGAAGTTTCCGATCGTCTGGAACTAGTTGTTTACGCCTTCCGCCACGGCCTCGCCAAGCTGCCCAGCTAGCAATTCGCTTTAACCTCGACCTCTCATTTTCGCACTCCACTATCAAAGCTCACTCGCTTCGCGGAGACGAAGGCACTGGCAGGAAACTGCCGGGAAAATCGGCATCCCCCTCCGATGCGCAGGCGATTGACATCTTGTTATCTTCCGCTCTGCGAAAGAGTCGAGCTTAGATAACCTCCACTCCGGCCCAGTGAATTTGCTGACTGCAATCAGCTAGCACCCAAGCACAAATGAGAAGAGGATTGCCGTTCGAAAACGCCAGCGGCCCTCTTCTACCAAGCTTGATATTCCGGTCCCCTAGCCGGGCTGCTCAGCAACGTTGTGTCCCAACGGGGCATGATGCGCTGGGTGGAGAGAAGGGGCGGGTTCCGTTGTTCCCACCCCTTCTCGTTTTGTCTCGCGAGGTCGATTTTCATGAGTTGTGGGTTACGGCCTCATAACGTCGTCCAAAATCAGACTACTGCCGCTGCTTAGCAGCTAGGTCGCCGCACGAAACGCTTAGAAGCGTTAGTCCCTTTGCTGGAGCCGTGGCGCCCAGCCGGGAACAGCCCCCTTGAAAGTGCGGTGATCGGCGACGACCACGCTGTAGTTCGCACAGGTTGAGAATGTTTCGCTGCAGGTCGACAAGGAGAGAATGGCATTCAGCTGCCATAAAAATTGGCATACTGCTCCGATGTAGAGTCCTTCAATTTGAACCTATCCTAACCCAAAGTACCTCGGAATTTGGAACACGGTAGCGAGGCAACGATGAGGGTCAAACTCTCCTCAGTTCCATTCTCCGGCGCGGGTGCCGCAATTCGCGGAGTCACCGTTAGAACCGTCCCGCAGGCCATGAGAACTGGGGTTTAGCTGTGGCGATTAATGAGTGCGCATTTATCTAGTTGAAATGCATAGGGAGGCAACGAAATTCACTCAGAGCACTAATTTTTTACAGGAAGTTTCTCAGTGTTGGCGTCTAGCTTCAAAGCCCCCACCTGTCTGCCCAGTACAGTGTTTTGTGAAAGCTATGCGTCTCCCATTCGCCCGGATAAAGGCTTAGCCCAACCTCGCGAATCCCACCAATGCCTCGAAAGACTTCGAGGCATGGCCCTCCTTAGGGTCCAACGAAATGGAGATGATCATGATGACCCCCAAAAAACCCAGAACAGGACTTAGAGTCCTTTTGTTGATGCTTGGCATGACACCCGTTCTACTTTGGAGTATGAGCAGCTCAGCTCTTTACAGAGCCGCGTCACCCAAACCTGCCCGCGAAAATAATCTCGGATTGCGATTGGCACCCGCAGTCCCAATGCCACCTCCCAAGGCTGACCTGGACCAGGTTAGGAATGGCACCGTCGAAGCTCCGGTCAATCCTGCGGATTGGGTGAATGGAAACGCGGGCTCTTCAAACTCGCACTACGTCGAGGGACAGTCCATTCCCTACCGAATGAGGTTATCAAATATCGCCATCGGCGCTCACACCATCGACATCGAGTGGGATATCAAGCACAGCAGCACGAATGCAATTGATTACATAACGACTGTGGTCCGTACGCCGCCGCAGAACGTCATCGAGGCAATCAATCCCTGTCGCGACGTGTCACCATGCACGAACGCTGTTAGCCCCACACCACTAACAGGTTTGAATGGGTTCACAACTTTCGACATTCCAACTCCGATACCTTCGCTCAACGTGCCACCGGGACCGGATGCGGAACCGCAGACTAACTTCGCCGCACTCCCGGCCGCCGACAAGAAGTTTCGGATATACAACGGCGTGATCAATAGCATCACGTACATCAATAACGCCGATGGAAACTTGGGTGACCTCACAGCTGCCCAGTCAAGCACCAGAATCAGGATCGGCTTTACGGCCTCCAACGCCACCGTAGTTCTTGCATGGGGCGGGCACATTGCGAGCCGAAATGATTGGGGATTTACCGGCGGGGTGCCGAACTCCGCGGGCGGCATCAGCGGTTCACCCTACCATACGCGCCTGATCGCTTTTGACGGCAGTGGCGGCAATCAGGATCGGTCTCTGTCAGCGGGAGCAGTATCGCCTCCCGCAGCGTGCGGAATCGCCTGTAACGATCCATTGGACAACTGTACCAGTGTCTGCGCAGGCTCAAGTCATGTTTACAAATCGTCAGCAACACAAGACCCGGCCAACACATACGCGTGGAGCCTGAGTAGCAATTCGAGTGGTGCCACTTTTGGCGGTGCAACCAATGCGTCAACGGTGACCGTCAACGCCGGGCCTAATGGAGGTAGTTACACGCTTAATCTTCAGGTGCTCAGCGCCGGAGGGACAACAAGCTGCTCGCTGGTGGTTACGGTTAAGCCGCCCACCGTAATTGGTACCGATCCAACAGCAGGTACTGCCTGTGAAGGTTCTTCCAGTTTAGTAAACTTCTCAGTCATTGCGACTGGCTCGAATCTCAGTTATGTGTGGAAGGTTGACGGAGTGACGGTCGGCGGGAACTCAGCGCTGCTGTCATACAATCCATCGGCACTCGCACCTGGCTCGCACGACGTCACTGTGGATGTGAGCGGCGACTGCGGTTCGGATTCCGGTGCGACCACGCTAACAATTAACGATGCCACGGAAATCACCGATCCTCCTGACAACGCCGAAACTTGCGACGTTTCACACGGGCCGGTGCAATTCACGGTTGCGGCGACCGGAACGGGAGCTTTGCATTACGCCTGGACGGTAGACAACGTTGGTGCGGGCACTGACTCCGCAACCCTGTCCTATGACCCGTTTGCTCTAAATCCAGGAGCTCACACCGTCAAAGTCGTCGTAACCAGCGACTGTGGATCGGCTAACGCCCAGGCAACGCTTACTATTCTGGGCCAACCATCCGCCACGCTGGCTCTAACAGAGGAGTGCGCTGCGTTCTCGAAACTGACAGCCACACCAAGCGGCGGCAGTGGATCCGGATACGGCTTCAGTTGGACTGGGCCTGCCGGTGGTATTGCTGCTGACGACGGAACTTGTGGGCCTACGAGAGCCTGCGTCCTCGTGACAAAGACCGGCAATTACACTGTGACAGTAACAGATTCGAAGAGTTGCTCTGGATCTCAGCAAGGCAACTTGTGCTTGAGTCTCTCCTCGCAAGGACCACCGAGCCAGGCGTCCAAAGAGGTAAAGATAAAAGCGATCTCTGAGAATCCGACGAGCACTCGTCCAGTCACTAGCATTGTCCTAGCCAGGCTGACCCAGTTAGCGTTATGGCTTTTGTAGACATACACGCGCTGGGCTAACAAAAAAGGGGTGGGGCCTGGTTCCCACCCCTTCTTTTGTTTTGTGTGGTCTTATTTATAGACAGTAAATGGTAATGACGTCCCTATGTTTCCGGCCGCATCATAGGCCTTCGACTGAAGCGTGTGGGCTCCGGAAGCAACTCGTCTCGTGTTCCACTTCATAGTAAGAGGCGAGGCGGTTGACGAGGCGCTCAACACTCCATCAACGTAAAACTCAACTCTTATCACACCAACATCATCCGAGGCCGTCACCCGCACGGCTATTGTTCCGGATACCGTTGCACCGTCTGCAGGCGCGCCGATACTTACTGTCGGGACAACCCGATCAAAATCATCGCCAGCTCCAACTGCCAGGATTAACGCATGTTCCAGATTGACGCGTCCTGACCCATAATTTGAATCGAAACCCACTGCACCCAAGTCATCCGCAGATTCTTTCAATGCCACTTGAACTTGATCAGGAGTCAGATCTGGGTTCATCGAAAACAAAAGAGCAGCGGCACCAGCAACGATCGGGGCCGCGTTTGAGGTACCAGTTGCCACAGCGTAGCCACCGCCGTTTGCAATCGTGAAGGCACTTCCAGGAGCGACCAAGTCAACGCAACCGGTGTTGGACCAGGAGTAAAGAACGTCCTCAGAATCCGTAGCACCAACAGTCAGCAAGTAAGGATCGTCCGGGGCATCAATGAACATTCCCTGATTCCCGGCGGCCACTGTGACCACGCCACCCTTCCGCTGAAAATACCTTGCTGCACGGGATACCGTAGAGCTGCCTGCGACGTTATAGCTGACATTAGCCACGCGTGCGCCGTGGTCAGCGGCCCAGGTCAGGCCGGCGGCAATACTCGAATCGGTAGCGTAACCATTATTATCGGAGATGCGAACCGGCATGATTGCACACGCCCAGGCGACGGAAGCGACTCCGATCCCGTTATTGCCACGAGCAGCCGCGGTGCCCGCCACCATGGTGCCGTGACCTTGTACATCTCGTGTGTCCGAGTTCTGCTCGTAGACGTTCCAGCCCGCAACCATCTTCCCAACAAGCTCTTCGTGGCTCCCGTCAACACCTGTATCCAGAATTGCGATCACCACATTGCTGTTTCCCGTGGTCATGGCCCACGCGTCGGGAGCTTTAATCATGCCAAGGGACCAGGCATTCAGATTCCCGTATAACGGGTCATTAGGTATCACCTGCTCCATCGTCCGTATCTGATCGAGTTCTGCAAATACCACCTCTGGCCTGGAGGCGAACATCTGCACGAACCCTCTCGCGCTGGCCACCTTCGGGAGTTCGAGAATGTGTACGCCAGTTCCTGATATTTCGTTAACGTCTCGTGCTCCTAAGCCAGCTATGATCTGACGGGCATGCTCACTGCCAATATTCGAACGGAACTGGACCAGAATCCGCCCTGACACAAATCGATTAGTAAGTTGAGGACTATCCGGCAACTTCTTTTCGGCGCCAGCCTGTGTTGAGAAGAGTGCAGCAATCACAAAGCACAGAACGAGTGCTAAGTAATTCTTGACTAAGTTTTTCATGGTTCTTGCCCTCAAATGTTTCTGCATAAGTCGAGTTAGGTTGAGGCAAGTACAAGCCGACAACTCGCGACGAGTGAGGTTCTCCACCTCTTAGAACAGCTATGCACTAGTTGCACACGAGTTGAGCGGATTGGTCCGAAAAACGTTTACGGGGGATGTGAGGAAGAGAGGAAGAAAAGAAACGCTAACGGTGGCCGGGGTCTTCTTCTCCTGCTTCGGCAACCCAGCC
>Ga0134127_10003275_pt1 | contig 11642 bp, 11 predicted proteins | sample KB31753_FD_96459 | JGI IMG/M metagenome (GOLD analysis project Ga0134127, IMG submission 96459) | Terrestrial soil microbial communities with excess Nitrogen fertilizer from Kellogg Biological Station, Michigan, USA - KB3-175-3 | ecosystem: Environmental > Terrestrial > Soil > Unclassified ...
GCCGGAGCACTATGCCTCGGATGCGGCGGCACACGGACATCCGTGCTGTGGTGACCATCGGTTTCGTCATCGCGACGGCGCACGACGCCTCTCCTATGTTGCAGGCTCAGGCGGCTGGGAAACCTGACGGCACGCCGGTGTTCCGCGGTGCTGTCGACCTCGTCTCGCTCAACGTCACGTTGACGAATCAGCACAATCAACCGGTTGGCGGATTGATGCCAGGCGATTTCGCCATCTTCGAGGACGGTGTGCCGCAGGATCTGTCGTTCTTTTCGTCAGCGCGCCTGCCGATGGACGTGGCCATTCTTCTCGACACGTCTTCGAGCATGTCGCCGGTGCTCTCCGTCGCGCAGGACGCGGCGATTGGACTCGTCGAGTCGGCGCAGCGCGCCGATCGAGTGTCGGTGACGGAGTTCAACGACCGGGCGAACATCCTTCATTCGCTTGGCAGCGACATGAGCGGCGCGATCCGGGCAATCCGCGGAACATCGCCTCGGGGCTCGACAGCCCTGTACAACGGCCTGTACATGGCGATGACCGAGATGGTCCGCAGCCGGCGAAGCACCCAAGACATCCGCAAGCAAGCCGTCGTCGTGCTCTCGGATGGCCAGGACACATCGAGCCTGGTGCAATACGAGGACGTCATGGAGCTGGCGAACCAATCCGGCATCGTGCTCTATACGATTCTGCTGTTGACGCCATTCGACGCGCGTCAACTCAACGATCTCAAGACGAGCAAGTTCTCGCAGGCGCTCTTCGTGATGCGATCGTTCGCCGAGGCGACGGGCGGCGTGACGTTCCTGACGTCGAACGTCCGTGATCTGCAGGGGATCTACAGCAAGATCGCCACCGAGCTGGCGCAACAGTACACGCTTGGCTACATCTCGACGAACGCGAGGCGGGACGGCAAGTTTCGCCGCATCGTGGTGAGAGTCATCGGTCATCCGGACGTGCGCACACGAACGCGCACCGGATATCAGGCACCCAAGCCGTCCGTCTCGATCAGCCCCTCACGCTGACCGCTTCCGCCACGATGGTCACTGCCGCAGAAACACCAGGGCGAATCCGAGAACGCCGAGTCCGGCGACCATCGTCGCCACGGCCAGCGCAATCGAACCGTGTAAGGGACCGTAGGCTTCATAGTCCCGACGCAGCACGTCCATCTGATGCCGGTAGTCGATCGTCGCCAGCACCAGACCACCCACGCCGATCAGAATCATCACTAACGCGACGCCGCGCGGCTCGAGCAGCCTTTCGGCGTGCTGTGCGGACCGATCGTCCTGGACGAACTGGAAGAACTTATAGATCGTGAATCCGAACGAGATCATCGACGTGCTCGTCCGGACCCAGGCCATCAGGGTCCGCTCGTGAGCCAGTATCGTTCGCGATAGCGCGAGGCGTGTGGCGTCGTTGGTCTTGTGCGGCGGACCGCCGAGCACGTCGTCCATGGACCCGTGCCTCTGCGGCAGCAAGGAGCTTGCCGCGGCGGATCAGGGCATGCCCAGCCCCACTGATGTCGCGTACCGGACCAGATCTGCGGATTTCCGGATTCCGAGCGCGCGCATGATCTCGTATTTGTGCGTCTCGACCGTGCGCGGCGACAAGTTGAGCGCGGCCGCAATCTCTCGTGCGCGGTAACCCTTGGCAATGAACTGAAGGATCTCGCGCTGCCGTGGCGTCAGCGTCGCGAGCGGCCGTTCGGAGGCGGACGTACTCGCCATACGCTCGGCAATATGTGGGCTGATGTACGAGCCGCCCTTGAGCACCACACGAATGGCGGTCAGCAGTTCCTCGCCGGCGCCTTGTTTGGCGACGAACGCTGAGGCGCCTGCAGCGATCGCCTGTCTCGCGACGCGCGGGTCGCCATACATCGTCACGATGATGATCTTCGCGGTTACGCCGGCACGGCGTAGCTGACCGATCGCTTCGACACCACTCAGCCCTGGCATCGACAGGTCGGCAATGATCAAGTCGGGGCGGCGCTCGAGCGCGACCGAGAGGAGGCTGGAGCCGTCGAGTACGGTTCCGACCATTTCGCAGTGCTCAGCAAGCAGCTCGTTCAATGCGTCCGCGACGAGCCGATGGTCATCTGCGATGAGTGTCCGAGGCACTGGATCCATCGTGAGTGCCAGACGGCACTATCCCCCGTGCCCTGAACTTACGCCAGAAGTGGGGGCCCTGTTGCACGTTTTTTGGGAAAACGGCAAGACAATCCACGCCCGCGGCGCTCGCGCAAGCCGATCCCACGACGGAGCGTGGGGGCCGCGAAGGACGAGTTGCAAATGTCTGGTGGCTAGCGGACCTTTGTCCCGAGAGACATCCTCGAACGGAGCAGAATCTCGTCCAGGATGACCTGCGGGTCGTCGCGAAGGACCATTCGCATACCCTGCAGGATGAGGAACTCGCGCGAGGCGATGAATCCATCGAGCCCTTCGCGGCTGTCCCACTCGGACACGAGCGTGAGCATCTCACCATCGCTGGCATCAGCGAGCAGGCGGCAAGTCAGACAGCCGGGCCACGATCGCATGCGGCGAATGAACCCGTCGATCGCACTGAGCGCTTCCGATCGTTTGTCGTCGCGCACGCGCAAGTTCATGGTTGCTATGTGCATCGCAGGATGTGTCCCGGCCGCGAAGTGGAAGCCGCTGGCCGCGGTATACCGCGGTATCCCGCCCGACAACCAGCGATCGTGTTCATCCTTCACGGGCCGCTGTCTTTACACAGCACATTGCGGGCCGTACCTGGCGAGCCCCGTAGGGGCTCGCCCGGTCTCGAGGTGGGGCCGCTCGCACGCAATGTGCGAGCGGATAGGGTCGTGCGGGAGAGGGTGTGGGTAGGGTGGAAGATGTCTACGCGCCGCGCCTGATTCCCAGCTTTCGCAGCCGGCTGCGCAAGGTGCTTGGCTTCATGCCAAGCAGCTCGGCCGCGCCTCGGCGGCCCTCAATCCGCCAGAGCGTCGTGCTGAGCATGCGCTGAATGTGATTGCGTTCGATCTCTTCGAGCGTCGTCCCAACGGATGTCGTGACCCGAACCGCCGACAGCGCGATGTCGCTGAGGGAAATCACGCCGTCCGCCGAGAGGATCATGGCCCGGTGTATGACGTTTTCGAGCTCGCGGACATTGCCCGGCCACTCGTATTGCTGCAAGGCCCGCGCGACCGTATCGGAGAGCGGCTTGACCGGCTTGTGCATCGTTCGCGCAAAACGGTTCGCCAGGTGCTGCGCCAGCAGCGGGATGTCCTCACGCCGTTCGCGCAGCGACGGCAGCGTGATCGGAAACACGTTCAGCCGGTAGTACAAGTCGTCGCGAAAGCGGTTCTGCCGCACTTCCTCGGCGAGATCGCGATTGGTCGCCGCGACCACGCGCACGTCAACATCGACGGTGCGCGCGCTGCCCAGTCGCTCGAGTTGCCCTTCCTGGAGCACCCGCAGGAGTTTTGGCTGCAGCTCGCTCGGCAGATCGCCGACCTCGTCGAGAAAGAGCGTTCCCTTATTCGCGTGCTCGAATCGGCCTACCTGACTCGAATGGGCACCCGTGAAGGCTCCACGCTCACGCCCGAACAGCTCGCTCTCCACCAGCGTCGGGGGAAGTGCGGCGCAGTTGAGGGCAACGAACTTGGCGTTGGCTCGGGCGCTGCGACGATGAATCTCATGCGCAACGAGTTCCTTCCCCGTGCCCGTATCACCGAGCAGCAGGACGGTTGCCGTGGTCGCCGCGACCTGCTCGAGACGAAACACGACATAGCGCCAGGCCGCACTCTCGCCAATCAGCGTTTCGTCGTGCGCGCCCTGGTGATCCGCGTCGTCGGCAGAGGTGGACGCCCGCCGCGGGGCAGCGTCCGGCGCATCCACGCCTGGGCCGTCACCGTTGCGGGCGCCGTGCGCGGCCTCGATTGCCGTGCGCACCGCCTCGGCAACGGCGGTCAGAGGCGCCAGCGTCGGCCCAGCCAGATGGGGCTGCGGGCGCTGCGAATACAGGGCAATGGCCCCGCGGCTGAAGCCCTGCCGATACAGCGGAACCAGAATCAGCGTACGAATGCCCAGCGCCCACAGGTGCAGGTGATCGTCCGCAGGGAAAGCAGTCGTCCGCCCGTTATGGGGCGGCTCGGCCACCACCAGCACGTCAGGAAAGCTTGCAACGTTCTGCAGACGAGAGCCAGCAAGACATTCAGCAACAGCCCGGCCGGACGCCGGCAGGCTGCCGATCGCGATGCTTGCGATCTGTGATTCGAGCGGCACAAAGAACAGACCGCCTTCGAGCACCAGCTCCTCAACCATTCGTGACAGCACGTCACGCAGGCGCTCGTTGATCGATTCTCGAGTGGTTTGAGCAAGTCGAGAGCACGCGTCCCGAGCTACCCGTTCGACATTCAGGACGAGATTCTCACGTCCAGGAAACACCGAGACTCCCATGGCCCTTCCCTCCGATGCTCGCGGCGGCTAAAACTCGGCTCACCACCATCGCGTCGCGCGGTGGCGAGCAAACCTTGTGGGGAGGCCGTCAAGCTATCTGGTCATGCCCCAATGGGGCAATAGGCCAATGGATCTACGTAGATCTTCTGAGGTGTGGGAGGGACCTCAGCGTTTCGCTGCGCTGAGTGCGGGAAGATGAATGAGGACGCTGGTTCCTGCGGTGTCGCTTTCGATGTCAACCCACCCGCGAAAGCGCCGAACAATCAGCGCCACGCTGGTCAAGCCGAATCCTGGACGGCCCTCCCGCGTGCTGATGAAGGGCTCGAACGCACGGGCGCGCACGTCCTCCGGCATTCCAGGTCCGCTATCCGTGACGGTGACACGAATGTAGGGAACACCGTCGGATCGACGCGTCACCGACTCGGTCCGGATCTCAAAGAGGCCGCCATCCGGCATGGCGTCGCGGCTGTTTGCGGCAAGGTTCAGCAGCACCCACTCCAGCTGCACCGTCTCGGCTTCGACCATTCCGTCCACGGCATCCGGCCGCAGGGTCACGCGAATCTGGTCACCTACCAGGCGGACCAGCACCCCTTCGAGCTGCAGGATGAGTGCGTTGACATCGGCCACGGCGGCCTGGCCGCTTCGTGGTTCGTCCATCGCGATCAGTTCGTGCGCGATGTGAAAGGCGCTGTCGATCGCGCCGTCGAGTTCGACGAGATCGCGCTCGGCGGCCGCATCCGTGGCCGATCGCTCGCGCAGAGACTGCACGCTCATGGACATCAGACGCAGGAGAGCCCGGAGGTCATTGCCCAGCCGAATGGTGATAAGTCTGCTCACGGAGGTCGTGCACGCGGGAGCCGCGCGAGTGTGCGTCCGCAGTACTGCCGGACGACCAGATCGGCGACTGGCCAATGCTACGTGATGACCCCAGACGGGCCCTTTGACCTGAATCAATCGTCGCGGCCGGGCGATCGGCTTAGAGGGCTTTCGCCAAGCGGTCGAACTGCGGGCGATCGAGGATGCGCGCGAGATGGCGATTGGGAAAGCTCACGATGCCCCGGCGTTGGAGCTTGGCTGTCGCGCGGCTAACGGATTCGAGCGACAGACCAAGGTAGCTGGCGATGTCCGAGCGGCTCATTGGCAGCTCGACGTCGCGAACGTTGTGACGATCGCACGACTCACATTCGAGCTGCTGAATAAACATGGCCAGCCGCCCCACGGCGTCACGGCGGCCCACGACGATGGTCTGGCGCTGCGCCTCGCGAAGTTCGTGGGTCACCTTGCTGAGGAAATGAAACTGGAGCTCGCCATCACGTCGCAACAGCTCGATCAGCACGTGAGATTCGATGCGATAGAGCGTGGCCGCGGTGATGGCCTGGGCCGTGCGGATATACAAACCGTTCTTGGCGAGCCCGAACACGTCCTTGGGAAACAGAAATGCCGTCACCCAGCGCCGCCCACTCCGCAGGTCTTTGAATGTCTTCAAGACGCCTTCGGTGCTGATGAAGATCCAATTGGCGGCAGTCTGTTCCCGGTAGACCACCGATCGCGCGGGGACGCGGATGCGCGTCGCAATCTCGAGAAGCTGCTGGCGCTGTCGCTCCGTCAAGACCGGTGCACCACCCACGCTTCCCGGCTCGAGAAACGATGCAGCACGTATTGCCGGTTCGACGTGCGTCGATGCCGGCGCCTTCCGATCCGAGTGTTTTGCGGCAGACACGGCGTTCCTCTCCATCGTGAGGTCTTGGTTCCGTGTGGACGTGCTCAAGATCTGTACCGCTGTCGGCTTCAGATCCGTACCGCCGCCAGCTTCCTCCCGACACCCTTGACGGTCGGTCGCCGCTGACCTCAATCACCCAAATGTCGCGGGCGTTCACGAAACGTCGTGAGGGGTGAGCCCAGAACCTCTGTACCCAGCATTGTCGAGCCTCGGCACGTGAGTTGCGTCCGAGCGCGAGCCTGCCTGGAGGGCCGATGCACAACCTACCGCACACCCCGCATGACGCGATCGTCACGCCAGATAACTTCAACCGCGCAGAGACCGACATGCACTTCCGCTGGATGATCAGACTGGCAGGCGGCATCGGCTGCTTCCACCATCGTCGCGAGGTCATGCCGATCGAGTGGCAGACGGTCGTTCGACCGAATCGGGACACGCTGTACTCATCAGCAGTCTTCGATCTGGATGCCGCGCCAGTGACGATCACACTCCCGGACAGCGGCGCCCGATTCATGTCGATGCTGGTCCTCGATCAGGATCAATTCGCGCCGGCCGTCGTTCATGGCACGGGCCGCTATGCGCTGAGCCGAGCGCAGATCGGGACGCGATACGCGATGGCTGAAGTGCGGACGCTCGTTGATCCGCGCAACCCGCACGACCTCCAGGAGGCGCATCGTCTGCAGGATGCGATCGCCGTCGAGCAGGAAAGCCGGGGGTGGTTTCAGATTCCGGCATGGGACAGAAGCAGTCAGAACAGCGTCCGCAACGCGCTCGTCGCGCTGGGCCGAACGGTACACGACTCGCGGGGCATGTTCGGGACCCGCGCGCAGGTGGATCCAATCCGTCACCTGATCGGCACGGCGATGCACTGGGGCGGGAATCCGGAACACGAGGCGACGTATCTCAATGTGACGCCGCGTATGAACGACGGCACGACGGTGCACCGGCTCACCGTCAGAGATGTGCCGGTAGACGGGTTCTGGTCGATCAGCGTCTACGACGCAGACGGCTACTTCGAGCCGAACACCCGCCACGCTTACAGCGTCAACAGCCTCACGGCGACGCGCGACCAGGACGGCTCCGTCACGGTACAGTTCGGCGGCTGTGACAGCCAGTCGCCCAACTGCCTGTCGACCATGCCGGGGTGGAACTACATGGTGCGCCTCTATTGTCCGCGCGCCGAGATCCTCAACGGAAGCTGGGTCTTCCCACTGGCGACGCCCGTCGTGGCCAAGCCCCACGCGCGCGTGTTTCGCCTGCCACGACGACCGATAGAGACGAGAATCGCGGCGGACCGCTACGTGCGCGCGTAGGCGTCACGCGAGCGGGACGCCTACGTCCCGCGCAAGCGGCACGAGCGGGACGCCTGCGTCCCCCTGAGTCCGTCAGTTGGCCGGCGTGACGCTCGTGACCAACGCCCGCGTGAAGGTGATGTCGATCTTGTCGCCCGGCTTGAGGTTCTCGAGATTCTTCTTGTTCTCGATCTTCCGGGTCACGACTCGTCCGTCATCGGTGGCCACCGTGACAGAGGGTACCGTGGCGTCGATGGACTTGACCGTCACCGTCATCTTTTCCTGTGTCGCGATGGTCCCGCCAGGCAGCGCGCCGGTCCCGCGATTCACGGCTGCATCGAGGCTCGTGCCGCTCCCTTTTTCGCCGGCCTTGACCAATTGGTACACGACCGACTCGTAGTAGGTGAAGTTCACCTTCTGCCCCACCTTCAACTCGTTGAACCGCTGAACATCCTCGCTGACGTTGAAGGTGTCCTCGTTGCCCATGTCGTCGCGCATCGTCAGCATTCGCTTCGCCGGATCGACGGCGGTGATCGTCGCGCTGATCTTCAGCACGTTGGCTTTCGACACGGATTGCTGCGCCTGTGGTGACGCCGTCGCCGCCCACACCATTGCCGCCAGCAGCATCGTCTTCGTTGCAGTCATGGTTGCCCCCTCTACCGTCACCGCAGTTGGTGCCGTCTCCGCGTAAGGGAAGCAAATGCGGGTCCGGCCATCGGCGCCGCGCACGACAATTTCTCGAAGGAGCCAGGCATGCGGAGGCACCGACGCCGCGACATGACGCGGGCTTCGCGAGACGTCGTGACGGCAGTGGGAGGCGCTGCCGACCCGGCTGACACGGCGCGCTCATGGATTCGAAGTTGCAGAGTGACCCCTCCCTCGCCGCCCGGCGTCAGCGCCGCCATGCCCTCGTCATCCAGGCGCATCCTGGTCGCACTCGTCAGCGGAATCGCCCTCGGCATCTTCCTGGGCGACCTTGCCGCCCCGCTTCACTGGGTGGCCGAGGCCTACATCAAGCTCCTGCAGATGACCGTGCTGCCGTACGTCACGGTCTCGATCATTGGCGGGCTGGGACGGCTGCGTCTGGGCGAGGCGCGCGTCCTGGGCACACGAACGATGGCGGTACTTGCCACGCTATGGGGACTCGCCATCCTCTTCATGTTTCTGATTCCGCTGGTGTTTCCCACGACACAGAACGCGAGTTTCTTCAGCACGACGCTGGTCGAAAAGCGGCCGCCGTTTGATTTCATCGATCTCTACATTCCGTCCAATCCCTTCCGTTCACTCGCCGACAACATCGTTCCCGCCGTGGTCCTCTTTTCGGTGCTCTTGGGCATCGCGCTGATCACCGTCGAACGGAAACACGTCGTGCTCGATGTGCTCCACGTCTGTGGCGAGGCCCTCGCGCGCGTCGCGCGGATGATCATTCGGCTCACGCCGTACGGGCTGTTCGCCATCGCGGCAACTGCGGCCGGCACGATGACCGTGGACCAATTCGGGAGACTGCAGATCTACATCGTCATTTATGTGCTGGTGACGCTGCTGATTGCCCTCTGGGTCTTGCCGGGACTCATTGCGGCGTTGACGCACATTCCGATGCGCGCCGTGTTTGCGGTGAGCCACAACGCGTTGTTGACGGCCTTTGCCGCAGGCGACCTGTTCATCGTCCTGCCGGGCCTGATCGACGCGTGCCGCACGCTCGTCGCGGCGCGGGCTCCAGCCGACAGTGAGGCGAGCACGTTGCCGGATGTGATCGTGCCCGCGTCGTTCAACTTCCCGCACACGGCGAAGCTCGTCTCGCTCAGCTTCGTGCTGTTTGCCGCCTGGTTCTCCGACGCCTCGATTCGTGGGTCCGACTATCCGCGCCTGGCCATCACAGCGTTCCTGGTCTCATTCGGCAGTCTGAACATCTCCGTGCCCTTTCTGCTCGACGTGTTCCGCATCCCCTCCGACACCTTTCAACTGTTCCTGGCGAGCGCGGTGATCAACGCGCACTTCGGGACGCTGCTCGCCGCGATGCACACGCTCGCCGTGGGCGTGCTTGGCGCCTGTGCAACGGCCGGCCTCCTTCACATTCGCCGCCGTCCGCTGCTGCGATATCTCGCGGTGACGACCGCGCTGACAGCCGGTCTCGTGGTCGGCGCACGTGTGGTGTTTGCCTACGCATTCGAGGCGCCGTACACGAAAGATCAAGTCCTCCGTCAGATGCACCTGCTAAGTCAGGCCACCGACGTCGTCGTTCACCATTCGCGGGAGGCTGACGTACCCCAGGTTCAAGGCGACGTTCTGGAGACCATTCGCGCTCGTGGACGGCTTCGTGTCGGCTATGTTCCGAATGCGCTGCCCTTCGCGTTTTTCAATGAACGCCGTGAACTGGTCGGCTACGACGTCGAACTGGCCCACCTGCTGGCCGGCGAACTGCGGGTGGATCTCGAATTCGTGCCAGTCACGCGCGAGCAACTGACCGCTGATCTCGCGCGCGGCTACTGCGACATCGTCATGTCAGGAGTGCCGGTCACGACGGACCTTGCCAGTGGCGCACTGCTGTCCAACTCGTATCTGGATGAGACGCTGGCGTTCGTCGTCCTCGATGCGGCGCGCGATCAGTTCGCGACGTGGGAGGCCATCCGCTCGCGGCCGTCGATCACCATCGCGGTGCCGGACGTGCCGTACTACGTGGAGAAGCTTCGCTCACTCGTCCCGAACGCGACGATTCGGCCCGTCGACGACGTGACGACCGTATTCGAGTCGGCGTCGCCAGACGTCGATGGCGTCGCCCTGCCGGCCGAGCGCGGCTCGGCCTGGACGCTGATCTATCCGGCGTATACCGTGGTCGTCCCCGAACCCGGTACGCTGAAAGTGCCGTTGGCGTTTCCGATCGCACGCCAGGATCACCGCTTCGGCGAATTCGTGAACACGTGGATCGAGCTGAAACGGAAGGACGGGACGCTGGACGCGCTGTTTCGCTACTGGATTCTCGGCCAGGACCGCGGGGGCCGTCGCCCCCGCTGGTCAATCATTCGCGACGTCCTGCACTGGGTTCGTTAGCACCAGGACGTGCCCGTTACGGCGTCTTCTTGAACGTGATGGACAGCCCCGCGAAGTCGGTGCTGCTCGTCGGCACGTCAGGGCCGGCGCCCAACAGCCAGGCCTTGGCGAGATTCAAGTGGAGATACGCGAGACGCGTGGTGCCGGGCAGAGTGAACTGCGCAAGGCGATACGCGATGCCGTAGTTGGTCGCGATTCTCCATGCGCGGTTGCCATCCGCGGTGGGCACGTTCATCAGCATGGCGCCAGGCGCGACAAAGATCTGAAAGCGCCCTTTGACCGTCGTTGTTGCGTGCATGCCAAGCACGCCGTAGATGCTGACACCTGATTGCATGGCGGGCCATCCGCCATCCAGGTGCACATGCTCCCACCAGGTGATCTTCCCCGTGTCTTCGGAGCCGGCATTCGCCGTACGGTTCGGAGTCGGCTGCGTTGCGGCTGCGGCCCCACCACTCCATTCCGCGAGTAATTGACAGGGCTCGTTCGACGCATCCGGATCGGAGGCCACGCCGTCGCACGCCTCGAACAACCACAACGGTGGGTCGGGCTTGGGCCGGCGTGCACGTGCGCTGCGGAAGCAGCCTGGCTCCCGTCGATTGCCCCACGTCGCCGCCCACGCCTGCCACTGCGAAAAGTCCTCGATCCACGTGTCGAGTTCCTCTTGGCGTGCAGCCGTATCCCACATCGGCAGGACTGGAGGCTGAGTCGCTCGTTCCGCGACAGGAATGGTTCGTCCTGGGAGTGACTGATCACCGGTGTCCGCTGTCTGCGCCGATGCAGACGAGGTTGTGGCCAGGACTGCGAGGATAACGACTGCCGTACGTAACGCGTCCGCGAACGGTGCTGCTCGCATCAAGGGTTCCCCACCGTATGGTCCGCGAGTTGTCGTGCCGGTCGCGACCGGTCGCGGTCAGACACCGGCAATTGAGTGACCGCGGGGCGGACGGGCCGCCTGCGGCACCGCGAATTCTCGCACAACTTCACGATCCAGCGCATCAGGCGATCACTGAAAGCCGGGCAGGGTTCTTGCGCGCCGTAATGCGTTCACGGTGCGAGAAAAGAAAAACCGATGTCAGACATGAGGACAGTTATGCGCCACACAGCATTGCTGGTCGCTTTTGCGTTTGTTCTGGGAGTCACTCCGGCCCGCGCACAGGATCCGGACAAGCC